>Ga0210398_10001128_pt1 | contig 28597 bp, 19 predicted proteins | sample IncBWC4OmetaG_FD_161047 | JGI IMG/M metagenome (GOLD analysis project Ga0210398, IMG submission 161047) | Forest soil microbial communities from Barre Woods Harvard Forest LTER site, Petersham, Massachusetts, United States - Inc-BW-C-4-O | ecosystem: Environmental > Terrestrial > Soil >... | reverse complement strand
ACCTGCGCGAAGGCGGTAAATCGATCGGCCGCCTCGCTTGGGGACAGATGGGAGCGCGGGTCGGGGTGCCGCGTATCCTGAAGCTGCTCGAAAAGTACCAGGTCAAGGCGTCGTTCTACGTGCCGGCGGTCACCGCGCTGATCCACCCCGACGAGCAGCGCCGCATTGTCGCCGAGGGCCATGAGATTGCCATCCACGGCTGGATTCACGAGCTCAATTCCGTCCTGCCCTATGAGGCGGAGCGTGACCTGCTGTTCCGCTCCGCCGACGTCCTTGAGAAGACCAGTGGCGTGCGGCCGGTCGGCATGCGCACCCCGTCCTGGGATTTCAGCTGGAATACGCTGGCGCTCGAGGCCGAGATCGGCCTGCTCTACGATTCGTCGCTGATGTCGGATGAGGATTGTTACGAGCTGCTGCTCGACGGCAAGCCGTGCGGCGTCGTCGAACTGCCGGTCGAATGGGTGCGCGACGACGCGGTTTATTTCAGCATGAACCGCTTCTCGGCGCTGCGCCCCTATACGCCGCCCGAAGGCGTACTCGACATCTTCCGCCGCGAGTTCGAGGCGGCCTATGCCGATGGCGGCATCTTTCAGCTGACGATGCATCCGCACATCATCAGCTACCGGTCGCGGATATGGCTTCTCGAGGAGCTGATCCGCCTCGCCCAGTCGCGCCCCGGCGTGTGGTTTGCCACCCACGCCGAGGTCGCGCGCTGGGCCAAGGATCACGCAGCCTAGTCTTTTTTGTTCGACCGGGTGATCTCCGGGTCTTCCCCGGCGCTGTGACGCCGGCCAATCGCCTCCGCGTGTTCGAGCTCGCGGCGGATCGAGTCCTTGTCCATGTCGCGCGCGGCTTCACGCGCCTTCTGGTCGACCTGACCCGAACGAATAAACCGCTGTTGTGACTCGTTGTACTCTCGCGCGGAGGTTCGATTACCTTCATCTTCGTTACGCTGTTGCGCAACTTTATTTATTTTTCTCATTTCGACACCTCCTTTCTTTGTGCTTATTAAAACAAATTATTGGGGAGGCCGTTCCGAAGATTTAGGTAGACGGGTACGTAGCATTCTCGGCTACTTAACCGGGCAGCATCGCGCGAAACCGCAGGCGCACATAATCGGCGATCCACAGCCCGGTCTCGTCCCTGAGCACCGGTTCGAGTAGATCCGTGACTTCCCGCTTCGCGGCCGGCCGATCAGTTGGCGACAGCGGCGCAAAGAAATCGTCGCAGAACGTGTCGAGCCAAGCTTCAAAGCCAGCTGCGAGCGGCGTCGGGCGCGGGATGATCGCAATGTCGTCGACGCGGAACCCGGCGGCTTCGAGCTTGGCCTGGTAGGCGGCGGCCGACGGGAAGTACCACGGGCTCAGGGACAGCGCTTCGATGCCGCGTTTGGCGAGCACGGCGCTGAACGCGACCTGGATCGCCGCGGTGTTGTTGTGCCCGCCCATCTCGGCGACAAAGCGGCCGCCCGGCTTCAGGGCGCGCGCGACACCGGCGAGCACGGCCTCCGGCGGGCGCATCCAGTGCAGCGCCGCATTGGAGAAGACCGCGTCGAACTCGTGCTCGAAGGCGAGGTTCTGTCCAGGGCAGACCCGCGCGTCGAGCCCTTTCGCCTTGGCGGCGGCGACCATGTCGGGCGCGGCGTCGACCGCGACCACCGTGGCGCCGGCGGCGGCGATCTGCGCGGTCAGCACCCCGTCGCCGCAACCGAGATCGAGGATGCGCTCGCCCGGTTGCGGGTCGAGCAGCCCAGCCACGGCCCCGCCAAACGCCGGGACAAAATGTGCGGTCGCCGCATAGCGGTCCGCCGACCAGTGCTGTTTCGAAAGCTCAACCATCGGATTCGCATTCGCTAATTGTTGTCGCCGCCAACTTAGCCGCGGCCGACTACCTGTCTCAGTGCTGAAATTATCCTGGCATAAATCGTACCGGCTGCGAGGGGAGAGCACCGATGTGGCGAAAAGGGTAGAGTATCGGATCGCTCAAGGTCCGGTATCGAAGCGCAACCGCACGGGAGCTTGGACATGCCGCATCGACTGCTTGCCGTCGGGCTGGGTCTGCTTGTGGCGATGGCGGTGCCAAGCGCCGCGACGGCCGCCGAAAACGCGCTCGAACGCATCAATAAGGCCGGGGTGGTCAGGGTTGCGGTGCCGGACAATTTCCCGCCCTTCGGCAATATGGGCGAGGATTCGAAGCTGCACGGCTATGACATCGACACCGCGGCGCTGATTGCAGAGGCGCTCGGCGCGAATCTCGAACTGGTCGCGGTGGCGAGCACCGACCGCATTCCCGCGCTCACCAGCGGCAAGGTCGATCTTGTCGTCTCGACCCTGGGCAAGGATCCCGAGCGCGCCAGGCTGATCGATTTCTCCATCGCCTATGCCCCGTTTTACAGCGCGGTTTACGGCCCCGCGTCGCTCGATATCGCCAAGCCGGCGGATCTCGCCGGCAAGTCGATCGCGGTGACCCGCAACACGATCGAGGATACCGCGCTGACCCAGGTCGCTCCGGCAGACGCGACAATCAAGCGCTTTGACGACAACGCCGGCACTCAGGTGGCGTTTTTGTCGAGCGAGACCGACCTGATCGCGACCGGCAACGGCGTTGCCGGCGAGATGCTCGAAAAAAGCCTTGTCAAGCGGACGGCGCTCAAATTCATCCTGCGCAATTCGCCCTGCTATGTCGGCGTCGCCAAGGGGCAGCCCGAGCTTTTGGCGCGCGTGAACATGGTCCTCGACGAGGCGCGCAAGGACGGCCAGCTCGACCGGATTTCCCAGCGCTGGCTGAAGGCGCCGCTCGACGACCCGGAACACCCCGCGATCGCATCGTCACGCCCCTAGAGCGGTGGAGGATCGTGCCCGTGTGATGCGATCGTTACACCTTCTGCTGCGTCGCCTCAGCCTGGCGGCGCAGCGCGGACAGCGTCGTGCGGGTGGTGATGATTTCCGGGTCCATCTTCAACTCGATGACCGCGGCGCGCTTTGCGGCGATCGCTTCCTCGAACGCCGGGGCGAATTCCTCGGTGCGCGCCACCTGTGCCGAAAACGCGCCGTAAGCGCGGGCGAGCGTGACAAAATCGGGGTTCTTGAGGTTGGTGGCCGAAATGCGCCCCGGAAAACGGCGCTCCTGGTGCATGCGGATCGTGCCGTACATCGCATTGTTGAAGAGGAGGATGATCGGCCCCGGCCCTTCGGCCAATGAGGTCGCGAGCTCCTGGCCGGTCATCAGAAAGCCGCCATCGCCGACAAAACCGACAACGATGCTCTGCGGCCGCGCGAGCTTGGCGGCGACCGCGGCCGGGACGCCATAGCCCATCGCGCCGCTTGTCGGGCCGAGCTGGCGGCCGGGCCGGCGGTATTGCAGAAAGCGATTGGGCCAGCCCGAGAAGTTGCCGGCGTCGCTGGTGATGATCGCGTCGTCGGGCAGGCGATCGCGCAGCCAGATCATGACGCGGCCGAGGTCGAGCGCCGGGTTTTCGGTGAGCTTTGACGGCTGCAACCCAGCCTCGTATTCGGCGCGGGCGTCCTTCCGCCACGCGGCCCAGCGCGGGTTCGGGATCGGCGCCAGCGCGGCGAGCGCGACGGCGATCTCGGGCATGCCCGACTGGATCGCCAAGGTCGGACGGAAGACGCGGCCCAATTCCTCGGCCGCGGCATGGATGTGGATGAGCGTCTTGCCGGGCTCGGGGATGCCCAAGAGCGAATAGGATTGCGAGGTGATCTCGCCAATCCTGGCGCCGATCGTCAGCACCAGGTCGGATTGCTTGACGCGCGCGACGAGGCTTGGCGCCGCGCCGGTGCCGAGATCGCCGAGCCAGTTCGGCAGCCGGTTGTCGACGATGTCCTGGCGGCGGAACGACGAGCAGGCCGGCAAGTCGTTGGCCTTGAGGAATTGGGCGATGTCGGTGCAAGCGGCGTCGGTCCAGCCCGAGCCGCCGACCAGCACGATCGGGCGCTCGGCGGCGGCAAGCAGGCGGCACAGCTCGGCGAGATCCGCGGCGCCGGGGTGGGCGCGCACCGCGCGGTAGGGGCCGACCACCGCGGCGGCGGCGGTCTCGCGCAGCATGTCCTCGGGCAGCGCGACGACGACGGGGCCCGGGCGGCCGCTGGTCGCGACCTGGAAGGCCTGGTTCAAAAGTTCGGGCACACGCTCGGTCATGTCGATCTGCGTCACCCATTTGGCGAGCGGCGCGTACATCTTGCGGAAATCGACCTCCTGGAATGCCTCGCGGTCGATCTGATGCCGTGCGACCTGACCGACCAGCACGACCATCGGCGTCGAATCCTGAAAGGCGGTGTGGATGCCTATCGAGGCGTTGCAGGCGCCGGGGCCGCGCGTCACCAGGAGGATGCCAGGCTTGCCGGTGACCTTGCCGTAGGCCTCGGCCATGAACGCGGCGCCGCCTTCCTGGCGGCAGGTGACGAGATGGATCTCGGGCGCATCGTAGAGGGCGTCGAGCACCTCGAGATAGCTCTCGCCGGCGACCGAGAACGCCATCTCGACGCCATGCGCCCTGAGGCTCGCGACGACCAGCTGCCCGCCGCTCATCACCGGGAAATTCGCCGCCATCGCTCTGCCGCCTTTATGTCGTTGCCCGGCAGCCATTTGAGACGATGCGCGAGCGTTTGAAAACTGCGCAAAAATAGCGCCGTCTCGCGGGACGGTAGACGATCTGCTAGTGTCTGAACGTTTTTGGGAACGTTGCCTGCGACGCCGTCGTTTATCGCGAGCGCAGCCCCGGGCCGGGGAGGATAAGCGCGGCCGGTGCATAAATTCCTTACGAAGAGAGGCGGGGGAATGACAAGGGATCGAGCAGCCCTGGCGGCGCACGCGGCGCGATTTGCGGCAGGGCGCGACGCGCCGGCCTCTCGGGTGGTCTGAGGACGATGGACGACCAACCGCCGCGCGGTGATTTGCCGACACGTGGCCTGCCGCCGCGGGCCGATGAGCGCCGTCCGTTGCCAGGCGCGCCCGGTCATCTGCATCCCGAGAACCCTGCGGCGCCGCCGCCGGGCGGCTGGCAAAGACCGCGCCGCTCGCGCCGGCTGTTGTGGCTCGTGCTCCTGGCGGTCGTCATCGGCATGGTCGTGTGGTGGGTGCTCCGCCATCACCAGTCAGCGAGCACCGGCCGCTTTGTCAACACCGGCCCGATGCCGGTCGGCACCGCGACGATCACCAAAGGCGACGTGCCGGTTATCGACAATGCGCTCGGCACGGTGACGCCGCTCGCCACGGTGACGGTGCAGACGCAGATCAATGGCCAGCTGACCGATGTCGGCTTTCAGGAAGGACAGCTCGTCAACAAGAACGATTTCCTCGCCCAGATCGACCCGCGCCCCTACCAGGTCGCGCTTGAGCAGGCGCAAGGTACGCTCGCCAAGGATCAGGCCTCGCTTGCCGATGCCAAGCTCGACCTCGCGCGCTACGAAAAGCTGGTGGCGCAGAACTCGCTCGCCTCGCAGACGCTCGACACGCAACGCGCGACGGTGGCGCAGGACGCCGGCCAGGTACAGGTCGACCAGGCGCAGGTCGACGCGCAAAAGCTTAACCTCGTCTACTGCCACATCATCGCGCCGGTCACCGGCCGGGTCGGGTTGCGCCAGGTCGATCCCGGCAACTACATCCAGACGAGCAGCACCACCGGCATCGTCGTGATTACGCAGCTACAGCCGATCTCGGTGATCTTCACACTGCCGGAGGACAGCCTGCAGGCGGTGCTGAAGCAGGTCCATGCCGGCCAGACGCTGGTCGCGACCGCCTATGACCGCACCGGCAACAACAAGATCGAGGCCGGCCAGCTATCGACGATCGACAACCAGATCGACACGACGACCGGCACCGTGAAGCTGCGCGCCACCTTCGCCAATACAGCGCTCGATCTGTTCCCCAACCAGTTCGTCAATATCAGGTTGACGGTCGACACGCTGAAGGGCGCCGACATCGCGCCGCAAGCGGCGATTCAGCGCGGCGCGCCCGGCACATTTGTCTACCTCGTCAAACCCGACAACACGGTCACCGCGCAACCGGTAACGCTCGGTCCGGACGATGGCGAGAACGTCGCGGTGCTGAAGGGGGTTAACCCCGGCGACAAGGTCGTGACCGACGGCGCCGACCGGCTGAAGGACGGTTCCCAGGTCACGATCACCGAGGGCGGCAACCAGCAGCAGGGCGCCCAGCCGGCTGGAAAGAGCGGTCAGCGCGGCCAGGGGCAGGGACGCAGCAACGCCTCTCAGGGGGGCAGCCAGGGTCAGGCGCCCGCTTCAGGGCAAACGCCGGCGCCGACTTCTGGGCAAACGTCGGCACCGGCTTCCGGCCAAGCGCCGGCAGCCGCGCCAGCCCAGCCGCCGGCGCCCGCCAACGGGAGCAATGGCGGGTAATCGTCGTCATGGACCCCCGCCACGATCAACCCCGACCCCAGCCCTCCCCCGTCCGCGGGGGAGAGGGTAAGCCACTGCCGTGAGCCCATCGCGGCCGTTCATTATGCGGCCGGTGGCGACGTCGCTGCTGATGGTGGCGATCATGCTGGTGGGCATGGTCTCGTACCGTTTCCTGCCGTTGTCGGCGCTGCCTGAAGTCGACTATCCGACGATCCAGGTCACGACGCTCTACCCCGGCGCCAGCCCCGACGTAATGACCGGCTCGGTGACGGCGCCGCTCGAGGTGCAGCTTGGGCAGATGCCCGGCCTGCAGCAGATGTCGTCGACGAGCTCGGCCGGGTCGTCGATCATCACCTTGCAGTTCAGCCTCGATCTGAGCCTCGACATCGCCGAGCAGGAGGTGCAGGCCTCGATCAACGCCGCCGGCAATTTGTTGCCCTCCGACCTGCCGGCGCCGCCGATCTACGCCAAGGTCAACCCGGCGGACGCGCCGGTGCTGATCCTGGCGCTGACGTCGAAGACGCTGCCGCTAACCCAGGTGGAGGACCTCGCCGACAGCCGGTTGGCGATGAAGATATCGCAGCTTGCCGGTGTCGGTCTGGTGACGATCAGCGGCGGCCACCGTCCGGCGGTGCGCATCCAGGCCGACCCGCGCAAGCTGGCGGCGCTGGGTCTCAACATCGACGATCTGCGCACCACGCTCGGCAACGCCAACGTCAACCAGCCGAAAGGCAATTTCGACGGGCCCAGCCGATCCTACACGATCAACGCCAACGACCAGATCCAGAGCGCGAGCGACTACGCCGATCTCGTCGTCGCCTACAAAAACGGCTCGCCGGTGCATCTGTCGGATGTCGCGACCGCGATCAACGACATGGAGAACACCAAGCTCGACGGCTGGATGAACACGACCCAGGCGGTCATCGTCAACGTCCAGCGCCAACCCGGCGCCAACGTGATCGCGGTGGTCGACAGCATCACCTCGCTGCTGCCGGCGTTGCAGGCGACGTTCCCGCAGGCGGTCGACATCACCGTGCTGACCGACCGCACCAACACGATCCGCGCCTCGGTCGCCGATGTCGAGTTCGAGCTGCTCCTTGCGATCGTGCTCGTCGTCGCGGTGATCTTCCTCTTCCTGCGCAGCCTGTCGGCGACGCTGATCCCCAGCCTGTCGGTGCCGCTGTCACTGGTCGGTACGTTGGCGATCATGTACCTGGCCGGGTTCAGCCTCGACAATCTTTCGCTGATGGCGCTGACGATCTCGACCGGCTTCGTCGTCGACGACGCGATCGTGATGATCGAGAACGTGTCGCGCTACATCGAGGATGGCGACACGCCGCTGCAGGCGGCGCTCAAGGGCTCGGAGCAGATCGGCTTCACGATCATCAGCCTGACGATCTCGCTGATCGCGGTGTTGATCCCGCTGTTGTTCATGGCCGATGTCGTCGGCCGGCTGTTCCGCGAGTTCGCGATCACCCTGTCGGTGACGATTGTCATCTCGGCTCTGGTGTCGTTGACCCTGGTGCCGATGCTGTGCGCCAAGGTGCTGCGCCATGTCCGCGAAGAGGACATGAGCTGGTTCATGCGCCGCACCCAGCAATTCTTCGACTACACGATCCGGCGCTACGGGGTTGCGCTTGATTGGGTGCTTGACCACGAGTCGCTGACCCTCTTGATCGCGGTCGCGACGCTGTGCCTCACGGTATTTCTCTACATCGTGATCCCCAAGGGCTTCTTTCCGGTGCAGGACACCGGGCTGATCCAGGGCATCTCGGACGCGCCGGCCTCGATCTCGTTCGATGCGATGGCCGAGCGGCAGGAGGCGCTCGCCGCGGCGATTCTCAAGGATCCCGACGTCACCAGCCTGTCGTCGTTTATCGGCGTCGACGGCACCAATACGACGCTCAACGAGGGCCGGTTCCTCATCAATCTCAAGCCCAAGGACGAGCGCAGCCTTGACGCCAGCGCCATCATCCGGCGCCTGCAGCAGGAGACCAGCCAGATCACCGGCGTCCAGCTCTACATGCAGCCGGTGCAGGATCTGACGATCGATTCCACGGTCAGCAAGACGCAGTACCAGTTTGCCCTGCAGGACGCGAACCCCGACGAGTTCGCGACCTGGGTGCCGAAACTCATGACGCGGCTGCAGAAAATACCCGACATCACCGACCTGGCGACCAATTACGGCCAGAACGGGCTGTCGGTTTATATCAATATTGACCGCGCCACCGCCGGGCGCTTTGGCATCACCCCGGCGACCGTCGACAACGCGCTTTACGACGCCTACGGCCAGCGCATTGTCTCGACAATCTTCACTCAGTCGAACCAGTACCGGGTGATCCTCGAAGCCGACCCCAAGGCGCAGGCGACGGTGACCTCGCTCGACCAGATCTACCTGCCATCGTCGCTGTCGAGCACCGGGCAGGTGCCGTTGTCGGCGATCGCCACGGTCGAGAAGCAGACCTCGCCGCTCGCGGTCAACCACCTGGCACAGTTCCCGTCGGCGTCGATCTCGTTCAATCTCGCGCCTGGCGCCTCGCTCGGCGGTGCGGTCGACCATATCAAGGCCGCCGAGGCCGAGATCGGGCTGCCGATCAGCATGATCACCAGCTTTCAGGGCGCCGCTGCCGCGTTCCAGGCCGCGCTCAGCAATGAGGTCATGCTGATCCTCGCGGCGATCGTCACGGTCTACATCGTGCTGGGTGTGCTCTATGAGAGCTTCATCCACCCGATCACGATCCTCTCGACGCTACCATCGGCGGGGCTTGGCGCGCTGCTCGCGCTGATGGTGGACGGCAGCGATCTCAGCATCGTCGCCATCATCGGCGTCATCCTCTTGATCGGTATCGTCAAGAAGAATGGCATCATGATCGTCGACTTCGCGCTCGTCGCCGAACGCGACGAGGGCAAGTCGCCGCGCGAGGCGATCCATCAAGCATCGCTGTTGCGCTTCCGCCCGATCATGATGACGACGATGGCGGCGATCTTTGGCGCCCTGCCGCTGATGCTTGGCAGCGGCACCGGCTCCGAACTGCGCCACCCGCTCGGCGTGACGATCGTCGGCGGGCTGCTGGTGAGCCAGGCGCTGACGCTGTTCACGACGCCGGTCATCTATCTCGGCTTCGACCGGCTCGGCCGCTGGATGCGACGCCGCTTTGGCCGCGCGGGTGAACCCGGCCATTCCGAGAGCCCGGCCGAATGAGCCTGTCGACCCCGTTCATCGAGCGGCCGGTTGCGACGACGCTGTTGACGATCGGGATCGCGCTGGCGGGCATCTTCGCGTTCAACAGGTTGCCGGTCGCGCCGCTGCCGCAGGTCGATTTCCCGACGATCTCGGTGACCGCGACGATGCCGGGGGCAAGCGCCGAGGTGATGGCCGAGACCGTCGCGACGCCCTTGGAGCGGCATCTCGGGGTCATCGCCGACGTGACGCAGATGACCTCGTCGAGTTCGCTGCAGTCGACGCGCATCACGCTGCAATTCGATCTGTCGCGCGACATCGACGGCGCGGCGCGTGACGTGCAGGCGGCGATCAACGCGGCGCGCGCCGACCTGCCGGCGAACCTGCGGACCAACCCGACCTATCGCAAGGTCAACCCGGCCGACGCGCCGATCGCGATCCTCGCGCTGACCTCGGACACACTGAGCCAAGGTCAGCTCTACGACGCGGCCTCGACCACGCTGACCCCGGCATTGTCGCAGATCGACGGGATCGGCCAGGTGACGATTGGCGGCAGCTCGCTGCCGGCGGTGCGGGTCGAGCTGAACCCGCTCGCGCTCAACAAATACGGCATTGGGCTCGAGGACGTGCGTGCCGCGCTTTCCTCGGCAAACGCGCACAGCCCCAAGGGCGCGATCGAGGCAGGCGACAGCCACTACCAGATCTATACCAACGACCAGGTGTCGCAGGCGACCGATTACCTGCCGCTTGTCGTCGCGTTCCGCAACGGCGCGCCGGTGCGGCTGCCCGACATCGCCGATGTCAGCGACTCGGTCGAAAACCTGCGCAACCAGGGACTTGCCAACGGCAAGCCGGCGGTGCTGGTGATCCTCTACCGTCAGCCCAACGCCAACATCATCGAGACCGTCGACCGGGTCGTCGGAGCGCTGCCGCAACTGCATGCGTCGATCCCCGCCGGTATCGACATCAACATGGCGATGGACCGGACGACGACGATCCGCTCGTCGCTGCACGACGTCGAGACGACGCTCGTCATTTCGATCTGTCTCGTCGTCCTGGTGGTCTTCGTTTTCCTGCGCAATCCTCGCGCGACCCTGATCCCCAGCGTCGCCGTACCGGTGTCGCTGGTCGGCACGTTCGGCGTGATGTACCTGGTCGGCTACAGCCTCGACAACCTGTCGCTGATGGCACTGACGATCTCGACCGGGTTTGTCGTCGACGACGCGATCGTCGTGCTCGAAAACGTTACGCGCCATCTCGAAGCCGGCATGGGGCGACGCGAAGCGGCGCTGCAGGGAGCGCGCGAGGTCGGCTTTACGGTGCTGTCGATGAGCCTGTCGCTGATCGCGGTGTTCGCGCCGATCCTGCTGATGGGCGGCATTGTCGGCCGGCTGTTCCGCGAGTTCGCGATGACCCTGTCGATCGCGATCATGATCTCGATGGCGATCTCGCTGACCACGACGCCGATGATGTGCGCGTTTGTGCTGCGGCGCGAGCGGCCGCACGAGCACGGCCGGCTCTATCGCGCCAGCGAACGCATCTTCGACGCGGCGCTGAATTTCTACGATCGCACGCTGACCGCGGCACTGCGCGCGCCGAAGATGGTGATGCTGGTCCTCGCCGTGACGGTCGCCCTCAACGTCTTCCTGTTTTTCGAGGTGCCGAAGGGCTTTTTTCCACAGCAGGACACCGGCCGGATGATCGGTGGTCTGCAGGCCGACCAGAGCATCTCGTTCCAGCTGATGCGCCAGAAGCTTCAGCAGTTCATCAGCATCATCAAGGCGGACCCGGCGGTGGAGAGTGTCGTCGGTTTTACCGGCGGTCAGCAGACCAATTCCGGCTTCGTGTTTGTCTCGCTGAAGCCTCTGGCGCAGCGCAAGCTGTCGGTCGACGGGGTCATCGGCCGTCTGCGCGGCAAGCTCGGTCAGGTCGCCGGCGCCCGGCTCTTCCTGCAGGCGGTGCAGGACATTACCGTCGGCGGGCGCCAGTCGAACGCGCAATACCAGTACACGCTGCAGGGCGATTCACTGCAGGAGCTCTATCAATGGGCGCCCAAGGTGACGGCGGCGCTGGAAAAAATCCCCGAGCTGACCGAGGTCAATTCCGACCAGCAGAACCACGGGCTCGAGACCGATCTGGTGATCGACCGGTCGACCGCGGCGCGGCTTGGTCTCACGGTCGGCCAGATCGACAACACACTTTACGATGCGTTCGGTCAGCGCCAGGTGTCGGTGATCTATGCCGCGCGCAACCAGTACCACGTGGTCATGGAGGTCGCGCCGCAGTGGTGGCAGAACCCCGACATGCTGAAGCAGATCTATGTCAGCAGCACCGGCGGCTCGGCCAGCGGCTCGGCGAGCACCAACGCCGTCGCCGGCACAGTTTCTCCGCCGACGACGGCCAACAACGCGGCGCTGCCGACAACCAACAACGCCGCGACGGTCGTCGCCAGCAACATCGTCAACACCCAGCAAAGCATCGTCGCGACGCCGTTCGTCAACAGCGCCCTAGCCCCGGCAAGCACCGCCACGCTGAGCCCGACCGCCGCCTCTATCGCCTCGGATGCGGCGCGAAACCAGGCGGCGAACTCGCTCGCCAGCACAGGGCACAGCTCAACCGCGACCTCGACCGGGGCGCCGGTCAGCACCTTCTCCGAGACGATGGTGCCGCTTTCCGCCGTCACCCAGTATTCAACGGGCGCGACGCCGCTCGCGGTCAACCACCAGGGACTGTTTGTCGCCACGACGATCTCGTTCAACCTGAAGCCCGGCGCCTCGCTCGGCGAAGCGACGCGGGAGATCGACCGGGCGATGGAACAGCTCCATGTGCCGACGACGATCCACGGCAGCTTCCAGGGCACCGCGCAGGTGTTCCAGCAGTCGCTCGCCAACGAGCCGGTGCTGATCGCAGCGGCGCTGCTCGCGGTCTATATCGTGCTGGGCGTGCTCTACGAGAGCTACGTCCATCCGATCACGATCCTGTCGACTTTGCCGTCGGCCGGCGTCGGCGCGGTGCTGGCGCTGATGCTGTGCGGCATCGAGTTCAGCATCATCGCGCTGATCGGCGTCATCTTGTTGATCGGCATCGTCAAAAAGAACGCGATCATGATGATCGACTTCGCGCTCCAGGCGGAGCGCGAGGAGGGGCTGTCGTCCTATGACGCGATCTACAAGGCGTCGATCCTGCGCTTCCGCCCGATCATGATGACGACCTTGGCGGCGATGCTCGGCGCGCTGCCCTTGGCGATCGGCTTTGGCGAGGGCTCGGAGTTGCGCCGGCCGCTCGGCATCTCGATCGTTGGCGGACTCCTGGTCAGCCAGGCGCTGACGCTCTACACGACGCCGGTCATCTACCTCTATCTCGACCGCTTCCGCCTGTGGGTGACGCGCAACCGCCAGTCTGGTCAACAAGGGCCGGGCGGGACGCATTTCGCGCCGGGCCACGCGCCGCAGCCGGGAGAATAAAAACGATGCTGGGGGAGAGCGGGGGATTGCGCAGGACCTTGGCGACCATTGGCGCTGGGCTGGCAGCGCTGCTCGGCGGGTGCACGGTCGGCCCTGACTATGTGAAGCCGGAGGCGACGGTTCCTGTTGCCTATAAGGAGGCCTGGAAGCCGGGGCCGCTCGAGAAGGGCTGGCAACGGGCGCGGCCCAGCGAGACGATCGATCGCGGCGCGTGGTGGTCGATCTATCATGACCCGATCCTCGATGGCCTCGAACGGCAGATCGACATCTCGAACCAGAACCTGAAAGCCGCGGAGGCGGCATTCCGCGAGGCCGAGGCGACGGTCACCGCGGCGCGCGCGCAGTTCTTCCCGACCGGACGTCTCTCCGGGTCGGCGACGCGCAGTCGCAGCAGCGGCAACTCGGCGCCGCAGGCCGGGTTCGGCGGCGGCATACAGAACCAGTTCCTAACCGAGACGTCGGTCAGCTGGGTGCCGGACCTCTGGGGTTCGGTGCGCCGGCTGGTCGAGAGCGATGTCGCCGGCGCCCAGGCGAGCGCCGCGACGCTCGCCAATGCGCGGCTCTCGGCCCAGGCGCAGCTCGCCACCGCCTATGTCGAGCTGCGCGTCGCCGACGAGCTGACGCGGCTGCTCGAGGCCTCGGTCAAGGCCTACACTCAAGCGCTGCAGATCACCAGGAACCAGCTGAAGGGCGGCACCACCGACCAGTCGGCGGTCGACCAGGCGCAGGCGCAGCTCGACGCGACGCGCGCGCAGCTCATCGCGGTCGGCGTGACCCGCGGCCAGCTCGAGCACTCGATCGCGGTGCTGATCGGCAAGCCGCCGGCCGCGGTGACGATCGCCCCGACCAACGCGGTGCTCGGTGTGCCACTAATCCCGTCCGAGCTGCCCTCGGCGCTCTTACAGCGCCGGCCCGATATCGCCGCCAGTGAACGCGACATGCACTCGGCGAACGCGCTGATCGGCGTCGATACCGCGGCGTTCTATCCGACCGTGACGCTGTCCGGCGACACCGGGGTCGAAGCGGAAATGTTCCGCAAGCTGTTCACCGAGCCGAGCCGCATCTGGTCGATCGGGTCAAGCGCGGCCGAGACGATCTTTGACGGTGGCGCCCGCAACGCGCAGATCGCGCATGACGAGGCCGCGTATGACTCGAGTGTCGCCACCTATCGCCAGACCGTGCTGACGGCGCTGCAGCAGGTCGAGGACGAGTTGGTGGCCGAGCGGGTGCTCGCCGAGGAGGCCGTCGCCGAAGATTCAGCGGTCAAGGCGGCGCGCCGGGCCGAAGCGACGATCAACAACCAGTACCTCGCCGGGACTCAGGCCTATACCGCGGTCATCGTCGCCGAGAACACCGCGCTCGCCGACGAGGAAAGCGCGGTTAACATCCGCCAGAGCCGCCTCGTCGCCAGCGTCGCGCTGATCGAGGCGCTGGGCGGCGGCTGGGACGCCTCGCAAGTCCCCAACCGCGACCAGATCGAGAGCGACCAGCCGCTCAACTTCAACCCGCTGCCGCCGACCTTCCCCAACGAGGGCGCCGGCATCACCCCGCCACTACCGAAATAGCCCCTGGCGAAATAGCGGACATCACAATTTCAGTCCGCTGATATACGCGGCGAGATCGCTCTGCGCGGCGGCCAGCGCCGCCGTCGTCTTGGCGGTCGCGGCGGCATTGTCGTCGATCGCGCTTTCGGCGGTCTTCAACTTGTCCAGCGTTGACTTCCGCATCGCCGGGTCGTCCTTGAGCGCGGTGTAATTGTCGCGCAGCCGCTCCTCGTCGTCGGTGAGCCGAGTGTGCTCGTCCTTGAGCCGGTCAAGCTCGGCCTGTTGCCGGCTGACCGCTCGCCGACGATCGCCGAGGTCGGCGAGCGCGCGGTGCAATTTTGGATCGAGCTCCTTCGCGGCGACGTAGACGGTAAGTGAATCATCGTCGAGATCGGTGAGTTGCACCGCTTCGTCGACCGGCTGCTCTTCGACGATGGTCAGCGTGCCGTTGCCCTTGGCGTCGAGCTCGGCAGGGACGCGATAGGCGCCGCTAGGGGTGCGCTCGACCTTGCCGGGCGGGCTGGTGAGCCGCCAATCGTCGCCGCGCGCTGGCATTTCGATGACGAGGCGCGGTGGTGGCGCGGTCGAGACGACGCGCTCGGTCGTGGTGACCCGGTTGATCCGGGTCAGATGCATGACGCCTTCGGCGATCGTCGCCTTGACGATTGGCTGCTGTGAACTGCTGTCGCCGGTGATCGTCACCTTGTTGTCGATGGCATAGCTCAACAGGCGCTTGTCGCCGGCCGGCAACGCGTTGAGCCGCGCGTCACCGAGATACTCGGCGCCGTGATCGCCCTGCTGGTAGAGCGTCAGCACCCCGGGCGGCAGGCCGGTATCGGCGGCATTGGTCAGCTCGATCGCTGCGAGCGGGTGCGTCCTCACGGTCGCGGGCTGATAGAGATCGACGCGATGCGCCGGCAGCTCGCGGTCGATCAGCGGCACGACGAGGCTTTGACCCGCCGCGACGCTGACCTTGTAGGGCAGGGTGAAGGCGACTTGCGTCGCGTTCTCGGCGGCGTTCGCCGCTTCGACCGGCGCCGGCTTCTGGGCGGGCGGTGGCGGTGGTGCAGGTGCCGGCATCGCGGCGATGCCACCCATCGGCGCTACCGTCGTCGGGTTCGACCGCATGAACTGCTTTAAGGCCGCCCCAGCACGCTCGGTCGGCTTTTCCGCATTCGCTTCGTCGGCCGCACCGCTATCGGCCGGCGGCAGCACGCGGTTGCCCGAGGCGACGGGCACCAGCGGGCGCGGCAGGTAGTAACTCTCGTACAGCGCCTGGCGGAACGTCACCGGGTTGCCGGACAGCAAGGTCAGTTCGACATCCGACCATTTCTGCCCGCTGAAATTTTCCAGCACTGCCCAGCCCTGCAACCGCGCCTGTTCGGCGCTCGCATCGGCCGGCAGCACCATGCGATAGGTCGCCTTCCATAACGGCATCGCGACGACATAGCCGACGCGCACCAGCCGGGCCCGGTCGCCATGGGTGGCGATGGTCAGCCGGCGCCGGCCCTGTGCGTGATAGCTGGCGATTTGGCTGAGCGCCGTCTTGATCTTTGCCTGCAGCGTGGGATCGGTGAAGACGATCGCGTCGGCGTCGCGGATGGTCACCTGGCGCAGCCCGTTATCGGTGAGGACGCTGATCCGAACGCGGGTGTCGCTGACGCCGTCGGCGGCGCGCACGGTCGCATCCTCGGCATGAACGAGCTGGCCGGTGATTGCCGGGTCGCCGCCGATGCGCACCTCGTTTCCGCACAACGCCTCGAGCAGCGCGGTCATTGAGTCCAGAGCGGACGGGTCGAACGGCAGATCGGCGGTGCTTTGGCTGAGCGGCTGGCGGCCGGGCAGGGTGATCTCCCCTGCGCGGCCGGCGGAGTCATAGACAACGAGGCTTTTCAACACGTCATCGACCTGATCGAGCGGGACGTCGAGGGTCAGCGATGCGTCGCCGCTGTCGACATTGGCCTCGTATTCGAAATAGCCGACCCCGCCGCTCGACAGCAGGACGCGTTTGAGGCCGAGCTCGCCGGCGATAGTGGGCGTGGCGAACGACAATAACAGGACCAGGGCCAGCTGGTATTCGCGTGCCAGTCTCATTGCGTGACCTCCGCGTTAGAGGAGGGCCATGTTTCTCACCGTAGATGGCGAATTTGCGACCGCGCGGAGGCGAAGTTAGGCGGAGTGCGGCGGACCGACGAGGTCCCGGTAGACATGCGCCAGCACCGCGGCGACCACCGCCCAGCCGGCGAACGACACGGCGAGCTGCAGCGCGTCGAAGATGATCGAGAACAAGGACGGCAGCGTGCGCGCGATGATCTTGAGCACATAGCCCACGATAACAAACGGTAAGTAGCAGGCGAATTCGGTGGCGACGAGGCGCCAGTAATTGCCCTCAAGCCAATCCCAGGCGGTGCGGAAGCTGATCGGCTGATCGATCGCCGCCGCCGGGAAGACCAGTGAAATGCGCACCGACACAAGCGCGATCGCGATTGCCCCGATCAGCGACAACGGGGGGGCGACGATCGGGATGAGAAAGGTGACGACCACGATGGGTATGATGGCGGCGAGCATAAAAAGGACGAGCTTGATCCCGACGACGAGGCTTGCCGTCCAGCCCGGCGGGATCAGCCCGCCGCCGACCGTCTCGTTGAGCAGCAGGAAGCGATACCAGCGCACGATAAAGACCAGCCCGAACACGAGCTGGACGATGGCGTGTACTATGCCGAAGACTGCGGCGCCCAGCACGCTGCCCGCGGAGTGCAGGAAATGCACGGCGATTTCGACCGCGATCATGACAAGGAACGGCAACAGCGCCATTTCCCCCACCAGCTGTAGGCGGTCGAAGACAGCGTGGTAGGCGGCGCTGACCTCGCCCACGACATCGAGCTGATAGGAACGCCGCGGCGTCGACGAATAGCTCATGGTGTCCCCCAGATGCTCGGCCGCCCCGTCCCGCGTTGCGCTCCGCAGCTTGGCCCGATGTTAGCACAATCCGCCGATGTGAAACCCAGGCGCGAAGAGCGCGCGGTTGACTCCGCCGGGCGCCACGCCAAACACTGCGCCCGTTTGAGGCAATTGCGGCGGGACAAGTACGGGTGGCAAGAGGCCCGAAAAAAGCCGAGGCGCGGCTCGGCGTCGATATCGGCGGCACGTTCACCGATGTCGCGCTCGAGGTCGGCGGCAATGGCGCCGCGCGGCGCTACAGCGCCAAGATTCTGACGACGCCGCAAGCGCCTGAACGCGGCGTATTGGCGGCGATCGAGGCGGTGCTGGGGCAGGCGGCGCTGACCCCGGGCGACTTGTCTCTGATCATCCACGGCACGACGCTCGCCACCAACGCGATCATCGAGCGCAAGGGCGCCAAGACCGCGCTCGTCACTACCGAAGGTTTTCGCGACACGATCGAAATCCGTCACGAAAACCGCTTCGAGCAATATGACGTCAATATCGACCTGCCGCCGCCCTTGGTGCCGCGCCGCTTGCGATGCGTGGTGCCGGAACGGATCGATGCGCGCGGCCGGGTGGTGACGCCGCTCGACGAGACGGCTGTCGCGGCGCTTGCGGCGCGCCTCGCGGCCGATGGCGTCGAGAGCATCGCGATCGGCTTCCTGCACAGCTACGTCAACCCGCAGCACGAACAGCGCGTTCGGGACTTGTTGCTTGGGGCGATCGGCGGAGTGACGATGACGCTGTCGTCCGAAGTGTCGCCGGAAATGCGCGAATACGAGCGGCTGTCGACCGCCTGCGCCAACGCCTATGTGCAGCCGATGATGGGCCGTTACCTGGTCAATCTTGAGACATTGCTTCAGGAGCGGGGCTTTAAGTGCCCGTTATTCTTGATGACCTCGGGCGGCGGGCTGACGACGATAGAGACCGCGATCCGCTTCCCGGTGCGGCTCGTCGAGTCGGGGCCGGCCGGCGGGGCGATCTTTGCCGTGCACATCGCCCGGCAATGCGGGCTCGGCAAGGTGCTGAGCTACGATATGGGCGGCACCACCGCCAAAATCTGCCTGATCGACGAATTCCAGCCGCAGACGAGCCGCGCCTTCGAGGTGGCGCGGGTCTATCGCTTCAAGAAGGGCAGCGGATTGCCGTTGCGCATCCCGGTCATCGAGATGGTCGAGATCGGCGCGGGCGGTGGCTCGATCGCGCGGGTCGACCCGTTAAAGCGCATCACGGTCGGGCCGGACAGCGCTGGCGCCGATCCCGGCCCCGCCTGCTATGGCCGGGGTGGCGCGTTGCCGAGCGTCACCGACGCCGACCTGCTACTCGGGCGCATCGACCCGGCGGGGTTTTCCGGCGGCCGCATGGCGCTCGACCGCGTGGCGTCGGAGGCGGCGATGCGCCGCGAGGTCGGCGACAAGCTCGACTTGGCGCTCGAAGTGGCGGCGCTCGGGGTCAGCGAGATCGTCGACGAGAACATGGCCAACGCGGCGCGCGTCCACGCGATCGAAAGCGGCAAGGACGCGCGTGGCCGCACGCTCGTGGCGTTTGGCGGCGCGGCGCCGCTGCACGCCGCGCGGATGGCCGACAAATTGGGGCTCGACCGGGTGCTGGTGCCGTCGAATGCCGGGGTCGGCTCGGCGGTTGGGTTTCTGCGCGCGCCTATTGCATACGAGATCGTGCGTTCGCAACTGCAGCGGCTCGACAATTTTGACGCCGAGACGGCCAATGCGACCCTCGCGGCGATGCATGACGAAGCGGCGGCGATCGTTCGCCGCGGCGCGCCCGGCGCGGCGCTCGCCGAGACGCGCTCGGCGCTGATGCGCTACCGCGGCCAGGGCCATGAGATCGCCGTGCCGCTGGCGCCCAAGACCTACCGCGCCGAGGATGCCGGCGAGATCCAGGCAGCGTTCGAGGCGGCCTATCGCCGGCTCTACAGCCGCGTCATCCCGGGTGTCGAGGTCGAGGTGCTGAGCTGGGTGGTGCAGGTCGCGGCGCCGATACCGGTGGAGGACGCCGCGCCGCCGCCGGCGCCGCCGGCTTTCCCAGCCGTCGAGGCACGTCGTCGCGAGCTTTTCGACCCGGAGAGCGGCGAGTTTGTCGAGGTCGCGATATACGAGCGCACGTCGCTCACGCCAGGCGCGACGCTCATGGGGCCCGCGGTCATCGTCGAGGACGAAACATCGACCGTCATCGGCCGCAATTTCGACGCCCGCATTGACGCCTATGGCTATATCGAGATGACGCGGCGCGGCGCCTGAGGCGCCGCGCCGTCACCAGCGATCAGCGGCCGTAGGGGTTGTACGGGTTGTAGGGCTGCTGCGGCGCCGGCTGGCCATAACCCGGCGGCGGCGCGCCGTAAGCCGGCGGCTGCGCCTGCGGTGTGCGGGTCGACATGCAGTAGTTATAGGCTTGCCAATAGGCCTGATCGCCGGCGCCCTGCGCCTGGGCCGCGCCGGCGCCGGTGCCGACGACCGCGCCCGACGCTGCGCCGATCGCCGCGCCGCGGCCGCCACCGACCGCTGCGCCAATACCCGCGCCAAGCAATGCGCCGCCGAGGGTGCTGCCGACCGCGTTGTTGTTGGCCTGGGCCTGCGCCGACTGCGCAGTCTGGGCCGCATATTGCTGACAGACCTGCTGGTCGTAGGCGGTCTGCGCCATCGCGCTTGTCGCCGTGAGCATCGCGAGCGCGCCGCCGAGAACTCCTGTAATCGCCTTCATCGACATGATCTCCTGGTCAACGGTGCGGCAAAGCCGCGTCCGGACACGATAACGTCTTTAGTTACGCGGATATTTCCGCAAAGGTTGCGGTCCACGTCACTTGATGTGGGGCAACCCCAAGACCCTGCCAAGACTGCGGCGAACAAATTGCGCCGCATTCGCGGCAAGAGTTTAGGCCGGCGGCTTGAGCCAGCAACCGGGGGTCGAGTGCGAAATCGTGACCTCCTCATCCGTCATGTCGGCGGGGACATCGGCGAAGAGCGGCGTCGACAGATAGCGTTCGCCAGTGTCGGGGAGCATGCACAACACGGTCGAGCCTTTCGGCGCCTCGGCGCAGACCTTGAGCGCGCCGGCAAAGGTCGCGCCGGAGGTGATGCCGACAAAGATGCCTTCTTTCTGCGCCAGCTCCTTGCTGCATTTCATCGCTTCGGCGCCGGGGATGCGGACAAGCTGGTCGATGACCTTCATCTCGACCGCATCGCCGGTGAGTTTGGGGATAAAGTCCGGGCTCCAGCCCTGCATCGGGTGCGGTTTCCACTGCGAATGGGGTTCGGCCGGCGTGCCGTCCGGGTTGCGCGCCTGCCCTGTGCCGCTGGTCAACATCGGCGCGTCTTCCGGCTCGCAAACGACGATCTTCGTATCGGGCCGCTCAGCGCGCAGCACGCGCGCGACGCCCTTGAGCGTGCCGCCGGTGCCAAAACCCGTGACCCAGTAATCGAGCTTCTCCCCGGCGAAATCGTCGATGATCTCGCGCGCGGTCGTGCGCGAGTGCATGTCCGGGTTGGCCTCGTTCTCGAACTGGCGGGTCATGAACCAGCCGTGTTTCTTAGCGAGTTCGACGGTCTTGTTGAGCATGCCCACGGCACGGTCGGCGGCCGGGGTCAGGATGACCTTGGCGCCGAGAAACCGCATCAGCCGGCGGCGCTCGACGCTGAACGTCTCGGCCATGGTCACGACAAGCGGATAGCCCTTTTGCGCGCAGACCATCGCCAGGCCGATGCCGGTATTGCCGCTCGTCGCCTCGATGACCGTCTGGCCGGGCTTGAGCTCGCCCGATTTCTCCGCCGCCTCGATGACCCCGAGCGCGAGCCGGTCCTTGACCGAACCCAGCGGGTTGAACGCCTCGACCTTGACGTAGAGGTTTACGCCGGCGGGTGCGAGCTTGTTGATCTTGACGACCGGCGTGTGGCCGACAGTTTCGAGGATGTTCGCGTATTTCGCCATGTGCTTGTTCCTCCCCGGGGGGCTCGGGATGAGCGGCGCGCGCATTAAGGGGCCGCTGGATGCCGAGGTAAAGCCCCTGCGCGGCATTGCGACGCACGGGTTCATGCGCTTAGATCGCCTCGGCGGAACCAATCCGCATTTCGGGAGGGAACCATGACGATTAACCGCCGCCATCTGGCGATCACCGGCGCCGCCGCGCTTGGCGCCGCGACGATGCTGCGCAATACCGCCGCCTTCGCCGATGACGAAGCCTCGCTGAAAGATGCGGTCGAGGCGCTGCGCCAGGCCATTCTCACCGCCGACAAGGCAAAGCTCGATGCGCTCACCGCCACCGAGCTCTCCTATGGACATTCGAGCGCGGTGGTGCAGGACAAGGCCACCTTCATCGACGGCGTCGTCAACCGCAAGATGACCGTCAAGTCGCTCGACTTCCCCGATCTAAAGACGGGCATCAACGGCACCAGCGGCTGGACGCGCCACCGCTTCGTCTCGGACAGCGAGCAGGACGGCAAGGCGACGCACACCGATATCGGCGTGCTCGGCGTCTGGCAGAAGCAGGGCAGCGATTGGAAGCTCTTCGCCCGTCAGGGCTACAAGCTGAGTTGAGCAGGAACCTCCCGTCTCGCGGCGGATCATACGCCCCCGCGCGTCGTTACGTTGAAGGAGATCAACCAGGAGGCTAACGATGCCTGTCCCCCCTAATACCGACCCGGCGCTGGTTCGGGCGGTCGAAGAATTACGTAAGGCGATCTTCGCCGCCGACGAGGCACAGCTCGCGGCGCTGACCGCCGCCGAGCTGAGTTACGGCCACTCAACCGGCTTGATGCAGAACCGTGCGGAATTCATCGCGGGCGTGGTCAACCGCCCGGAAACGATGAAATATCTCGATTTCTCCGATGTGAGGGCATCCGTCTCGGGCGACGCCGGCGTGGCGAGACATCGTTGGGCCGGCGACGTCGAGCAGGACGGTAAGATTACGCACATCGACATCCAGGTGCTGCTGGTCTGGCAGAAGCAGGGCGGCGCGTGGAAGCTCCTGACGCGTCAGGCCTTCAAGCTGAGCTAGCGCCGGGTTGCGTAAGGTACGTGCCTAGAACTTCAGGCGCAGGCCGGCCTGGATGGTCTGCTCTGTGGTGTTGCCGGTGTGGAGGATCGTGTCGTAATCGGCATAGGCCGAGAGGCACGTCGTGGCTTGCACGACGACACCGATCCCGGCCGTCACCTGGTCGCGCGACGGCTTGACGCCCTCAACTGGGAAGCCGGCGCCGCTCGCCGCGATCACGGTCAGCAGCCGCGAGTCGAACATGTCGTGCGCGTAGCCGAGGCGCAGCTCCGGGGTGAGCTGCATGCCGCTCGCGGTGACAAATTTCTGCGACAGCGCCGCGGCGAGATAAGGCTGCAGGCTGTTGGTGCCGTGCCCGGAGTTGCTGAGGTCAAAGCCGCCCGCGCCGCTCTCGCTGAACGCGTCTTCGGAAAGGTAGAGGTATTCGATGCCGGCCTTTGGGGTCAGGGTCGCCATACCCCCGCCATAGCCGGCGATCGGGAGCGGCAGGCTCCACTGCGCCGCGGCGGTGGCCTCGTTGCCGCCGTGGTTCTCGCTCGCGATGCCGATCCCGCCGAGGCCGCGCGTCGTGTCGAACCAGTCATGCGCGTAGCCCGCCGTCGCCGAGAACAGGCTCGGGCCGGCCAGCATCCCGCCATAGACATTGAACCGCGCGCTTTCCTCGGTGCCGCTTGAGGTCGAGTGCTCGTCGATGTCGCTGTGCAGGTAGCCGCCAGCGACGCCGAGATAGATGTTCGGGGTGACGGGCCGGTCATAGCCGGCGAGGAACCCGCCCGTGTCACCGGTAAAGCCCGGCGCGGAGGAGCTGCCATTGACCGAGGCGAAGCCACCGATGCCGCGGAACCAGCCGCCCTCGCCGAGCTGCGGCAAGGACGCGGCGAGATCGCCCAGCATTCCGGCATTGCCCGGCCCGGCCTGCGCCAGTTGCAGGCCCGGCGCGCCGCCGCTCGCCAGACCGCCGCTCGCCAGACCGCTGGGCGCCAGCGCGGCCACCTCGCCATCGGCGACCCCCGCGACCCGCGCGCCGACCCGGTCGAGGATGATGCCGTTGATCTGCTGCGCAGTGATCACCGCGATGCTCGTCGCCGCGCTAAAGATCGTGTCGTTCGTCGGCGCGTTGGAGCCCCTGACGATCTGCACGATCACCGACGGGTCGGGCTCGTAGATGAGCGACGGCGCAACACCAGGTGGGGCGTTGCTGCTGGTAACGGTCGAAAATTGGCCGGTGAGGCTCGGCGCGGTGAGGATCGTAAACTGGTCCCGAGCTTATACACGCCCGGATCGAACAGCAGCGCAAGCGTCCCGTTAAGGTTCGCGGCGCCGCCGGCGATCAGCTTCGGGGCCGAGGGGGCGGTCGGCGGCGTCACGCCGTTGATCACCAGCTGTGATGCCGCATTCGGGCTTATCTGGATGGTCAGCGTGCCCGATGAGCCCTGTGTGTAATTGCCGTTGACCGTCAGCGTGCCGATCCCGCCGAGCGGGCCCGGCGCGACATTGCCCGCGGTATGCCCGCTCCAGAAGAAGGGGCGATCTCGCGTCGCAACCTTTTGGAGCTGTTCAAAGACCGAGGCGTCACGTGGAGCAGGGCCAATTGCTGCCACCCCTGACGCAATGGCTGCCACGATGCACTTGGATCAAAAATACACCGAAGCGGAAGCTAAGCACGTTTTTGAGATCGTGAAGGGCTTTATGATAAAGCTCGCTTCCCGATGCGATGAGAACGGCAATCCGAAGGCATAAGCGTCTCCTTCGCCTTATCAGCGACCCGCCCGAACGCACGGTCGAATACGCCCTCGCGCTCATTGACCTCAATCATACGCGCCATCTCCCTGAGGCGCTTTAGCTGTTCGGGATCGTCAGGTGTGGGCGCGGGCGTCTTTGGCATCTCGGCCCACACGAACCTGTCTCCAGGCCAGCAATGCCGCTAATCGGCGTATTCCTAGTCGGGATCGCTCAGCCGCGTCACGTTGTTGTCGTCGACGTAAACGAGCGTTCCCACGAAGTAGAGATGCACTGCTCCCTTTGTCATCCGGCCTGAATGTCTCGCCCAAACCTCGCGCGGCATCCAAGTGTCTAATGAAACTGGCGTCGTCGTCACTCAAAAGGTAAGGCAAATCCTTGGCTTCGCCCACACGGAGCGCCAACCGTCCAGACATAGCTGCCCGGCGATTGGCCGCTTCGTTCACGAGACCATCTTACCCACGTGAATGCGGGATCGGTCTATCGGTCTTTAGGGCGCGCGTCGTCCCTCCGTGCGCAGTCGACCGTTAATCTTGCCCCCGTACCGGTGGTTCATACGATTTGTTATAGACGGTGACCTGTGCGCGAAGCAGGTCGCTCTTAAACGCGAAATACTCTTGCTGTCCGATATCCTTATCGGGCCTGAAAGGTATCGTCGACCCGGCAAAAGTCCGATTGAACTCATCGGATGGCTCGCGATTCACGACCGGGAAGTTTTTGAAGAAGTCATTGTATCCAGCCTCAGTTTCGACACTGGCCAGTATCTTGTCGGCTCCCTTGTCCATCAAAGACATCTTCTCCTTGAGGTCCGTCGCGCTGATAAACGCGGGGATGTAGGCAAAGGGAATATTGCGGTGATAATCCCATCGCTGAGTGTCGATATGCGCGATGCTGCCGTTGATGTCGGCAGCGAACGTCGTTTTGATAAATTGCTTCAGAGCGTTGAGCGCATCGGCGCTCAAACTTCCGCTGACCTCAAGATTCCAATCGCTCGATAGGTATCCGTCGCCATGCAATAGGCCTCGGATAACGGAATAGCTGCGACCAACGCCAGCCGAGTCAGTGCCGTTTAGGAACGGGCATGACTTGGTATCGATCGCCTGGACCAGGTCCGATACCTCGACTGAGTTGACGTTCAACTGGCTGAGGCGCAGTTCTACGACCTCATAGAGGTTCACCTTGCCCTTGATCTCCGCTTTGACCGCGGGGAGACTTGCCTCAATGTGGCCGGCAACATCGTAGGTATTCTTCTTGGTTTGGACGGAAGGCGTCTGCGCCGTGAAACTACCAGCGGCAAGCTGGGGGAAGCACATTTTTTGTTGAATGATGCGGTTCGCCGGTAGCTCGTAGGTGTCCCCAAGCTTTTCGTTCCGGAACACGACTAAGGGCAATGCGTCATATTGCTTGAAGAGAAGCAGCTTGTCCGCGATTTCCCGCACTTCCTGGAACGGATCCGCGAGCGCCGGATGCGCCAAGAGCAAAAGAATGATCCCGATCCATCGAGTGCGCATTTCAACCCTCCGAAATACGCTGCTTTCTGAGCCCCGTGCGCGATCTCGAACGTTTGCAGGCCGGCGGGCCACGATTCATGCCACAGCATGCGACGCAAAGATAGCGAGCGGTTCCCCCCATCACCATTCGCCTCTGGCTCGTTCGTCCAAGGCAACCTATTCGAGACATCAAGCCGAGTGACTTTGAATGACGCGCCTGAGCACGCGGGCACTACCGCCGTCGGCTCAGAAGTGGACGCGGTCACTGTCCCGGCAAGGAGAGGTCCCTCGATCGGCCAACTAGGTGGTCCTTCGTCAACCGCAGGCAGCTCTGCGCTTCCAAACCTTGGGATGTACAAAAATCCTGCTGGCGCGCGCATCCCGTGCATGTCTAACATGGCGGATAGAACAACTTTTGGGTGAGCCGCTACCGTTATCGTTCATGCCGACTGTATGAGAGACCCTTGTGGGGGAATCCATGAAGAATATTGCAAGGATCTCGACGATCCCCCTGGTCCTCGGCCTGTTGTGCGGATGTGGCACCTATGTCCCGCTTAAAGACCCTCTTCATCCGAGTGATGATTTGGTGCCGGGCACTCAGCTCTCGCGGGAAGGAGCCGTCGAACAAAATCTTGTGGGAAATATTCGGTGCGAGGTTCAAAATGCAATTTATAAGGCGAATACACTTGGAAGCATGCCTTATTTGGGTACTACTTGGGGCACGCAAATTACTTTAAAGCTCACATGGGACGAGATGTCCAGTGTAGCCCCTAGCGTATCCTTTATCGACCCGCGCGCGATGATGCAATCTTTCATGACAAGTCTTGGAGTTTCAGCTACAGCGCATGCGACCCGTCTAGAGACGATCACGTTTCTTTGGGAGAACAGAGAGCTCCTCGATGCAGCCAAAAAATACGGATTGCAAGACTGTAGCAAGCGCGAGACGGGGACAATGATCGAAAGTAATCTTCGAATCGACGAATTTATTTATGACAAGGCGAGTATCGCTAAGACAGGCGTCGCATCGACCATCGACCCCGCTCTACCTCAATTTACGACATTGCAGGAAGATATTACCTTTGTTGCGACTTATGGTGGTAACGTAACCCCTACATGGAAATTGACTAGAATATCAGCAGATACTTCCGGAAACCTCGCCAGCGCAACAAGATCAACAACCGGGGACATTCTTATAACTCTAGGAGCTCTCGCCACGGATACCACCGGAAACCTGCTACCGCAGCTGGGTGAACCTGCTGCATCGCAGCACACAGCCGCTATTATCGGCTCATCTGTCGCGTCTCAAAATAAAAGCCAGGGACAGTAATCAGTAAACCGGTCCGGAGTATCTTCCCATGCCTCAACAGCCACTCACAAGAACTGCGAAGATTAAGCTTCTTAAACGCACACACAACGGTAAGGACTTATTCGCTGTACCTGTCGTCCCGGGTGTTTGTGACGGCAAATCTGATGGCGCTTCGTGTGGACCTGGCTGCACGTGCATTGCAGGTCAACCACACTACGACGTGGGTGCCTTATCTTCGATGGGCATAACCCTTCCCAAGGCAAGAGGACGAGGACAAAGTTAGAGCGAGGGGCTCCCACGGCAAAGGCGCACCAATCACATCACGGCCTCGGCCCGCTCAGAGTACCCTGACGGAATCGCGGCTAATATCTGTGCCGGCGGGACGACGATTGAAGCGACTGGAGCGCCCGCCGCTTTCGCGTTCGGATCTGCAGAGCCAACCTCGCGCCATCCGACGGGTTCCGCCAAAGGGCAGCTCACGGGTGTACACCGACCACGAATTGTACACCGTGTGCAGCCTCCGACTCGGTAATAGCAAAGTATTTCCACCCACCTACACCACTCTGTCTCCTTGGTCCGATGTGCCGGTGACCGATGCGCCCGAGTTGACCGTAAGCGCGAGACCGTTCTGGGTGCTGTCGCCATAGCCGGTGTTAATGCCCGGCCCCTGATTGAGGGTCTCGCCGGTGCAGGTCACTGTCGTATTGGAGCCGGTAGCCGGGGTGCAGGCGGCGACGGCCTCTGCCGGCGACAAGGACCGTATCAAGCCCGCGGCCAGCAAAAAGGTGCAGATCGTCCATCGGGTCATCGCTTTTTTGCTCTCCGGGCAATCGACGGCAAGGGGCACAACCGCCAGTCGCTGAGAAACTAACCGATCAACCCACGCGGAAATAGCGCGGCCTTTATTTAAATCACAGACGGATGCTGGGTGTGGCCCTGACGCCACGAAAAAAATGACCCGCACCAACGATGCGAGGAATGGGTTCATCGCTCGGGAACACCGTTCATCAACGCCTGAAACGTCGACAATGTTCCCTATATGTTCACTGTGCTGGCAAGTTTCAAGGCCTAAGCGATGACCTCGGAAGGTGTCGCGCCCGGCGGATATCGGGACTGATTCAGGCGAAACCACCGCCTGTTAAAAAGAAAGGATTCGCCGCGCGGCTTTTGCCGTAACATCCGGTGAACAAACACCTTCGGAGGCATGATGCTTGGTCGTCCGAACACCGCGCTGTCGCAAATCCATATGCAGATCATGTGGTCGCGGCTCATCGCCGTCGTCGAGGAGCAGGCGCAGACCCTGGTGCGCACCGCGTTCTCGACCCCGGTGCGCGAGGCGGGCGACCTCTCCGCCGGCGTCTTCGACCGCGACGGCAACATGCTGGCGCAGGCGGTGACCGGAACGCCGGGTCATGTGAATTCAATGGCCGCGGCGGTGAAGCATTTCCTCGACGCTTTCCCGCTCAAGACCATGAAGCCGGGCGACCATTACATCACCAACGACCCGTGGCTCACCTGCGGCCACCTGCACGATCTGACCGTGGTCA
>Ga0210398_10001127_pt1 | contig 28605 bp, 31 predicted proteins | sample IncBWC4OmetaG_FD_161047 | JGI IMG/M metagenome (GOLD analysis project Ga0210398, IMG submission 161047) | Forest soil microbial communities from Barre Woods Harvard Forest LTER site, Petersham, Massachusetts, United States - Inc-BW-C-4-O | ecosystem: Environmental > Terrestrial > Soil >... | reverse complement strand
CGAAATGCGTGCCGATCACCAGCACCGGCCGGCTCGACAATTCGGTGAGCATACGCTCGCGTGTGCGCTGCCCCATTTCCGGGTCGCTGTCGGCGGCTGAGCACCATTCGGGGTGCGCGATCTGGCAGGGGTGGTGCATGAAGTCGCCGGTGATCAGGGCCTCCTCGCCCTTCGATCTAATAACCACGCTGACATGGCCGGGCGTATGGCCGACGGTCGGGATCAGGCTGATCTCGTTGGTGATGCGATGGTCGGTCTCGACCAGATCGACGAGACCCGCGTCATGCACCGGCTTTACCGAGTCGGCAAAGACCGCCGCCATGTCCGGTCGCTCATGCGCCTCGCGCCAATGCGCGAACTCGACCCGGCCCATCAGATAGCGCGCCTTCGGGAAGGTCGGCACCCATTTGCCGTCGACCAGCATCGTGTTCCAGCCGACATGATCAACATGAAGATGCGTGCACAGCACGGTGTCGATTGAATCGCGCGAAAAGCCGGCGGCTTCCAGATCGGCGAGGAAGGGCAGGTTGAGGTTGTTCCAGGTGGGGATGCGCCGCCCTTCCTTGTCGTTGCCGAGGCACGTGTCGACGACGATGCGCTGGCCGCTTTTGCCGCCGCCCGGCGCCTCGATGACCAGCGCGTGGATGCTCATCTTGAGCCGCCCGCGCTCGTCGGCGAAATGCGGCTGCAGCCATTTGATCGGCAGGATTTCCTCATAGGTCGCCTGCGGCAGGATGAACCGGCTGCCGCCGGTCACCTCCATCTCGACGATCTTGGTGATCGTCACGTCGCCGACCCGCCATTTCATCGTGCGCTTCCCCCCTGATCCGCTATGGCCAGCTTAGCCAAGCCGCGGGCGGTCACGCCAGATCGCAATAAATCAACAAATGAATTGACTATTGCGCGAGCGATTCAATATCATCGCTGCATGTCCGATGCCGAACCCGACGACGAAACCCTCGATCTGGTCTTCGGCGCGCTCGCCGACCCGGTTCGTCGCACGATACTCAACCGGTTGGATGGGCAAGATTTGCTGGTCACCGAGCTGGCGGCGCCGTTCGACATTTCGCTGCAGGCGGTGTCGCGCCACATCCAGGTGCTGGTGCGCGCCGGGCTGGTGACCCAGGAGCGCAGCGGCCGGATCAGCCGCTGCCGGCTCGATGCCGGCCCGATCCTCAAGGCGTCGCTCTGGGTCAACCGCTACAGCCGCTATTGGCAGTCGCAGTTCGACACGCTGGCGATGTGGCTCGACGCGATGTCGCCGCCGCTCAGGTCATCGTCCCTTGGGCAATCGTCCCCCAGGCCACCCTCGCCCAATAAGGAGAGCCCCCATGTCCTACCGAGAGGCGACCGAAAGACTGGCCGGCTACCGGCACGAGATCGCCGCGCTGCGCGCCCGGATGCGGGAGCTGCAGGCGGAAATCCAGCCCGAGGAGGTGCCTGACTACCTGTTGACCGCTGCCGACGGCCCGATGCGTCTGTCGCAGCTGTTCGGCGACAAGGACACGCTCTTCGTGATCCACAACATGGGTCGCACCTGCCCCAACTGCACGATGTGGGCGGACGGGTTCAACGGCGTGTTGGCGCATCTCGAAAACCGCGCGGCCTTTGTCGTCACCACGCCTGACGATCCGGTGACGCAGGCGGAATTTGCGCGCTCGCGCGGCTGGCGCTTTCGGATGATCTCGCACCAGGGCACCGATTTCGCCGCCGATATGGGCTATCGCGGCGAAGGGGGCTGGCTGCCGGGCGTTTCCGTCTTCAAGAAAGATGGCGGCCGCATCCTGCGCGTCTCCGACCAGCGGCTCAGCCCCGGCGACGATCTGTGCACGGTCTGGCACTTCTTCGACATGATCCCCGAGGGGCCGGCCGGCTGGCGCGCGAAGTTTGTCTACGCGTAGGAGGAAAACGGCATCGCAAAGACGGAGAGAACGATGAACGACATCATGAGAGACGGGCTTCCAGCCCCCAAGATCGTCGATCGGAGCACTTTCCAGGCTGAGCTGGACGCGTTGCGGCTTCGCGAGAAGGCTCATATGAAGGCGGGGGACGCGATCGCGGCCGCTCGCCGGCGCCTTCCCATGGTCGAAGTTGACGGTTCGACCCCGCTTATCGGCGAGCGCGGCGGGGTGACGCTCTTGGATGCGTTCGAGGGCCGGCGCATGCTCATCGCCTACTATTTTATGTGGCATGCCGGCCGGCCGGCGGCGGAGCAGTGCGAGGGCTGCACCCTCTATACCTCGCAGGTCCGCGAGTTGTCCTTTATCCACTCGCGCGACGTCACCTACGCCACGTTCGCCCAGGGCCCGTGGGAGGAAAGCGCGCGATACCGCGACTTTATGGGTTTTAAGATGCCGTGGTATTCGGCTCCCCGGGAGTCGCTGGAAACCCTCCTGGTCGGACGCCGGATCGGCAGGATGCACATCGTCTGCTACCTGCGGCAGGGCTCCAAGGTCTTCGAGACGTATTGGACGACGAGCCGCGGCGTCGAGGTGCTGGGCAACAGCTATCCCCTGCTTGACCTGACGGTCTACGGCCGCCAGGAGCGCTGGGAGGATTCGCCGACGGATTGGCCGCAACGCGCCGAAGGCCAGCATAATTACCGTATCGATGGACGTCCCATCGCGCAGTGGCCGCGTCTCGAGGCCGGATACTCCGACGATTTGGGCGCCGCCGGCGGTAGCGGCCACACCGGTTCCTGCTGCGGTTGAGCGACGACAGCGGCATCGACGGCGTCGTCGCCTGGCTGATCGGCGGCGCGCACTCGTCGGCGACGCCGGAAGCCGTCCTTGAAGAGATGTGCGAGCGGGTCGTCGCCTGCGGCATCCCCATCTGGCGCGTCGCCGCGTTCATCCGTACCTTGCACCCGCAGATCATGGGGCGGCGCATCGAGTGGCGTGAGGGGCAGGGGATTAGCGCTGGCGAGGCGTCGTTCGAGGTGTTCGACAGCCGCTCGTTTCGCGGCAGCCCCGTCGCGCGTGTCTATGAGGAAGGCCAGGCGTTGCGCCTGCGGCTCGACAGCCCGGCGACCGGCGAGTTTCCCCATCTCGCCGAGCTGCGCGCCGAGGGGGCGACCGATTACCTCGCGGTGCCGTTCGTCTTCAGCAACGGCGAAATCCACGTCGGCACCTGGGCGACCCGCGCGCCCGGGGGCTTCACCGACGAGCAGCTCGCCGCGCTCCACCGGATCACCGCGCCGCTGACGCGCGTCGCCGAAATTCGTGCGCTGCGCCGCACCGCGACCAACCTGCTCGACACTTATGTCGGCCGCGAGGCCGGCACGCGCATTCTCGCGGGCCAGATCCGGCGCGGCTTTACCGAGACGATCCGCGCCGTCATATGGCTTTCCGACATGCGCGGCTTTACGACGCTCGCCGACAGCATCGAGCCGGCGGCGCTGATCGCGCTGCTCAACCGCTACTTCGATTGCCAGGTGCCGGCGATCCTCAAACATGGCGGCGAGGTGCTCAAATTCATGGGCGACGGCCTGTTGGCGATTTTCCCGCTGACCGGCGAGAACCAGCCGGCAGGCGTCTGCCGGGCCGCGCTCGCCGCCGCCGCCGAGACGCGGCTCGCGGTCGCTGCTCTCGACGATTGGCCGGCTCTGGGCGACGGAACGCCGACCCGCTTTGGACTCGCGCTGCATCTGGGCGAGTTGCTTTACGGCAATATCGGCGCCGGCAACCGGCTCGATTTCACCTGTATCGGTCCGGCGGTGAACCTCGCCGCCCGGCTTGAGGGGCTGGCGAGCCGGCTCGGCCGCACCGTGCTGCTGTCCGAAGACTTCGCGCGGCACTGCGGCGCCGAAATCGAGCCGCTCGGCGACCATCAACTGGCCGGGTTCCGGGCGCCTGTTCCGGTCTTCGGACTGGCGGGGGAAGCTGCTCGATAAGACCGCCATCGAAGTGTTTGCCCGCCTCGCCGGGCCCCACGGTGGTAAACTCCCTCGCATGATCAGTGGAGCGATGATTGCCGAGATCGCCGCCCTCGCGGGCGATCCGGCGCGCGCGAACATCCTCACCGCATTGCTCGATGGGCGCGCCATGACTGCGACAGAACTTGCTTACGCCGCGCGCGTCACGCCGCAAACGACGAGCGCGCATCTCGGCAAGTTGACCGAGGCCGGGCTCATCACCGCGACGCCGCAGGGGCGGCATCGCTATTTCCGGCTCGCCTCGCCCAGGGTGGCGCAGATGCTCGAAAGCATCGTCGCGGTCGCCGGCGACAACCGGCCGCGCTATCGGCCACTGTCGCGCCTCGCCGCCGAGCTGCGTGATGCGCGGATGTGCTACGACCACCTGGCCGGGCAGCTCGGGGTGCGGATCGCCGACGCGATGGTGGCGCGCGGCTATCTCGTCCTCGAGGACGATGGCGGGCGGATCACCGAGGCCGGCACGCGCTATCTCTGGGAGCTCGGTATCGACACCCGGATTGCCGGCAAGGGGCGGCGGCATCTTTGCCGCGCCTGCCTCGACTGGACCGAGCGGCGGCCGCATGTCGGCGGTGCGATCGGCGCGGCGCTGGCCGAGCGCTGGCTGGTGCTCGGCTGGATCAAGCGCGCCAAGAACAGCCGCGCCATCACCCTTACGCCGGAAGGCGAGCGCGGCTTCCGCGAAACCCTCGGGATGACCCTCGACGACGAGAAGGCGGTCGCCTAGCGGCCGCTCCGGCGAGAGCCGGGGCTCGTCTTTCACTGAGCACTGAGCCGATCAGCTGACCCCGATCAGGGGCAGGAGGAGACATGCGTCCCTGTTACTTCGACTTCGAGCATACCCAGATGCGGCGAGTGAGAGCGATCGCGATGACACGCCCGATCGCCTGGCATCGTCCGCCCTCGCCTCCACCGCCGCGGCGCAACCCGCCGGCCCATCTGTGGGATGTTGCCCTGGCGCTCGTCGCCGGCTGGTGCAGGCGGGTGCGCGGGCGGCGCGAGCTGGCCGCGCTCGACCATCGGGCGCAGCGCGACATCGGCGTCACGCCGAGCGAGGTGGCGCACGAGGTCAACAAGCCGTTCTGGAAAGCGTGACGTCAGTCGGAAGGATGATCGCCGCTCTCGGTCGGTTCGGCTTCGACGCGACGCGATCGTTTTGCTGAGGCTTTTTCCGCAGCCTCGCTATGGCGCGGCAGATAGATTTTGACCGTCGTGCCGCGGCCCGGCTCGCTGTCGATCGCGCAAGCGCCGCCCGATCGTGTGGCGAAGGCCCCGACAAGCGCGAGGCCGAGCCCCGTGCCTTTGCCGGGTTCTTTGGTCGTGAAGAACGGATCGAACGCTTTCTGGCGCACGTCTTCGGGCATCCCGTGCCCGGTATCGCCGACAAAGATGCCGACATAATCGCCCGGCGCTAGGCCGGCGGCGTCCGCCGCCTCGTTGTCGTTGAGGGCGAGATTGACGGTCTCGATCGTCAGCGTGCCGCCGCCGGACATCGCGTCGCGGGCGTTGAAGGCGAGGTTGAGGAGGGCGGTCGCCAGCTGTCCGGGATCGACGCTCGCCGGCCATAGCGCGTCATCCAGGCGGAAATTGCGGGTGATCCGCTCGCCCGATTTCCACGGCAGCTCCAGCGTGTTGACGACGACGGCGTTGATGTCGGTCGGGCGCGGCGTGACGGGTTCGTGGCGCGACAGGCCGAGAAGCCGCTTGCTGAGCGAGTCGGCGCGGGCGCACGCGTCCTTCGCCGCGTTGATCATCTGTTGCCGCTGTGCGTCGTCTGCGTCGGGGCTGATTTCGAGGCGCTCGACATTGCCCCAGACGACCATCAGCAAATTATTGAAATCATGCACGATGCCCGCGGTTAGCAGCCCGACTGCCTCGAGCCGCTGGGAGCGGCTGAGCGTGAGCTCGAGCGCCGACCGCTGTGCGGCCGCTTCACTTGCTTGCGCCAACGCCAATTGCTCGCGACGTGTGCGGCGCATCGCCAACAGGGTCAGGCCGACAAGCGCGATCTCCGCCGGCACGCCCATCAATATGTAGCCGAGAATCGAGCGCAGCCAGCTCTGCAGGATCGATATCTTGGTGCGCTCGATCGTGACATAGACCGGATACGCGCCGACCGGATTGATCGCGACCAGCCGGCCGCCGTTGAAGGGCGTGCCGTCTTCATCAATTTCGCTGTGCGACTCGTTGGCGATCGCCTCCGCCAGCAGAGGATCCGGCTTTGGCGGTTTGGTGGCGTCGATGGGCTGCGGGTACCGCGCGAGGACCGAACCGTCATCGCGCAGCACGCTCGCGGTGTAATGCTCCGCGCCGCCGAGCAGCGAATTGTAGAACGAGCCGAAATAGGCGCCCGAGACGGCGACCACCACCATGCCGTTGAAATGGCTGTCGGCATTCGTTCGGCGCAGGCTGACGGTGAAAAACGGCTCGTAGTCGCCGGTATCGAGGTTGCGCGCGCGCAGCATCCATACATAGGCTTGCGCGTTGGTGCCGCGGAACGCGTTGAAATCCTCGCGGGTCGAGTGGTTGATGTCGCCATTGACCGGATACACCCGCGCGCTGACGAGCTCACGGCCGCTCGCGTCGATGACCCAGGCGGCCGCGACCTCCGGCAGGCTGGCGATCTGCTGGCCGATGCGGTCGTGAAGGTCCTTTTCGGCGGCGTGGATCTGCTCGTCGGTCATCGCGCCGAGCAGATCGTTGATGCGCGCCGCGACGAGAAGATGGGTGTCGAGGACCTTGGTGGTGTTTTCGCTCGCGACGGCGACGGCCTGCGACGCCGACGATGTGGCGTGCGCATAATCGTTGAGGTAGGAAAGATAGGCGGCGACCGATCCGAGGCTCAGTGGGACAAGGATTGTCGCAACCAGCAACAGTCGCAGCATGCCGATCGCATCGGGCATGCCTCGCAAGCGGCGCGACAAGCTATCGCCTGGTGCCGCCGGCTTGTCGGACGCATGTTTGGATCTTGCCATGGGGTCGAGGCCGGTTTGTTCCCGTTGCCCGAAAACCGCATTACCGGAGGCCGCGGATTGTCAGCACATAGAGCGCCTTCGGGTCAACCAGTAGTGCCGATTGCCGCTGTCTCCCGGCGCGCAATGGAGCGCCGGCGGCCTTCCCGGGTCATCGGCAAATGCCTCGTCGCGGCTGCGATCGTCTGCGGCGGTGCCGGGCTGATCGGCTGCACCACGCCGCCGCCGGCCGCGCCGCCGCCTCCCGTCTACTATTCGTCGCACCCGGTGCCCAATCCGCCGAAACGCGCGCCTCAACCGGCGACGGCGACGCCGGCTGCCGCGACGACGGGCGCCGCGCCCGAGGCGGCTCCGGCCGCGGCGCCTGAGGCGCAGCAACCGAACACCCAGCTGCCAGCCGCCGCGCAGCCGCCGGCTGCTGTCCCGCCGCCGGCCGGCATGCCTCACGACTCGTCGGAATATATCGAGCCCCCATCGCGCTGATCGCGGCCATTCATGCGGTGACCGCGGGGGCGGGCTGCGATAGCATTCCCCGCCCGGAAGAAGCCGCCGAAGGAGCGCCGTCATGAAAGCCGCCGTCCTGCACGAGCCGCATCAGCCGCTGACGATCGAGGACGTCTCGCTCGAAAAGCCCAAGGCGCGCGAGGTGCTGCTGCGCACCGCTTTTGCCGGGCTGTGCCACAGCGATCTGCACTTCATCGACGGGCTTTATCCGCATCCCACGCCCTGTGTGCTCGGCCACGAGTCGGCCGCGATCGTCGAGGCGGTGGGTGAGGGCGTCACCTATGTCAAACCGGGCGATCATGTGATCACCTGCCTCTCGGTGTTCTGCGGCACCTGCCCGCAATGCATCACCGGGCATCCCAATCTCTGCGAGGACACCAGCGTCAAGATGCTGCCCGGCGTCGCCGAGCGCATGACCTGGAAGGGCGGCGAGAAAATGAACCAGTTTCTCAACCTCTCGTCCTTTGGCGAGCAGATGCTGGTGCATGAGAATTCGATGGTGAAGATCGACCCCGAGATCCCGCTCGATGTCGCGGCGCTGGTCGGCTGCGGCGTGATGACCGGGGTCGGCGCGGTCTTCAATGCCGCGAAGGTCGAGCCTGGCTCAACGGTCGCGGTGATCGGCTGCGGCGGCGTCGGACTGTCGGCTGTCAACGGCGCGGCGCTCGCCGGCGCCGAGCGGATCATCGCGATCGATACCCAGCCGTCAAAACTCGAACTGGCGAAGGAGCTCGGCGCCACAGACACGCTCAACGCCAGCAATATCGATCCCGTGAAGGCGATCCGCGAGATGACCGGCGGCGGCGTCATGTACTCGTTCGAGGCGCTCGGCACCAAGACGACGGCGGAGCAGGCCTTTGGCATGTTGCGCGGCGGCGGCACCGCGACGATCATCGGCATGGTGCCGTTCGGCGTGAAGATCGAGCTGCACGGCTACGACTTCCTGCGCGACCGCAAGATCCAGGGCACCTCGATGGGTGGCAACCGCTTCCGGGTCGACATGCCGCGCCTGTTGTCACTGTGGAAGCAGGGGCGGCTAAAGCTCGACCATTTGATCTCGGGCCGGATCAAACTGGCCGAGATCAACGAGGGCTTTGCCAATCTGAAATCCGGCGCGCCGGTGCGTCAGGTGATCGACTTCGCCGCTTGAGCGGCGCGACGCACCGGATTGACTGATATCCCGCCGGTTACTGGCCCGACCCCGCCGGGATCGGCGACAGGTTGATGTCCGAAGCCGGCGGCGAGGGCGGCCGCTGGTACTGGCCGTTGACCACCGCGGTGCCCCACGGGAAGGTCTTCGGGTAGATAAACCGGTCGCCGCAATTCCAGTGATTGCCGGCCCAGTAGCACTCGGCGCGCGCGGCGCCGGCGAGCCCGACAAGCGCCACCAGCGAGAACGCGGCGACGGTCAAAGCCTTGTTCATGTGAAACCTCCGATCGATGCCTGCGGGATCAACGCCCGCGCGGTCCTGATTGATCCTTTTGCTATCGGTCCCTGGCTATTGCGGCCGCGGCCCCGAGAGCAGTGGTTGTTCGTTGGAAGGGACGGTCGGCACCGGGGTGACGATCATCTGTGGCCCGGTGGCCTGTGAGACATGGCTGGTGACGACGTTGCCGTCGCCGCACGCCCAGTCGTGGCCCGTCCACTGGCAGACATTTTTCGGCTCGGCCTGTGCCGCTCCGGCAACAGCAATGAGCGCCGCCGCGGCGAGCGCGCCGGTCAGCATCCTGGTCATGGCTAAACCTCCGATCGACATCTGCCGCGCTAACGCAGCAGGGAGTGGTTTCGATCCGTGAGGTTGGGCCGAAGGCGCTGCTCTATTGCGCCGCCGTCAAAACCAGCGTGCTTTGTCGACGAGGTTGCGGAGCGGCTGGGCGGCGACAAAGCGCTTGGCATTGTCGACCAGTACCTCCAGCCGGCGATCGTCGAGATAGGGGCCGTGGCCCGCCGTGTGCGGGGTCAGCAGCACGTTGGGCATCGTCCACAGCGGATGCGAAGCCGGCAGCGGCTCGATCTCGTAGACGTCGAGCGCCGCGCCGGCGATCTCCTTGGCCTCGAGCGCGGCGACCAGATCGTCGAGCCGTGTCGTCATCCCGCGACCGATGTTGATGAAATAGGCGGTCTTCTTCATGCGCTGGAACCGCGCGCGGTTGAAGAAACCCTCGGTCTCCGGCGTGTGCGGCACGGTGAGAATCACAAAATCGGCGTGCGGCAACAACGTATCGAGCGCCGCGGCACGGTGCATCTCGGCGACGCCTTCCGGCTTGTCGGGGCGACGCTCGTCGACGCCGATAACCTTCACTCCGAACGCGGCGAGCAGCCGGGCCGCCTCGGCGCCGATCCCGCCGACGCCGACGATTAGCGCCGTCGCCTCGGGCAGATGCACGACGATGTCGTCGCTCTCGCGGCCCGACGGCTTCCACTGGCTGCGCAGCTGCTGCGGGATGTAGACGTGCAGCCCGCGGGCGAACGCGAGCGCGAACGCCAGGATGTGCGCCGCGATATGGTCGTTGTAGATCTCGCGGAAATTGGTGATCGCGACCGGGTGTGCGATCAGTTCGGGGTAGTAATACCCGGCGGGCGGCGCCGCCTGCGGCGCCTGCAGCCAGCGCAGATGTCCGGCGCGCGGTAGCAGCTCCTGGGGAATCGTGCCAAACGCGCCCTCGGCGAGCGCCATCGCCTGCTCGGCGCCCTCGCGCGTCTCCGGCACGATGATTTCGAGCTCGGGACACGCATCGGCGACGGCCCTCGCCCATTCGCGCGTCTTCTCGGATTGCGGCGGCAGGAACAGCATCGGGATCGGCATGGGGGTCACCTGTCATTGCGAGGAGCGCGGAGCGCGACGCGGCAATCTCGTACCGCAGGCGGCTCGTCGGCACGAGATTGCTTCGCTACGCTCGCAATGACAACAGGTGCGCTATATCGCCAGAAACATCTCGTTTGCCGCGAGCCAAGGCGATAGCCTGCCGCGACAAGATCGGGGAGGGAACGTGCCGCAGCTCGAAGGAAAAGTCGCCTGGGTCACCGGTGCGGGCAGCGGCATCGGCGAGGCGGCGGCGCTGATGCTCGCCGAGGAGGGCGCGGCGGTGGTGCTCACCGGCCGCCGGCGCGAGCCGCTCGAAGGCGTCGCCGCGCGCATCCATCAGCAGGGCGGCACCGCTCATGTCCAGCCCGGCGACCTCACCGAACCGGCGGCGGTACGCGCGATCGGCGACTACATCACCCGGGAAATCGGCCGGCTCGACATCCTCATCAACAATGCCGGGGTCAACATCAACGACCGGCATTGGGACAAGCTCAACCCGGACTCGGCAAAGTTCATGATCGACGGCAACCTCGCCGCCGCCGCGGCGTGCGTCACCGTGGCGCTGCCGTTGATGCGCAAGAACAAGGATGGCCTCATCATCCACACCGCCTCGATGGCCGGGCGGTTTATCGGCGGCTTTCCGGGGCCGATGTACACCGCCGCGAAGCACGGCGTCGTGGCGATGAGCCACTCGATCAACATGCAGGAATGCGTCAACGGGATCAGGTCGTGCGTGTTCCTCCCCGGCGAGGTCGCGACGCCGATCCTCGACCGGCGCCCCAACCCGGTCGGCCCCGAGGTGCGCGCCAAGATGGTGCAGCCCGAGGATTGCGCCGATCTCATCCGCTACATCGCGCTGCTGCCGGCGCGGCTCTGCATGAACGAGGTGATGCTGAGCCCCACGCATAATCGCCGCTACGTCGCCGAGATCGAGAAGCTGTCGTCTTTGTGACCGGCTTCGGGGCGTAGCCACGCCGGCACGCGCCGCGCTAAGCTCGGCCAATCCATTCCGCGAGGGAGCGCAAGAAGATGGCCCAGTCCGCCAATCCGAACCGCAAGAAGATCATGGCGCCGGCGACGATGTCGAAAGCCGGCTGGGCGCTTATCGAGTCGCGCGACGACCTCGAAGGGGTCGAGTTCTCGCCGCAGATCGCCAAGGCGGATTTTCACAAACTGCTCGAAGATGTGAGCGGTATCTGCCTGGGCGTAACGCCATTTTCGGATCCCGAGCTCGATGCCGCGCCGCAGCTTCAGGTCGTCTCGCGCATCGGCGTCGGCTATGACGCGGTCGATGTTCCGGCGCTCACGCGACGCAAGGTGCCGCTAATGATCGGCGGCACCGCGAACTCGGTCTCGGTCGCCGAGGCCGGCGTGTTCCTCACCATGAGCCTCGCGCGCAAGGGTGCGTCGATGGATGCGCTCGTCAAGGAGGGCCGCTGGAACGACCGCTACAAGGAACTGCCGGTCGATCTCTATGGCAAGACCGTGCTGGTCATCGGCTTTGGCAAGATCGGCACGCGCTCGGCCCGTCGCTTCGCGGCGATGGAGACCAATGTCATGGTCCACGACCCGTACATGTACTCCGAGACGATCCGCGGCAACGGCTACGAGCCGGTCGAGGACCTCGACGCCGCGGTCGCCAAGGCCGACTTCATCACCATCCACTGCCCCAAGACGCCCGAAACCGTCGGCCTCTTCAACGCCGCCCGCATTGGGAAAATGAAGCGCACCGCTTTCCTGGTGAACACCGCGCGCGGGGGCATCGTCGATGAGAAGGCGCTTTACGACGCGCTCAAGGGCAACAAGATCGCCGGCGCCGCGCTCGACGTTTTTGTCGAGGAGCCGACCCCGCAGGACAACCCGCTGCTGACCCTGCCCAATTTCATCGCCGCGCCGCATGTCGCCGGGGTGACGCGCGAGGCGGTCGACCGCATGGGCCTTGTCGCGGTGCAGAACATCCTCTCGATTCTCGACGGCAAGCCCACCCGGGACAACGTCATCAACAAGGAAGTGCTCGGGTAACGAGCGCTTTCATGCCGGTCGCTGCGATCGCGGTGGCGGTCATCGGTTTCGTCCTGAAGGCGGCCGCCGCGCTCGGCTCGGGTTGGTTTCTTGTTCCGCTCGCGGCGATCGCCTGTGTCTGTCACGTCGTCGTGCATGTGAAAGCGGCCGGCGCGGCCGAGCCACCCACCCGGCTCGCGATGCTGTCCAATGTCTTTCTCGCCGCCGCTCTGCTGCTCCAGTTGGAATATTCTCCTGGCTACAACTGTGCCGAGGACACGCTGTCGAGCGTCAGTTGGAAGCTCGGACTGGCATCGGAAGAAGGCTGCATCCTGATGGCCGGCCCTGCGGCCGTGATCTTCGATGTGCTGCTCTATCTTCCCGTCATCATAACCTGGGTGAGGATGGGTGCCAGGGCAGCGGTGCGGCGCGTATGACGCCCTGATCCGGCGCCGCCTACCGCACGAGATTGCCGTTGGGGTCGCGCACCTCGATATGCAGCACGTTCATCACGGTCTCGACATTCGCCAAATCCACCAGTTGCCCGTCGCCGCGACAGAGGGCGGCGTGCACCAGCCAGATATAGCCGCCGCCCCAGCGCGGACCGCGCTTTTCGAAGGCCATGCATTGGTCGGAGCCGACGGTGAAGGCGATATAGGTCACCTCACCGCTTTGCTGCAGCGTTCCCCAGCCCGTCGCCTGCCGGGTGACATGGTTCATGTCGACGAGCTGCGCCTGGATGTTGCGCGGGATCGCCTCGACGTAGCAGTCCTGCCGCTGGTGCCCGATGCCGCTGATGTAATACGGATCGAACACCAGGCTGTCGGCTTCGAAGCGCAGCCCCGCGACCTGGCTGATCACCAGGTCATGCGCGATCTGGCAATTCGATAGGAAGCGAGCGCCCGTGTTGTCGGGGGCGCCGTGCTCAAAGTTCATGACGGTCGGGCCCTTGCGGCAGCTGGCGCTCGGATCGGCGGCGGCGCCGACGCCGACTCGCGACGAGGTGCACGCAATGACCGGCCATTTGGCCTCTTCGACACGGATATCGCCCGCGTAAGGATTGCCCGCGGCTCCTTCCGCGGTCGGCCGCGTCTCGACTTTGTCGCGCGGCGCGGTGACGTTCACATCCGGCAGAGGGGTCGGCTGCTGCTGCGCGACGGCGACACCCGCGAAAACCGCGGAAAACAGGCCAATCGCCGTGATCTGGATGCCGCGCATCATCGACCGCCTCCCGTTCAGCGCACAGTTTTGGCGAATTGTTCGCCTGTTATACGATGCGCGCAACGAGGATCGTTCCCGGGTGGATAGGGCTGCGCCTGACGTTCGCCAAACGCTCGCCATGCCGACTGCAATTTCGCCAAAATCCAGGTGTAGCTCTGTACCCCAAAGCGGCCGTTGCCCAATCCGTTGGAGGCGGTCGGCTAATGGCTCTCCACCGTTTGCCTTTCGATCTCGTAATATTCTTCGAGATGGATGAGGTCCTCGATGTCCTTCCGCGCGCGTATCGTTTCTTCTCCGGTTAGCCCGCTGAAGGTGCCAGCGCGGCGCAGTTCCTTGAGCATTCTCTGTTGGGCGACAAACGCCGGCAGGATCATGGCCTGCGCGTCGATAATCGCGACGTAACCCATATCTTCCAGCTCCTGCCGGCTGAAGATCGGCCGCTGATCGCGGTTGCCTCGGCTCATCACATAGACCAGCGATACGCGGCAGAGCCGCGGGGCACGCTCGGTCTCCTCTGCGGTGCGCGGAAACAACAACCCAAGATCGGCACCGGCATCAGCGCCACGATTTACGCGCTCCGCAGCCACGTCGAGACCGAATTCCCGGCAGGAGTCGGAGCGCGCGATGATTACGAAGTCGGGATCAACGGCATCTCGCTCGCGGCAGGCATACTGAATCTTCTCACCGAATTCTTCGGGTGAGATCTCGTGCACTTGGTAGGTGTGATAGTGCGCCCGCTTTGGAAATAATTGGTCTTCGATGTGGACGCCGGCGATGCCGGCCCGAATAAATTCTCGCACAGTGCGCAATAGTGTGCAGCGGCTCGCCAAACCCAGCGCCGGCGTCAACCACCATCGGAATGTCGACAGCCGCTGCGGCATCGGCTGCAAGGGTGATCTGCTCGCTCATTGTCAGCAGCGGTTCGGTCACTGCACGCGCCGCCCCGGTAACGTAGCCGCCGCTATAGACTGCCTCGAACCCCGCCTGCTCGACGAGACGAGCGCCGAGCGCGTCATAAACGGCTGGCATATGAAGAAAGGTCTTGCCCTGAGCAGCTCTCGGAGCTTCGTCGTCTTTTTCACGGCCGTCATCCTTGTTTATCGCTGGAAAGAGATGGATTTATATCGTCATATAAAGCCATAATCAAGCGACGTCGGCATCCGGTCCGATTTTTCTTTTACAGCGAGTTGCCCTTCTCTCGTGCACCCTCTTCCAGATGCTGACGCATCAGCGCCGAGGCCTCTTCGCGGTTGCCGCTCAGCAGCAACTCGGCAATGCGGGCATGCTCTCGGCAACGCTCAAGCCAATTTCGGCTGGCCAGCGTCTTGCGGTATTCGACGAGGCGCCGGACCTTGTTCACCTGCGCGAGGCCGTTGATAAAAAAGGGGTTGCGAGAGCAATCGAGCACCAGTTGATGGAACCGGCTGCCACTCTCGAAGACCTCCACCGGGGAGAGGCCTGCGCCCGCGGTCTTGAAGAGGGCAATTTGCTCCGTATAGCAAGCCTCGATGGCAGAGCGATCGAGGATGAAAGTCGGTTCCAGCATCGCCGCCGGTTCCACGACGATCCGATAGCGGCAAATTTGCTCGTAGGTAAGCTCCGATGTCAGGAGCGGGATAAAGGCCCAGCCGCGGCCCGGCAGCCGTTCCGTCCATCCTTCGCCGGCTGCTCGTTGCAACGCGCGCACAACCATGGCCCGGCTAGCGCCATAGCGCCGAATTAGCTCGCTCTCGCTGGCGCGCCCCGGCAAATGCCCATCTGCGTGATCGTCGGCCAGGCGCAGATAGAGCCGCTCGTCTTCTGATTCCGGCTTTGCGCCCAGCGCCTCAGGCGAAACGAGAGATATCTCCGAGGAAACCGCGTAGCCGCCGAAATCGGACGACGACACGACCCGATGCTGTTCCAGCAGCTGTAATGCCCGTTCGATGGGCGACCGCGATACGCGAAATCTTTCGGCGAGTTTGCGCGCGGGAAGCCGCGTTCCCGGCGGAAGCCGCTCCGCGCGAATATGCTCAACGATGCGGTGAGCCAATGTGGGGATGTGAAGTGAGGCGCCCATATGCTGTCTTCAGTGTTATCCTCGGCGGTGCGCTCACCTCTATAATCGCGAGCGGGACATTACTAAATGGGCGCGCGGCGCTTCCTTTATCACCGTCAGCCCACCGATCAGCGACGATATCTCGCCGCGCCTTAAACTCGAAACTTTTGGCGGAAGCGGTCGCCCTTATAGGCGAAAGCTCAACGTCTGCTCACGGCGTATCGCCGCCATTGGTGGGGCGCGCTGGCGTCCGCATGGCGCCCGAAATCGATCTGCAGGTCGGAGACAGCATCGTACCCCGGCCTGAGTGCGGGGGCGATAGCAAACGCTCACCACGCCGACTGCAATTTCGCCGAAATCCAGGTGTAGCTCGGTGCCCAAAAGGTGAGCCGCTCTGGGCGCGCATGGCTGTAAATCCGCTGTATTAACAGCCATGGCGCCGCCCCGGCTTGACTTGGCCAGCCCAAGCTGGCGGGATCGCCCTCCGAATTTGTCCACATCAGGAGGAAACCATGGCGCGCCCGAATGGAATGCGGGAATTGTGGGCGGCGGGAAAGCCCGTCATCAATTCGTGGCTCGGCATCCCGTCGAGCTTCTCGGCCGAGGTCATGGCCAATGCCGGCTGGGACTCGCTGGTCGTCGACATGCAGCACGGCATGATCGATTACCAGATGATGGTGCACATGCTGCAGGGCATCTCGACCACCAACACGACGCCGATCGTGCGTGTGCCGTGGAACGACCCGGCGCACATCCAGAAGGCCTTGGACGCCGGCGCCTACGGCATCATCTGCCCGATGATCAACAATCGCGCCGAGGCCGAGAAATTCGCCTCGTCGATGCGCTACGCGCCGGTGGGCAGCCGGTCGTCGGGGCCGATCCGCGCCTCGCTTTACGGCGGCCCGGATTACCACACCAAGGCCAACGACATCGTCGTCGCGCTCGGCATGATCGAGACCGTCGAGGCGATGGCCAATCTCGACGAGATCTGCGCGACCCCCGGTCTTGACGCGGCCTATGTCGGCCCCAGCGATCTGTCGATCTCGCACGGCCATCCGCCTGGCGGCGACAAGTCCGAAGAATGGATGTTCGCGGCGATGAAAAAGGTCGTCGACACCTGCAAGAAGCACGGCAAGCAGCCGGGCATGCATTGCGCCTCGCCGGCCTACGCGCTGAAGGCGCTCTCGATGGGCTTTACCTTTGTCACCGTCGGTGGCGACACCCGCTTTGTGACGATGGGCGCCGCCGCCGCGGTGCAAGAGATGCGCAGCGGTGTCGCGAAGCCCGGCGCGGGCGGCAGCAGCTCGAGCCCGTACTAGCACAAATGTCATTCCGGGGCGCGGGCGTGAGCCTGCGAACCCGGAACCTATGAATACGGACCTCAGCAAGATGCGACGCCGGCCGTTGCGAGCCTGGGATTGCCCGTGTTCATGGGTTCCGGGTCTGCCCCTTCGGGACATCCCGGAATGACAATGATATTTGTCGACGCCGACGCTTGCCCGGTGCGCGAGGAGGTCTATCGCGTCGCCGGGCGGCTCGGCGTTCATGTCTTTGTCGTCTCCAACGGGTCGCGGCCGATCCGCCCGCCGGGTCTGCCGTTTGTCGAGATAGTGATGGTCGGCGAGGCGATGGACGCGGCCGACGACTGGATCGCCGAGCGCATCGCCGCCGCCGATATCTGCGTCACCGCCGACATCCCGCTCGCCGCACGCTGTTTGGCGAAAGGTGCGCGCGTCGTGCCGCCCAACGGCCGGCCATTCACCGAGGCCAACATTGCCAGCGCGCTCGCCGGGCGTGCGATCGCCCAGCACTTGCGTGAACTCGGCACTGGCGGTGGTGGCCCGCCGCCCTTCACCCAGGCCGACCGCTCGCGATTTCTCTCCGCGCTCGACACGGCGGCGCAAGCGGCGCTGCGCCAGGCGCGCTAGCCGCCCATCACGCCCTGCGCCTCGACATAGCAAATGTAGATCGACTGGCTCGCCGCCATGAAGAGGCGGTTCCGCTTGCGCCCGCCAAAGCAGACATTGGCGCAGCGCTCGGGCAAGAGGATCCGGCCGATCAGCGTGCCGTCCGGCGCGTGCACCGCGACGCCGTCATGGCCCTCGCCGCCGAAGAACCCGCTCCACACATTCCCCTGCGTGTCGACACGCAGCCCGTCGCCATAGCCGGGCATCTCGTTGAAGAACACGCGGCCGTTGGCGAGCCGCGTCCCGTCATCGACCACGTCGTAGACATAGGTTGTCTTGTCGCCGCCCGGCGTGTCGACGACGTAAAGCCGCTTCTCGTCGGGCGAGAAGGCGAGGCCGTTCGGCCGGGCCTGTTGCGCCTGATCGACCACCACGCTCATCGCGCCCGATTTCGGGTCGATGCGGTAGACGCGAAACGGCAGCTCCTGCGGTGCGGTATGACCGAGATAGTTGCCACGCGTCCCGGCGCCATTGTCCGAGAACCAGATCGACCCGTCGGATTTGACGATCACGTCGTTGGGTGCGGTCAACTTCTTGCCGTCAAAGCTGTCGGCCAACACGGTGATCGAGCCGTCATATTCCGTGCGCGTCAGGCGCTGCGCGTCCATCTCGCAGGTGACGAGCCGGCCCTGCCGGTCGCGCGTATTGCCGTTGGCGTAGCCCGACGGCCGGCGGAACACGCTGACCGCGCCGGTGTCTTCGTCCCAGCGCATGATCCGGTCGTTCGGGATGTCGCTCCACAACAGGCAGCGCAGATCGCCGAAATACACCGGCCCTTCGGTAAAGAGGCAATCGCCGGCGATGCGCTGCACCGGCGTGTTCGCCAGCACCAGCGCCGCAAAGCGCGGGTCGAGGATCTGGAACGCCGGGTCGGGATAGCGGATCGGGTCTGGCATCGTCGTTTCCTCCGGTTGTTACGATTGTTCTGCGGGGCGCACCCTTATGGGAAAGAGCAGCAGTGCCGCGGCGAGGCCGAGCAGCCCGCCGACCAGCGTTTCCCAGGCTCGTGCCGCCAGCAGCGGGATCGAGTGCTCGCCATTCGCCGCCAGCGTCACGATCAGCGTAAAGGCAAAAGCGCCGCAGGCGATATCGTAGCGCTCGGGCAACGCCACCGCGTAGACGATCATCGCCAACGCGGCCGCGATCCACACCACGAGGGGGATGTGACCGGCGATCGGCAGGAATACAAGGCCGAGCGGCACGCCGATCGCCGTGCCGATGATCCGCCGGCGCACGCGATCGAGCGTCGCGCCGGTGGAGTTGGCGATGACATAGGCGCAGGCAGTGATCGCCCAGACCGCTTCGGTGAGTCCGATCAAGAAATCGAGCGCGACAATGATCGCCGTCGCTGCCGCTGCCTGCAGCCCCATGCTGAGCGCCGGCGAGACCAACCCTCGCCCCGCTGCGAGCGGCGCGAAGGGTGGCGGTCGCTCGGCCGGCCCGCTCAGCATGCGGGGAACGATCGCGGCGACCGCCGCGATCGCGCCGGCGGCGATCGCGGTCTCAAGGGCGATCGGTGTCAGTTGCGCGTTGAAGGTTAGCAACTGGCCCAAATAGAGCTGCGAACCGATCCCAGCCCCCAGCACGCCGTATCGGCGCAGATAGCCGGCGCAAAATGCGCCGCTGACCAGGATCAACTCCAGTCCTGGCCGTCCCATCCCGCCGGTCAGCGGCGCCAGCGCGATAAAGCTCGCCGCGCCAATCGTCGCCGCCACGCTCAACAGCAGCAGATCGCGTGCCGATTTCCCGCGGGTCGTCTGGCCTTCCGAGACGCTGGCCCATAGCGCGAAATTACCAGCCAGCGCACTCAGCGACCCAGCATCCGGCAGGCTATGGGAAATGCCATGCAGCGCGCCAAGCATCGCCGCGATGCCGTAGGCCGTAACCAGGCGCAGCCCTTTGACGCGGCGATGGACACCGGGATCGATACCGTCGAGCCACGATGTCAGTCTCGTCAGCGGCCTGCCGGAAGAGATTGGCGACATCATGGCCGCGAAGATTGCGCCGCCCGCGCGATACTCGCCAAGGGCCTTAGGAATGCGGCGCCGTCGGCGCTCCGAAATGGTCGGCGAGCTCCGCGCCGCTGAACCCCAGCGTGTAGGAATTCGGGTCGAGCGGCAGCATCGTCTCGTTCCACCGGTGCCACGCCGCGACCAGCCGCGCGTACACGTCGGGGTATCGGTCCTTGAGATTGGCCCGTTCGAGCGGGTCCTTGACCACATCGAAGAGGAACGTGTTGCCGAGGATTTTCAGATACTTCCAGTCGCCGTCGCGCGCCGCCTCCTGGCCCATGTACTTATAGCGCCAGAACAGCGTGCGTGACGCCGGCGCGGCCTCTTCGGTGAGGCAAGGCATCAGGTCGATCCCGTCCGACGGAAAATCGGGGTCGGGCGCGACGCCGGCTGCCGCGAGCAGCGTCGCGATCCAATCCATGTGGATCATCACCTGCTGCGAGACCTGGCTGGCTTTGATCCGTGCCGGCCAGCGGATCACCGCCGGGATGCGCAACCCACCCTCCAACAGCTCGGTCTTCTTGCCGGTAAACGGCCAAGTGTCGGAGAACCGCTCGCCGCCATTGTCGCTGGTGAAGATGACGACGGTGTTGTCGGCGACCCCGGCCGCTTCAAGTGCCTGCAACACGCGGCCAATCTGCAAATCCATCCGCTGCACCATCAGCTGATAGGTGCGCTGAGTGCCGCCGTCGAAATGGAACAGGCTTTTGAGGCGCAGCGCCCCGGCTTCGTCCTCGGGGCCCTCCCACGGCCAATGCGGCGCGTTGAAATGCAGGCTGAGAAAAAACGGCCGTCCCGCGTTCGCGAACTCGCCGATCGTCGCGACTGCCCGGTCGCTAAGCACATCGGTCAGATAGCCCGGCACCCGGACCTTCTGGTCGTCCTCCCACAAATCCTCGGTGTCGGTGTGCGGCGGTCCGAATTTATGCGTGAAGTAATCGAGCACGCCCGAATGAAAGCCGAAAAACCGGTCATACCCGCTCAGCCGCGGCCCGAAGGCCGGCGGTCGGCCGAGATGCCACTTGCCGACCAGCGCGGTCTGGTAGCCCGCCGTCTTCAATAGAGACGGCAGGGACGGGTGCTCGGACGGGAGCCCGACCGTGCGCTCCGATGTGCTGCGCAACGGTTCTTCGAGGCCGATCGGCAGCCGGTACTGATACCGGCCGGTCATCAGCGCGACGCGTGACGCGGTGCACACCGACGAGTTGGCGTAGGCCTGCTCGAAGCGCAGGCCTTCCGCCGCGATGCGGTCGATGCTCGGCGTCTCGAAGTCGCGCCGGCCGTAGCACGAGACGTCGGCGTAGCCGAGGTCGTCGGCGAGGATGAAGACGATATTCGGCGGCGCCATTCTAGGAGTTCGGGCCGCGCTCCATCGACACCGGCTGCCAGCGCCGGAGGTCGCTCTTCATCAGCACCGTCGGGTTGACGCACGACATCGGCCAGCGCCCGGTCAACGCCAGCGACAGCTCCAGACCCACGCGGCGGCGGCGGAACGGGTCGAAGCGCGCGGTCGCCGAGGCGACATGCGCGGTAAGGATCACATTGTCCATGCGCAGCAGCGGGTTGTTGCCGCCCGGCGGTTCCTGTTCGAGGACGTCTAGCCCGGCGGCGGCGATCTTCTTTTCGTCGAGCGCCTTGATCAGCGCCGCCTCGTCGGTCGTCGGCCCGCGTCCGGTCGAGATGTAGATCGCGGTCGGCTTCATCTGCGCGAAATGCTCCTCGCGGATCATCCGCTGCGCGCTCGCCGTCGCCGGCGAGTGCATCGAGATGATGTCGGCGCGCGCCAAAAGCTCCGGAAGGCTGACCGGCTCGACCCCGCGCTCGGTCATCACCATTTCCTCTATGAACGGGTCGTAGGCGCAGATATGCAGGCCGAACGGCTTTGCCCGCTCGGCGACCGCGCGCGCGACATGGCCAAAGGCGACGAGGCCCAGGGTCAGCCCGCGCAGCCGCGGAATCTTCAACAGGGCAGGGCGCCCTTCCGACCAGCGCCCTTCGCGCACCATGCGGTCCTGCTCGACGAGCCGGCCGTGTGTCGCGAGGATGAGGCGCATCGCGTGGTCGGCGACCTCCTCGATAAACGTGTCGGGACAGTTGGTGACCGGGATGCCCCTCGCGGTCGCCGCGTCGACATCGACCGTGTCGACGCCGACCGAGCCGAGCGAGATGATTTTGCAGCGCTGCAGCCCGTCGATCATCTTTTTGGTGATCGGCCGGCCCTTGGCGTAAAGCGCGTCGCAATCCTTGGCGGCGGTGACAAATTCATCTTCCGACCCCGCCGGGATTTCGTAGATCTCGGCGTCGATCGGCGTCAGCGCTTCCAGCTCGTAGCCGTAGCCGCCGCCGGCGACGGTGAAACTCGCGCCCGCGGGGGTCGCTACACGAAATTTGGCCAAGGGTTCCTCCCAGTGAAAAACGAAATTCGCTGGCCGCGATCAGAACCGTCGGGCACGGGGATTGTCAATCGCGGTGCGATAGGCGAAATCTGCGCGAGCGGCGAAAATTGCCGTGAGCACGAAAACGGGAAAGACGCCCGACTGCATGGCGGCCGAACCCATCAATCGGAGTGGCTGGACAGGACGCCAGCGGCTTTGCCGGCTGGCGACGTACGTTATGTTCATCGGAGCGGCACTCGCGGGGATGTCGATCCGCGCAGTCGCTGCCGATCCGAGTGAACGACCGTTTAATCCGACCGTCGACAGCCGCTGGATCGTTCAATCGGACGAGACCGAAAAGGACGAGGCAAACGGCTCGGTCGTGGGGTCGTCGACGACCAAAATCACCGCGTTGTTGGTCTACAAAGAAAAACTTCCCGACGGATACCGCATCACCTACGAGCGAACCAATTCAAGCTACGAAGGTGATGCCGACGATCCCGCCGCCGCCCGCGCCGCGCTCGCCGCTCTGCAAGGGCTTACGCTCCAGGCGGTCACCGATCTTTCAGGCAAGCCGCTCCGCGTCGAGAACCTCCCGGGGTTGCGGGCGGCGCTGCAGAAGATGGTCGATGGGGTGACGGGCACTGTCGCCGATCCGCAAACCGCGGCGGCGGCCAGGACAATGATGGCCGATCTCGCCAAGACCGACGAAAAGGACGCCGCGGAACATAATCTCGGCAAATTGCCAGCGCTGGCGCTCGGTCAGAATAGCAGCCTCGCGCTCGGCGAGACCCGACGGCAGACGGTGGAGGAGGCGGTTCCCGGCGCAACACCGCTGCAAAAGACGGTTACGCTGACCTTGCTTAACGTGACACCAGACGGCAACCGGCGGTACGAGTTGGACGAGGTAGTTGATCCTGACTCGATGCGGGCCATGCTGGTCGCGTATCTGAGCAAGCTCGACACCTCCAACCCGGGGGTCCAGGAACAGATCGATCAGGCAAAGAAAATGACGATCTCGCAGGAGCACCGAACCCAGATCGAAGTCAGTGACGGCATGGCGCGTTCGCTGCACATCGGAATCGGCGACCATCAAGCGTTTTCAGGATGCCGAGTCGCGGCTCATGACCGTCAACGTCGTTACCGTCTCTTCTGCGCCCTAAAGCATAGGATCGGCCTGATGACCCTTACCATGTACGAGCGCATCGGGCACGAAGGCCGCCGGCCCTCCCCGTTTTCGTGGCGCATTCGCTATGCGTTCGCCCATAAGGGCGTCGAACCCGAGTTCCGCCACGTCCGCTTTGCCGATGTCGAGACGATCCGCGCGCTCTCGGAACAGCATTTCGTACCGATCGTCACCGACGGCGACACGGTCGTTCACGATTCCTGGAATATCGCCTGCTATCTCGAAGATCGCTTCCCGGATGCGCCGAGCCTCTTCCCCGGTGGCGAGCGGGGCAACGCGCGGCTGATCAATCACTGGGCCGACCAGACGCTTGGCGCCGCCATCCGCCGGCTGATCGCGGCGGACTTCATCCGCTGCCTCGACGCCGGCGATCGCGCCTATTACCGCAGTTCCCGCGAGGCGACCTTCGGCTGCAGCCTGGAGGACTACTGCGCCGACCGGCCGCGCTGGTTGGCCGAGTTCGCCGTGATCACCGCGCCGCTCGAGCGCACTTTGACCGAGCAGCCTTATGTCACCGGTGCCGCGCCGGGCTATGCCGACTATGTCGTCTTCTCGATGTTTCAGTACGCGCGGCTTGGCTCACCGCACGAGTTTCTGGGCGAAGGTACGGCGCTGCGGCGCTGGCGCGATAGCCTCGCCGGGATGTTCGGCCAGCTCGGCGATCGCTATCCCGCATACCCGTCATGACTATTAGTAGGGCAAACGCAACCTGCGATGGCCTCTAATAGATGCATATGACAGTTTTTTGTGCTATGAATGGCAAGTTCGGCAATCGGGGGACGTGCCGAGCTTCTAAAAAAGGGGGAAACATGGACGCAGTCGGTCACTTGAAGTCGTGGATTGGTGGGTTGACCGATATTGGTTTGATGCTGTTGGGGCTGGCTATTGTCGCGGCGCTGCTGGTCGGCGAAAAGTTGCCGTTTTTCAGTGGGGTCGTCGGCAACATCATGGGCATGGTCAACCAGATGGGCAGCAATGGCCTGGTGGGGTTGATCACGCTGGGCGTCATCCTCTGGCTGTTCTCGCACCGTCACGTCAACTAAGCCGCGCCGTTTAAAAGACGAATGAGGGGCAGGGCCAATGCCCCGCCCCTCACCAAATCGATGAAGCTCTTCGCGCAAATTCGGATGATCGGTTGGGCCGCCATCGAGGCGGCGTTTCTGCTGATCGTCTTGTGCCTGCTGATCGACATCGTCGTCGGCCCGCATCCCGGCTCGTTTGTGTCGAACGTGGCGAAGAACGCCACCGGCTTTTTGCAGAGCCTGCCGCCGGGTGTTGTCGTCGGGTTCGCCGCCGTGGCGGTGGTGTATGCCGTGGTGAAGGCTAGGCTGCCGCGCTAGTCGACCCGCTCATCGCGTCTGTCAAAAACACTTCGAGCTCGGCGATGACGCGGGCGCTGTCGCCATAATGCGGCAGATGGTCTTCGCCCGGCAGCTCGATGTAGTGCGCCGCCCGCATTCGCGCGGCGAGCTCCCGACCGTATTCGACGCCGATGCGCTGATCGCCCGTGCGATGCATCAACAGCGTCGGCACCCGCACGGCCGGCAGGACGTCGCTGACGTCGACATCGTGATCCATGCGCAGCAACGCCCCGGCGACGGCCTGGCTCGCGCTTTCACGCTCGAAGCGCATCCAGATGCGTCGGAAATTCTCGTCGCTTGCCCGGCTCGGCGCCATCGTCGGCGGTAGCAGGCCGGTGCCCCAGGCGCGTTCGATCAGATTGAAGCGGGTCGCGACTTGCGACGGTGGCCATTCCTGCGTCGGGCTGCGCGCGAATGCGCCGTAGAGCGCGAGAGCGCGGACCCGCCCTGGATGACGGGCGGCGAGGGTGAGGGCCATCTTGCCGCCCTCGGAGATGCCAAGGACAGCCGCCCGGGTCGATTTGGCGGCGTCTATCACCGCCAGCGTGTCGGCGATACGCTCGTCCATCGCCGGGATCGCCACGGCGCGATCGGATAGTCCGGTAGCGCGCTTGTCGTAGACGATCACCCGGGCGAAAGCCGCGAGGTTCTCATAGAAGCGCGCCTGCTCGGGATCGTCCCAGAGCAGCCCGACATGCGAGACGAGCCCGGGAACAACGAGCAGATCGCACGGGCCATCGCCGAGCGTCTGATAGGCGATACGCACACCGCGACTGCGGGCGAAGTTGGTCTGGGGGATGACCATCGCGCCAGTCTGCCTGCATAAGACAAAAAAATCAGTCATAATCGAGATTAAAATCAGTCAACTATTGTTAAATCGGTTCGCTTTGGGCCTGAGGCCGGCCTGATGGCCTAAACGGCGATTCGCCGATTGCTCGGTATTTTCCGTATTTCGTCAAGTCGGACGGTGCGCGGATAATCGCTTAAATGCAGGGGGTTAGGACATTCTCGACACAATAGGTTGAGGCGACAGCCGCCAGACTCCACAATCCCTTTGCCGTCGACCCGGCAGCGAGGCGTGGGGTTCGATGATCGCCTTGGGGGAGGCCGTCATCTCCGGTTGCGCCTTTGGGGGAAGGCTCTCCACCCCCGCCTCGCACGGGTCGGCGTTTTGCTGCATATCCACCGATTAGTTGCGCGCTCGGCCGCGGCGGGCTGCGGCGTCTGCACATCGCACCGGTGATAGACAAGACCCGCAAGCATTGCGCGGCGATAAACCCTAGTATGGCTAATAAAGTATTAAATACTTAACGCCTGAAATTCTGATTGATTTGCGTCTAATTTTATCGATATTGGACACACTGATTGGTTGTTGAAAAGGACATCGGGCGATGTTTATTTCAAAGGTGCTGCGGCAACTGTGGCAAGACGAAGCTGGCGCCACCGCGATTGAATACAGGTTGATTGCTTCGTTGATCGCGGTCGCCGCGATCTCGGCGATCCAGCTCACCGGAACAAACCTGGTCAGCACCTTTACGACGGTCGCGACTAATATGTAATCCTTTAGACGACGAAGTTTTCTCCTGACGGCTGACACGAAGAGCCCCAATGACCATTGGGGCTCTTCTTTTGTCTCAAGCATTCGCAATTCCGGTGGTTTCGGGCCGCACGGCAGGCGCTCTCCGTCCAGGGTCTCGTTGTAAATTTAGCCGCTTTGCCGTCGGACGAGCTCATGTAGGCTGGCGCCTGGAAATCTGGAGCAGCCCATGCAGCACCTGATCCTCACCGGCGGGCGGGTCATCGACCCGGCCCACGGGCGCGACGAGGTCGCCGACATCGCCTTCGCCGACGGCAAGGTCGCCGCGGTCGGCCCTGATCTCCCGGCGGCGGGCGCCAGGGTCGTCGATGTCGCCGGCAAGATCGTCACCCCGGGCCTCGTCGATCTGCACACCCATGTGTATTGGGGCGGCACATCGCTCGGCGTTGACGCCGCCGAGATTGCGAAAAAGAGCGGCACCACCACCTTCGTTGACGCCGGCAGTTCCGGGCCTGGCAATTTCCACGGCTTCCGGCGCCATGTGATCGAGCCATCGCCGGTCCGCATCATTCCGATCCTCAACGTGTCGCATGCCGGCATCTTCGCGTTCTCGACGACGGTGATGGTTGGCGAGTGCGCCGATCTCCGCCTGCTCGATCCGCGCGACTGCGTGCGTGTCATCAACGCCAATCGTGATCTCATCGTCGGGGTCAAGGTGCGCGTCGGCCGCACCGCCGGCGGCAATTCCGGGATCGCGCCACTCGACATGGCGCTCGAGGTTGCGGCCGAGGTTGGACTGCCGGTCATGGCGCATCTCGATCATCCGCCGCCGTCCCGGCTTGAGGTGGTGTCGCGGCTGCGGAAAGGGGACATCCTCACCCATTGCTTTCGCCCGTTCCCCAACGCGCCGGTCGCGCCCGACGGCCGGGTGCGCGAGGAGATCGCCGCGGCGCGCGAGCGCGGCGTCGTCTTTGATATCGGCCATGGCGGCGGCTCGTTCGGCTTCCGCACCGCCGAAGCGATGCTCGCCGCCGGCTTCCTGCCCGACATGATATCGAGCGATGTCCATATGCTGTCGGTCAACGGCCCGGCTTACGACCAGATCACGACGATGTCGAAGCTGTTGTCGCTCGGGATGCCGCTGGTGGATGTGATCCGCGCCTCGACCATCGCGCCGGCCAAGGCGGTGGGGCACGGCGATATCGGCCATCTCGGGATCGGCGCGGCCGGTGACGCGACCATCGTCACGCTCGCCGAAGGCGCGTTCGACTATCGCGACGTGCTCGGCGAGACGCGGCAAGGCCGCCAGCGTTTGCACGCCAGCGGCCTCGTCGTGAACGGAACGTGGTGGGACGCGGGCTGACGCTAAAAGCGCCGCCGCGTCCGGTGACTACTTGGCGGCGCGCAGAGCGTCGGTGTCGCGATAGATCTGCAGCCGGGTGACGCGCAGTCCGGGAACGCCGTAGCGGTCGATCGAACGCTGCCAGGCGAGAAACTCCTCGACCGACAGGTTGTATCGCCGGCAGGCCTCCTGCAGGCTGAGCGCGCCGCTGCGTACAGCGGCGACCACGACAGCCTTGCGTCGCACCACCCAGCGCTTGGTATTCGGCGAGGGCAGTTCGACGGCAGGCGCGGGGGGATACGCCGAGACGTCGATAGGATCGAGATTGGCCATGTCTTTAAACGCGGGGTTGCTTGTCATATGCGTCAAAATAGCGGTCCCGCCTTAATTAAATACTAAACGGGGATGGCAATTACTTGTGGTTAAATTCACGGAATTATAGCTAAAATCCTGGTAAAAATTAGATATAACAGTTAATTATTACGGACTTGGAATTAACGCACGACGATTAACGTGAGGATACGCATTCTTTAGTTTAAAGTTGCTGATGTTGCCGTGTTGTAGTCCGGCGCGGCGGGCGCTGTTGTTAATGTGAATCGCCAAGCGAATCAACAAGCTTTTTGCTGCGCTCGAACATAGCTCTATGAGATTCTCGCAGTTGATCGGCTGAGGCCCGATTCATATACTCCGCCGCCGTCGATAACGGGACTTCGGGGCTGGGATGGATCCGACTTTGCCGGAAGATTATCGTCCATCAGAAGACGAAGAGTTCATGAACCCCCTACAGGTCGAGTACTTCCGGCAAAAACTGCGGCGTTGGCGTATGGAACTTCTCGCGGATTCAGCCGAGACGCTCCGCTCTCTTCAGGAAGAAAGCCTCCTCAAACCCGATCTGACGGATCGCGCCTCGCTCGAAACCGAGCGCGCTATTGAGCTTCGCACCCGTGATCGTGAACGTAAGCTCATCTCCAAGATCGATTCCGCGCTCGCGCGGCTCGATTCCGGAACTTACGGCTATTGCGAGGAAACCGACGAGCCGATCGGCATCCGCCGGCTCGAAGCGCGGCCGATCGCGACGCTGTCGATCGAGGCCCAGGAGCGCCACGAGCGCATGGAGCGCACCCACCGCGACGATTAAGGCGGCCCGCTCGCGCCGAGCCCCGCTGCGCGCGCATTTCTTGCCAAACGTAAACCTTTGTTAACCTTCCGTTAGCGCAACGCCCGCCACAATACTGTATTGTTATTGTGGTGCTAACGGGTGGGGCCTGTGACGGAGATGGTCGCCTACAGCGCAGCTTCCCGTCGCCTCGCGCAGTGGTGCGAACGTAGCCGGCCGGCCTGGGTCGGAGTG
>Ga0210398_10001126_pt1 | contig 28623 bp, 20 predicted proteins | sample IncBWC4OmetaG_FD_161047 | JGI IMG/M metagenome (GOLD analysis project Ga0210398, IMG submission 161047) | Forest soil microbial communities from Barre Woods Harvard Forest LTER site, Petersham, Massachusetts, United States - Inc-BW-C-4-O | ecosystem: Environmental > Terrestrial > Soil >... | reverse complement strand
TTCCTCTCGTTCTCCCGCGACGGGCGCTTGAAGCGCTGACGGTCGTTCACGAAAACCCTATCCGGCTTGAAGTTCTTTAATCTGCAACATTCCGGAGGCAAGAAACTGAGCCCTGGCTCCTATGATCAGGACGTGACGATGTTCGATCGAGCCCTAAAGGTGGCGCATGGAGCTCTTGCGCACCTGTCGTTTGCGAAAAGCCAAAATCTGAAACTGCTGGCCGTTGCGGCGACGGCCGTTCTTTGGCCTGGCGTGGCTCTGCCGCAAACCGCGCGCGGGACGTCTAGCCAGACTGTTCGCGTGCTCAAACCCGACTTCATGGATCGATTCAGTGAATACAACTGGAACCAGAAAGACGGACTCTCCGGAGCGCCCGTAAATGCCATCTCCCAGACAACCGACGGCTACTTGTGGATTGGCACGGGCGACGGCCTGGTGCGCTTCGGAGGCGCAGGTTTCACTTGGTTCCGGAAGTCTAGCGTTCCTCAGATTATCGATAACGAGATTACAGCGCTCGCAGCGGACACGGTTGGCGGGTTGTGGGCGGCAACCTCGTCCGGCGGCGTGCTCCGCTACACGCCGGGTGCCCCGTTGAGCCTGGGGACCTTCGAGCATTACGGAAGCAATGAAGGACTACCTGACGACCGCGTGCTTTCGATCGCGGTGGACGCGCAGGGGCGCGTGTGGGCTGGAACGCAACTCGGTATGGCGGTGTTCGAGGGCAGCCGCTTCAGGCCCATCTATACAAATATCTTTCGGGGGCCGGTGAGCTATCTATACTTCGGCAGTGATGGCGAGACTTGGGTTGGCAGTGTCGGCCGCGCGTTGCGGATTAGCGGTGGCAAGGTGGCGGAGGAAATCCCCGTGCCCGGCGGCTCGGTCACAAGCATCTTGCGGACCCGGCACGGAGAGACTCTGATTGCCGGCGAAGTGGGGCTCTACCGGGCCGTGGCAGGCCACGCCGTCCCGTACCAGATCGGCGGTGTCTCCAACGCGTTCACTGTGCTAGAAGACTCCCGAGGCGGCATGTGGATATCCAAAGCCGGTGGCGGGCTCAACGCTTTCGACGGATCTCGCCTGGGCAGCGCTCCAGCACGGCTCCTGGCAGAATCCCAAAGCGAAGTCCTGGCGTTATTCGAGGACAGACAGGGAAACGTGTGGGCTGGGACGCGATCGGGCGACCTACATCGATTTCGCCCGCACCTATTTGAAGGCTTCGGTTCCAAAGAAGGTCTAGCCTACGATTATATTTACTCCGTCTACGAAGACGCGAGGGGGAGCATCTGGATTGGCGGGCCCGAGGGTCTCAATGAGCTGACCCCCGACGGGCGGTTGCGGCTATTTACGATGAAGGACGGGCTCCCGAACCTGCACGTCAACGCCCTCTCGGGAGCGGCCGGGGGCGGTTTGTGGATCGGCACCAGCCTCGGAGTGGCGCGTTTGGAAAACGAGAGGGTCATAACGCCGCACCAGCCCGTTACCCTCAGATCCGGCGTTCGAGTTGTGCTCGAAGATCGTGAGGGCAACCTTTGGGTGGGCACAGCGCGGCAGGGCCTGGAGGTGTTCCGACATGGTATTTGGACACACTATGGTGTTGAGGACGGTCTAGGCTCGCTCGCCGTTCGAGAACTATACCAGGATTCCCGCGGAGCCGTGTGGGTGGGCACGTGGAGCGGCCTGACGCGTTTCGAGAACGGCAAGACAACCCTGTTCAACACTCGCTCGGGCATGCCGCACGACTCCACGACGGTGGTATATGAAGACGAACAGAATACGCTCTGGCTCGGCTCCCCGGCCGGACTGGTGCGGCTAAAGAACGGAGCAATTACGGCGTTTGGCTCGGAAGCGGGGATCTTGAGCGCCGTCGAGCAGATTACCGGAGATCTGAAGGGGAACCTGTGGCTCGGAACCGAGTCCGGTATTCTTCGTGTCTCCCGCGCGGCATTGGACAACTACAAGGGACCGCACGGCCCGTCCGTTAATGTCGTGCATTACGGGCTCGACGATGGCCTCCCCTCGTCGTCGTGTAGCACCTCCACCCACCCGCTTGCGATGCGGAGCCGCGATGGGCGGCTGTGGTTTGCAACACAGCGTGGTCTCGCGGTGCTTGGCTCAGCCTCTTGGAAACCCGATCGGTTCCAGCCGACGGTTCTGATCGACGGCTTTGTGGCGGATCATGAGCCAATCGTTGTGAACGGCGTTGCGACCGCGCCTCATTTTGAAAACACCTTGCGCAATGGATCGATTGTTCTAGCGCCCGGCAAACGGAATCACCTAGAGTTCTACTACTCCGCCGTTGACCTGCTCGGGACAGGCAAGGTCCGTTTTCGATACAAGCTTGAGGGATGGGACACGGACTGGGCCGAAGCGGCAGGGCAGCAGACCGCCTTCTACAACCAAATAAGACCGGGAGAGTACCGGTTCCGGGTCGCGGCTTCGAACAGCGATGGCGTCTGGAACGAGCAAGGCGCTGCCATTTCGTTCAGGCTGACACCGTACTTCTACGAAACCTGGGTGTTCTACTTCTTGACCGCTTTGACGGGAGCGCTGGCGCTGGCGGCAATCCACCGGCTTCGCGTGCGCAGGGTTCACAAAACGGCACAGCTCCTTACCCGCCTCGTGCAGGAGCGCACCAGCGAATTGCAGATCGCCGAAGCGCAGGCGCGCCAAGCTTCGTTCGAAGCGCAAGCAGCCAACCGGGCCAAGAGCGAGTTTCTGGCCAACATGAGCCACGAGATCCGAACCCCGATGAACGGCATTATTGGCATGACCGATCTTGTGCTGGATACTAAGCTGGAACCCGAGCAGACCGAATACCTCCTCATGGTCAAGGGATCTGCGGATGCCCTCCTTACTCTCCTCAACGATATTCTGGATTTTTCCAAGATAGAGGCTGGCAAGCTGGAGTTGGACTATCTGAGCTTCAATCTGCGGAAGAGTTTAGGAGAAGTGGTCAAGACACTTGCAATAAAGGCGCAACAGAAGGGCTTGGAGCTGATTTTCGATGTGGCTCCAGAAGTGCCAACGAACGTCGTTGGGGATCCCGCACGGCTTCGTCAAGTCTTGGTGAATTTGGTCGGGAACTCGATCAAATTCACTGAGAGAGGCGAAATAGAAGTCCATGTACAAATAGAGGCACAGAACGTCGAGGGAACAATCTTACGCTTCAGCGTTCGAGATACCGGGATTGGAATCTCTCAAGACATACAGGATAAAATTTTTGGCGCGTTCTCCCAGGCGGATTCTTCTACGACACGCAAATATGGCGGGACCGGGCTCGGTCTGACAATCGCACGTCAACTCGTAAGCCTGATGGGCGGGAAGCTCTGGGTTGAGAGTGAAGTTGGAAAGAGTTCGACTTTTTACTTTACAGTTCAATTTGGCCAAGCAGTCGCCGCGTTGCCGGCTGAATTGCCCGATGTAACTCAACTTGCTGGCATGCCGGTTTTGGTGGTGGATGACAATGCGACGAACCGGCGCATTCTCGAGGATTCCCTCATCCGCTTGGAAATGACGCCAACGGTTGTTGAAGGTGCGCTGGCGGCAATCGAAGCCCTTCTACGTGCACACGCATCGGGAGCCCAGCTTCCTTTAGTCCTCACCGACGCTCACATGCCGGGCATCGATGGATTCGGTCTTATCGAAATGATTTGCCAAAATCCGTTGTTGTCGAGCGTCAGGATTGTGATGCTCACATCGGGCGGCGAACGTGGCGACGCGGCGCGTTGCCAGAAACTGGGAGTCGCCGCGTACCTGAGCAAACCGTTCGACAGATTGGAGTTGCGTGATGTTTTGCTTCACGTCCTGGCTCGTGACCCAGCAAGGCCGGAAATCAGAGCTTTGGTAACCAGACACGCCCTCCAGGAACAAAGGCAATCTCTCTCTTTTCTTGTGGCGGAAGACAATGCTGTTAACCAGAGGCTGATCGCCCGGCTTCTGGAGAAGAGGGGACATAGTGTGGTGCTGGCGCAGAATGGGCGAGAGGCACTGGAAGCATTGGCGAAACAGGCTTTCGACATTGTCCTGATGGATATACAGATGCCAGAGATGGATGGGTTTGAAGCGACGCAACTGATACGCGAAAAAGAAAAGGCGAGTGGCGCTCATTTGCCCATAATTGCGTTGACCGCGCACGCCATGAAAGGCGACGAAGAGCGATGCCTGACCTGCGGAATGGACGGCTACGTGTCGAAACCTCTCAAGCCGGAACAACTCTTCTCCGTTATTGAAATCGTCGCTCCAAGCATCGGTCGCAGACCAGATGCGAAAGATCTGCCGCCGCAACGACTGGAGACGCCCGCTCACAAGTGATGCGAGTTCACTCACGGCCCCAAAAGAGGTCTAGATCCTACTGCCGTGACATAACTGCATCCATTAATTCGATTGGAAGAAATGGCTAAGGGCAACACTGCTCCAAGCCTGGAGGGAATGCGAACGGTGCGCAGTACATCGAGAGAATCCAAAGTTTAGACAAGCCATCGCGCAACTGCCGGGGACCCGCGAAAGTAGGATTTTGCATGGTTAGAGGCTTGAGCTAATTGCAAATCGGGGTGCTCTTCGAGCAGAAACCGCAGCGGCGGCCCTCAGCCACTTGCTGCATCACCAGGCGACCGCCGGAGAAAACCGTGAAGTTCGGGATGCCGCGAACATTGAAGCGTACCGCGAGTGTTGGATATTCTCTCGGTATCCACTTCGGCACCACAGCTTGCCCGACATCTCCGAGCCACTTCAGGAGCAGCCATGCGGCAGGGTCCGCACTAGTCCGCCCAGAAATCGACAAATCACGGGAACGGTGACATTGTGAATGATTTCATCAAATGGTGCTGGCCGAGTAAGGTGGGACGCTTTTATGACAGCGCTGTTCAACGGCGAACGGCGGCTCGTTTAAGAGGTGTAGTGTCTGTCTGGGCCCTCGCGGAAGGGAGTTGATTTTATGCAGTTCAGCGCATTTGAGCCCCTTCCGTGCTACTACTCTTGCCACTACTGTCGGTCGATTTGGCCCCTTCCGGAGCCCGCTTAAACACTGGGGATTCGTTCAAATCGAAAACCGATGCTGATAACAAGAGGCATACCAACGCTCACCAACCCCTCACCTCCCTCCCGCCAATGGGGATTTCAATCCCACCCTCTCCGCCAGAAATATAAGTGGTTGATAATGCAGACTTTTTTTCGGACGATTTTCCGTGTTACTTTTTCCGGCTGAATTTCATCGTTCTGTTCACTGAAGCGAAACTCTAAACACACGAAAAAACAAGGCTTCTGATTCTCATAGTTGGGGGTTCGAAGTTTTCCTTCTCCGCACCACTCAAGCGATAAACAACATCGCCGATTCCCGTTGCACCTGCTTTTGGGCTCGTTCAAATGGCTCCTCGTTTCGTTTCGCACCGTAACGGTTCTGAAAACCCTCCCCCCGTGCGTTTCCGAAGAAACGAATCCATCGTTTCGCCCCCGGGAACCGGATAACGCGGAAATTCGTAACCGAGGTCGACCAGCGTGTATTCGAGCCTTGGCGACAGTTCGCCCGTGTTCCCGGTAGCCTCCGGCAAATCCGAAAACAGTTCCACCATCTCTTCTGTCGAACGAAGATGGCACTCGTCATTCCGTTCCAGGAGACGCCGGGCCATTTCGGGCTTTGTGTTACTACGCGAGGCACACGGTCTTGAAAGCGCCAGCCGAAATGCAAAGGACGGGCACCGGCCACGATGAAATGCGCACGGAACAAGCAAGGGTGGATAGCAAGGGACTTTGACCGGGCGGGCCATGACGACCAAGACAAAGCACATCGCCATTTTGCCGGTCGCCGAAGATTCTGGCGGGTCCTTGTCGGCGATCGTTGTCCCCCGCCTGATGCGGATTCAGGATGCCGCCAAATAGCTGAGCGCGACGACCTGGCAAGTCGAAACCTTGCTGCGCGAAAAAATCATCCCGTCCTTTGTGCTCGGGAAGCGCCGTGTGGTTGACCGACTGGAGCTCGACCGCTACGTAGAGAGGCGAAACGCCATGCGAGAACAGAGGGTGCGCATCCGGAGAAAGAGGAAATCGTCGTTTCACTAAAGAAGTGAAGCGTGGTTTTTGCGAATCCATTGCTCGACGTCATGCCGCAGACTCTGCGCAATCCCGATCATCTCTTCCACTTCGCGATGAGAAATTCCCCCGCCGATGTCGTAACTGCTCACGTTTCTCTTCTTACGGAATGCGTCGAAGGCACCAATGAACTTCGAGTCTTTCCCCACGGTGAGTTCCAGCGACTGAATGACTCGGTAGTGATGACTGTCACGGCCGGCGCGGTATCCTGAGGCTACAAGGGCGGCCGTCGCGGCCTGCAAAGCCGCGTTATAAGCGATTGCGAACCGCCAATCGTCCGACACATCCTTTGCCTGGCTGTCTTTCAGGTCGCGCGCCACAATTCCAAGCAGATTAGCGATCTCCTGCCTGCTGCTCTTATGCGCGACGAGCCAGCCGTTCTTGACCCAATCGGCGAAACTCACGCTCGTCTCCAATCACGAACAGTTTCTTTTCTTTGGCGACCGCCGACAGAAAGTGATTCTTGGCGGCGAGCTTTTCCCTAAACTCTCGCGGGCCGTACACCGTCGGGTTGACTTCCCGACCCAGCTTCGTCTCAATCTTAGCCAATGTAGAAACCACATCAGAGAAACTTATCCCGCCCACGACCATCAGATCCACGTCGCTCGATGCCTTTTCCTCGCCTCGTGCAATCGAGCCGTACACGAACGCGAGCTTAATGCGATCCTTAAGAGAAGTGAGCGCTTCGTCAAGAATGTCTCGTATTCCAGACGTCTTCGCGAGGATGCTTTTCAGCTCGACGAAAATGGGATTCTTACGATTCGCCTGGTAATAGACTTGACGACCACGACGGACATCTTGGATGAGTCCGGCCTCGCTCAATTGCCGCAGTTCGCGCTGCGTTGCCCCTATTCCTGTTCCGGCGCGACGTGTGATTTCGCGTAGATAGAACTGCTCATCGGCATGGCCGTAAAGAAGGGCGAGGATCGACCTTCGGCTTCCGCTAAAGAGGATATTTGAGAGCGCTCCGGTACGTGTACCCATATTGGGTACAATTGTACCAATATTGGGTACATGCGGCATATCGAAATGGCAGGCCATGGCCGCCCAGGAACTGTCCGATCCGAGCGCACCGAGTGAACAAAACCGCTACTCCCCCAGCTGAACATAACATGCTGAAGAAACGCGTTAACGCTGGTAAAGTTCCAACACAGCAGCGGGCCGCCCATTAGGCCGTCCAACGAATGCGGTTCGAGGAGGCAATCGGCATGGATCGGCGTTTGGTTCCTTCCTCCGAAGCAGGGTGGCCGCAAAATCATGGGCTAGCGACGCCGATGACGTGGTACCGACAGTAAAATTGTTTACTGCTGCCTTTTAGCTTGGAACTGATCCGGCTCGCAGCATAGCCAGCGTGGAAGGTTATAGGTTGGCCATTACTTCCGGGTAGCCGCCCCCCCAAGAATCGCCGCGTCCGATCGCTTCGAAGGTTCGACAAGTCAGATCACGAGGATGGCGAGACCCGTGGCCACGAGCGCGGCCGCCCATACCAAGTCAAAGTTGACCCACGCCTTGCGGAGAAGCGCGAGGCCGACCTTTCGATAAACGACCCAAGCTATCAGCCCTGTCACCGCAAGATAAGCAACCGTATGGACCCCGGTCGCGAGCATGCCGGCCAGCGGACTAGTGGCCGAGGCCATGTGGTTATGACCTCCCATGCGGCCGCCCGCTTGGGCGGTAGTGCTGCCCAGAAACACGGGCACTACCATCAAACCCGCACCGTGCGCCGAGGCCATCAGAAACGACCAGACAGTCAGGTCTCGGAATCCTACCTGCATGCGGACCCACCGCGGGTGCCAATGTCGCACCAGGCAAAAGATTCCAAGGCCGGCCAAGATCGCGGCGACGAAGTACCGGACGACTGTGAGCGACAGTGTCATGCCAAGAAACAGTGCGATCAGCACCACACTGCCAATGGCCAACGCGTGGCCGAGTGCAATGGGGACGAGCGATTTTGCCACTGCGCTCCCCTTTTGCTCCTGCATCCCCAGCGCTACCGCGAACAGCCACCCCATGCCGGGGTTGAGTCCGTGGTAGGCACCAAGGAGTAGCATCAGCCACAACGCCGTCGAAGTCAGCCCGTCATGCGTCATTGCTAGTCCGAATAGCAATAGGAATCGGACGAAGCGTCACCCCCTTGCAGCCGCAGTTGGTGCGCGCGCAATCCGTCGAACTCGACGAAGAACTTCTCATCGAGCTTCATTCCGCCCTCGGGCTTGGCATCGATCTTCACCATCCAACTATTCACGCCGTCGGGGTAAAACTGCTCGTCCCAAGGGGAGTAAAGCGAATTCGTGAAATAGACGCGTTTACCGTCGCGGCTGATCTCGACCATCTGCGGACCGCCGTTGAGAGCCTGCTTGGGTTTCTTCGGGTGGGCCGCTTGGCGCACGATGCCACCGAGGTGGATCGATCCTGTCTTCTTCGGGTTGGCCGGATTCGAGACGTCATACTGGATGAACTCACCTGTCCCCCAGCACGAGACGTAAAGGAAGCGGTCGTCGAGTGAGAGGTTGATGTCCGACACCAAAGGCGGCACTGCCTTGAAACCCTTCAACAGGGGCGGCAGATTTTCCGGATCAGCCGGCTCAGCGGGAATTTCGATCACTTTGCGGACTGCCCATTTGCCGTTCTTACCACCCTCGTCGCGGTGCCACATCCAAACGGAGGACGAAAGATCTTTGAGGGAGATGACCACACCGACGAATCCGAAAGTCTTTTTAGGGTCGTGTGAGGGCCGAAGCTCGAGCGCCATCTGCTGCTCCGCGCCCAAGTCAATTTCCTGCAAGTGACGCCGCTTATCCAGGTCCCAGATGTGCAGTTTGCGGCCATACTTTCCGCCAAGCAGCAACTCCGCGTTGAGGCCATCCTTCACCATATTCGGTGTGCCCCATTCGGAACTGATCAACGTGTCGTGCCCAAGGTGCCACCAGAAATCGTACGCCAAATTTTGTGGGCCGCGCTCCTTCTCCCATTGGCCCTTCAGCTCAAACGTGTCGGCATCCATCAGGAAGATGCCGCCGGGACCATCCCCGCTGGCCGAACCGAGTGCGCTGCCATAAATGCCATCAGGGCCACAGTGGATAGTGTGGGGCGATGTGTAACCAGTCTTCTTGATGAACTCTTCCGGCTCGATCACTTTCACGATCTTGGGATGGTTAGGATTCGCTTTCGTATCCAGGATGTGAATTCGAGACGACCCGATGCCCGGAACGATCAGGTAACGACGTTCCATATGCGGGTGCGGATTCTGCGGGCAAAGACACGCACTGCACGCGTTCCAGCCGAAGTGGTGCAACTCATTATCGCCGTCGGGAAAATCTACCTGGCCGACGAGCTGACCATAAGCGGGCGAATTCGGATCGACATCAATGACGCCCATCGCGTCGCGCTTCCCACCGTTGCCGACGTTGAGTAGAGCGACGTAAGCGATGTGCTCCGGCGCTGCCTTCATTGCCATGCCCGGCGATGGATAAAAGGTTGGATCCGGCATCAAGGGCATATCCCATTTTCTCCTTTGATAAGAGTTGAGGTGAAAGGCCTTAGATTGCCGTAAGCATACTCCTCCGCCTTGTCACGGGCCAGCGTTCCTTCAGATTGTGCCGCGGTAAGCGGCTCGCGGCGCTCCGTTGTATTCCGGTCGGATGACGAGCTAACCGGAAGATGTTCCGGGCTAGAAGTCCCGTTCGAGGTGTCGGGATGCCGTTTTCTTGGTACACTCTTGGTGCACTCTAACCTGCAAATGAGGCCGTCTGGGTGCAACTGGGAGCAAGTTAAATCACTGAAAGACGCGAGAATCGGCGAGCGCAAACAGGGCAGGTGAGTTTAGCAATCCGCCACCTTTAGCCTCTCAGCCATCTCTCCGAACCTCCCTGCTCAGCCGTCCGTACTACTACTCTTGCTGCTACTTTCGGTCGATTTGGCCCCTTCCGGAACCCGCCTAAACACTGGCGATTCGTTCAAATCGAAAACCGATGTTGATAACAAGAGACATACCAGTGCCCACCAACCCCTCACCAATGGGGGTTTCAATCCCACCCTCTCCGCCCCTCCTTTTATTTTCTTGTACTTGCCAAGATCTTAGCCAGGAGCGGAGCTCTTTCCTTCTGAAACAAGAATCCAACTGGACAAGAATAGCACTTCCCGGTTGAATCTCTTTTAGAAGTGTGATTCAAAAGATTGGCCGGTAATAACCGACTTACCGGGACCTACGAGAGGGCTGCTTGAAAAGTGGCATGAATCTGCGCCATACTCGCGCGTTGAGGCATGATGATGGGCGGCATTTTGATTGCGGTGTTAGGCCTCTCTGGTTACATTCTTCCCGCACCCTCGTTGATTTGGGCATGGGCAGCATGGGTGAAATCGCGTTCAAACCCGGACTCTCCCGCATGGAGAACAGTTTCGGTCTTCATCGGGCTGATACTCGCCTCCGTCATTGGCCTGGTTGTCGTGTTAGTGGTCGCGGTTGTGGGCGGTATGCCTGAGAGCGGCACAAAGTATTCGCTTGCGATGAAAAGCTCCGGATTTGGATTCTTGGCCTCGATACTCGCCTTGGTTCTGTCATTGATTGGTAAAGGTCCAGCTCGCCTCCCTACATCGCATGCTTGTTTCGGGCTGGCGGCACTCTGGCTCGTCGCAGCACTCATGTACTGAACATTCTTCGACTGTCATCCGTAGGTACTATGACTTTTCCGGTAACGACTTACCAGGCGAGTGGAATTGGATTGTTGGCGGGATTAGTTCCGAGTTGCCGTCATCCGTCCGCAACCGCGCGCCGATTGGGCGTTAAATTAGACATCATCAGGAGGGGTTTCTTCAAACGAGGTCTATGTGGTCAAACCGATGCGGCGAAGCATGAGTTGGAAGCGCGGATCAGGACGCAGGCGATCAAGCAGCAAGTCCGATTGGAGGCCCAAAGCAAAATCTAACGACTTCTCCGAATAAGCCTTCTCCAGTAGATCGAAAGCTTTGTCGTTCTCGCCGAGTCCGGCGTATATGGTGGCCATCGTGTATGGCGAAGCGGAGGTGCGTTTTGCTTTACGCTCCAAGTCACGAAGGATCTTTTCTGACTCGGCTTTCTTGCCGGCGGCGGAATAAGCGTGTGCCAACGCAACGGCGGGGCCGAGAGAACCATCGGAGAACTGCCCCGCCTTCTGAAATTCGGATATCGCTTGCTGAACTTCGCCGGTGCCTTCGTAACCGACTCCGAGGAAATAGTGTTGACGCGAGTCCTTCGGGTCCAGAAGCAAGGCTCGCCTTGCGGCTTCAATCAAGGCGGGGTAATCCCGGAGAGCGTAATAGGTGTATGTTTCCGCGGTCGCGGAGCTGGAACTGAAGTCCAGTTGGTCGATTTTTGCGATTTCGGCAAGCGCTTCGGAGCGCCGGCCGGCCGCAGCGAGAAAGATGGCGCGATCTTCGTGCGCGCAGCTGTAGCTCGGCGCCAGGGCAATGGCGCGGTTGAACTCTCGTTCGGCGGCGTCCCAGTCCCAATCAAACTGCCAATACAGGACTCCGAGTGTGTCGTGGGCCTCGCCGATGGTGTCGTCAAGTTCGAGTGCCTTCGCTAGCGCCTTCTTGGCAGACGGATAGGCAGATTCTTTTGGCAGCGTACCAGAAAAGGTCAAATAGAGGTACGTATCCGCCAGCCCGGCGTACGCCAGAGCGAAGTTTGGGTCTTTTTGGATCGCTTCCTCAAAGAGATGCTGGGCCTTTTTGAGGGAATCCGGTTTTGTGAACTCGTTGACAAAGTAAAGACGGCCTTTGAGATAGGCATCGTATGCCGCTGGGTCGACCGCCGCGGCCCGGCGAATCAGAGCCTGCTGTGTTGGCGTGAGTTGTGCGCGGACTTGCCCTGCTATGGCGTTCGCCACTTCACCTTGTAGCTTAAGGATATCACCTAGATCGCGGTCGTAAGTCTCTGCCCATAAGTGCTGGTCCGTAGGTGCTTGAACGAGTTGGGCGGTAACACGCACTCGTTGACCTGAACGGATGACCGAACCTTCAACGATGGCGTCGACGTTCAATTCGCGAGCAATTTCGGGCAGGCCCTTTCTCGTGCCTTTGTATTGCATGACAGAAGTTCTCGAGATGACGCGCAGTGAGCCGACCTTCGCAAGGTCAGTAATCAATTGGTCGGTCATGCCATCCGCAAAAAATTCCTGAGAAGGGTCGCCGGACAGATTCTCGAGGGGCAGAACGGCAATGGAATTCAAGCGAGGAGCAGCGTTGGTAGGAGCACCACCGGTACGCGCCAGCCAGAACACAATGCTTATAACCAGGACGGCGAACGCCGTGAGCAGCAGGGCATGAGATTTGGTAAGCCGCGGGTGGCCAGGCAGGGCGGCCGGTGGCGCGGAGTCGGCAGCACCAGAGGGGGCCAGAACGTCTCCGGCATCCACCGGCGCGATAAACCGGTATCCGCGGCGCGGCAGCGTTTCAATGTAGCGGGGCCTCACGGCGGAGTCGCCAAGCACCTCGCGGAGGCGCGCAATCGCGTTGTGCAGGCTATGGTCGAAATCGACAAAAGTGTCGGTGTTCCAAATCTGCGCTTGCAGTTCCTCTCGAGTGACCACATCGCCGGCGCGCTTGAGCAACGCGGCCAAAACTTGCAACGGCTGACCCTGCAGCCGCAGGCGTACACCATGTTTGCGCAGCTCCTCAGTGCGAAGGTCCAACTCGAAATTGTCGAAACGTAATCGGCGAACACCAGGCTCGGAGGTGGGCATAGCAGTAGTCGCCAAGATGAGGCAAGTCTAGCAGACTTCGCATGGCCACGGTTAGCCTTGGTTCGGACGCAATCCCCTGCGTTCGCAGTCGTTTAGCAATGGAGGGAACTTTGGGGAGGGATGGAGGTCGCGAGGATTGCACTCTTGGCGGGAACCAGCCACAGTCCGCCAGTTCTTGCGAGAGCTCACGCTTCGGACCGCGCCCCAGCAGACCGCTGGTGAGCTATTTCCGGCAAGACCCTAAGGAGAATCCAAACATGAAGAAACCATCGTATTTGATGATGCTTTTGGCCGCTCCTCTGGCCCTTGGCTCTTTTGCGCTAGCTCAGCAAAAGACACAGCCGCAGGGACAGGGGGACCAGGACAAGCTCGTCGAGATTGTTCGCAGTGCGACGGCGCAGTACGTGGATGACGTCAAGGCAGCCACTAGCGCTGGATATAGTCCCGCACTCGGCTGCGTAAGCGGATCCGACCATGGAGCCATGGGCGTCCACTACGTCAATGGCACTCTGCTGAACGGACCTATTGACCCCACGCACCCCCAAGCGTTGATCTATGAGCCGTCGTCGAACGGTCAACCCAAGTTAGTGGGCGTCGAGTTCATTATTCTCGCAAGCGCCCTTCCCCCTAACCCCGCTCCGCAGGTGGAGGGTCACCTGATGCTGTACGTCGACGGCCCGAACCGCTACGGCCTAGGTCCGTTCTATGAACTGCACGTCTGGGCTTGGCGCGACAATCCCCAGGGGCCCTTCGTGGACTGGAACGACCACGTATCCTGCGCAGGCCAATAGATTGCCGGAAGACGCCTGCCTAGCTGTGCTGTTCCTTGTCTCGGACGCCGAACATTACCGATGCATCGTGGGCGCGCCGCAGGAGTACATAGAAGCGAGACCGGGAAGGCTTCCCCGCGAACAACGCAAGGCAGGCGTCTCCCCCATCTGTTCACAACTCATCAAGCAAGAAAGAATAAAAAGAAGGAGAGGATAAGGGATGCCCAAGTACGTGATCGAGCGCGACATTCCGGGTATTGAAAATGCGACGGCTGACCAGGTCCGGACCATATCGCAGAAATCGTGCAGCGTTCTCAATAACCTCGGACCGGCAATCCAATGGCTCCATAGCTACGTCACGGCCGACAAGATTTACTGCGTGTATATCGCTGCCAGCGAAGAAATGGTTCGCGAACATGCGCGGCAAGGAGGCTTCCCAGCGAATCGTGTCTCGGAAGTCAGGCTTATGATCGATCCCACCTCAGCGGAAGCTTGATATCCGGGTATTCGACAGCAATTGCACGGGCCGGTTAGTCTCGAAGGGAACGCTCGATAGTATGGCACAGCCGCTGGACGATTCTATCGTCTTCCAGGCCTGGAAGCGATTTCGTTGGTCAGGTCATGGTAAACGCTAATCGTCTAAGTGAAGTACTACTTCACTTATCCGATAACCGACAAATCAGGAGCTCGGTCTTTCCGACAGAGGTGCGCTAAGTCGCCGGATGCACGCCCGTACTAAATTTCCCAGCGAGACCACCAGTCCCATAGGCCAACACGCCATACCAAGCAAGATCACAATTGCGAAGAATCCGTTGTTTCCGTCTGGCCCATAGTTTGAGACAACTGCTGCGAGAAAACCCAAGATACCAATTAGGTTCATCCACAGTGCGGCTCTCACGAATCGGCGGCTTGCTGTGCATGTCTGAGCGAACTTCGCTTGAGCCCAGTCTATGACACCAACAATCACGGCTGGAACGAGAAACACTAAATAGACAGGGAATCTTCCGTCGCGTGTGGAAAGTGGATAGGGAGAATTTCCACACCAATAGTGAACAAAGGCGGAGCCCCAAAAATGGAGCACGAAGGTCAGAATGAGGTAGCCGCCCACCGTTGCGCCCAACAGCCATTCATCGGAGACGCGTGCCTTTTCCATCTTCGCCTTGTCCATTAGACAGACTAAGTCGATTCTTTGTCCGCGCGACAATGGAATCTCGCCTTCTTGTCTAGACGCCAACATCCTGGCAGCAGTAATCGGAAAAGTGTGTCATCGTTATTTCGCAGCAAGTACGCACCCAGAGTTGATTAACGGAGGAATTATGAAGAGAGCCGCATTGTTTGTCCTGCTGCTACTCGCCACCCTCGCCCCCGCAGCACCAGCGCCGGAGGAGTACTCGATCAATGTCCATGTGACGTCATCGTACCTCCTTCCCAGCGCGCAAGGGCTGGATGTCGTCATTCACTCTAAGAAGTATCAGCTTAGTGGGGTCCCCAGAGGCGGAATATTGGCACTTGGCGACTACAAGGCCAAGCTGGTCAAAGATGACCATCAGACCGCCTATGAGGTAGATCAGCAATACGAATTTCTCTTCCCCGACAATAAAACCAGGAAGTTCGAGGTCGTTGGGCAGAGCGAGTGACATTGTCCGCGGCCTAGTGCAAAGCGCGCAGGAAAATTGTCCCTTCATAAACGCGCTAATCGTCCAGTGGATCGGCCCGAAAAGCACCATGTCCCGTAAGGCGAATTTCTCACGACCCCGTCGGTCAAACGGGCTCACGTTTCTTCCAGCCACAAACCAAGTTGGGCTATTTTTTCTCCAAGGGTTCGGTGTCCAGCAGATGGATGAGGCCCCGCAATTTAGTCTTCTCCACTTCGGCCATCTTATAAGTCACGCCTTGGAACTCAATTTGGTCGGAGCTTGACTTTATCGGATAGGTTTTAATTTCTTTGTATCGGTCTCGCGGATTTATCCGCCAAACGATGTAGTCCGATTGGCACATACGAAGCACGATAACGGTGTCTGCGTCTTTCTTTAGGAATTTGGCCCTGAACGTCAGAAAACCACCATCGGAAGCGGAGTACTCCTTTTCCCCGTTGTGGATCACGATTGGAACTTTATCGAGAATGGCTTCGTCGTTTCTGACCACAAGAGTGTTTTCGTGAAACCATTCGGCATGTGGGTCATCAGGCGAAATATTCGGAAGTCTTTCAAGTCCCACATAATTTCCATCGCGCGCAATCGTGCTTTGATTCTTGCCTGTAATTTGCCCACGGGAAAGGACTGAAAGAATTGATGCGATAGCGATACTCAAAAGGACGTTCTTCACATTCAGCACACTACTCTGAATGGAAACGCGAGTCCACGATTGCGCCTGATTAACGCGGTATCTCTAACGAGGTCGGCCGTTGCAAGAGTTTTTTCTGGTGTGTTGGCCTGTTAGGGGCACACTCCCGCGTCCGCTCGCAAGTGAGCATTGCTTTGTAGAGTTGGCGTTCCTCGGTGTTCACCCCGGCACGCTCGGTTTCGTGTCGCGTTCATCCGTTCGGTGCTGCCCACCAACCATCTCTTCGGTCACGCTGGACCATGATGACGTATGCCGCCTCCCTTCCTAGAAAGGGAGGCGGGTAGCCTAATCAACCGGACGGTGACGAATCGCACCAAACCGCGTTTCAAGCATCCCCGCACAGGCGGCACCGCTGTGCTTCTGGCCACGACAATCAGCAATCGCAATCGCCACTTCTCTCCATCGGTAAACACTAACCGACGCAGGACCAATCCGCATCGTCGTATCCGGATACCTTCCGGTCCGACGATTTAGAAAGGTAGCGTGGCAGGTTTCCTGCAACTCTCGGCTAATCCTGGCGCAGCGCCGACATTGGCTCAACTCTCGCAGCACGCCGCGCTGGGAACCAGCAGGCGATCGCAGCGGTAAGCGTTACCAAGCTCATGGCAATTGAAACATGGCCGGAGGCGCCGGATTCGAGTCCTAGCAGTACGCCGCGAAGCACGCGTATCAGGATTATTGTCAAACCAAGCCCAATCGCAAGGCCCGTCGTAGCGTTGGTGAAGCCTTGACGGAACACTAAAGCCAAAACGTTGCCCGGAGTAGCGCCGAGCGCCATCCGAACGCCGATCTCGTGGGTTCTCTGTGAGGTGATGTACGACGTTACTCCATATACGCCGGCGATGGACATCACCAGCGCCAGAAACCCGACGGTCGCAAGCAAGCTCATGATGAACCGCCGATCGGCAAGCGAGTCCGCAATGAGCGTACGCATCGGAGCACTGAGAAAGACCGGTTGATTAGGATCGACGCTGGCAATTGCGCGTCGAATGTGCTTTTCTACATCTCCGGCAGGCCGATTGGTCCTTACGACCAAGAATGCCGCTTTCTCCAGCGAAGACGATGAGACATAAACATTTGCCAGCTGTGGTCCGTCCATGGCCGCGTGACGAATGCTGGAAACCACGCCGACTACTCGCCTCCAGTTCCTCGGTTTTTCAGGCGTGCAATAGACACAGATCCGCTGGCCGATGGGATCACCTCCAGGCCACAAACGACTAGCCGCTATGTCATTCACAATGGCGGTGTCGCTGGACTCCTTTGTATCATCTCCGCTGAACCAGCGACCCTCCGTGAGGTGCACCCGCATGGTCTGCAGGTACTCCGGGCTGACGACATCAATTTCAGCCGGCAGTTGATTGCGCGGTTCCATTACCGCAGCTTCGCTGCTCGTGATCAAGCCGCCGTGATTCTCTCCACTGAAAGGCAGTGCATCTATAGTTCCAGCACTCTCCACTCCAGGAATAGCACGAACTGCGTCGAGAAACCGCCTGTAAACCATTCCTCGATCCTCAGGAGTTGGATATCGCCTGCCGGATGGGATCACGACAGAGGCAAGAATGTGATTTGCGTCAAAGCCCGGATCGGTTCCGAGAAGCTCAATGAAGCTGCCCATGAGTTGCGCCCCGATCACGACGAGCACCACCGTAATTGCCACCTCGCTGACGACAAGCCATCCGCGCAGCCGGTTTCCACTGCCAGACGCTCCGCGCACGCCGAAATCGTTTGCCGCGATCACACGAGTAAACGCAGCCCGGATCGCGGGAGCAATCCCAAACAGCATGCCATTCACCAGAGCGACGACGAGCGCGAATCCCAGAATGGGCCAGTCTGCGCGAGCCGATGCTAGCCGGGGAATACTCATGGGTGCGACTGCCGGCAAAATCTTCCAGGCGGCAGCCGTCAAAGCGTAACCAGCGATGCCGCCAAGTACCGCCAGCACGCAGCTCTCGGTGAGAAGCTGGCGGACGATGCGCACGGTTCCAGCACCGATTGCCATCCGAATGGCAATTTCTCGCTGCCGCGCCAGTCCTCGCGCCAACAATATGTTGGCGACATTCGCGCAACCAATCAGCAAGAACATCACGGCTGCAGCCATCAGAAACCAGAGAGCATTTCTGGTCTTTCCGACACTTCGGTCAAGCAGGTAGCCGAGTCGAAGTCCACGATCTCGGTTCGTAGCAGGGAATTCCCGACTGAGAGCCGCGCCAATCGATGCCACATCCTGCTGCGCCTGAGAGAGAGACACGCCGAGACGCAGTCTTGCGATCACGCCAATCGCGCCGGCCGGGTTCACTGGGCCACCGGTCAAGAGCGGTTCCCAAAACTCGACATAAGGCGAAGGTGTGTGGGCCGCGGCCCGGCGGAGAGGGAAGTTGAACTGCGGCGGCATGACTCCGATCACCAAGCACTCATGGCCGTCAATTGTGATATTGCGTCCTACGATCTTGCGGTCACCGCGGAATCGTCGCTTCCATAGCCCGAAATTCAGGATCATTACTTCTGTATGGCCGATCTGGTCCTCTTCGGGAAGAATGTTGCGGCCCAACATTGGCGTGACCCCGAGCGTTGGAAAGAGGCTCGCGGATACTCTCAGTCCATAGAGCGCCTCTGGGGGCCCCGATCCGTCGCCCGCAAGATCGACGAGGGAGTTACCATAGACCCCGACAGATTCAAGCGTGCGCGTCCGACGTATGATCTCGTGAGCGTCACTCCAGAATGCGAAGTCCACGTGCGACCGCGCGTTTGACAGTCCTGCCGGATCGAAACTTGCGAACTCAGTCCCGATTTGCACGAGCTCGCCGGGACGCGCGTATGGAAGCGGATCAATCAGAACGGATTTGACCGCCGTGAAGACAACCGCGGTGGCAGCTACGCTGAGCGCGATTGACAAAAGAGAAATAGTGGTTGCCGACGGTGTACGCCGGAGGAGTCGAAGCGCAAGTCGGATGTCTTGCAGAACTGACACAGCATTCAAATTTTAGTTCAAATCAACGGTGGTTCTCAATTGTGATCATGGCGGTTCGCAGAACTGTGCCCGAGTGACGAAGTTATCAGCTCGTCCATTCGGTTAGTACCGACAAAACGCGCTCTATTGACTGGCTTGGCCAACTTCGGGCTGGTGGGTTACACGGAATCGCCAGCCTATGACCTTGACAACGCGCGCCGCCTACGCTCTGAGTCGGAGCACTTCCAACCTAACTAAGAGCTAGCACTGAACAATTCGGATGGCTGCAAGCCCCGCAACCAAAAAATCTTCCTATCTGCAACTTCCGCGAACCCCGCGACCATCCGAATTGAAAATCTGGCCCAGCGTGACATCGTAAAGACGTGTATGTCCGCCATGTTAGTTTCTGTGTGCCCGCAAATTGCCCGAAACCAGAAGATTGAATGCTTCGGTGTGCTTGAAGCCTCACTGTGTGGATTGCCGATTTCGCATTGAGTGAGTGAACCAAGAAGCAGGCAAGTTGCGCAAATGAGGAGGGAACATTGGGACTCGGTACGGCGTACGTAACAGCGATTATCTTGTGGCTTTTGATTAGGGGAGCAAAGGACCAACCCCCAGAAGCCGCGGCATAAAGTGAGTCGAACTCCCGACATTGAGCATCACGTTTGACGGATTCCGAGCGACTAGTCCCGTGATTCCGGGAGCTATCACGCTTGGCGAACTGCGAGGGGCTACTTGCCGTTGGAGCAGGTCATGTTTCCCGTTTTTTGTTAGGCCGTCCGCCGGGCCCATTCGTTGCCTGGGCTTTCAAAATTCGCAGCACCGAAAGTATTGTGTTCCAACTCCGTGTTGTTGCCGTCGCACCAAAGAGTTTATCGATCTGGCCAAGATAGCCGATCGTCTTCATCTGACGCCGGTACACTCCAAACACGAGTCGTTTTTTCGACCCGATAATTCGTACAAACCATTCCCCACTTTGGGGAAGTGCGATCGGAAGGGAAATTTTGCCGCGCCCAGCTTTCGACAGGATGCTCACGAATCGAACAACGTCCGAACGTAGTGGCTCAGCTCCAAACGGATTCTCCATTTCCAATCGGATAAGATCACTACCGTTACAGAACGCGATCTGCGCGTGGAACGGTAGTTTTCGACGCAGTTCAGCAACGAACTTTGCGCGCGACCCAGGTTTTCGAACGACAAGTGTGCCTGCAGCGCCGACATTCACAACATCATACGCGCCCAGTTCTCTTGGGAGAATGCTTGGGCGGAAGGTCCTGTGCCCTCCAACATTGATGCCTCGGAAGAAAACAATCAGAGCCATAAAGCGGTCTTGATCCCGGCCTAAATCCCGCTCAGGAGTTTTCGGACCCAGCCTTCGTCGACGTTCGAGTTTCGGCCGCTCCCGCACTCTGGCTTAAGAAGCGGATGTCGCGTGTCAGAGTTCTCATCATGCGTTCGATCTCCGCGCGGATCTCCGGCGAGGTCGCCGGCTTGCTGGCGCGAAGGTCCGGTATCTCGAGAATCCATCGCAGGCGCGAGGAGATGGTGCTCGCCACGCGCTGGTAGAGGCGGAATTCGGAACGGCGGATGGCTTTGCTGAGAATGCGCCGCACGTCGCTACGGCTCATTCGAAAATAGCGGGACACGGAAACGTCGTTCGCGCCGCCCGCTTCAAAGTACGCCGTCCGCGTGGGAAGCCCCACACCCAGCTCCACGCGCGAGGTCTCGCTGTCCGGCGCCGTGAGGTACTCGATCAGCCGCAATCCGACCTCGGGCGAGGCGGAATGGGTCGGAATCGAGAGGTACCACTCGCCGGCGGTGGTGATTTCGTCGAAGAGCGGCCTGACGTCGATCTCCGCCCTCCTCGCGGGCGTCATCTGCGAGAGCGCCTGGTTCAAGGTGTTGTACCAGTGCCGCGAGATGATGCCCTCGGGGTAGGATCGCTTCATATAGCCCATCTCGTCGGAGCTCTTGCATAGCTGCCGGAAGATGACCGCGGCTTCGACGGCCGCCGGCCGGCCAAACCATACCGCGAGATCCTCGAAGTCTTCCCGCGTGGGAGGCTGGAGGCTGTGCAGGATTTCAAGAAATAGGCAGTTGTAGGTCTCGATGCCCTCGTCGTAGACGGCGCAGGAGAACAGCAGCTCTTTTGGCTTCCCGTGGCTCGAGGCGAACTGCTCGCACATTCTGCCGAGTTCGCTCCACGACCCGGGAAAGCGCTTCCACTTGAACTTTTTCTGCAGCGCGCTGAACTTCTTCCGGTGCACCGCCAAAAAGCTCAGGTTCGCGTAAAACGGCACGGCGAAGAATTGCTTGCCATCGCTCGAGCGCACCCGCTTGCAGAATTCCGGCAGGCGGTCGGCAAGCAGTCCTTGGTTGAGTTTGGCGTCGAAGGAATAGAGCGCGCCGACGGGAAGCGCAGCCGACGGCGTGCCGGGGAGCTGAAACTCGTCGATCTGAAAGATCTGCAGCTCGTCGATCGCGGAATACTGCGACATGGTGAGGAGGCCGGGATCAAACTTCCGCGTTTGGGTCTCGATCGAGGCGGAATCGGAGATCGTGGCGCGCAATCCTTCGACCATGCGGTCGTTGTGCCGCTTGTGGTTGTCCGTTTCCGCGTGCAGGAAGAGGCTGATTTTCACGGCTTCGGCATCCCCGGAAGCGCGGATCCTGAACAGCGGCGCCGGCCGCACGCTCAGGCCGCTGGCCTCGAGGCACAACTCGAACGATTCCCTCTGGTGCTGCATGAAGCGGCTCTTCACCGCGTTGATCAGCGTCGTGGCCCGACCCTGCAGCTCGTGGCGGTGGAACTGCACGAGTACGTCCGATTGATCGAAAAGCGTGTCGCGCAGGTGCGAGCCCCGGTCGAGCTCGTCGCCGGACACGATGAGCGCCGCGATGTTGTAGCCGCGCAGCAGCCGCACCAGGGCCACGCCGAACGACGCATCCGCGGCCACGAACGGCATCTCTTCTTCCCAGCGCGAGAGGTTGGCCAGAAGCACCCGGCTCGTGGGGCCGTTTTTCGAGGTGCAGCGCTCGAGTGTCATCTGGATCTTCTGCAGTATGCGACCGGGCTCGATGTAGCCCGTCGGAAGAGAGCAGCGTTCGATGTGCTTGCTTCTTTCGCGCCATCGGGGTCCGGTGGCGCTCAGCACGCGGTCCATGCGTGAGCGCGGGTGATCGGAAAAGTATGCGGCTCCTACGGAGTCGTCTTCGCCGCCGCCAAAAGGCAACAGGAAATGCGCACCCATCAGACTCTTGCCCTTGCCCGGCCCAGCCAGAACCAAGATATCGCCGGAGCGGATCGGCTCCGGCCCCAGGAGCCGCTCGATCCCGGGAACGCCGAGACTGAGTGTGGTGTCCGAAGGCTGGGGCATGCGGTCGGAGACGGAATTGGCGATCAAGGCGCTCGGAGGGTAGATGCGCAAGCCGGATTCCGATTCGATGACGAATCCGTGGCGCCCGGGCGACTCCTGCTGGAATCGCGACTTGGTGATCTCGATGTAGCGGCGTTGCTGGCCCGGAGTGTTTTCCGACCCGAGGTGGATCACGGTGTCGGCGATGTTCTCCTCGAAGCGGTTGGCTTCAGGCTTTTCGCGCAGGGATTCGCTGGTGAGCCAAGTGTTCACACGCGCCGTCTTGGCGGCGTCAAACATGTGGCGCGTGGCCGTGCGCAGGTCGTTCCGCGCATCCACCGGCTGCAGGAAGGCGTTGACCGGATCGACGACCAGGAGCCGCAGGCAGTAGCTCGACATCCAGGAAAGGCGCTTCTCTACCTCGACGAGGAACTCGGCGTAGTCGATTTTCTGCTCCGTGGGTCGCAAGAAAACCAGGGCACCCTGACCGGGGGTGGGGTGGCTCAGGGCTAGGAAAGACTCCGTCAATCCGCCGCGAATGGTGCGGTAGCCCGGATGACGCGTGGAGACGCCGATCGATTCAAGGGCATAGAGGCACTCTTCCTCGGTCTGCTCGAAGGTGATGACCCAGGCCACGCCGCCCTTGCGCGCCACCTCCACGGCGAATTGCAGGCTGAGCAGCGTTTTCCCGGTGCCGAAGGGGCCGATGCACAGGATGGAACGCCCGCCGATCACGTTCGTCGCCGGAGCACCTTGCGCATCGGGCGCTGCGAGAGGGGAGTCGGTGAGCATCAGTCCCCCGCCGTCGAAAAGCGCGTCAAAGCCCGGAATGCGCGTGGGGAAGCCGAAAAGATGGTTCATGAGGTACTCAGCGTCGCTGCATTTCGCCCCCAGCGCCAGGGTGTGCTCCACGGTGTACTCAAGCAAACCGAGGACCAGCGCGACGTCGATGAACGCGCCGAGGATTCTGGCGGCGACGTTCTTGAACGCGCCCGCCTCGAGGCTCCTGCCGATCTTGTCCGCGAGCTCCTTGTAGCTGCGAAAGCCGCCGTGGCGATACTCGGCAGACTCATTCAACACCGAGACGAGGTGGTGTGCCGATGCCGAGGTGGCTGAGGAGAGGGCCACTTCGTGACTTCGCCGGATCGAACGCATGGCGAAGTAGCGTGCGTCTTCAGGGTAGACGTGCGCGGGAAGAAGCACGCGGCACAGTTCCTGAAACGAGGCGGGAGCCGCCGCCTGCTCCGAGAAGCGCTGCGCGTTCCACCACTGCTCTGCGATGCAGTTGCAGGCGTCGCGCGGCACCTTGGGGCACTCTTCGGCGAGACGAGCCGAAAACTCCATCACGCTACGTTCCGCCAGAGGCCGGTTGCTCGAGCCGACGTCGTAGTCTAGCTCCTTCCACTGGAGCCGCAGGAGGCCGACAATGGATTCGACGCTGCACTCGACGGTTTGCATTTCGCTGGGGCCGTTTTCCATCGCCGCGACTCAACCGGCGGACTGGTGCGAGGCCAGCGCCGACTCGAACGCGGCGCGAATTCTGTCGAATTCCGAGCGCAGCTCGGCGAATCGTCGGCGGTGAAACAAAACCGTAGCGCCCGCCTTCTCCATGAGCCGCGGCTCGCGGAAATAGCTGGTGTGGGGGAAGCTCGCGACGAACGCGGTGGCGGTGTCCAGGGGGATGCCCAGCGTCGACAGATCGACCGAATCCGACTGCGCGGAGATGAGGGAATCGAGGATCTTCAGGCCGACCTCGCGCTTCACCTTTCTATTGATAAAGCATTCAAACAGAGCGGCAACGCGCTTGGCGGCGAGGTAGCGCATCTCGTTGCCGTCGATCTCCTGCACCGTTTTCGAGAGCTCCAGCACCCGGTCGCTCGTGAACTCGTCGTCTCCAGCCCAGAGGTCCTCAATCCACTTGGGTTCATCGGGGCGGCGCGTTTCAAGGAAGGCCCTTTCGAGCTCGCGCACCAGCGGGCGATGCTCGGTAACGCGCGCCTTGCGGCATTCCGCGTCGGCCTCAGCGAGCTCCTCGCCGACCTGGACCTGGCGAATGAGCAGCTCGACCCGTTTTTCCCGGAATTTGCGTAGCTTCGGTTCTGTGGCCTCGATGAAGGCCCAGTTGTTCTGGCAAACGTGGCAACTCTTGAGGTGCTCCTCGACTTCCGCGGTCAGCGTACCCCCTTCTTCGCGGGCGCGCAAATACCCCACGATCTCGCGCGGCATCAGCACGTCGTCCGGGCATGGCGCGAGCGCCTGCCCGGCGAGCGGCGCCGCGGCAGAGGCCGCCTCGCCAGCCGGTGGCGCGGAGCCGGCAGAGCTGCCGGATTGCGGAGAAGCAGACGATCTCGTTTTCATGGTGCATCCCTTTCGCTCGGGGCTGGGGACGGCCGCCGCATCCTTGCTGCGGGCTCGATTCCGCGGTTTGCGTGAATCCGCCCGTGCCGCAAAGGCGCTCCTGGTGGTGCGCGAAGCTCCCAGCCATAGCCGAGTCCGCTGACTCGATTGCGGTGGGCGCTACCTCGGGCGCTTCCTGCTGTGCCTCTCATCGGTCTGCCCATCCTTATGTAGCTATATACGGAGGCCGAGCGAGGATTTGCGGAGAGATCGTTGGTTTTCTTATCCCTTTATTATCAATAGTTTGGAAGCTTGTCTGGGAGCTCGGCGAGGCGCGCGCGCAGCCAGCGCTTGGCGGTGCGGATGTCGTGTACGGAGACGGCATGCCGGCGGCACAGCTCCTCGGCGGTTTCTCCGCGCAACACATCGCGCAGAAAGGGAATGCGCGAAGTATTCGCAACGCGATTCACGACATGCTCCGCCGCCTGGTGCAGTATTCCGGGATCCTGCCGCGCATGCAGCTGCAGCACGCCGAGATCGTCTTCGAGAGAGTACGTCTGCTCCCGCAGCCTGGCGCCGTGCCGCAGGAAGTCGATGACCAGATTCACGACCACCGTGGAAAGGAAAGTTCTGAGCTTGGCCTTTCTCTTCTGAAACTTCGGAAGGGCAGTGAAGATCTTCAGAAACGCCTGCTGTACGAGGTCTTCGACCTCACCCACGGATCCGCTAAGCCGGCTCCAGACGAGGTATCGCACGTAGCCGTGAAAACGCACGTAGAAGGCCAGCCATGCTTCCTCGTCGACCGGCCGTTTCGCGCAACAACCGGCCAGATCCTCGTCGGACAGCGCCGCAAACCGGCTTTCACCCTCCGCCGCGTGGCTCAAGGCATGCGACCGTTCATGCGCCGCACGAGCATCTGCGGCAGGTTGAAATTCGAGAGATCGTATTCGCTCGGCGGGTTCTTGAGCACGTCGTCGAGGGCCATCTCCACGTCCTTGTCCGTTGCCGCCGGCCGGATGGTTCTAACCATCTCGCCGATCTTCCCAAGCGTCGCCAGCCACTTCGCTGCCACCCTCTTGTCACGCAGCAGGGACCAGCTACTCATGGTCTCACTATCGTAGGCGGCTGTGAAACTCGCCGCCTGGTGCAGCTTCAGGGTGTTTGTTGCGCGCAGGGAGCTCCACAAACTGAAGAAGCGCCCCGCAGGACGCATGCGCGTCGCTTGCCACGTGCGGGACGCATCCCGCCGGTGGTAGATGCAGCTCAAATCCTGGTACAGCAGCGTGCGGTCGTCGATTTCAAGGATCTGGAAATGGTGCGGCGGATCCGTCCTCTCCTGCGCCAGGCCCAGGCTGCCCGTGCCGAGCACCAGGGTCGGGAAGCCCTGGCGCTCGACGTTCGATCCGTATCCCTCTACCATTTTGTAGGACTGCACGTGCGTGTGACCGTGCAGGATTACGCTGGCACCGAGGTCCGCGAGAAAGTTCAGCGTGCTCGCGGCGTCCATGACAAAGCTGAATTTGCGGCGATTGGGAACGCTGAAGAGAACCTGGAGGCCCAGATCCCAGATGGGGAGGAGGTTGTGATGCGCCACGGCCATGATCAGATCGCCCTCTTCGGCTCCGCCGGCGCTTACAGGCCCGTTGAGCTGGCCTCCGATCTCGTACACCTGGTCAATGCCCACGTAGCCCCATCCTTGCGCGTCGCGGCGCTCCACGCGGGAGGAGTTCAGCCCCACGATCGTCAAGCCGCGTAGCCCGCGGTGCTTGGCGCGGACCACCATCGACAACTGCTCGTTTGGCGGGCCGACGTAAGCCTCGATGCGTTTGAGAAAGTCGCGAAAGGGCTTCTCCGCCTCCTCTTTCGGCGTGGGCAGGGACAGGTCTCCCGGACCGGGAGCGCCAAGGTCCTTGAAGGTCACCGGCTGGCTGAGATCCATGTCGTGATTGCCGGGCACGACGAGAATCCCCCGGGGCCGCACCAGCCGCGAGATGTGCTCGATGAAAACTACGGCGGCTTCGAAACCGTCCGGCTGGCACGCAAACGTGAAATCGCCGGAAAGCACGAGCGCGTCAAAGAGCCCGGAATACAGCTGGTGTTTCTTCAGCTGCTGTTCGAGCTCGAGGGCGTGGCGCCATCCGATTTCCGACGGCTTCCCACTGACGAAATGACACCGGCTGAAGTGCGGATCGGCTACGTGAAGAATGCGGTATCGGCTGGCCACGTACACTCCTGACGGCTGCGCCGGCTGCGCGCGGCCCGGGAGTCGCCGCGTTTCTGGTTTCCTCGTCGGTCGCTCTGAAAGCGAAGTTCGCTTCAGGTGCCGGGTCAAGCCACTGAGGAAAAGAATCAGTAGATTGAATAGCGAAGCAGTATTGTCGACCCCGCTTTGGCGGTCAAGTACCTATGTCGATGCGCGGCATGGTGCAGGCCTGGGACCCGGCAAACGGATCGGGGTCGAGGCCTACTAGCGCATCGATACGTTACTCAGTCCAGTAGGTACCGCTCCTGGATATGGGAAGGAGTCTACGGGCCAGAGGCGCTCATGTGGGTCTAGACGTCAAGACCATCGAGCGGATGATAGTTGATGCAGCGCGAACCAAAAGAGTAGCAAAGGGTGTTCGAACGTGAAGTTTGAGAAGTTTTCCCGGTCTGATGTGCCGGGGCTTTACGGCCCAATTCCGGTAATCATAAGAGGAAACGCAGAATAGACACACTCAAATACATGACACTGGTGGTGGGCGGGATGATCTACGCCTTCGCCACGTGGATGACCCTGCCCAGAGCGGGTGGGGATTAAAGGCATACTTTGATAAGCGCGCTATTTTGGCTCCGCGATCTCTGGCTTCGGATAGGCCTTCTGGAGTGCACTCTGATACTCCCCAAATAGCGCACGGATGTGCGTGAACTCCGTCTTCACCGCGTCGCGTATCTCGGGATGTGTCGCGAAATCATACAGAACCCCTGCCATCGTCTCCGCATCGATCAGGAATCCCTGATGTCCCACGTCCACCAGCCCATCGGCTTCCATTCCATACGTGTGATTCGAAAAGTTAGAAGACTTCGCGCTCACTCCGATTCCTGGAATCTGGCTCGAGACAGTTCCTGTCTCTTCAAACCCCTTCGGCTTCCCCGGCTCCGGCTCCGCCCCCGTCGCCCCGAACTGTTTCATGTATGCGAATGCCAACTCCTCCAGTGTGGCCAGCGAGATCCCGTCGCGATCATGTCCGTAGTGATCGATTTTCACTTTCGTCCCTGTCGCCAACGCCGCCGCCCGAGCTGCTTCATCCACCCACTGCGTCACCTGCTCCAGATAGACCCCATCCGGGTAACGAATATAAAAATCTGCCGAAGCCTTATCCGGCACAACGTTCGGTGCAGCCCCGCCCTCGGTGATGATCCCTTGAATCCGCGCCTCCGGCCGCATGTTGCTCCGCACACTGTCAATATTGTTGAAGAGCTTGATCACCGCCTCAAGTGCGTTCCGTCCGTTCCATGATGTCAGCTGATGTGCCGGCGCTCCGTAAAACGTGTACTTCACGCCGTCAATATTCATGCAGCAGGTGCCGAAGCCCGCCGCCGAGCGCGACGTCATCGCTGCCGAGTGGCTACGCACAATAATATCCGCGCCGTTGAACACGCCCGCGTCCATCATCACCGTCTTGGCCTCCGGCGGCATCATCTCCTCGCCCGGCGTCCCGTAAAAAGTCACCGTTCCCTGTGTGTGCGTCCGCGTCAGGAATTCAGCGATAGCAATTCCAGCTGCCATGCCCACGGGCCCCTGCGCGCTGTGCTGGTCACCGTGAAACGCGCCTTTGGTGCCGCGCAGCGCGTCGTATTCTAGGATCACTCCAAGGTTCGGCCCGGGCGTGCCTTGCTTGTATTTCGCGACGAATGCCGTCGATAACCCCGCTACTGCTGTCGTCACTTCAAAATTGTGCGCCTGCAAATAGGCCGTGAGCTTGGCTACGGCCTGAGTTTCTTGAAATCCGACCTCGGGATGCTGCGTGATCCAGTCACTCATCGGCAGAAGGTCGGTTTGCATCAGTTGTTTCACGCGAGCG
>Ga0210398_10001125_pt1 | contig 28628 bp, 23 predicted proteins | sample IncBWC4OmetaG_FD_161047 | JGI IMG/M metagenome (GOLD analysis project Ga0210398, IMG submission 161047) | Forest soil microbial communities from Barre Woods Harvard Forest LTER site, Petersham, Massachusetts, United States - Inc-BW-C-4-O | ecosystem: Environmental > Terrestrial > Soil >... | reverse complement strand
GTGAGTCGCCAGCTCGCTGCGTCCACCCAGGGAATGACCGCGAGGTGGTAGCGCACGAAAAACACGTCATTGGGGGTGAAATCCGCGCTCAGATCGGCAAGCGGGGTCTCGTAGTTCGGCGGTCGGAAGGCGCGCTGCAGCAGCGGCTTTTTCCCGGGCAGTGAAATCAGGCGCGCGCCGCCGCTGCCGTCCGATTCCGCCGCGGACGCGGCCCCGCCCAGCCACCCGGCGGCTCCAGCCAGCAACAGATCGCGTCGACTCAGCATCGCCCGCCCCGGATCCTTCCCTGGCGTCGGCGGGTCAGCAGCGCGCATCCCACGGAGGATGCGCACCGCGGCCCGCAATCAGGAGCAGGCCTTACCGTGATCCGCGCGCGCACCCGCCGCCTTGGCGGCTGCCTCGCTCATGTACTGGCCCTTCTTGGTCTTGCCGTACCAGACATCGCCCGGGCAGTGATACACATTGCTCGAAGTGTTGACCCACACCTGTCCCGGGCCACCCCCGGGGGCCGCCTGGGTGGTCGCCGGCGGACCTGCCGTCTTGGCCGGAGCCGGGGTCATGGCAGTGCTGGCGGCGGGGGCGGCCGCAGCCGGGGCCATCGTCTTGGACGGCGCGGGCGTCATGGCGCTGCCGGCTGCCGGCGCCGCTGCCGGCGCCGAGGCACCCGTGCCTGCGGACTTGTTGATGCCGCCGTGGCCGCTGCAGGCGCCGCGTCCGCCGTGGGGCGAGGTGGTGCCGTCGTTGCAGGTCACGGGACCTGAGCTGGACCCGGATGCCGGCGCGCTGGAGCTCGCGGTCGTGCTCGGGGCACTGGAGCTTGCGGCGGCAGCCGCCGGCGCAGCGGCGCTACCGCCTGCGGCATTGGCGGTCGCCGTCTTGTCGACACCGCCGTGCCCGCTGCAGGCTCCGCGGCCCGCATGCGCGGAAGTCGTGCCGTCCTTGCAGATCGGCGGCGGCGCCGAGCTGCTGTCGGTCGCCTGCGACAGTGAGACCGCGGGCAGCGCGAGCAGCACGGCCAGCAGCAGTACGCCATGAGTCAGATGTGTTTTCACCGGATGCATTTGCAGTTCTCCCTTACGAGGTACCGCTTATTTTGGGCGTTCAGAATAGCGCAATCTCAACAATGACGGTATCGACGGTTGCCGGCGGCACGGACGTAGTACCCTTGCGCCGCCGCGACTTTCCCGGGGGAATGAACAGATGACTGTACGCATCGGGCTACTGCTCGGCCTTGTGTGTCTGGCCGCCAGCGTGCCGGCACAGGCGGAGTGGATGGAGCGCACCGAGGCGATCATGGGCACGCGCTGCTACGTGCAGCTGTGGGCGGATGATCCTGACAAGGGCAACGCTGCGCTCGATGCGGTGATGGACGAGTTGCGCCGCATCGACAATCTGATGAGCCATTACAAGCCCGAGAGTCAGCTCTCGCAGATCAACGCGCACGCCAACCAGGAGCCGGTGCAGGTCGACAAGGAGCTGTTCGATCTCATCAAGCTCTCGACCCACTACTCGGAGATCACCGAGGGTGCCTTCGACATCACCTACGCGAGCGTCGGCTACCTCTACAACTACCCGCTGCACATCCGTCCCAACGAGGCGCAGATCCAGGCGGCGCTGCCGGCGGTCAACTGGCGCAACCTGATCTTCGATGAGCAGAATCACACCATACGCTTCGGCCACCCGGGAATGCGCATCGACCTGGGCGGCATCGGCAAAGGCTACGCCGCCGACCGCGGCGCAGAGATTCTCAAGGCGCGCGGCATCAGCAACGCCATCGTCACCGCCGGCGGCGACACGCGCATCCTCGGTGACCGGCGCGGACGGCCGTGGCTGGTCGCGATCCGCCATCCCGACAACCCGGCCAAAGTGGTGACCCGCATTCCGCTTGAGGACTGCGGCGTGTCGACTTCAGGGGACTACGAGCGCTTCTTCGACGAGGACGGGGTGCGCTACCACCACATCATCGATCCGCACACGGGCCACTCCGCCAGCAAAGTGCGCAGCGCGACCATCATCGCACCGACTGCCACCCAGACCGACGGCATGTCCAAGACCGCCTTTGTGCTCGGCGCCGACAAGACGCTCGAGATCATCAACCGCATGCCGGAATACGATGCAGTGTTCGTGAAGCCGGACGGCCAGGTGCTCTACTCCAACGGGCTGCGCCCGCCCGCGGCACGCCCAGCGGGTGCCCCACCCGCCCCTACTGCGGCGAATTCCCACCCACCCTGAGGAGTGCATCCACCTCGGCCTCGGCTGTGAGCCAGTCCTCGGTCTCGTGACCGGGCGCAAAGCCGCGCCGTTCGGCCCGCAGGTAGGCGTTCTCGGCGATCAGACGACGGCGCTCGTCCGCCGAGACCTGGACACGCGGCAGGCCCAGGGTCGGTGGCTTGCGCGCACGCCCCGGCGGTTGCGCCGCGCTGGCTCTTGCGGGAGTGGGATCGGGGGCTTTGCTCAAATCGGGCGTACGTCGACTGGCCATCGGCTCCTCCTTAAGGCGACACGGGCAACTTTGCGCGCCCGCAGGGCGCAGGTGCAAGCGCTGCGGAATGCCTTGAAGTGTCCGCCGCGTGTCCGCGTCCGCCCGCGGACACGCTGACCGCGGCGTGGCACGAGGCACCCTCGAGGGAAATTTCCTCCCGGCTCAGACGTTTGAGAGCGGCGCTCGCGGCTGACGCGAGGTGGCACGCGGCATGCAATGAGTCTGCGCGATGAAGCTTGCGTACCTGAAGAAGATTCATGAGGGCGGCGCGTCGGATGCCGGCGCGGATGCGCGTATGCGCGGTACAGAAGCCCAGGACGTCACACGCAGCGTGCCGCTCTCGCTGTGGCAGCGTCAGCGCCTGGCGCTCATCATCGCAGGCGGCCTCCTGCTGGTGCTGCTGTGCGCCTGGTTGCTGCACGGCTGGCTCGCGACCGGTCAGGTGATCACGCGCGAACGGCTGCGCGTGGCCACGGTCGACCGGGGCCACTACGTGCGCGACGTCGCGGCCGAAGGCACGGTGGTCGCCGCGGTCAATCCCACACTGTTCGCGATCGCCCCCGGCACCGTCACCTATCAGGTGCGCGCGGGCGATCCGGTGAGCAAGGGCCAGCTGCTGGCCGTGCTCGACAGTCCCGAGCTGATGAACGACTACCGCCGCGAGCAGGCGACGCTCGACAGTCTCGATGCGGCGCTCGAGCGGCAGCAGATCGAGATCCGCCGCGAGATCCTCACCAGCAAGCAACAGGCCGATCTCGCCCAGGTCGCGATCCAGGCGGCGCAGCGCGAACTCAAGCGCTCGCAGTGGGCCTGGGACCAGCGCGTCATCAGCGAACGCGATTACATGCGCTCGATCGACGATGTCGCGAATGCCAAGCTCAACTTCGACCACGCGCGCGACACCGCCGACCTCGAGCGCGACAGCCTGGCGCTGGATCTGCGCACCAAGCGTCTGGAGCGCGACCGCCAGGCGCTCACCGTGGCGGACCTGAAGCAGCGCATCGCCGAGCTCAGTGTGCGTTCGCCGGTCGATGGCATGGTCGCGAACCTCGCCCAGCCGCAGAAGACGCGCCTCGCGGCGGACGCGCCGCTGCTGACGGTGGTAGACCTGTCCGCCTTCGAGATCGAATTCCAGGTGGCCGAGAGCTACGCGGCCGACATCAAGCCGGGCATGAGCGCGGACATCACCATCGAGGGGCGCCGCGTGCCCGGCGTGGTCACCGCGATCTCACCCGAAGTGCGCCAGAACCAGGTGGTCGGCCGGGTGCGCTTCCGCAACGGCCAGCCCGCCGGGCTGCGCCAGAACGAGCGCACCGCGGTGCGCATCGTGCTGGATGAGCGTGACCACGTGCTCAAGTTCGAGCGCGGTTCGTTCATCGATGACAGCACGCGTACGCTGTACGTGCTGCGCGGCGCGCGCGCGGTGCGCGTGCCGGTGGAACTCGGCGCCGCCTCGGTGTCCGAGATTGAAGTGATCCGCGGGCTCGCGCCCGGCGAGCAGGTGATCATCTCCGACATGCGGGATGCCAACCAGGCCGCCGAGCTCGCCATCTCCAACTAGGTGAGGACGTCATGCTCAAGATGAAAGATGTCAGCAAGATCTACCGGGCCGACCTGATCGAGACCTACGCGCTGCGCAGTTTCTCGCTCGAGGTCGCGGCCGGGGAGTTCGTCGCGGTCACCGGACCCTCGGGTTCCGGCAAGACCACCTTCCTGAACGTCGCCGGGCTGCTGGAGACCTTCGACTCCGGCTCCTATGAGCTCGACGGCACTGACGTGCACGCGCTATCGGATGATGCGCGCTCGCGGCTGCGCAACGAGCGCATCGGCTTCATCTTCCAGAGCTTCAATCTGATTCCCGATCTCAATGTGCAGGACAACGTCGATGTGCCGCTGCGCTACCGGCGCCTGGCCACGAGCGACCGCCGCGAGCGCATCCAGAGCGCGCTCGAGCTGGTGGGGCTCGCGGCGCGCATGAAGCACATGCCCTCACAGCTCTCCGGCGGACAGCAGCAGCGCGTGGCGATCGCGCGCGCCATCGCCGGCGATCCCGCCTTCCTGCTCGCGGACGAGCCGACCGGCAACCTCGATTCGCTGATGGCGCGCCAGGTCATGGACCTGCTGGAGCAGATCAACGACATGGGCACGACCATTCTGCTGGTGACCCACGACCCGGAACTGGCGCAGCGCGCGCAGCGCAACGTGCACCTGGTGGACGGGCAGGTCTCGGAGCTGCAGGCGTACGAGCCACGGGTGCGCGCCGCCGCGCCGCTGGGTGAAACCGCGGCGCGCGCCTGAAGCGCGCCAGGGAGAGACAGTATGTTGGCTTATTACACCCAGCTCGCCTTCCGCAGCTTCCGCCGCAACCCGGGACTCAGCGCCCTCATGGTGCTGGCGATCGCACTCGGCATCGCGGTGTGCGTCATGACGCTCACCGTCTACCACGCCATGTCCGGCAACCCGATCTGGTGGAAGAGTGAGCGCCTCTACAGCGTGACCATGGACAACTGGGATCCGAACAATCCGTATCACGAGCAGCCCAACCTGCCGCCGCCGGAACTCACCTATCAGGACGCGCGCCATCTGTTCGGCTCCACGATCCCGCAGCGCAAGGTGATCATGTTCAGCACCAGCGGCGACATCAGTGCCGCAGCCACGACGCCGGCGCGCCCGGCGCGCACGCGCTTCACCACGGCGGATTTCTTCGCCATGTTCGAGGTACCGTTTCTCTATGGCGGCGCCTGGAGCGCGCGCGCGGATGATCCGCCCCAGCCGCTGATCGTGCTGTCGCGCGAAGAGAACGAGAAGCTGTTCGGCGGCCTCAACAGCGTCGGCCGCACGGTGCGCTGGAACGATCACGAGTTCCGCGTCAGCGGCGTGCTGGACGACTGGTTTCCGCGCCCGCGTTACTACGACCTGAACGGCGGCCACTTCCAGGAGCCCGACAGCGTCTATCTGCCGTTCGCCTGGGGCATCGCCCACGAGCAGCTCAACGATGAGGAAGCCGACTGCTGGCGCCCGGAAGTGATCAACAGCTATCCGGACTACCTCGCTTCCGATTGCGTCTGGTTGCAGATGTGGGTCGAGCTGCCCGATGCCAGCAGTCGCGCGCGCATGCAGGCGTTCATCGACGGCTACTGGGCCGAGCAGCGCAAGGGCGGCCGCTTCGAGCGGCCGCGCAACAACCGTCTCACCACCGTCGGCCAGTGGCTGCGCGACCGCGAAGTGGTGGACAACGACAACCGGCTGCTGGTGGGCCTCGGCTTCGCCTTCCTCGCCGTCTGCCTGATCAACACCGTCGGACTGCTGCTCGCCAAGTTCCTGAACGGCGCGGCCATCACCGGGGTGCGGCGTGCGCTCGGGGCGAGCCGCCGCCAGGTGTTCATCCAGCATCTCATCGAGGTGGGCGTGCTGTCGCTCCTGGGTGCGGCGCTCGGCCTCGGGCTCGCTGCCCTGGGGCTCGCCGCCATTCACCATCTGTATGCCGCCGCGCACCTGTTCCATCGCGGCGGCTACCAGGAGCTGATGCATTTCGACCCGATCGGCGTCGCCTGGGCGCTGGCGCTTGCGGTATTGGCCACGCTCGCGGCCGGACTCTATCCGGCCTGGCGCGTCGGTCGCCTGCCGCCGGCTGTTTACCTGAAGAGTCAGTGAAGGAGCGCACATGAGTCTCAACGTCCGTCCGATCCTGTCCGCGCTGCTGCGCAACCGCACCGGCGCGGTGCTGGTGGCCATGCAGATTGCACTGGCGCTCGCGGTGCTGGTGAACGCGCTCTACATCGTCGTGCAGCGCGTGGAGAAGATGCAGCGCAGCACCGGCATCGATGTCGACAACGTCATCGTCGTGGCCACCTCCGGCCTCAACGACCGTTACGACAGCGTGGCGGCGACGCGCGTCGATCTCGACTACCTGCGCGGCGTCGACGGGGTGGTCGCGGCGAGCGCCATCGGCGGCATCCCGCTCTCGGACGGGGGCAACGCCGAACCGCTGGTGACCACGCCGGACGGCAATCGCGCCGACAGCTACAACTCGTTCGAGTTCGACGAGGCGGCACTCGATGCGCTCGGCGTCCACCTGGCGGAGGGCCGTAACTTCCGCCACGACGAGATCCAGCCGCCGCTCACCAAGGAAGACGCCGCGCGCCCGATCGCGCAGATCATCATCACCCGTGCGCTCGGCGAGCGACTGTTTCCCGGACAGGATCCACTCGGCAAGGTCGTCTACGACTCACTCAAACGCCCCTCGACCATCATCGGCGTGGTCGACCCGATGCTGGGCGCCTTCGTCAACAGCCCGCACCCGGACTGGGTCTACCTGAAGCCGCGGGCGCCGACGACCTTCATCGCCGGCGTCAACTATTTCGTGCGCACCCGTCCCGGCGCGCGCGATGGGGTCATGCGTGTCATCGAGGAGCACCTGAACCAGACCAACCCGGACCGCGTCATCCACTGGGTGCGTCCGCTCAGCTACTTCAAGAACCTGTCCTACCTGTGGGACCGGGCCATGAGCATCTACCTGCTGACGGTCACGGCGCTGGTGATCGGCGTCAGCACCCTCGGCATCTTCGCGCTCGCCACTTTCAACGTGAGCACGCGCACCAAGCAGATCGGCACGCGCCGCGCGGTCGGCGCCCGGCGGCGCGACATCGTGCGCTATTTCCTCATCGAGAACGGCCTCATCACCAGCGCGGGTGTGCTGGTGGGCTGCGCGCTGGCCCTCGCCACCGGTTACTGGCTGTCGCTGCATTACGCGCTGCCGCGGCTCAATCTCTACTACCTGGTCGGTGGCGTGCTTGCGCTCTGGGGCATCGGCCAGCTGGCGGCGTGGCAGCCGGCGCGGCGCGCCGCGGCGGTCTCCCCCGCGGTCGCGACCCGCACGGTGTGAGCACCGCCCGGTGTTAGCATCGGCGCCATGAATCCGCACACCGCCCTCGGTGCCAGCCTCGCCGGGCGCTGCATTCTGGTGATCGATGACAGCGAGGCGGTGCGCACCGCCTTCGAGGTGCTGCTGTCGCTGCACGGGGCGAAAGTGGTCGGCGCCGCCTCGCCCGCCCAGGGGCTCGCGCGTCTCAGCGCCGGCGACTGCGAGCTGGTCATTCAGGACATGAACTTCCAGCGCGAAGCGACCGGCGGTGCTGAAGGCATCGAACTGTTCCGTGCCATGCGCGCGCGCTACCCGCAGCTGCCCATCATCCTCTTGACCGCCTGGACGCACCTCGAGACCGCGGTGGAGCTGGTGCGCGAGGGCGCCGCCGACTACATCGCCAAGCCCTGGGACGATGCGCGACTGTTGACCAGCGTGCGCAACCTGCTCGATCTGCAGCGCGCCCGGGCCGAGGCCGAGGCGCTGCGCGCCGACCGGCGCGCCGCGCGCCAGGGGCTCGCCGAGCGCTTCGAGCTGCGCGGTATCGTCTACCAGAGCGAGTCCATGCACACGCTGGTGGCCATGGCGACGCAGGTGGCGCATGCCGAGGTACCGGTGCTGATCACCGGGCCGAACGGCGCCGGCAAGGAAGTGCTGGCGGACATTATCCAGGCCAATTCCGAGCGCGCCGCGCAGCCGTATCTCAAAGTGAATCTGGCGACACTGCCCGATGAGCTCATCGAGGCGGAGCTGTTCGGCACCGAGGCGGGCGCCTTCACCGGCGCGCGCGCGCGCAGCGGACGCTTCGAGGTCGCCGACGGCGGCACGTTGTTTCTCGATGAGCTGGGTACGCTCGGGCCGAGCGGTCAGACCAAGCTCCTGCGCGTGCTGCAGACCGGCGAGTTCGAGCGGCTGGGCTCCAATGTCACGCGCCGTGCACGCGTGCGCGTCATCGCCGCCACCAACAGCAACCTGCGCCAGGCGATCCGCAGCGGCAGCTTCCGCGAGGACCTGTTCTACCGATTGAACGTGATCGAGCTCGAGGTACCGCCGCTCAGCGAGCGGCGCGAGGACATCGTGCCGCTCGCCAGTCACTTCCTCGAGAGCGGCTTCGAGCTTTCGGCCGAGGCGGGCGAGGCGCTCAGGCGCCATGGCTGGCCGGGCAACGTGCGCGAGCTGCAGAACACCATCCGTCGCGCCTGTCTGCTCTCGCCCACCCGCCTCATTGGCGCGGCGGCGCTCACCCTGCCCTCCGCCAGCGCCGCCGTCGCCGAACCAGAGCTCGACCGGGCCAGCATCGAGGAAGCCCTGGCGCGCAGTAGCGGCGTCATCGCCCACGCCGCCCGTGACCTGGGACTCTCGCGTCAGGCACTCTATCGGCGCATGGAAAAGCTCGGACTGAGAACCGACGCACCCCGCAGCGGTGCGGCGCGCTGAATGCCACGCTGGTCGCTCGGCGGGCGCGCGGCACTGGCCCTCGCGCTGTGCAGCACCTTAAGCGCGGGGCTCACCGCGCTCGCGCTACGCTGGCTGCCACCCTGGGCGGCACTGCTGGCCGCCCTGCTGGCGAGCGCGCCGCTGTTGCTGTGGGCGGCGCGCCGCCTGACGCAACCGTGGGTGCGCGTACTGCGCGCCGTCGGCGATGGCATCATGAGTCTGCGCGACCACGATTTCAGCGTCAGCGTGGGCGCCCCCGCCGAATACGAGCTGCACGCACTCACCCGGGCCTACAACACCCTCGGTGATCTGTTGCGGCGTGAGCGGCTCGACCTCTATCAGCGCGAGCTGCTGCTCGATACCGTCATCCAGAGCACCCCGCTCGCCCTGGTCCTGTCGGATGATTCAGGCCGCGTGGTCTACAGCAACGTCGCCGCGCGGCAGCTGCTGCGCAGCGGCCGCAAGCTCGAAGGTCAGGAATTCGCTCAGGTGCTGGCGCACTCACCCACCGCGCTGCGCGAGGCGGTCGAGGGCGGCGGCGATACCCTCTTCACCATGGAGGTCGCCGGCGAAGCGCAGGTCTACCACCTGTCGCAGCGCGACTTCCGCCTGAATGCGCGGCGCCACCGCCTGTTGCTGCTCAAGCAACTCACCCGCGAGCTCGCGGCCCAGGAAGTGGCGGTGTGGAAGAAAGTCATCCGCGTCATCGCCCACGAACTCAACAACTCGCTCGCGCCGATCACCTCGCTGGCGCATTCCGGGCGGCTGCTGGCGCGTGCGCCCGACAGCGCCCAGCTCGAGCGGGTGTTCGAGACCATCGGCGGGCGCGCCGCACACCTGGCCGGCTTCATCGACGGCTACGCGCGCTTCGCCAAACTGCCGCGGCCGCTGCCACAGACGCTGTCGTGGGCGCCGTTTCTGGCACGCCTCGAGGGCACGCTGCCGTTTCGCATCGACGGACCGCTGCCGCAGCAGCCGGCGAGTTTCGATCCGAGTCAGCTCGAGCAGGTACTGATCAATCTGCTGAAGAATGCGGCCGAGTCAGGCTCAGCACCGCAAGAGGTCACGGTTGCGGTGCGCGCGGCCGCCGGCGGCTGGCGGCTCGAAGTGGGCGACCGCGGCAGTGGCCTGAGCGAGGGCACGCTGCGCGATGCGCTGCTGCCCTTCTACTCGACCAAGCCCACCGGCACCGGCCTCGGACTGACGCTGTGCCGCGAGATCATCGAAGCCCATGGCGGGCGCCTGAGCCTCGCCAACCGTGCAGGGGGTGGTGCGCTCGTGACCGTGTGGCTGCCGGGAGCACCGCTGCGCACGGCCGCGACCCCTGCGGGCTGACCGCGCCCCTCAGCGCGGCCCGGGATCCCGCGGCGATCGCTACGACGCCTTGCGCGCCGCGGACTCGCCGCGGCGTGTGGGCCGACGCCGGGCAGGAGCACTCTCGGGCTTGGGGGGGCGCTCGTCACCGTTCAGGTGCATGCCGTTGGCATTGGCGGCGCGCGCCTCGCGCGCGGCGGCCTCCACATCCAGGCCGCGCAGGTAACGCTGAAACTCCCGCCCGAGCGAGGGATGGCCGAGCGCGTACTCGACGGTGGCCTGCAGATAACCGAGTTTGCTGCCGCAGTCGAAGCGCTTGCCCTCGAAGCGATGCGCGTAGACGGCTTCCTCGCGCATCAGCGCGGCGATGCCATCGGTCAGCTGGATCTCGCCGCCGCTGCCGCGGCCGATGCGGATCAGATGCTCGAAGATGGCCGGCGACAGCACATAGCGCCCGACGACTGCGAGATTGGACGGCGCCTGCGCCGGCTTCGGCTTCTCGACGATGCTGCGCACGCGGCTGGTGGCGGAGCGGTCCGCCTCGACCTCGACGATGCCGTACTTGTCGGTATCGGCGCGCGGCACCAGTTGCACGCCGAGCACGCTCGCGCGCTTGGAGTCGTACACCTCGGCCATCTGCGCCAGGCAGGCCACCTTGCTGCGGATCAGATCGTCCGCCAGGTGCACGAAGAACGGCTCGGCGCCCACCGCCGGTTGCGCACACAGCACCGCATGGCCGAGGCCGAGCGGGGCCGGCTGTCGGATGTAGATGCAGGAGGCGTAGGAGGGCAAGACGCTGCGCAGCTGGTTGAGCAGCGCGCTCTTGCCCTGCTCCTGCAGCATCTGCTCGAGCTCCTGGTCGGAATCGAAGTGATCCTCGATCGCGCGCTTGGAAGCGCCGGTCACGAACACCAGGCGCTGGGCGCCAGCGGCGAGCGCCTCTTCCACCGCGTACTGGATGAGCGGCTTGTCGACCACGGGCAGCATTTCCTTGGGGCTGGCTTTGGTCGCCGGCAGAAAGCGCGTGCCGCGCCCGGCCACCGGGAACACCGCCGTGCGGATGGCCGATCTCGAGCTCCTCATCGCATTTTCTCCAGAACTGGTCTGCGCCAGTGTAGCTGCGGAACTGTACGAGCTGGTGATGTTGCGCGCCGTTTCATGACACCCGTACCGGGTGGTCAGCCCGTTCGGCCCACTTAAATACCGCCGGCTGCATGCTGTCCCACGCCCGGCATTTCGGGCAACGCCAGTACCAGCCGACACTATGCAGCCCGCACTGCTCGCACTGGTAGCGCCCGCCGGCATCGCCGATGCGCGTCAGCAGCGTGCTGAGGGAGCTGGCCTCGGCCTGCGACTGTACGCCGGCCCCGAGCGCCGCGGTGACCCCGGGCAGCTGGGCGACATCCTCGGGCGGCACCGCCGTGGCCAGCAGCCACGCGAGCTGGCGCGGGCTCACGCTGCCGCTGTGCGACAGCCGCCGGCCGAGCTCATTTAACATGTCATGGCTGTCGGTCGCGCGCGCGATGCTGAGCACCGCCGGAATGATCTCCAGAGCGAGCTCCGGGGCGGTCTCCAGAGCGCGCAGATAGAGCGGCAGCGCCGCCTCGCGCTCGCCCGCCTGCTCGGCGATGCGCGCCGTGAGCATGTCGGCGCGCGGCAGCGCCGTGGCATGGGTGCGCGCCTGGCGCAGCAGGGTGCGCGCGCGTTCACTGTCGCCCTGCAGCAGGGCCTGTTCGGCCAGCTCGCACAGATAATGCGCTGCGACCCGTCCGCGCTCCAGCTGCACCGCCGGCGGCAGCTCGTGGAACATCTTGAGCGCGCGCGCCCAGTCGCCCTGGGCCTCGGAAATGCTCACCAGCTGATCGAGCGCGGCGTGGCGGTACTCGCGCGAGGCGGCCAGCTCCTCCAGCACGCGCTCGGCGCGGTCCATGAGGCCTGCGCTCTGGTAGTCGAGCGCCAGGGCAAAAGCGGCCTTGTCGCGCAGTCCATCGGCGCCGTGCTCGCGCAGTCGCTGGTGGATGGCGATCGCGCGTTCGACCTCACCGCGGCGGCGGAACAGGCTCCCCAGGGCAAACTGGATCTCCGCGGCATCGCCGTCGGCTTCAGCCATGCGCGCGAAGATCTCCGCGGCGTGATCGAAACGGTCATTGATCAGGTGATCGAGGCCGACGTAATAGTCACGCGGCAGACGCACGGTGCGCGCCGCGCCGTTGCGGCGGCCGAGGAACCAGGAGGCGAGGCCGACCAGGATAAAGGCCAGCGCCAGAAGCAGTGGGGGCAGCTGAAACACTGGTCGGGACGATAGCAGGTCCCCACCGGCCAAAACACTTCCGCCCGGCCTGAAGCGCGCGTCGGGCGGATCCGTCAGCGCTCAGTCGCGGATCGGCCGGTCGGCACCATCGTTCACCCGCTCGCGCAGGTCCTTGCCGGGCTTGAAGTGCGGCACATGCTTGCCCGAGAGCGCCACCGCCTCACCGGTCTTGGGATTGCGGCCCTGACGCGGCGGGCGGAAGTGCAGCGAGAAGCTGCCGAAGCCGCGGATCTCGATGCGCTCCCCCTGGGAGAGCGCATCGCTCATGATCTCGAGGATCTGCTTCAGCGCCAGCTCGACATCTTTCGCCGGCAGATGCTTCTGCTTGGCGGTGATGATCTCGATGAGTTCCGACTTCGTCATGCGCGCTTAGTTGCTCTCTCCCGACCCGATGTGCTCCTTCAAGAGCTCACCCAGGCTCGTGCCCGAGGTCGCGGTCTCGGAGCGGTAGCTCTGCACCGCCTCGGCTTCCTCGTGCATTTCCTTGGCCTTGATCGACAGCGAGATGGTGCGCGACTTGCGATCGACGCCGGTGAACTTGGCCTCGACTTCCTCGCCCACCTTGAGCACCGCGCGCGCGTCCTCGACCCGGTCGCGGCCGAGCTCGGAGGCGCGCAGCTGTCCTTCGATGCCATTGCCCAGATCGATGACCGCGCCGCGCGCATCGACTTCCTTGACCACGCCGCGGACGATCGTGCCCTTGGGGTTGTCGGCGATGTAGGCGGAGAACGGGTCCTTGGCGAGCTGCTTGATGCCGAGCGAGATGCGCTCGCGCTCGGGATCGATCGACAGCACCATCGCTTCCAGCTGCTGGCCCTTCTGGTAGTTGCGCACCGCTTCTTCGCCGGGCTGATCCCAGGAGATGTCTGACAGGTGCACCAGGCCGTCGATGTTGCCCGGCAGGCCGATGAAGATGCCGAAGTCGGTGATCGATTTGATCTGACCGCCGACCTTGTCGCCGCGGTTGTAGTTCTCGGCGAACTCCTTCCATGGGTTGGACTGGCACTGCTTGAGTCCGAGCGAGATACGGCGCCGCTCCTCGTCGACGTCCAGCACCATGACCTCGACTTCCTGGCCGGTGTGCACCACCTTGGCGGGGTTCACGTTCTTGTTGGTCCAGTCCATCTCGGAGACGTGCACCAGACCCTCGACGCCGTCCTCGATTTCGACGAAGGCGCCGTAGTCGGCGATGTTGGTCACTTTGCCGAACACGCGTGTGCCGGGCGGGTAACGCCGGGCAATGTTCTGCCAGGGATCGGCGCCGAGCTGCTTCAGGCCGAGACTGACGCGCGAGCGCTCGCGGTCGAACTTGAGGATGCGCACCTCGAGTTCATCGCCGACCTTGACCACTTCCGAGGGGTGCTTGACGCGCTTCCACGCCATGTCGGTGATGTGCAGCAGGCCGTCGATGCCGCCCAGGTCGACGAACGCACCGTAATCGGTGAGGTTCTTGACCGTGCCGCGCACCACCGCGCCTTCCTGCAGGTTGTCCATGAGCGCGGAGCGCTCGGCGGAAAATTCCTGCTCGACCACCGCGCGGCGCGAGACCACCACGTTGTTGCGTTTCTGGTCGAGCTTGATGACTTTGAACTCGAGCGGCTTGCCTTCCAGATAAGAGGTGTCGCGCACCGGGCGCACGTCGACCAGCGAGCCAGGCAGGAAGGCGCGCACGTTCTCGATCTCGACGGTGAAGCCGCCCTTGACCCGGCCGGTGATGACACCGGTCACGATCTCGGACTTGTTGAAGGCTTCCTCGAGCCGCGTCCAGGTGCGTGCACGCTTGGCCTTCTCGCGCGACAGGCGCGTCTCGCCGGTGCCGTCCTCGACCGAGTCGAGGGCCACCTCGACCTGATCGCCGGCCTTCACCTCCACCTCGCCGCGTTCGTTCTTGAACTGCTCGAGGGGAATGACGGCCTCGGACTTGAGACCGACGTTGACGATTACGACATCACTGGTCACGTCGATGATCAGTCCGGTGAGAATCATTCCCGGACGGATGCGCTGGTTAGCGAGACTCTGCTCGAAGAGCTGGGCGAAACTTTCTGTCATACCTTCACTTCGCACGCCTTGTGGGCCGTGCCTGTACTGGACCTTGCGTCCTTCGGGTCCAGGAAAACATCATGGGCACCCGCATCCTGCGTGTGCCTGCTTACAAAACCTTCCGTGCGTAACGCGGCGCGCGGCCTTCACGGCCACAGGCGGCGAGCGGCTCCGAGTTCCAGCACCCGCCCGACCACCACCTCGACCGGCATGCCGGTCGAATCGATCACACAGGCATCGGGTGCGGCCTTTAGCGGGGACACCGTACGGGTCTGATCTCTTAAATCCCGCTCGGCGATCTCGCGCGAAAGGGCGGCAAGGGTAACAGCGGACCCCTTGTCTTTCAACTGCTTATAGCGTCTCTGCGCCCGCTCTTCCGGGGTGGCGGTGAGAAATATCTTGAGATCCGCCTGCGGGAAGACCACGGTGCCCATATCGCGCCCGTCCGCGACCAGCCCCGGGGGGCCGGCGAAGGCCCGCTGCCGCCCGAGCAGCGCCCTGCGAACCTCGGGCCAGGCGGCGACGCGCGAGGCCCCTTGACCGGCCTCCTCCGAGCGGATCTGTGCGGTCACGTCCTGGCCGCCGAGGGTGACCCGTTCACTGCCGTCCGCGGTCACACCGAACACCACCTGCATGGCGGCCGCAAGCTCGGCGTGACGCGGGGCATCCTCCGCGGCGGCCCCGGCGCGCACGCCCGCAAGCGCCACCAGCCGGTAGAGCGCCCCGCTGTCGAGCAGGTGCCAGCCCACGCGTTGCGCGACTGCGCGGCTGATCGTGCCCTTGCCCGATCCGCTCGGGCCGTCGATGGTGACCACGGGAGAGGAAGCCATGCGGCGAGTGTCCGTCAGCTCAGCTCGATGGCCAAGCCCGCGCGGCGCGCCGTCTCCACGAAACCGGGGAAACTGGTGTCCACGTTGGCCACGTCGCGGATCTCCACCGGCGCCCGCGCCCGCAGTGCCGCCACCGCAAACGCCATCGCGATGCGGTGATCGCCCAGGCTGTCGATCACCCCGCCCTCCAGCTGCTCGCGGCCGCGGATCCACAGCCCATCCGGCAACAGCCGGTGCTCGACGCCGAGGGCGGCGAGCCCGGCCGCCATGCCGGCGAGACGATCGCTCTCCTTGACGCGCAGTTCCGCGGCGCCGCGCACCACACTCTCGCCGCGCGCGCAGGCGGCGGCGATGAAGAACACCGGCAGCTCGTCGATGGCGAGCGGCACCAGTGCTGGCGGCACCTCGATGCCGCGCAGCGCGCTGCGGCGCACCTCGAGATCCGCCACCGGCTCGCCGCCCGCACCGGCGGCAGGCGCGTGCGGGCTCACGCGGATGTCCGCGCCCATCAGGCGCAGCAGCTCGAGGAGTCCGGTGCGGGTGGGATTGACGCCGATGTTGGTAAGGGTGAGCGCCTGCGGCGCGGCAAGTGCGCCGGCCACCAGAAAGAATGCGGCCGAGGAGAAATCCGCGGGCACGCCGATCTCGGTCCCGTGGAGTGGCTGTCCGCCGGCAAGCGTGACGCTATCGGGACCGCGCCCCAGGCGCACGCCGAAGGCGGCGAGCATGCGTTCGGTGTGATCGCGGGTGGCTGCCGGCTCCGTGAGCCGCGTCTCGCCGGCCGCGCCGAGCGCGGCGAGCAGCAGCGCTGATTTCAACTGCGCGCTTGCGACCGGCAGCGCGTAGTCGATGCCGCGCAGCGCTGCGACCGGATGGATCTCGACCGGCGGCCGCCCGTCCTGCGTGCGCACGTCCGCGCCCATCAGCCGCAGCGGCAGCGCCACGCGCTCCATCGGCCGGCGCATCAGCGAGGCATCGCCGATGAGCGTCGCCTGCAGGCGCTGCGGCGCGAGCAGCCCCATCATCAGGCGCATCGCGGTGCCGGCATTCCCCATATCGAGCGGTGCCGGCGGCGCGCGCAGCGCTGCGGGCCCGGCGCCCTGCACGCGCACGCTGTCCGCGGCCGGCTGCTCGATGCTGACGCCGAGCGCGCGCAGCGCCGCAAGTGTCGCCAGACAGTCAGCGCCGCTCAGAAATCCCTCGATGCGCGTCTCGCCGCGGGCGAGCGCGCCCAGCATGAGCGCGCGGTGCGAGATCGACTTATCGCCCGGCACGGTGAGGGTGCCGCCGAGGCTGCCGCCGGCGGCGATGCGCCAGCTGCGCGCCGCGGCGGCGCTCACTGCACCGCCTTGGGATAGGAGCCGAGCAGGCGGAACAGCGAGGCGCGCTTCTTCAGCGCCGCGAGCGCGCGCGCTACGTGCGGCTCCTCGGCGTGACCCTCGAGGTCCATGAAGAACACGTAGTCCCACTTGCGGCGGCGCGAGGGTCGCGACTCGATGCGCGTCAGGCTGACGCGGTGGCGCGCGAGCGGCTCGAGCAGGCGGCACAGTGCCCCCGGCGCATCGCTGTTGCCCACCGACACCAAGAGCGTGGTGCGGTCCTCGCCGCTCGGCTTGAACAGCTGGCGCCCGAGCACCAGGAAGCGCGTGGTGTTGTCGGCGCGATCCTCGATCTCCGCCGCCAGGATTTTCAGTCCGTAGACCTCCGCGGCAGTCTCGCCGGCGATCGCCGCGGTGCCCTTCTCGTCGCGGGCGCGGCGCGCGCCCTCGGCGTTGCTCGACACCGGCACCTGCTCGACCTGCGGCAGGTGCTCATCCAGCCACTGGCGGCACTGCGCGAGTGACTGCGGATGCGAGCACAGCCGCACGATGCGGCCGAGCTCGGCCATGTTGCCCATCAGGTGATGGCGGATGCGCAACTCCACCTCGCCGCAGATCTTGAGCGGTGAGCTCAAGAAACGGTCGAGCGTGTGATTGACCGTCCCCTCGCTGGAGTTCTCGATCGGCACCACGCCAAAGTCGGCATTGGCGGCCTCGACTTCGTGGAACACCTCATCGATCGCGGCGAGCGGCAGCGCGCGCACCGAGTGGCCGAAGTGGCTGAGCACCGCGCTCTGGGTGAAGGTGCCCTCGGGACCCAGAAAAGCGACCTTGAGCGGTTCCTGCTGGGCGAGACAGGCGGACATGATCTCGCGGAACAGGCGCAGCACCTCGGCATCCTTCAGCGGCCCGGCATTGCGCGCCCGCGCCATGCGCAGCACCTGCGCCTCGCGCTCCGGGCGGTAGAAATCCACCGTGCGTCCGTCTTTGGCCTTGGAGATACCGACCTGCTGCGCGAGGCGCGCGCGCTCGCTGATCAGCCGCTGGATGTCCGCATCCACCGCATCGATGCGCGCACGCATCGCCTCGAGATCCGGGCGCGCTGCCACAGGCGGGCTACGGGGCGGAGATTGTTTGCGCGCCATGCCGCCAGCGCCGCTCAGGCGGCCTCGATCACGCGCGCCGACAACACCCCGTCGATGGCGCGGATGCGCTCCAGCAACGTGGCACTCACGACACCTTCGGCATCGATCAGGGTGTAGGCATATTCGCCGCGCGACTTGTTGAGCAGGTCGGCGATGTTGAGGCCGGCGCCGGCGAGGCAGGTGGAGATCTGGCCGACCATGTTGGGTACGTTGCTGTTGGCAATGGCGAGACGCGTGGTGTTGGGCACCCGCGCGAGCACCGCCTCGGGGTAGTTGACGCTGTTGCGGATATTGCCGTTTTCGAGGAAGTCGCGCAGCTGCTCGGCGACCATGACCGCGCTGTTGTCCTCGGCCTCGGCGGTCGAGGCACCCAGGTGTGGCAGCGCCACCACGCGCGGGTGGCTCTTCAGCGCCGCGTTGGGAAAGTCGCACACGTAGGCGTGCAGACGCCCGGCATCGAGCGCTGCGAGCACTGCGGTTTCCGCCACGATCTGCGCACGCGCGAAGTTGAGCAGGATGGTCTGCGGCTTCATCAGCTGCAGACGCGCGCCGTTCACCAGGCCGGTGGTGGCCGCGTTCAGCGGCACGTGCACCGTGACCGCATCGGCGCGCGCACACAGGTCCTCGAGCGAGCGCGCCTGCTCGGCGCTCGAGGACAGCTGCCAGGCACGCTCGACCGTCAGCTGCGGATCGTAGCCGAGCACCTTCATGCCGAGCGCCAGCGCGGAGTTGGCGACCTCCACGCCGATGGCGCCGAGTCCCACGACGCCGAGGGTGCGCCCGGGCAGCTCGAAGCCGACGAAGCGCTTCTTGCCGGCTTCCACCTGCGCAGCGATGGCGGCGTCATCACCCTCGAGCGCGCGCGCGAACAGCCACGCGGGCGCTATGTTGCGCGCCGCCAGCAGGAGTCCGGCGATTACCAGCTCTTTGACCGCGTTGGCATTGGCGCCGGGCGCATTGAACACCGGCACGCCGCGCCGTGCCAGCTGCTGCACCGGAATATTGTTGACGCCGGCGCCGGCGCGAGCCACCGCGCGCACCGTGGCGCCGACCGCGCCTGCCTGCAGCTCGGCCGAGCGCAGCAGGATCGCATCGGGCTCAGCAAGCTCGCTCCCCAGCTGGTAGTGCTGCGGCGGAAAGCGCGCCAACCCCCGCGGGCTGATGCTGTTCAATGTGAGGATGCGGTAATGCATGCAGCGTCAACCGTGGCGGCGGGCGAAGTCCTGCATGAAAGCGATCAGTGCGGCGACGCCTTCGGGCGGCATGGCATTGTAGAGACTGGCGCGCATGCCACCGACCGAGCGGTGACCTTCGAGGTTGGTGAGCCCGGCGGCGCGTGCTTCGGCGGCGAACGCGGCTTCCAGCTGCGGCGCGGCCAGCGTGAACGGCACGTTCATCCACGAGCGGCACTCCGGCGCCACCGGGTTGCGGTAAAAGCCGGACGCATCGATCGCGGCGTACAGCGCCTGCGCCTTGGCGTGATTGCGCGCGCCCATCGCGACCAGCCCGCCCTGCGCCTTCAGCCAGCGCAACACCAAGGTGGCGACGTACCAGGCAAAGGTGGGCGGGGTGTTGAGCATCGAGCCGTCCGCGGCCACGGCCTGGTAGTCCCATACCCCGGGGGTGCCGGGGCGTGCACGACCGATCAGATCCTCACGCACGATCACGAGCGTCAGTCCGGCGGGACCGAGGTTCTTCTGCGCGCCGGCGTAGATCAGGCCAAAGCGCTCCACCGGCAGTGGACGCGACAGCAGCGTGGAGGACATGTCGGCCACCAGCGGCACGGCGCCGGCTGCGGGGATGTAGGGAAACTCCACCCCGCCGATGGTTTCGTTGGGCGTGTAGTGCAGGTAGGCCGCCTGCGCCGACAGGCGCAGTGCGCTGGCGGCGGGCACGCGGCGGTAGCCCGAGGCCGCCTCATCGGCGGCGACGTTGACGTGCGCGAAGCGCTGCGCCTCGGCGATCGCAAGCTTCGACCAGATACCGGTGTTCAGGTAGTCGAGCGTGGCATCCGCGCCAGCCAGATTGAGCGGCACGGCGGCAAACTGGCTGCGCGCGCCCCCCTGCAGGAACAGCACCTTGTAGTGGGGCGGTATCGCCAGCAGTTCGCGCAGCAGCGCCTCGGATTCCTGCGCCAGCGCGGTGAACGGCTGGCCGCGGTGGCTGAGCTCCATGACGGATGCCCCGGAACCCTGCCAGTCGAGCAGCTCGTCACGGACCTGCTCCAGCACCGGCGTGGGCAAGGTGGCCGGGCCTGCCGCGAAATTGAATACGCGCACGAGCGCCCTCTTTCGGGTCGTGATGGACACAACGGGGACGCAGGGATCTTAGCAACGCCCCGCGGGCGGGTGAGAACTTTTGGCGCTAACTCTGCGCCTCAGGCGGTGCAGCGTCCTGCGCGGCCCCGAAGTCGCTGACGACCTCCTCCTCGGCCCCCTCCAGGCTCTCGATGCGCTCGATCCCGACCAGGCGCTCGCCCTCACCGAGACGTATCAGGCGCACGCCCTGGGTGTTGCGGCCCTGCACCGAGATTTCATCCACGGTGGTGCGCACCAGCGTGCCGGTGGAGCTGATCAGCATGATCTCCTGGCCCGGCATGACCTGCAGCGCCGCGACGGTGAAGCCGTTGCGATCCGAGGTCTGCAGCGCGATGACCCCCTGGCCGCCGCGGCCGTGCGAGGGAAACTCGGTGAGCGGCGTGAGCTTGCCGTACCCGGTGGCAGAGGCGGTGAGCACATGGCCCTCGCCCACCACGATGAGCGCGATCAGGTCCTGCGCCGGTCCCAGCCGGATGCCGCGCACCCCGGCCGCCTCGCGCCCCATGTGGCGCACCTCGCGCTCCTGAAAGCGGATGGCCTTGCCGCCGCTCGACACCAGGATGATCTCGCGCTCGCCATCGGTGAGCGCCACTCCCACCAGCTGATCGTTGGCGGCGAGATCCACCGCGATGATGCCGCTGGTGCGCGGGCGCGAGAACGCGGCGAGCGGGGTCTTCTTGACGGTACCGGCGCGCGTGGCCATGAAGACGAAGTGCTGCTCGTCGTAGTGCTTCACCGGCAAGAGCGCGTTGATCTTCTCGCCCTCTTCCAGCGGCAGCAGGTTGACCATCGGCTTGCCGCGCGCGCCGCGGCCGGCCTGCGGCAGCTCGTACACCTTCAGCCAGTAGACCTTGCCGCGGTTGGAGAAGCACAGCACGGTGTCGTGGGTATGGGCCACGAACAGCTTCTCGACGAAGTCCTCGTCCTTGACGGCGGTGGCGGTCTTGCCGCGGCCGCCGCGCCGCTGGGTCTGGTACTCGGTGAGCGGCTGCGACTTGGCGTAGCCGGCGTGCGACAACGTCACCACCACGTCCTGCGGCTCGATCAGGTCCTCGGTGGTGAGATCCAGGTGGTCGCGGTTGATCTCGGTGCGGCGCGCATCGCCGTAGGCATCGCGTACCTCGATGAGCTCATCGCGCACCACCTGCGTGAGCCGCTCGGGGCGCGCCAGGATGTCGCTCAGGTCGGCGATGTTGGCGAGCAGCTCCTTGTACTCGTCGATGATCTTGCCCTGCTCGAGCCCGGTGAGGCGGTGCAGGCGCATGTCGAGGATCGCCTGGGCCTGCGCCTCGGACAGCTGGTAGCCAGCCGCGCCGAGACCAATCTCGGCAGCCAGACCCGTCGGGCGCGTGACGATTGCTCCCGCCCGCGCCAGCAGCTCGGTGACGATGCCGGCCGGCCACGGGCGCGCCAACAGCGCGCTGCGCGCCTCGGCCGGTGAGGCGGCCGCCTTGATCAGCGCGATCACCGCATCGATGTTGGCGAGCGCCACCGCCAGGCCTTCGAGGATGTGGGCGCGCTCGCGCGCCTTGGCCAGCTGGTAGATGGTGCGCCGCGTGACCACCTCGCGGCGGTGGCGAATGAACGCCTCCAGCATCTCCTTGAGCGACATCAGCTTGGGCTGGCCGTCCTGCAGCGCCACCATGTTGATGCCGAACACGCTCTCCATCGGCGTCTGCGCATAGAGGTTGTTGAGCACGATCTCGGCCACCTCACCGCGCTTCAACTCGACCACGATGCGCATGCCGTCCTTGTCGGACTCATCGCGCAGACCGTCGGAGGCGATGCCATCGAGCAGCTTCTCGCGTACCAGCTGCGCGATGCGTTCGATCAGGCGCGCCTTGTTCACCTGATAGGGCAGCTCCGTGACCACGATCACCTGGCGGTCCTTGCCCATCTCCTCGATGTTCACCCGCGCACGCACCGACAGGCGGCCGCGGCCGGTGCGGTAGGCGGTGGCGATCTCCTGGGCGCCGTTGATGATGCCGCCGGTGGGGAAGTCCGGCCCGGGCATGTGCTGCATCAGCGCCGCCAGCGGCAGACTCGGGTCATCGAGCAGCGCCAGGCAGGCATTCACCGTCTCGGTGAGGTTGTGCGGCGGGATATTGGTGGCCATGCCGACCGCGATGCCGGTCTGGCCGTTCACCAACAGGTTCGGAATGCGTGTCGGCAGGACCCGCGGCTCGAACTCGGATTCGTCGTAGTTGGGGGCGAAATCGACCGTTTCCTTGTCGATGTCCGCCAGCAGCTCGTGCGCGATGCGCGACATGCGCACCTCGGTGTAGCGCATCGCCGCCGGCAGATCGCCGTCCACCGAACCAAAATTGCCCTGGCCGTCGACCAGCAGGTAACGCATGGAGAACGGTTGCGCCATGCGCACAATGGTGTCGTACACCGCCGTATCGCCGTGCGGATGGTACTTGCCGATCACATCGCCGACCACGCGCGCCGACTTCTTGTAGGCCTTGTTCCAGTCGTTGCCGAGCTCGCGCATGGCGTACAGCACGCGCCGGTGCACGGGCTTGAGACCGTCACGCACGTCGGGCAGCGCACGCCCGACGATGACACTCATTGCATAGTCGAGGTAGGACTGCCGCATCTCCTCTTCGAGGCTGACGAGCAGGATTTCGCGAGCGATTTCGGCCATTAAGGAAGGCGACAAATAAAAGAGTAATTCTACCACGAAGCGTTGCAGTGGCCGCCTGCCGGGCTTACGGACGCAGCCACCCGGCAGGGCGCGGTGAGCACGCGGCGCCGATATACTGCGCGCAGCTTTTTTGGCCCCCCTTTGGCGCATGGCATCGAACGAGCCCATCGACCTGTTGATCGAGCCGCGCTGGCTGCTGCCGGTCGCCCCGCGCAATGCTGCGCTGCCGGAGCAGGCCGTGGCAGTGCACGCCGGCCGCATCGTGGCGCTGGGTGCGGCAGCGGAGTTGCGCCAGCGCTTCAGCGCGCGCGTGCGTGTGCAGCGTCCGCGCCACGCGCTGCTGCCCGGTCTGGTGAATGCGCACACCTGCGCCTGCGATGCGCTGCTGCAGGGGCTGCCGGTAGTCGGGCCACGCGCGCGCTGGCTGCGCGAAGTGCTGGAGCCGCGCGCGCGGCGCGGCTTCAACGCCGACTTCGTGCGCGATGGCACGCGCCTCGGCATCGCCGCGATGCTGCGCGCCGGCATCACGACGTTCGCGGACCTGAGTCCGCTGCCGGAGCAGGCGGCGCGCACCGCCGCCGCGGCCCAGGTGCGCGCACTCATCGGGCTGCCGCTGAGCGATGCGCCCGGTCCGTGGGCGGAGGATGCCAACGGCTATCTGGCGCGCGCCGAGCGGCTGTGGGATGAGTATCGCGACGATCCGCGCATCGCACTGTATTTCGCGCCGCTGGCGGCGGCGGGCCTGAGCGATGCCACCCTCACGCGGCTGCGGCGCGTGGCGGATGAGCTCGAGGCCCGCATCATGCTGCGGGTGGAGGAGCTGCCCGCAGGCCCTGCCGAGCTGGCGGAGTCGGCAGTGCACGATGGCACCGCGACCGTCGCGGGCGCCGCGCTCGAGCGGCTGCGACAACTGGGGCTGCTGCGGCCGGGATTCAGCGCACTCGGCGCGCTCGGGCTGAAAGCTGCGCCACTCGAATTGCTGCTGCGACACGGTGGTGCGCTGATCGGCTGTCCGCAGGCCGAATTGCGCCTGGGTGCTGCGCCCGCCGCGCCGGCGCTGAAGCGTGCCGAGCGGCTCGCGCTCGGCACCGATAGCCCGGCGGCCGCCGGCAGCTTCGATCTGCTCGCCGAGGCGCGCATCGCGGCCCTGTGCGCCGGCCTGCCGGCGGCGGAGGCGCTGCGCCTCGTGACTCAGGGCGGCGCCGCCGTGCTCGGGCTGGCGCACGAGATCGGCTCGATCGAGCCGGGCAAGGCGGCGGACCTGGTGTGCATCGAGCTCGATCCGCTCGCCGGGCAACCCGACGCCGATGTCCCCGGCACGATCGTCTTCAACTCCACCCGCGGCGATGTCAGCGACGTGTGGAGCGCGGGTCGCGCGGTGGTGAACAGCCACCAGCTGATATTGTTCGATGCCGCGGAGCTCGAGTCACTGCCGGCGGCGTGGGCGCAGCGTCTGGCGCTCGAGGCGGCCGCGTGAGCGCTGCCGGGACCCAGCCGCATGCCGCGCGCGCCAATGCCGATCCGGCGGAGCTCGCCAAGTTCGATGCCAGTGCCGCCAGATTCTGGGACCCGGACGGTGAGTACCGGCCGCTGCACCTCTTGAATCCGCTGCGCAGCGCGTTCATCGCGGCGCGCGCGCCGCTGGCCGGCGCGCCGCTGCTCGATGTCGGCTGCGGTGGCGGACTTTTGGCCGAGTCGCTGGCGCGTGCCGGCGCGCGCGTCACCGCGATCGATCTAGCCCCCGGCATGATCGAGGTCGCACGCCTGCATGCCGCGCAGAGTGCGCTCGCGATCGACTACCGCATCGCGCCCGCCGAACAGCTGGCAGGCGCCCAGCCACAGGGCTTCAGCGTGGTCACCTGCATGGAGATGCTCGAGCACGTGCCGGAGCCTGCGGCGCTGATGGCGACGCTCGCGCAGCTGCTGGCACCGGGCGGCTCGCTGTTCATCTCCACACTCAATCGCAATCTGAAGTCCTTCCTGCTGGCGATCGTCGGCGCCGAATACCTGCTCAACCTGATCCCGCGCGGCACCCACGAGTACCAGCGGCTGATCCGCCCGGCCGAGCTCGCGCGCTGGGCGCGCGCCGCAGGCCTCAGCCTCTGCGAGCTGGCCGGCATCGACTTCAACCCGCTCACCCGTCACGTGGAGCTCTCGGCGGACGTGAGCGTCAACTACCTGGCGCACCTGCGCCGATGAGCGCCCTGGTGCTGGTGATCGGCGCGTGCGCGGCGCTCGTGGTCGGCGCGCTGCTCGGTGCGCTGGTGGTGCAGCTGCGTGCCGCGCGTCAGCTCGAGCAGCTGCGCGTGCAGCTGGCCACGGCGCATACGCGCCTGGAGGCGAGCACGCTGCAGGAAACCGAACGCGTTGCCCTGCTGGAGCAGTCCGAGGCGCGCCTGCGGGCGGCGTTCGACTCACTCGCCGGCGAGACGCTGCGCACCAACAGCGAAGTGTTCCTGCAGCTGGCGCGCGAGTCGCTCGGCCGCGAGCAGGCGGTCGCGCACGGCGCGCTCAAGGAGCGCGAGGCGGCCATCGCGCAGCTGGTCGACCCGCTGAAGAGCGCACTCGAGCGCACCGAGGCGCAGGTGCAGGCACTCGAGCACGAGCGGCGCGAGGCATTCGCGAGCCTGCGCACCCAGATCGAGACACTCGCCGGCGGGCAGACGCAGCTGCAGCGCGAGACCCGCAACCTCGTGACCGCGCTGCGCCGCCCCGAGGTACGCGGCCGCTGGGGCGAGCTGACGCTGCGGCGTCTGGTGGAGCTCGCTGGGCTCAGCGAGCACTGCGATTTCAGCGAGCAGCTGCACCTGTTCTCGGGCGATGGCGCGCTGCGACCCGATCTGGTGGTGCACATGCCCGATGCACGCGACCTGGTGATCGATGCCAAGACGCCACTCGATGCCTATCTCGCCGCCCTCGATGCGGCCACCGAGGAGGAGCGCGCGCTGGCACTGCGGCGGCATGCGCAGCAGGTCGAGACGCGCGTGCGCGAACTGGCGGCCAAGAGTTACTGGACGCAGTTCGAGCGCTCGCCGGAATTTGCGGTGCTGTTCCTGCCGGGCGACCAGTTCCTGTCGGCGGCGCTGGCGGAGCGTCCCGAACTGCTCGAGAACGCGCTCAGCCACAACGTCATCATCGCGACCCCCTCGACGCTCATCGCGCTGCTCAAGGCCGTGGCCTACGGCTGGCGGCAGTCAGCCGTCGCGCACAACGCCGCGGTGATCCGCGATCTCGGCCAGGACCTCTACCGGCGCCTGAGCACCTTCAACGGCCACCTCGCGCGCATGGGCCAGCGGCTCGCCACTGCGGTCGATGCCTACAACTCCGCGGTCGGCTCGCTCGAACGCCAGGTGCTGCCGCAGGCGCGCCGTTTCGTCGAGCTCGGGGTCACCGCGGAGGCGCCGCTCGCCCCGCTCGAGCCCATCGACCAGCTGGTGCGCGGCGCGGCCACCGCGCCGGCGGCCGAGCCGCCCGCAGCCCCGGAGAGTGTGCCCGACGGCGGCGCGAACCATGCGCGCCAGAGCTGAGGCGCCCGCCGCGCCCGCCCTCGCCCGGCTCTACTCACTCCCGCCGCAGCGTGCCGCGCTCAGCGCCCTGCTCGGGATCGAGGCCGAGATCAACGCCAGCGTGCGCCCCGGCATGGAGCACGCCGTCGCCCACGCACGCCTGCGCTGGTGGCGCGAGGAGTGTGCCCGCTGTACGCGCGGTGATGCGCGGCACCCACTGACGCGGGCGCTCGCGAGCAGTCTGGGCGCTGCACCGCCTGAGGCGCTGGCCGGGCTCGGCGGACTGGTCGACACGGCCACCTGGGACCTGGCGCACGCGACGTTCGAGTCACGCCCAGAACTGGACGGCTACTGTCAGCGCTGGAGCGGCGCGATGCTCGAGCCGCTGGTGCGCCTCGCAGCCCCTGCCTCCACCGCAGCGGCCGCGCTCGGTATGCCGCTGCGCGAGCTCGAACTGCTCCTGGCCGTGGTGCCGGAGGCGCGCGCCGGCAAAGTGCGCCTGCCGCTCGATGAGCTGGAGCGGGCCGGCGCCGACCCCGCGGCGCTCGCGCGGCCGCCGTTTGCCGCCGCACTCACGCTGCTGCTGCAACAGCGCCACCAACTGCTGCGGCGCGCGCTCGCAGAGGCGGTCGTGGCGCTCGCGCCGGCGCTGCAGGCACAGCTGCGCGGGCTGCTGGTGTGGGTGGCGCTCACGAGCCAGCACTCGCGCGCCGCCGAGCGCGCCTTGCCGGCGGCGGCGCTGAACTGCGACCATCACGCGCCGCTGGATGGCTGGCGCGCCTGGCGCGCCGCGCGGCGGGCGGCCGCCGGCCGCAGCCGGCTATCCCGGTAACACTGAGGAGAGGCGCCTGCGTGTTTGACCCGCGTGATCACCTGCCGGCAGCCGATGAGCTCGCCGGCCGGGTCCTGGCCATTACCGGTGCGAGCGACGGGCTCGGACGCGCGGTCGCGCTGGCGGCCGCGCGCCACGGCGCGCAGCTGATCCTGATCGGCCGCAATCCACACAAGCTCGAGGCGGTGCACGCCGAGATCGCAGCCGCCGGCGCAACCGCAGCGAGCATCGCCCCGCTCGATCTGGAGAAGGCGCTGGCGCGCGACTATGACGCGCTCCACGATGCGATTATGGAGCGCTACGGGCGCCTCGATGGTCTGTTGCACAGTGCCGGCATCCTCGGCCCGCTGACACCGCTTGAGGACTACGATGTGCCGACCTGGTGCCGCGTGCTGCACGTCAACCTGACGGCGGCCTTCGCGCTCACGCAGGTGCTGCTGCCGGCGCTGAAGAAATCCCCGGACGCCGCGGTGCTGTTCACGGCGAGCAGCGTGGGACGACGCGGGCGCGCCTACTGGGGCGCGTACGCGGTGTCGAAGTTTGCACTCGAGGGTCTGTCACAGGTGCTGGCGGCGGAGCTGGAGAACCTCACGCGGGTGCGCGTCAACACCCTGAATCCGGGCAAGGCGCGCACCGCGATGCGCCGCCAGGCTTATCCGGCCGAGAACTTCGAGGCGCTGCCACGCCCGGATGAGCTGACCGCGCCCTACCTGGCCCTGCTCGGTCCTGCCAGCCGCGGCATCACCGGACAGGCCTTCGACGCGCAGCGCTGAAGCGGCGCGGCGTCTTAGTCGGCGCTACCGGCCGCGGCCGCCCCGCCGGGCGCCAGGAGTGCCGCGAGCTCGTCCGCGGTGAGTTCGCGGAACTGACCCCGAGCCAGTGCGCGCTCGAGCTTCAGCGGACCCAGCTGCGTGCGCAGTACACGACTGACCAGGGCGCCCTGGCGCTCGAACAGCTGGCGTACCTCCTTGCCGCTCGCGCCGATCACCGCGAGCGAATACCAGCGATTGCTGCCCTCGCCCCCTGCCGGCTCGCAGTGCGTCACTTGGAGGCGGGCGCCACTGTCGAGCTCGCCGCGCACAATGGCGGCGAGCTGCTCGCTGCGCAGCTCACCGCGCACACGCACACCGAACTCACAGGCGAGCGCGTGCACCCCGCGCTGCAGTCTCAGCGCCAGGGCACCATCGGCGGTGACGAGCTCCAGTCCGCCGTCGACGCGCGGCAGCGGACTGACGGCAATGAAGCGCCGTCCGGCATGCCGCGGCAGTCGCTCCATGAGTCCCACACGCGGCGCCGGCGCTGACTCGGACGCAGCGGGCTGCGCGGCGGCGCCGGCGAGCGCTTCCCCCGGGGAGCGGTGACACAGAAAGACCGGCTGGGCCGCGGCTGCGCGGCGCGCTCGCACCAGGCGCCCATCGAGACGTACCTGATCCGCGGGAGTCACGCGCATGCCGAGTGTCGCCGCCACGCCGTTGACGGTCAGCCGCCCGGCACGGATCCAGGCTTCCGCCTCGCGGCGCGAGGCCAGACCCGCGCCGGCGAGGACCTTCTGCAGCCGCTCGGCGCTGGCCGGGGCTGCCGCG
>Ga0210398_10001124_pt1 | contig 28629 bp, 21 predicted proteins | sample IncBWC4OmetaG_FD_161047 | JGI IMG/M metagenome (GOLD analysis project Ga0210398, IMG submission 161047) | Forest soil microbial communities from Barre Woods Harvard Forest LTER site, Petersham, Massachusetts, United States - Inc-BW-C-4-O | ecosystem: Environmental > Terrestrial > Soil >... | reverse complement strand
GCCCCCGCGTTCGATTCCGAGAGGAATTACAAGTGCATCCGAAGTGTCAAGACTATCATGACAGGCAGCTTGGCGCTACCGATGCGAAGGTCCGGCGTGCAATCAGCGACGGCCGATTTCGCTGGCGCGCAAACATTACAGAGACGCCTCGCACGCGCCTGAAAACGAGGACGAGCGATCGTCTCGCGGCACCGTTACTTTGCCGGATCGACTTGAGCGGAGATCTGCTCGACCCACGAGGAGGTGTCGGCGGCTGCGTCCTGGGCGTTTTCCATGCGCGGCTTCTTGAAATCGAGGTGGTAGCCCGGCAGGTCCATGGAAGTGACCACGCGGCTGTCACCCTGCACCGTCATTTTCAGCGTCACGGTCTTGCATGACTCGCACGCGTTGTGGGCGTAGACCAGCATGCTGAGGCTCTGCTTTCCGCCGCTGATGACCAGTGTGTTGGCGTCGGTCTGGCCGGTTGTGAGCTTGAACTGATACGCGCCGGCCGGCAGCGTGGCGCCATTCCACTGCGCGGGGCGGTTCAACTTAAACGTCCCCGACAGCAAGGTATTTGCAGACGCGGACGAGGAGAGCATTCCGAAAGAAAACAATGCAACCGCAACCACGAGGGCCCTGGAAAAGGTACGCATGTGCTTCTTGACTCCTTTAAGCTCTAAGCTTCAAAAATTGTTACCGCGGGGCCCGAATACAATCCGTTCACCAGGTTTCGTTCTAGGGAAATGTTGACGCGTTGCAGAGGACCCCGCGATGGTACGGGCGTACCGCGGGGTGCCAAAACATGCACCGGTACGGACGTACCCGGGCCAGGAAGCGGCAAGCAGTGCGCCGGAAGTGACGGAAAACAAATCGCTTCGCTCATGAAGCTATGCCTCGAGCCCACACAAGCGCATCAGCGAATCATTAGCTTATTGGCTACACGCGCCTGCGATCAGACGGGTGTGCCCACCAGAAGAGGTGTCAATCGGCGCGCCGGGGGGCTTCAAGGAACGCCTCACCCGGAGCCCTCTCAGGGTAGAATCGGGCGGATATGAAGAGCCGGCGGATTCGCGTGGGCCTGAGATTCCTGGGCGCTCTGGCGCTGGCCGCGGCGCTCGCCTGGGCGGCCGCGGCACAGACAACGTGGTTCGCGCCGGATGTGGCAGTCATCAGCAAGCTGCGAGACGAGGAGTCGCAACACTCGCAGATCATGGAGGTAATGGGCTATCTCACCGACGTGTACGGGCCGCGGCTGACCAATTCGCCGAACATTCGCGAAGCCGCGGACTACGCCTTGAAAACGCTCCAGGGCTACAGGCTTTCGAATGTGCACGAAGAGACGTGGGGCCCGTTCGGGCGCGGCTGGTCCAACGAGCTGTTCGAAGCGAATGAGATCGCGCCGCGGCAGTTCCCCTTGATCGCGTTTCCCAAGGCGTGGACGCCGGGCACGAACGGGCCGGTAACCGCGGACGCGATCTACGCGAAACTCGAGAAGGAAGAAGACTTCGCCTGGTTTCGCGGGAAGCTGCGCGGCAAGTTCGTGCTGACGACGCCCCTGCGCGCCGCCGAGCCGCAGTGGGAAGCTCCCGCGCACCGCCTCACCGAACAGGAGCTGGCGACCCTGGGAGAGCCGCGCCCGCCGCAAGCCCCGCCGGACAAGGAAACGCTTGAGCGGCTGCGGAAGCAGCAGGAGTTCAACGCCAAGCTGGTGAAGTTTCTGACTGACGAAGGCGCTGTGGCCTGGCTCGAGCCTTCGCCGCACGACGGCGGAATCATCACCGTGCAGGCGGGCGGCGCGCGCGACCCCAAAGATCCTCCGGTGCTGCCGCGCCTGGCGGTGGACGTTGAGAACTACGAGCGCGTCTTCCGCACGCTGGAGAAAAATATTCCCGTGACGCTGCGCATCAACATCGCCAACAAGTTCTACGACGACAATCTGGACTCATTCAACATTGTGGCGGAAATTCCCGGCGCGGACAAAGCCGACGAGGTGGTGATGCTGGGCGCGCACTTCGATTCCTGGGCGGCCGGTACCGGCGCCACGGACAACGCCGCCGGCTCGGTGGTGATGATGGAGGCGATGCGCCTGCTGAAAGCGTGCAACGCCAAGATGCGCCGCACGGTGCGTCTGGCGCTGTGGACCGGCGAGGAAGAGGGGCTGCTGGGCTCGCGCGCCTACGTCCAGCAGCATTTCGCAGACAAGGGCTCGATGTCCGTCAAGCCCGACCACGCCAAGCTTTCCGTTTATTTCAACGTGGATAACGGGACGGGAAAAATCCGCGGGATTTATCTGCAGGGCAATGACGCCGTGAAGCCGATTTTTGAGAAGTGGATGGAGCCCTTCCGGGCCGACGGCATGACCACGCTTTCGCCGCGCGGGACCGGCGGCACCGATCATGTTTCTTTCGACGAAGTCGGCCTGCCCGCCTTCCAGTTCATTCAAGATCCCATCGACTACGATACGCGCACGCACCACACCAACATGGATGTGTACGAGCGCATCCAGCCGGCGGATTTAAAGCAGATGGCGGTGATTGTGGCTTCGTTTGCGTACCAGACCGCCAATGCGGAGGAGCTGCTGCCGCGCAAGCCGCTACCGAAGAAGTAGGCCTTGTTTCTTCGGAGATTCTGTTTCGGATTCTGAGATTTTGTTTCCAGGGTGCCGCACCCTTGCGGTTTTCAAGGGTGCGGGTTTTGTGGTGCTGCATGGGAAAACCCGCACCCTTCGCACAATTCGCGAAGGGTGCGGCACCCCAACCGTCTCTCCGGTGGCGCAACGGCTTTTGGTTAGGGCGCCGCCTTTGTGCCGGGGCGCGCGACTTCGGTGCTAAGGATTGGTGGTTCTACTTGTTGGTATTGTTGTTGTTCTTGCTCAGGCGGCGGTAATACTCGGCCACGGATTCTTCGTAGCCCTGCGGAACCGATTTTGTGTCGCCCATGCGCACCTGGCCGGCGTCCTTGTCGTCGAGCTGGCGGCGGAGCTGCAGCTCGAGCTTGTCCACGTCGGCGAGCACCTGGGAATGGAGCTGTTCGACAAGCGCGGGATTACCCGGGAAGCGGCTGGGATCGAGTTTTTCCATTTCCTGGATCAGGTCCTGAACTTCCTTCGCGCTCTCGGGATCATCGCGCACGGTCTGGCGAAGCTGGTTCAAGTCGCGCAGCGTGTCGTCATAGGCGCGCTGCGGGGGAACGGGAGAATTATCGTGCTGCCTGGGAGAGCCGGTAGGCGTGTTGTTGCCGGTGTCCAGATTGCCGTAGAGAGTGCCGTTGTTTCCGCCGCCGTTGTAGGTGTTGCCGTAGGCGGCTCCGTTGTCCCCGCCGCCGCCGATTCTCGCTCCGGGACCGCCGTTCGGTCCGTAGGCGCCCTGGCCGCGGCCATACTGCTGCCCGCCGTTCTGCCCTTGGCCGCCCTGCTGACCTTGTCCGCCCTGCTGACCTTGTCCTTGGGCTTGACCCTGTCCTTGCCCTTGCCCTTGCTGGCGGCCCTGGCCATCACGGGTTAGAGTGCCCAGCTGATTGCGTAGGCGCTCGACGCGGTTCAGCGCGGTCTCGATGCCCTGCTGCGAATCGTTCCCGTTGCCCTGCTGCGGGGAGGAGCCCATGGCTGCCTGCGTGTCATGCAGCTCCTTTTCGAGGCGCTGCATTCCGGCGGCGATTTCCGGCTCCATGCCGTTGGCGTTGGGATCGATGCCGCGGCGCATCCAGTCGGCGCCGCGCTGGACGCGCGCGCGCAGGTCGGACTGCTGCATGTCGCCGAGGGCTTCGCGCAGCTTGGTGGAAGCCGCGCCTTGATTCTCAACGGACAGCTGGCGCGCGGTGTCCTGCATATTCTTTTCCAGGGCGCCCAAATCGTCGGACAGCTTCTCGCGGTCGTCGGCCAGCTTCTTGCGCTCCTGCGCCCCGACCATCGGCCCGGGACCCTGGCCAAATGCCTGCTGAATCTTGCCGGCGTTGTCCTGCTCATCTTTAGCCAGGCGGCTGGCCTCATCGGCGAGCGAATCGACTTTTCCGGACGACTGCTGCTGGCGCATGCTGCCGAGCAGGTCGGTGGCTTCCTTCAGGCGATCGGCGGCGCGGCGCGCTTCCGCTTCACTTTGTTGCGGAGACGTGGCGCGGCGCATGTCATCGGTGGCCTGGCGCAGCCGATCCAGCGACTGCTGGACGCGCGGATCGCCCGAACTGCCATTGGCTCCGGATTGTCCGGAACCCGACTGGCCCGAAGAACCCTGCGCGTTGCCCTGCTGCGAGCTCGATTGCGAGCCGGAACCACTCTGGCCGTTGTTGCGGGCCATCTGCTCCATCTGGCGCTGCAGCTCTTCGGCCTGGCGGCGCAGCATTTCCTGCTGCCAGCGCTGCTCGGAGCTTTGTTGGTTATTTTGCTGCTGCTGGGCCAGCTCTTCCTGGCGGCGCGCCAGCTGATCGAGCTTCTGCATCGCCTCGTCGATTGCCTTCTGCTGCTGGCTCGCCGAGCCGGCGGTCTGCGCGGTTTCGTACTGATTCTTCTCGGTGTCCAGCTCGAGATCGAACAGGCTGGCGAGATCGCGCCCGGCGCCGCCGCCCGCTCCGCCGCCTCCGCCCTGGCTGCCAAAGGCGACTTCAATCTGGCGGAAGGTGGCCTCGGCGCGCAGCAGATATTGCAGGGCCTTCTGCTCGCTAGGCAGCGCATCCTTCCATTTCTGCTGCTGCAATTTGTCGGCGGCCGGGCCCATGGCGTCGGAAGCCGCGTTCATGTCCTTCACGAAGCTGCCGAACTCGTCGTTTTGCTGCGAGAGTTCGCGGCTTTGCATGCGGTTCGCCAGGGAGCGCGCCTGCGCGCCCAGCTTGCCCTGCACACCAGCGAGGAAATTGGCGGCGTCGGCCAATTGCTGCTGGGTCGCGTTTTTGTCGCCCTGATGCTTCCAGGTCTCGGCGATGATTTCCTTTTCGCGCTGGGAGATGTCGTTCTGGTCGCCTCCCATGCCGCCACCGCCGCCTCCACCGCCGCCCATGGCTTGTGCCTGCGTGAATTCGCGCTCGAAGGGATCGGCCTGGATGAAGGAGATGTCCGTGCGGGATTCTGAGTGCGCGTCCTTGGCCACCGCGTAGACGCTGACGACGTCGCCTGGCACGGCCTTGAAATCCTCGAGAGAAAGCACAGTGGAACCGTCGGCCTGCTTCACGCCCTTGTTCTTCAGAAGATCAACCGTTTGCTCGGGCCCGCCGTTCACGGAATAGTGCAGGGTCATTTCCGAGAGGCCAAACTCGTCCTCGCCCTTCAGCGCTACGGTCACTTCCTCGATGGGGCTGGCGCGGTAGTCGTGGCCGGGACGCGCGATGATCACGTTGGGCGGCTCGGCCTTGCGCGCCTCTATGAAGAAATCGTTGGAGAGGCGCACGGGCTGGCCCTGGTCCAGCGCGGCCACGTGGTACACGCCGTCCTTTTCCATGCGGACGGTGCCCTTGTACACGTTGCCTTCGCCGCCGCTCAGGCGAATCTGTTTGTCGTCATCGAGCACCAGCAGGCCGTCGCGCAGGGGCTTGTCGGTTTGGACTTCCAGGTCGGCGTCCGTGCCTTCCACGGCGCGCAGGTCACCACCGCGCTCCTCGGTCACATTCTGCAGGTGCGTCCAGGAGGGATAGCGGTAGGTCACCCGGACGTTCTTCACGCTGGGTAGATCGAGCACGCGGACGTTGTAGTGCTTCGAGTCGAGCGGTCCGGCTTGCACGTAATACTCGACGCTTTCCGGTAGGCCGCCAAAGACGAATTGAAAGCCGGAGCCTCCGGCCTGCGGGCGCATGGCCACCTGATCCCACTTGGAGGCGCTCTGGTAGCGCGCATACAGGCGCACATTCTGCGTGTTCAGGCCGACGAGCTGCGCCGTCACCATCAGGTCGGAATTGCGCCGGACGGTGATGTCGCCGGGGACTACTTGAATGTCGTAGAACGGCGCCGTGCCGCTGTGCGGCGTGGCGGCCCAGAGCAAGGCTGCCCCTTCGCCGAAAAATCCGGGACCGGCAAGGATCAGCCAGACGAGGATTGCCAGTGAAACCGCCCCGACACCGAGAAACGTCGCCAGTTGCTTGTCGGGGACCAGCGACTTGGGTTCCGCGCCGCGCGCCACGTTGAGCGTATCGAGGGCCAGCAAATCCAGAAACGGCTCGCGCTTTTCGGCGTCGCGCTCGGCAAAGGTCACCAGGCGCTGCTTGAACTCCGGATACATCTCTTCGGCCCGGCGAGCGGCGCGGCGGCGGTTCAGCGCCACGAGCGGCAGGGCGATGCCGAACGTCACCGCCAGCACCAGCGCAAACAGCAGCACAACGCGCGCGCTGGTGACGCTCCAGCGGGAGAACGCCAGGGCGTTGGTGATGAGGACGAGAATGACCGTAGCGGCAAGGGCCACAGACGTGAGGATGGCAGCCCCGCGGAGCATCGCGCCCAGGCGCAACCTCTTCTCTAATTGATGGATATAGGAGTTGAGCTGATCGCGAAAGCTCATAAATCCTCCTGATGTTGCGCCCCGAGGTATCGATCCGCCAGCAGGGACTCGGCGATGACTGCGGCGAGGACTAGAAGCATAATATACCACCACAAACGGAAGGGCTGGGTCTGTTCCTGCGCGGAACCTCCGGCCGCCCCCTGCGCCGCAGCGCCGGTGCCCGAATTTCCCCGCCAGAGCGCCAGCGTGTCGTCCGGCAGGATTTCCAGGTTGGACTCGCGGCGGTCGGGATTGACGCCGACCACGTCATGGCGGCCGTTGGCGAGCTGCAGCTCGTAAAATCCGGCTTGCGACAGCTGGTAGGTCTGGGCAGAGGTCGAATCTTTCAGTGTGAGGGGCCGATGTCCCTGGGGATCGATCACCTCGACGCCCACGGATTGCTCCTTCGAGGTGCGCAGCTCAAGGAAGGAATCCACTACGCGCGCGCCGCTGCGGTTTTGGATGCCGGACAGGTAGAGCGCGGTCTGCTCGACAAACGGCACGAAGATGGGGTGGAGAGGGAAGTCGTTGGTCAGGTTATCGAGACCGGAAGTGAAAAGCAGGATGTTGCCCTCGCCGATTTTCTTCTCCAGCAGCAAGGGGGTGCCATCGGAGAGATGAGCGATCACGCGGGCGCCGGCGGGGTCGACGCGCACAGCAAAATAAAACTTCACGCCGGACCAGTGGTCGGCCTTCTCGACGGAGGGATGCGACGGATCGGCGTCGGCTACGTTCAGATAGTGGTCGCCGGTGCGGGAATAGTCGCGCGAATCGAGAATGTTGCTGCCGAAGACGGGCACGCGCGCGCTGTGCGCCGCCGACGTGCCTTCGGCGATCCACACGCTGCCGCCGTTTTGCACGTACTTCAGAAGCGCGCTTTCAAAATTTGCCGGGACGGAGATCAAGTCTGACAGGACCACGAACGCGTACTTGTTGAGCTGCTGGTTGGCCGCTTCGCCGGCGCTGACTGCGTCCAGGACGAAGGCCGACTCCGCGGCCGAGCCGAGCGCGGAGCGGAAATAGAGCAGCGAGCGCGAGTCGCCGGCATCCGAAACGAAGAGCGCATGGCGCGGGTCGGAGCGCTCGACGGCGAACTGGCTCACGTCGTCGGCGGGGAACGTGTCCGCGGAATCGATGCGCACTTCGCAGCGCGTGAAGCCGTAGGGCACGTCTAGGGATTGAAACTCCACCGTGGCGCGGCCGTTCGCGGGCACTTGCGCGGGCTTGGTGGCAGCGGTCTTTCCATTCACGACCAGGGAAACCGTACGCGTCGCAGCCGGAGTGCCGAATCCGGCGATGACCGCCTGCACGCGCGCTTTCTTGGGGTCAAATACCTGTCCCGGCGCGTTTACGCTTTCCACGGTCCAGTTGGGCACGGATTCCTTCACGAGGGGATGCAAAACGAGGGTGACGTTCACCGGCAGCGCCAATTCCGAAAAGCTCGCGGGCATGGCGGATTTCTGCATGTCGCTGAAGAAATGCAGCTCGATGGGCGTGGGGACCGACCCGGCGAGCGATCGCACGGCGCGAGCGAGTTCGCCGTAGCTGGCGCGCGAATCACCCGGCTGAATGGTGTCCACGGCAGCGCGCAACGTCCCCGAATCGAGTGAGGCTTGCGACAGCACCTGAATCGACGAGCCGAGCGCCATCACCTGCGCCTTGTCCGCGGGGCGGCGCGAAGAGAGCACGGAGAGCGCCTGGCGCTTCGCGTCCGCCAGGCGCGTTCCTGCGCGCATGCTGAACGAATCGTCGATCACCAGCAGCACCAGCTTTTCGCTGTTCATGGTCGCCGCGGTGCGATTGATGAAGGGATTGGCGAAGGCCAGCGCCAGCAGCAGGAACAGCGCGGCGCGCAGCGATAGCAGCAGCAGGTAGCGCAGGCGGCGGTGCTTGATCGAGCTTTGCGTGCGCTTCTCGAAAAACATCAGCGAGCTGAACGGGCGCGGGTTGGTGGTGTGCCGCCGCAGCAGGTGCACGTAAAACGGTATGGCCAGCGCGGCGATGCCCGCCAGGAACCAGGGCGCGAGGAGGCCCATCTAGTCCCTCCCCTGGCGGATGGAGAGGTATTCGCGCAGGGAATCGTCGAGGGGGCGGTCGGTGACGAGCAGGTGGTAATCCATGCCCGCGCCGCGCGTTTTGTCGCGCAGCTCGTCGACGTGGGCGTCGAATTTCTTGCGGTATTCGTCGCGCACGTATTCCGGGGTGATTTCGATCCTGTCCTGCGTTTCGAGATCGACCAGCGTCGAAGGCTCGCGGATTTCCGGCCGAATTTCCTTTGGATCGAGGACGTGGAACAGCACGACTTCGTTGCCGTGGAAGCGCAGGGGCTCGACGGTGCGCACGATGTGTTCCGGCGAATCGTAAAAATCGGAGATGAAAACGACGATGCCGCGGCGGCGCAGGAACTGCTGAAAATGATCAAGCGGCTTGGCGAAGTCCGTGCGGGCGTGCGGCTCGGCGTGCTCGAGGCCGCTGAGCAGGCGATGCAGCTGTCCCTGGCGCGTGGAGGGGCGGATGTAGGTGCGAACTTCGTCGTCAAAGACGATCAGGCCCGCGGCGTCGCGCTGATTTTGTATGGCGAGATAAAAGAGAGAAGCCGCCGCGAAGCGCGCGTAGTCCATTTTATTTACGGCGTGAGACGAAAATTTCATGGAGTTGCTGGCATCGAGCAGCACGGTGAGGATGCTGTTGGTCTCGCCGCGGTAGCGCTTCAGGTAGGCGCGCTCGGTGCGCGCGAAGACGTTCCAGTCCACGTGGCGCAGGTCGTCGCCCGGCGAGTAGGCGCGGTACTCGGCGAATTCCTGGCTGAACCCGAAGTCCGGCGAGCGGTGCAGGCCGTTGACGAAGCCGTCCACCACGGTCTTCGCCACCAGATCCAGGCCGGAGATTCCGGCGAGCACCGCGGGATCGAGGAAACGCTGCAGCATTTGCCACTGACTCCTGAGGACTTCGGCAATTCACCGATTCGGCGGCGTCCAAGTAGCACAGACTTCAGTCTGTGGGGTTCCGTTACTCAACCTGGACCGCACCGCTAGACTAGACCGTACGTCCTTCCCGAATTCGAGCTCGCGCCAAGATCTAATGGAAACCCACAGACTGAAGTCTGTGCTACTTATGCCTTCGACGGCGGCGGCATGGCCTGCAGCAATTGCCGCAAAATCTCGTCCGAATCGATGCGGTCCGATTCGGCGTGGAAGTTCAATAAGATGCGGTGGCGCAGCACCGGGATAGCCAGCGCCAGAATGTCTTCGTAAGCCACGTGGTAGCGGCGATGCGCCAGCGCCCGCGCCTTGGAGGCCAATACGATAAATTGCGCGGCGCGCACGCTGGCTCCGTAGTTGACGTACTTCTTCACGAAATCCGGCGCGGCCCCGCTGTTATGCCGCGTCGCGCGCACCAGGTTCACCACGTACTGCGCGAGCGAATCGCCGATCGGCACCATGCGCACCAGTTGCTGGAAATCGAGAATCTCCTCAGCGGAAGTGACCGCCTCAACCTGCGCCACGCGCGTCGTGGTGGTCAGGTCCACCACCTTTATTTCGTCGGCGGCGCTCAAGTAATCGAGCACGGTGTTGAAGAGGAAGCGGTCGAGCTGCGCCTCGGGCAGCGGGTACGTGCCTTCGAGCTCGATCGGGTTTTGCGTCGCCAGCACGAAGAACGGCGCGGGGAGCGTGTAATGGTTGCCGCGCACGGTGCAGGAAAGCTCCTGCATGGCTTCGAGCAGCGCCGACTGCGTCTTCGGCGGCGTGCGGTTGATTTCGTCGGCCAGCACGATGTTGCCGAAGATCGGCCCCTGCACGAAGGTCCAGCGGCGCCGCCCGGTCGTGGTGTCTTCCTCGATGATGTCCGTGCCGGTGATGTCCGAGGGCATCAGGTCCGGCGTGAACTGGATGCGCTTGAAGACCAGGCCCAGCGTCTGCGCGATGGTGCGGACCATGAGCGTCTTGGCGGTGCCCGGGAGGCCGGTGATCAGGCAATGCCCGCCGACGAAGAGGGAGATCAATATCTGGTCGAGCACCTCCTCCTGCCCGACGATTACCTGGCGGACCTGGCCGAGGATGTTGTCGCGCACGGTCTGGAAGCGCTCGATGCGCTTCTTCAGTTCCGCGGAGTCGGGATCGAGCTGTGCGATGGAGGCCATTTTTATTTTTATTTCCCTTCGTTGGAATCCTTCAGCTGCAGGAGCAGTTTCTGCGCCGGGCGGAAATCGGGCGCGGCTTCGAGCGAGGCCAGAATGTGATCCTCGGCCTTGTCCTTCTCGCCCGCGGCGAAATAGGCGCGGGCGGCATTGTACTGCGCGGAGGCTTTGTCCAGCGGGTTCATGGCGATCACGGCATTGTATTCGCGAATGGCACCGGAAAAATTATTTTGCGCGAACCACAGGTCGCCGAGGCGGTGGTGCAGGTCCTCATCCACGGGATAAATATAGTCCAGCCGCTCGAGCGTGGCGGCGGCGTCCGCGGGCTTGCCCAGCTCTTCCTCCAGGGACGCCAGTTGCTTGAGCGCCGCCGGGCTGCGGCCGCCCATCTTTTCATATTCTGTCAGAATTGTGGCGGCGGCCGGCTTGTCGCCCTTGAACAGATCGGCGGCGGCCATGAATTCGTACGGATTCGCCGGATAGACGTAGTCCGGGTACAGCTTCCGCACTTCTTCGCCTTCCTTCAGGATGGCGTCGTAGTTCTTGTCCTTGGCCTGCTGCGCCAGGTCTTTGATCTTGGCGCGCCACTCGTCGAAATTCGCCACGGTCTTGCCGACATCCTTATCGAGCCATTCCATGAATTGCTTGTCGAATTCCTCCGGCGCCATGCCCAGGTCGGCGCGGATCACGTCCGGCGTATTTTTATGGTCGCCGAAGGAGTGCGCCATCTCCAGCAGCTTGTCCGCACCCCAGCGCTCCTTGATGTAATCGCAGATGCGGCCCGCCTGATAATAGGAGACGATCACCTGATCGGGATATTCGGGGCGAATAAATCCACGGTCCATCTCGGCGACGGGCAGAAGCTTTTTGTCGCGGATGGCGGCGACAATTTCGGGCGTCATACGGTCGCCCCACTCGGGCGAGGCTTCGGTTTCTTCGTGCACGGCCAAGCCCTCGGTGAACCAGCGCGGAACGCGGAAATTGGTCAGCGTGAGAATGTACACGTGGCTCATTTCGTGCCACAGCGTGCTGGCCCAGTGAAATTCGCCCGGCGACCGGCCCGAAGGGCTGTCCATGGCGATCACCAAGCCGAACGTCACGCCCAGCGCGCCGAGGCCCGGCATTCCCATGGTGCGCACCGCGAAATCCTCGTGGTCCGGATAGACCTCCACCTGCACCGGGCCGGGCAGCGTCATCTTGTATTTCTTGTTGTAGGTGGCGATGATGCGCTGCATCTCCGCCTCGAAATAGGGATGCAGGAGATCCGCTTCCTTTTTATTCAGCTTGAGGATCGTGCCGGGGTCCTTGAAGGTGACGAAGTTCTTGTAACTGTCGAGCAGGCGCAGGGTGTTGACCGTTTCTTCGTTGCGGTAGCCGTTCTCGTAGCACAGTTCGAGCTGCTTGCGCGGCTCGTCTTCCTGGCCGAGGCGCATGAGGTTGATGCCGAGCTGCGAGCGCGCCGACCAGAGCTGCGGGTCGGCTTCGAGGGCCTTGCGGTAATAGGCGATGCCGTCTTCGTAGCGGCGGTTCAAGACCAGTTCGTCGCCGATGAGCTTGTAGCCCTCGCCGTAAACCGGATTGATCGCACGGATCTTTTCCAGCCACGCGTCGGGCGAGCGGTCGTTGAGAATTTCGAGGGACGCGTGGACGGCCATCGCGTCGAGCGCTTCGGGAGAAATTTTCAGCGCGGCGTCGGCTTCCTCGAAAGCCTTGGCCTGGTCGTTGTCCTCGAGCTGCAGGAGGGCCATCAGCTCGTGCGCTTCGTACAGCTTGGGCTCAAGCTCGATAGCTTTGCCGGCGTATTCGATGGCCTTGCTGTCGAATCCGTCCGCGCTGACGAGGGCCATGCCGTAATAAGCCTGAGCATTCTTGGGATCGCGCTGCAGCGCTTCGCCGAAGAGATTGTCGGCCTCGGTGTTGTTGAACCGCTCGTGCATCAGGCGGCCCCAGCGCACCCGGTAGATGGCGTTGCCGGGGGACTTGTCGGTGGCCATGCGGAACTGATTGTTGGCCTCTTGGTACTGTTCGAGGCCCCAGTAGCCTTCCGCGCGAAAGTAAGGGTCGTTCGAGGCAACCAGCGATTCGTAGCACTTCTGCGCATTAGCGCGGCCGCCATGCTTGCGCAGCGCCTGGCAATCATCCGGAGTGGCGGCCCGCGCGAGACTCGCCGCGGCCAGGCACGCCGCGCACACCCATACGCGAAACAGAATTCGTCTCGCGCGGTGCGCTGCGTACCGGCTCATTTGTCCAGATCCTCTTGGACTTTCGACAACTCCAGGAGTGCTTCGGTGAGCTGTTTCTTGTAGTCATCCGCTGCCATCGCGGCCTTCTGATATTTCAGCAAGTCGACCTTGCGCTCCAGCTCTTCCTTCTTATCGAGCAGGGCGCGCTTGGCGGGATCGTTGGCCGCTTTCTGCGCCGAGCCGATGCGCAGGATCGGGAAACTCGCGGCCAGCTGCCCTTCGCCACTGTCGGGAGCTGCGGCGCGCACAGCTTCCTTCTTCCCGGTGTCCTCAAATACCGGGTGCTCGGTCGCCAGGCGTTTCTGTGACGTGTAAAAGTCGGCCGTCTTGCGATCAGCGGCCACGAAGGCTTCGAGCGCCGTGATGGTCTCGTTCTTGTCCGTGTCCGTCGAGCTGTCCTGCAGCGCGGCCACCCAGTAGCGCGCGAACACCGTCGCGTTTTTCTCCGTTCCGGTTTTTGTCGCGGCGATAACGATGCGCCCGGGCTTCTGCAGCGCGCCAATCGAGCCGCCGCTCGCGCTGGTGGTGTTCACGATGAGCTGGCGCTTGGCGGGAATGCGGTCACACAAAATGGCCAGGTCTTCCGCGGAAATGTCCGGCCCAGGCAGATTGAATTTGTATTCCTCGCCGTCATAGGAGCCGTGGCCGATGAGGATCAGCATGAACTGATCTTCCGGCTTGGCTTCATGAGCGATCTGCGTGAGCGTGTCGGTCAACTTGGCTTTGGTCGAGTCCGCGCCGGTGAGCGTGTACACGTGAGCATCGCTCGCCGCGGCCTTGAATAGCTTGTCGAGATCCTTGGCCAACGCGGTGAAGCGTTGTTCGTAGTCGGGCTCGCCGCCGAGGCCAGCGACGGTGACGTAGTACGGCGCAGCCTGCGCCGCGCGCGCGCCAAACAGGGAACCCGCGACGCAAAGCACAGCGAGCAAAGCGATATGCCCGGATGGTTTGTGTGTCACTCTCATTTCACTCAAATCCAGACTGGAGCAGATCCAGTGGCGCAGGCTTCAGCCTGTGGGGTTGGTCGGGGCGCGATCGATCCTGCCGCAACTAACCCCCACAGGCTGAAGCCTGCGCCACAAAAACTAAACCACGCCCCAGCGGCGGCGCAGCAGCCACTCTGTGGACGGCAACAGGAGCAGCAGCAAAAACACGATGGGCATGTTCCACAATTCCTTGGTGTCCCGCACCGTGATGCCCGCCTCGGAGTAGGAAATTTCTCCGGGCAGTTTGGACACGTCCTGCGGCGTCCAATACCGCCCGCCCGTTTCCGCCGAAAGCTTCTCCAGCAGGTCGCGGTTCTGCTCGGTATGGAAATTTTCGGCCACGCCGTCCATGCGCGCAAAGTTCAAAACGTCGCGCCCGAGTTCGTCTTTGTCGCGCGTGGCGATCACCTCCGTCAGGTACGACCCGGTCTGGTCCGCCGTCCAATCCGCATGAAAGATGCCGGGTGTCTGCGGGTCCGGCGTCATTTCCACCTGCGCCGCCAAGCCTCCCGGCCCGAGGACGTGCGCCTCGACGTGCGCGTCCGCCGCGGGCAAATAATTCTTGTCGCGCACGTCGGCGGAAAACTGCACGTGGCCGTCATCCAAAAGCATCTGCGTGGGCACCGAACCCACCACGCGCCCCGGCGTGTCCGTCACCAGCCACCTCAAAAGCTGCTGCCAGTACTCCTCGTGGGTCTGATCCTCGAGCGGCTGGCTCATCTGCCAGCGCCACGTGCCGCCCGTGGCGTTGATGGCGGTGCGCCCGCGGCCGTAGTTTTCGGTGATCAGCATCGGCATCTTGCGGCCCCCGGCGGACATTTCCGCGAGCACCACCGCGCCAGGCTTGGGCGTCCCCACTTCCTGATAGTCCATCAGGTAGGGCAGCTTTTTCCAGCGCTCCACGTTGGCCGTGGGGTCTTCGACGAGGCGCGTGATGATGCTGTCCGCGCCCGCAGATGTCAGCGATACCGTGGCCGCATCGCGATGGAACGTGTTCTTCTTAGTCGGCAGCGTGACCGGCAGAAGGTCGGCGAGGCTGGAGCTGGCCCAGCCGCCGTCGCCGAGCGAGGCGCGCCCGCCCAGGAACAGCAAGCCGCCGCCGCGGCGATCCACGAATTGCTCGATCAATTCTTTCTGCGCCGCGGTGAAATAGCTCGCCTCCACCGACCCGATGATCAGCCCCTGATAGGGAAACAAATCCTCGGCGCGCGACGGAAAACCGTCGGCCAGCTCCTTCGGGTCCTCAATTCCCTGGCGGTAGATCTTATTTTCGCTGGTGCGCAGCATCGAAACGATAGTGATAAGCCGGTCGTCCTGCTCGGCGCGGCGGATGAATTTGTACTCCCAGCGCGGCTCGCCCTCGACGTAAAGGATGCGCTTCTTATTGGAGTCGACGTTCACGAGCCGCGCGACGCTGTTGTTGTCGCGATTTTCCTCGCCCGGGAGCGGATCGATGGAAAATTGCAGCGTCTTGGCGCCGGCGTCGCCGGGATTGAAGAGCAGCGACTCATTCTGCGCCACGCCGTCCGCGGCCAGCGTGATTTGCCGCCCTGCCAGCACTTTGCCGCCGTCGCGCACGGTCAGCATGGCTTTCTGCCCGGCGTAGCCGCGCTGGTGCAGCGTCACTTTGGCGGCCAGGCGCGAATCGGCCAGCGCGCGCGGCGCGACTTCAGCGTCAGTGATCTCCACGTCGTGCGCCGTTTGCTCCGCGCCGAAGCCGACGGTGTGCACGGGAATCCGGCGGCTGCGCAGCGTGGAAATCGTGTCCAGATCGATCCCGCCGGAATTGTCCGCGCCGTCGCTCAGCAGCACCACGGCGCCGATGGGCAGGTCAGCAGCTTCCCCGGCAAGCTGCTTCAGGCCGTCGCCGATGCGCGTCGCCGAAGCCGGCGGCGCGGTCTTCATGTCGTCCAGCTTGGCCGCGCGCGAGATTTGCCGGTCCATGCGATAGACGCGGACCTGAAATTTCTTCCCCAACTGGTCCAGCACGCCGCCTTCGAGCGACTTGATGGCCGCCGCCTCGCGCGTCGCGCCTCCGCCCGCGTCGGCGATTGACATGCTGCGCGAATCGTCCACCAGTACCGCGATGATGTTCTGCTGCGGACGCAGCTCCGCCACCAGCACGGCCGGCTGCCACAGGAGCAGCAGCACCAGGGCCGCCAGCGCAAATTGCAGGGACCAGATCACCCACACGCGCCAGTTGCGCACCTGCCGCGCCGCCCCCGGCAGCTTGGCGCGAATCAGCCACGCCAGTCCCGCGCCCGCCGCCAGCACCAAAATCACAAACACCCACCACGGCCACGCCCCCAGCAGCACCAGGGTGCCCTTGGCAAACACCGCGCGCGGATATTTGAATAAAAGCTCGAACATACGATTAAGTAGCACAGACTTCAGTCTGTGGGTTTCCGTCAAATCTCTCAGGCCGAACCCTGTGGGCGCTCCACGCCGCGAGACGGACTCATCCTATGACGAATTCAGCGCCCGGTCCGCCCTGTCAGAACCCCACAGACTGAAGTCTGTGCTACCGAACGCCAAATCTCCAGGTTGTTAGGATGCAAGGATCGCGGCTCGAAGTTCGCCGCCGGCGTCAGTGCGTCATTCCGTACATCGCGTAATTGATCCCCAGACGAAACGCCAGCGACGCGAACTTCTCCGGATAGCGAGGATCATCGGCCCATTCCCAGGCGTCCCCCAGGTGCATGTTGTGGCAGATGGCGACCATCACCCTCCCCCGGTCGTCCTTGATGGCCCGCCATTCCGGGACGTAGCCGTCCTTCTCATACGTCCGGCCCGACCAGACGTACTGCTCGCCCGGCACCTGGAAGCGGTCGGTCAAATCGTACAGGACGTGGAAAATTTCGTCTTTGTCGGTCAGATCTTCGATGGGCCGGTCCGGGAAGATCATGAGCATCCCGGTCATGAAGTGCTCCCAGTCCGCGGCGCCATGGAAATCGTCGACCATAATGAAGCCGCCCTTCAGCAAATACTCGCGCAGACGCTTGGCCTCGGCGTCGGAAAACGTCCAGTTCTCCACCTGCACGGCGTACACCCACGGGAAATTCTCGATGGCCTGCGGGTCGCCAACGGGCGCGTCCAGGTCCACTACTTGCTCGACCGGCCGCGCATTGATGCGCGTCAGCCGCTTCATGGCGATCAGGAATTGCCGGTCGGCCTTGGGGTAATCCCGCGACCAGGTGGCGTAGCGCCCGTACCCGTAGCCGCCGCCCCCACCCCCCGCCATCGAGTAGCGCAGCCGCGACCACGAATATTCATACTTCCCGGAACCGAGGTCGACTGAGGTGGTAAACGCTTCGCGCGCGCCGTAGGAGTCGAAATCCTGCTGCCCGCCGCGCTGCATAGCAAGCAAACCCGTGCTGATCCCGGAAAGAAGGAAGAGCGCCGAAATGGGTGCGAGGAGCCTCATAGAGGTAGCTCCTAATATGGACGGCCCGCCAGCCGTTGCAGTTTCACCAGCAGCTGAACCGTCAGCCTGATTTAGCCATGCTACAGCGAAACAAAGTGTCGGCGCAAGAAAGGTACAAGGATAAGAAGGTTTCGCAGAGCGTGCGATTAACTATACGAAAATCTATCCGAAATTCGCCACACTTTAGAACCTACACTACGAGGACGGTCCCTACACGCGACCGGGTCGTGTGATATCCTCGCATTTGGTGATTCTGTACCATCGATCAAATGTCGTCACTCGCGCTAGACTACATCACGATCCAGGGCTTCAAAAGCATCGCTTCGTTAGAGAGGCTGCCTTTGAAGCCTGTTAATGTTTTGATCGGCCCCAATGGCTCCGGGAAGTCGAATTTTATAGGGGTTTTTGCATTTCTCCACGCCGTCCGAGAAGGCCGACTGAGAGATTATGTGACGAGAGCAGGAGGAGCCGAGAAGGTGCTGTACTTCGGTTCGAAAACGACGAAGGAAATCCATTTTCACTTGTCCTTTAGCAATGAAGTGAACCAGTACGAATTGAAGCTCTCGCCTACCGAGGACGATGGCCTCTACCCATCTCAAGAGACAATATCGTTCTGGGACAAGGTGCGGTATCCCAAGAAGCCCTACGATGATTCTCTTCCCGCACGCGAGCAGGGTCGAGAAGCCGGCATAAGTGATCCAAAGCTCACGAAAATACCGGGATGGGTGCGAGCGCGCTTGGGTGGATGGCGGCTTTATCACTTGCATGATACTAGTTCATCCTCGCCGATGCGTAAGACCGCCAAGGTGGACGACAATGCTTATCTCCGAGATGACGGCTCGAATCTCGCCTCTTTCCTCTACTATCTCCGCGAAAAGGAAGAAACTTCCTACAGCCTGATTCGGCGTACTCTCCAGCGGGTCGCCCCGTTTTTCGACGATTTTAGGTTAGAACCTCTGAGGTTAAAACCCGACGACATCAAACTCGAATGGAGGCACAAAAACTCGGATCAGTACTTTGATGCATCGTCGCTCTCAGACGGCACGCTCCGATTCATAGCGTTAACGACCCTTTTTCTTCAAGGCCAAAAGCATTTACCGTCAGTCGTCCTTGTTGACGAGCCCGAATTGGGTCTGCACCCCTACGCCATCGGAATGCTTGCCTCTCTGATTCGTCACGCGTCCACGGATACGCAAGTAATCGTGTCTACTCAATCATCTCTGCTTTTGGATCATTTCGATCCAGATGACGTGTTAGTTGCGAATCGCGCAGGTAGCGCAACGGAGATTGCGCGCTTAGAGCCAGCGCAATTATCTGAATGGCGCGAAGACTATAGCCTCGGTCAGCTCTGGGAAAAAAATGAATTCAAGGGGCGACCTGTCCCGGAGTAACGATGGCTCGTCTACTAATTCACGTTGAAGGACAAACCGAAGAGGGTCTTGTAAATGAGATTCTTCGCGACCATCTGGTAAACCGTGGCTATGAATCGGTGAGCGCTAGGATCGTGGGTAATTCTCGTTTGAAGAGGAGGCGTGGTGGCATCCGTCCTTGGCCCTCAGTAAGGAAGGACATCATCAATCACCTTCGTCAAGATCTGGAGTGCATCGCGACGACTATGGTGGATTTCTATGGTCTTCCGAAACATGGAGACGGCGCTTGGCCGGGTCGTGCGGATGCCGCTGGTCAAGCAACCCAACGCAAAGCGGCTTCTGTTGAAAAGGCCTTGCTGAAAAACGTGGTAGAAACAATGGGGGCGAAATTCAACTCGAATCGTTTCGTGCCTTTCGTTATGATGCATGAATTCGAGGGCTTGTTGTTCAGCGATTGTGAGGCCTTCGGTCGAGGCATAGGCCGACCAAACTTGGAGCATAGTTTCAGGCAGGTCCGGTGTGCGTTCGAAACGCCAGAAGACATAAATGATTCTCCAATCACTGCTCCATCTAAGCGGGTCGAGGACATCGTCCCGGGCTACGAAAAACCCTTCCTAGGCATCTTGGCTATACTTGAGATCGGGTTACAAACAATTCGCGCAGAGTGCCCTCACTTTGCTGGCTGGCTCGACAAGCTTGAATCTCTCGTTACCCAGCTTTGAAATAGATGCGAAGCTAATACGCAGTTTTCCCGGTTCAGATTATTCGCATAAGGGCGGGGGCAATTCACGTTTCTTGCCCCAGGACCGTAGCCACCGCACAGTTTTCGAGTGAGAGACGATGCGCCCCGCACGCTCATCTTTCCTCCCCTTGCGAATCTCGGCGAGTTGCCATCCTCGGTCATCGAGTTGACTTTTTAGCGCGGCTGAGGTGCGTGGAGCACTCGCGTTGGTTTTCCGCATCGCAATGACCTCTTGCCGAAAGGCTACCATTTTTGAGTTGCGGTTGGCTTCAGTAGCACAGCGACTCTTCGCTGTGTGGTTTTGTAGACCGCGCACACGTCTCAGATCCAATTGCCGTGGCAAAACCCACACAGCCAAGAGTGGCTGTGCTACTGCGCGACCCGTGTTATCTTTCCGCATGATTGGCAAAAAATCAGCGTGAATCCTCCTCCCAAAATGACTAGAATTTCGGTTGCCCGCCCGCGTTCAACCAAAATCGTAAGGCACCGCACTTCTACCCGCTGCGGACCGTTCGCCTGCTGCTGATTCCCCGGTGCCGATTCATCCTTGGGAGAGAGAAAACCGATGCTTGTCAGGGTCGCCCGTTCCGCTCATTCTGTAATCACGTCCTCCAGCTTGGTTTTCTTCGCGTTCCTGCTGCTGCCGGCGCAGGCCGGCTTCGCGCGCCCAGACAACGGCTTTGACCTGGCCGGGCCAAAGCTGGAAATGAAAGTGACCCGCTCGGGGAAGTCCATGCCCATTGCGGATGTGCCCAACCTGCGCCCCGGCGACCGCCTGTGGATTCACGCGGACCTGCCCGACGATCAATCCGTGCACTACCTGCTGATCGTCGCCTTCCTGCGCGGCTCGACCAACCCGCCGCCGGACAACTGGTTTACCCGTGCCGAGACGTGGAAGAAGGAAGTGCGGGACGAGGGAATTAACGTCACCGTCCCCGGCGACGCGCAGCAGGCCGTGCTGTTTCTGGCGCCGGAGACGAGCGGCGATTTCGGCACGCTGCGCGGCGCGGTGCGCGGCAAGCCCGGCACTTTTGTGCGCGCCGCGCAGGACCTCAACCAAGCCAGCCTGGACCGCACTCGGTCCGACCGCTACCTCGCCGAAATCAGAAATGTTGAGAGCGCGGACCCCAAGGTGCTGCACGACCGCTCGGTGCTCCTGGCGCGCACGCTGGGCATCAAGGTCGATTCGGAGTGCTTCAACAAGCCACCGGCGCTGCAAGCCACGTGCCTCACGGAAAACACCGACCAGATGGTTCTGGACGACGGGCACACGCAATCCATGGTGACCGCGCTGACCTCCGGCCCCAATTCGGACTTGATGGGCGCGATCAGCGCTGCTCCAATTCTGGCGGGGGGAGCTTTCAGCCCTTACGTGGGGGCCGTTGTGGACCTGGGACGCGTCCTGGGCAGCCTGCGCACCGCGCAGTACCAATACATTCCGGCGCTGGCTGTGCCGGGCGGCTCGCAGGTGAACCTGCGGCTGAACAATCCGCCCTCGTTCCGCAATCCGAAGTCGGTGCTGGTGGTCGGCCTGCCCGCGGTGGAAGCGGCGCAGATGCCGCCGTTGCGCGAGGTCAACGCGGAGCAGGTCTTCTGCCTGCAAAAATCACCGCTGGTTCTGCCCACCGAAGGCGCTCCACTCGTTTTCTCCACGGGCATCGCCCATGATTTTGTGCTGCACCTGCAAGCCAATGGGGGAAGCGTGGCGGACCTGCCGGCCAAGCCGGATCCGGCGCAAGGCGGATTCGTCATCGACACGCGCTCTCTTCCCAGCGGCGACGCGGACCTGACCGGGACGCTTCGCGGCGGCTGGGGATTCGATTCCTACGAGGGGCCGGTGTTTCACCTGCGCAGCGCGCACCCAGAGACGTGGAAAGTCTTGCCCGCGGATCAGAGCGCGCTGATCGTGGGCCGCGCGGACACGCTGCATTTTCAGTCCAGCGCCGTCGTTTGCGTGGACAGCGTCACCGTGCGCGACCAGCTGCAAACGGAGCTTAAAGCCACGTGGAAGGCCGCGAAGCCGGATCAGATGGAAGTCGAGGTGCCCCTGCAGGATGAAACCGCCGGCGCGCTCAAGATGACCGTGAAACAGTTTGGCGCGGCGGCTCCGGACGAGGTCACGCTGCAAACCTACGCCGAGGCAGCCGAGCTGGAGAATTTCAAGCTGAACGCCGGCGACAAGCAGGGCACATTGACTGGCAAGCGCCTGGACGAGGTGGACGGTTTCGAACTAAAAGGCGCGCGCTTCGTGCCCACGAAACTCTTGCGGGCCGATAAAAAGGACGTGCTGCAGTTGGCCGTGGCCAGTCCCGCTGCGGCCATAGCGTTTCAAACCGACGAAAAACTAACCGCGCACGTGGATCTGAAGGACGGCCGGGTTCTCTCCCTGCAGACCACCGTCGAGAAGCCGCGCCCCAGCGTGAAATTGATCAGCAAGAACGTGCAATCTGGAACCGCGCACTCGGCCGTTCACCTGGAGAACCAGGATGACCTTCCGCACGATGCCAGGCTTTCTTTCTTTTTGAAGACGGAGGTTCCCGAAGCGTTTTCACGCGCGGAAAAAATCGAAGTGGCCGCGGCGGACGACGCCTTTCACGTGCTGCTCAGCGAGAGCGACGGAAATCTGATCCTCCAGGATTCCCAGACGGCAATGGCGGTGCTCGACCCGATCAAGAGTTTCGGCACGTCCGCGTTTGGCCCTCTGCGCTTTCGTCCGGTGGACACGGACGGCGAGCAGGGAGACTGGCAGCCGCTGGCGACGCTGGTGCGCATTCCTTCGCTGCGTGAAATCCGCTGCCCCGACGCCCCGGACAAGCAATGCACTTTGAGCGGTTCCAACCTGTTCCTGATCGATTCCGTGGCCTCCGACCAGGACTTCAAAAACTCCGTCTCCGTGCCGGCGGGCTTCGCCAATTCCACTTTGAGCGTGCCGCGCCCGAACGGCACGCTGCTTTACATCAAGCTTCGCGACGATCCCTCGACGGTGGATTCGCTGATCTTGCCAGTATTGCCGGACCAACAATAAGCAAAAGGGTTGTAGCCCTGGCACAAGGCTGTGCTTGGGTGCGGGTTTTCTCATGAAGTGTCACAAAACCCGCACCCTTGAAAACCGCAAGGGTGCGGCACCCAACAAACACAATCTACTTGGATTCCGGGGCGGCGCGCGTTTCTAGCAGAACGACGAATTGCTTCAGGTCTTCCGAGCCTACGTCCGAGATCGCCCAGAACTGGAAGCCGCCGCGCGACCAGCGCACGAGGTTGTAGCCCTGGCGCGGAGCGAGGGTTTGCGCCGGGCTTGCCTGCGCCGAGCTTGACGCGGACGCGTCGGGCCACACGAACACGTTGATGAAATGTTTGCGGCGCTGGTAGATCAGCGCGGCGACCTGGCGCCCCTGGAGATAGTCGAGACGCCCGCCGATCAGCGGAAAGCCGTCGGCGGCCAGGTCTTCCACGGGCGGCGAAAAGTCGAGCTTGCCATCGAACCATGGCTTCACCGTGTGCTGGTCGGTGGAGGCGACGTCCGTCAGGTGACTGGCTTCGAGCGAGCGGATGTGATCGTCGAAAACTTCCGCGGCGAGCTGCTGGTCGTGCCCGGCCTCGCGCAGCGTGGGCGACAATTCCCAAGCCAGTCCCACGCACAACGCGAGCACCGCAAACGCCCCGGCCCAGCGCACAAAACGCAGCGCGGGCCAGCCGCCGGCCGCGCGCCGGGCATCGGGTGCCGCTGTTCGAATCCTCGCGTTCGCTACCGCCGCTTCCGCAGTCGCAGGCGCGGCGGCGCGCAGCGCCGCTTGAATGCCCTCGCGCAGCCCCGCTGGGGCGGCATACGCCAAGGCGCCGCGCTGCATCGCCGCGCGCAAGGCCCGCAGCCGCTCGAGTTCCCGCGCGCACTCGCCGCAGCTTTCGAGGTGCGTCTCCACCTCGACGGTGTGCACAAGGTCCAGCTCGCCGTCGAGGTAGCCGGGCACGTAGCGTTGTGTCAGCTTGCAGCTCACTTTAAGACTCCTCAGGACTCCTTGCCCAGCGCGGCGCCCAGCGATTCCCGCAAGCGCGTCCGCGCCCGCGCCAGGCGCGACATCACCGTACCGATCGAAATCGAGCTCACGTCGGCGATTTCCTTGTAGGACATCCCTTCCATCTCGCGCAGCACCAGAACTTCGCGGAAGATGGCCGGCAGCTCGTCGAGCGCGCGATGCAGCGTCTCCTTGTCGGCGCTCGCAAGCACTTGGATCTCAGGATCGGCGGCGCTCCCGCCGGATTCGCCGCTGTGAATCTCCTCGTCGAATTCCACGGCCACATCCGGCGGACGATTGTGCTGCAGCCAGGTGTAGCAGGTGTTCCTCACGATGGTGAGCAGCCACGCCCGCAGGTTGCCGCCCTGGTAACCGTCGAAAAAGCGGAACGCCCGCAGAAACGCTTCCTGGGTCACGTCCTGCGCGTCGTGATCGTTGCGCGTCAGCCAGCGCGCGAGGTTGTACGCCGCGTCCAGATGCGGCAGCACGGCTTGCTCAAAGCGTTCGCGCGTTGTGTCGCTTGGCACGCCTGTGCGTCTCGCCGTGTTTTGAATCTGATCGTTCATCCAATAAGACCGCAGCCGGGGCTTTTTTATTCCCGGCCCGAAAATCAGCCTTTTCGGGGGAATAAGCGGCCCTCGGAGAAGTCTTACATCCCGAAGGCCGCGTGCGGCAAGCATTCTACCGCCCACGCCCGCCGAAGGAGAAATCAGATCATGGCTGACATCATTCGCGAAAATATCAACAAGGACGGCATCGACCGGAGGGGATTCCTGCAGTGCATGGCCTGGGCCGGCACGGGAGTTCTCTACTCGCTGCACGGCGGCGTGCTGAAATCGTTGCCGTTAATGCAGGGCGCCGCAGGCGGGATGGACATGGCGAACATGAAGGGCGCGGACTTCAGCTTCATCCAGATCAGCGACTCGCACATCGGCTTCAGCAAGGAAGCCAATCCCGACGTCACCGCGACGCTCCAAGTCGCCGTCGACCGCATCAACAGCGCCGCCGCGCCGCCGGATTTCCTGCTGCACACAGGCGACATTTCGCAACTCTCCAAGCCCTCTGAGTTTGACACCGCCGAGCAAGTCCTCAAGGGTGCCAAAACCGGCCGCATTTTCTACGTTCCCGGCGAACACGACGTTCTCACCGACAACGGCCAGCAATACCTGGATCGCTTTGGCAAAGATACGAAAGGAAAGGGCTGGTACAGCTTCGACCACAAGGGCGCGCACTTCATCGGCCTGGTCAACGTGGTGGATCTCAAGGCCGGCGGCCTCGGCTCGCTCGGCTCCGACCAGCTCAAGTGGCTCCAGGATGATGTCAGCAACCTAAAAAGCAGCACGCCGGTGATCGTGTTTGCGCACATCCCGCTCTGGACGGTCTATCCCGACTGGGGCTGGGGCACCGACGACAGCGAACAGGCATTGGGATACTTAAAGCGCTTCGGCTCGGTCTCCGTCCTGAACGGGCATATCCATCAGATCATGCAAAAGGTGGAAGGCAACGTCACATTCCATACGGCGCTGTCCACTGCGTTCCCTCAACCGGCACCGGGCGCCGCGCCGTCGCCCGGACCCATGAAAGTGCCCGCGGATCAATTGCGCAGCGTGCTGGGCATCTCCCATGTGAACTACGTGCAAGGCAACCACTCGCTCGCGATTGTGGATTCGACATTGGCTTGATCCCGTGGAATTCCCAGCTTTCAAGAGAAAAATCTCAAAGGAGAAAAAAGATGAAAAGAATCAAATGGATGTTTGGATCGGCGGCGATCCTGGCGGCGGCGGCGGCATTTGCCCTCACCGTGGGAATCCGGCCGAACATGGCTGCAACCCCCGGCGACAAACCGGCAAGCAGCGCTGAGGTCAAAATCGACAATTTTAGTTTTGGACCAACAAGCATCACCGTACCCACCGGGACGACGATCACATGGACCAATAACGACGATGTTCCCCACGTCGTCAGCAGCGATGACAACAAGATGTTCAAATCGAAGGCCCTCGATACCGACGACCATTTCTCGTTCACCTTCACAAAACCAGGCACGTACAACTACTACTGCGCCATTCATCCGAAGATGACTGCCAAGATCGTGGTGCAGTGATGCGAGGAGCACCGAATGAATCCCTTTGACATTAGGGCGGCGCTCCTCGCCAAGCATGCGCAGCACGTCGCCCTAGTCCACTTTCCGATCGCGCTGATTTTTGTCAGTGTGGCGTTCGATCTTCTGGCGCTGCGCAAGCAGAATCTTGCTCTGGTCCAAGCAGCGTACTACACGGTGATCGCGGCGGCCATCGCCGCCGTGCCCACCGTTGCCACCGGACTGCTGGCATGGCAACTGCAATTCGAAGGCAAGGCCCCGCGGGGCAATCTCAAGCTGCACATGTTTCTAGCGTTCTCTTCGAGTGTGTTGATCTGGCTCGTCTGCTGGCTGCACATTCGGGAACAACGCAAATCGCCGCTGGTTTCACCCGGGATCCGTCTGACCGTGGAAGTCGTGGCCGTTGCTCTGACTCTCTTAACCGGGCACGTCGGTGGATTCGTCAGCGGGGTAAACGGTCCTTTGTAGACCGTCGAATCGTTGTACTTACGCACCAGGAGAATCGAACGATCCATAGGAATTATTCGAAAAGGGAGACCGGCATGCGGGTGTACGTCAAAGGAGAGGACAAACAGAAGGAAGATCCTGAAAAGGAAATCATCCGCCAGGCCCAGGAGGGCAGCGTTGAAGCCTTCGAGGAACTCTATCGCCGATACAGCAAGCGAGTCTACCACCTGTGCCTGCGCATGGTGAAAAACGAGAACCAGGCCGAAGACTTGACCCAGGAAGCATTCCTGCTCGTCTTTCGCAAGATTCATACGTTCGAAGGGAAATCCGCCTTCTCCACATGGCTCCATCGAGTGTCAGTGAATACGGTGCTGATGAGCCTTCGCAAGAAGAGGCTCGTGGAAGTTCCTTTGGAGAACGACGGCGCGTATGAACAGGAATCCGCCGCGCCGAGTCAGACACTGGGGGGTCCGGACCCATGGCTTACCGGTCTTTTTGACCGTGAGAATTTGGTCTGCGCGCTCCGCGAGCTGCCTGAAGGATACAAACGAATGCTGATTCTTCATGACGCCCTCGGATATGAACACAACGAAATCGCCGCAATCGCGGGTTGCTCGGCAGGCAATTCCAAGTCGCAGTTGCACAAGGCCCGCGCGCGCATGCGTGCCCTGCTGCAGGAATCCGCTTAGGCGCCATTTCTCGCAACGAGTTCGTCGCGCCGAACGCGAAAGCTTGGTAGCGCCAGCCCTATAGAAACCGACGGTCGGCCACAGATATGCCCAAACGGGGTCGCCCCCGTTTTCCACAGAGCACTTTTTTCCCGTGTGAGAAAAAAATACCCTGATTGCTGTAAACCCACTGAAATTTTGCCGTAGAGCTCTTTCGTTTTCAGTCCGATTAATTCCTGCCGGAATGGCCACGGGCTTGCCGTGAGAAAGCGCCTCCCTCGATCCACTTTCGTCCCCCAAGGGCCGACGTTCGCAGGCCCTGCAAAGCGGTTGCGGGCGCAAGCTGACTTGAATATGCTCTTCGTGCCTCGGCGTCAACGGCCGACCAGCGAGGTATTTGCCAAGTCTTCGCCGTTGTTTCTCGCGGAAGGGGATGAATCGGGATGAGTGCTTCGATTTTGATCGTGGTTTCGGACCCGGGGGAGCGCGAAAGTTGGAAGCAACTCCTGACCGATCAGGGATATCAAACAGTTGCCATCTCCACCGGAGAGCGTGTTCCCGATCTTTGCGCGCATCTCCAGCCCGACCTGGTGTTGATGCAAGCCGGTTTGCCCGATGTGCCGGGACTCGAAGTTTGCCGCCGGCTCAAACAGGATCCGCGCAACCGGCTCACTCCGGTCATTTTGATTGCTGACCCGGCCCCCGATCGGAAAGACGACCGGAAAGACGACCGGAACGGCGTTCCGAACGATCCGTCTTTGCAGAGCGCAGGCGCCGATGATCTGTGGCAGCCGCGCCCGTCGCGCTGGGAGGCGCTCACGAGGGTGCAATCCTTGCTGCAATTGAAGACCTACATTGACGAACAGGCGGAGGCGGTCGTCGTCTCCCTCGCACGCACCATCGAGGCGCGCGACACCTACACGCACGGCCACTGCGACCGGATCGCCGCAGCGGCCGTGCGGATGGCGCACCGTGTGGGGTTGTCAGAAGAACAAACGGAATCGCTGCGCCTGGCCGGAATCATTCATGACGTCGGCAAGGTGGCCGTTCCGGACGCGGTGCTGTGGAAGCCGGGGCCGCTCACGTCGGAGGAAACGGCGATCATTCACCGGCATCCCATCGAAGGCGAGCGCATCTGCTCGCCCCTGAAATCGCTGCGCCGCGTGCTGCCCCTGATTCGCCACCATCACGAACGCCTGGACGGCAGCGGCTATCCCGACGGCCTGCGCGGTGACGCGATTCCTCTTGCCGCGCGCATCCTGCAGGTCGTGGACATTTATGATGCGCTGACCACCGACCGTCCCTACCGTGAGGCGTACACGCAGAGCCAGGCCCTCGCCACGCTTTACAGCGAAGCCGAGCAGGGCTGGCTCGATCCGGAGCTGGTGCGAATTTTCGCGCCGGTGGCCGCGGCGCCCAAATCCGTGCACGACAGCAAAGCCCCCGAACAATTCAAAAAATTGCGCCACATCGTTTGAAAGGCGTTGTTTTTGGGTGCCCCATCCTTCCGGTTTTTGGAAGGGTGGGGGCTTTTGACTTTTGGTCGGCCGGACCCACCCTTCGCAAAAAACGCGAAGGATGGGGTACCCACCAAAAGCCACACAGCCAAGACTGGCTGCGCGACTCAACCCCCCGCAATCGCACCGATAATCAGGAACGGCTCCGCGCCCGACGCGACTTCCTTGGGCAGCGGCGTGTCCGCCGGCAGGTGCGACCAATCCTCCTGGCAAACGAAGAAGCGCAAAAACGGCCGGCGCTGCAAGGTCACGTGGTCGCGGATCGTGCCGCGCAACATGGGGTAGGAATTCTCGAGCGCGTCCAGCACCGAGCGCAGCGTAGCCGCGCCGCTCACCTCCAGCGTCACCTCACTGCCGACGTGCGCCAGGGTGCGCAGGTGCTGTGGCAGCACGACGCGAATCATGGCAGCGTCTGCACTTCCACCGAAAGCACCGAGGGAAGATCGTGCACGATCGGCGCCCAGGTGTTTCCGGCGTCGGCGGAGCCGTACACCTGGCCGCCGGTGGTACCGAAATAGACGCCGCAGGAGTCCAGCGAGTCCACGG
>Ga0210398_10001123_pt1 | contig 28635 bp, 23 predicted proteins | sample IncBWC4OmetaG_FD_161047 | JGI IMG/M metagenome (GOLD analysis project Ga0210398, IMG submission 161047) | Forest soil microbial communities from Barre Woods Harvard Forest LTER site, Petersham, Massachusetts, United States - Inc-BW-C-4-O | ecosystem: Environmental > Terrestrial > Soil >... | reverse complement strand
GTGGTCGCCTTTGCCAACCCCGCGCCGCAGCCGCTGCTGCCGGCGGGCACGAGCGGCAGCTTCTACTCCGGCAGCGGTTATCATAACGGCCAGAGCGCCCGGCAACAGGCGCGCCGCATCGCCCGCAGCTACGGCCTGCGCGAACTCGACAGCTGGCCGATCCAGGCGCTGTCGATGCACTGTGTGGTTTTCGAGATCACCGACGGCCGCCCGGCCGCGGGCGTGCTCGCCGCCGTGTCCAAGGAGTCCGGCGTACTGCTCGCCCAGCCGCTGAACGAATTTCACACTCTCACGACTGCGGCCGATGCTGCCTACAACGACCCGCTGTATGACCTGCAGACCAACCTGACCACGCTCGGCATCGCCCGCGCCCACCAGCGCGCTCAGGGCGCGGGCGTGCGTATCGCACTCATCGATACCGCGGTCGACGTCAGTCACCCGGACCTCGCCGGGCGCATCGTGCGCAGCCATTCGTTCCTCAGCGCGCCGGCCGCCGCCGCCGGCTCCCTGCGCCACGGCACCGAGATGGCCGGACTGATCGCCGCGGTCGCCAACAACCACATCGGCATGGTGGGGATCGCGCCGCTCGCGCGCATCGAGGTGTTCGAGGCCTGCTGGCAACTGAATGCCGATGCCGATGCCGCCGCCTGCAACACCTTTACGCTGGCGCGCGCGCTCGCCGCCGCGCTTGCCTCCGGGGCACCGCTGGTCAACATGAGCTTCGCGGGGCCGGCAGATCCGTTGCTCGCAGCCCTCGTACAGGTCGGGCTGCGGCGCGGTGTGGTGTTCGTCGGCGCCGCTGCGGAGCCCGCGGCGCCCTTCCCGACTGCGATCGAGGGCGTGTTGACCGCGAGCGGCACGGATGCGCCGCCGGCGCAGGCGCTCGCCGTGCCCGCGCAGCATGTGCTGACGCTGCGCCCGCACGGCCAGTACGACTTCGCCTCCGGCTCCTCGGTGGCCGCGGCCGAAGTCACCGGTGTGATCGCACTGCTCATGTCCGCCGCCGCCGGCCGGCTGGATGCGCCGGCTTTGCGCACGCTGCTCAAGGCCGACACCGCGGCGCTCGATGTCAACGCCGCGCTCGCACTCATCGACAGTCGCGGCCACGCCGCGCTCGCCGCGCGCACGCACTGAGACGGCTTGACCGCCTGCCAGGCGCTGGCCATGCTGAGGGTCATGCCGGACGCACCCGCCGGTCTCAGCTGGGATCTCATCACCGCGGCACGCCAGCGTATCGCCGGCAAAGTGCACGTCACGCCGGTGCTCACCAGCAGCACGCTCGACGAACAGCACCAGGCGCGGCTGTATTTCAAGTGCGAGAACTTCCAGAAGGTCGGCGCGTTCAAGGCACGCGGTGCCACCAATGCCGTCTTCGCCCTGTCCGCGGCGCAGGCGCAGCACGGCGTCGCCACCCACTCCTCCGGCAACCACGCCGCGGCGCTGGCGCGCGCCGCGCGCCTGCGCGGCATCCGCGCCTACGTGGTGATGCCCGACAACACCCCGCAGGCGAAGCGCGCCGCCGTGGCCCGCTACGGCGCCGAGGTCACCTGGTGTGCGCCGACCCTGGCGGCGCGCGAGCACAGCGCGCGCGAAGTGATCGCTGCCACCGGCGCCACCCTGGTGCATCCGTATGACGACCTGCAGGTCATGGCCGGGCAGGCGAGCTGCGCGCTGGAGCTGCTCGAGCAGGTCGCGGAGCTGGACCTGATCCTCTGCCCGGTGGGCGGCGGTGGACTGATCTCCGGCACCGCCTTTGCCGCCAAGACCCTGCGGCCCTCGATCCGCGTCATCGGCGTCGAGCCGGCCGGAGCCGATGACGCCGCGCGCTCGCTGCGCTCGGGGCAGCTGCTGCCGAGTGTGCACCCCGACACCATCGCTGACGGACTGCGTGGCGCGCTGGCCGAACGCACCTTCGCGGAGATCCGCCGGCGCGTCGATGACATCGTGACAGTCAGCGATGCCGCCATCGTGCGCGCCATGCGCGCGCTGTGGGAGGTGCTGAAGATTGTGGTGGAACCCTCGGGCGCTGTGCCCTACGCAGCGCTGCTGGAGCATGCGCCGGCGCTGCAGGGCAAGCGCGTCGGTCTGATCCTGACCGGCGGCAACCTCGATCTGGAGCGGCTGCCGTGGGCCGCCGCGCCCGGCTGAGGCGTCAGACGCGCGCGAGGACCAGCGCGATCCCCTGCCCCACACCAATGCACATGGTGCACAGCGCATAGCGCGCAGCGCTCGCCGCGAGCTGCCAGGCGGCGGTAGTGGCGAGGCGCGCGCCCGACATGCCGAGCGGATGCCCGAGCGCGATCGCGCCGCCGTTGGGATTCACGTGCGCGGCATCGTCGGGCAGCCCGAGCTCGCGCAACACCGCGAGCGCCTGGCTGGCAAATGCCTCATTGAGCTCGATCAGCTCCAGCTGGCCGAGACTCAGGTGCGCGTGGGCCAGCACCCGGCGCGTCGCCGGCACCGGTCCCATGCCCATGATGCGCGGCTCGACGCCGGCGCTCGCCGCCGCGACGATGCGCGCACGCGGGGTGAGGTTGAAGCGGCGCGCAGCGGCGGCGCCCGCCAGCAGCAGCGCGCAGGCGCCGTCGTTGACACCGGAAGCGTTGCCGGCCGTGACGCTGCCGCCGGCGCGAAACGGGGTCGGCAGCGCCGCCAGCTGCTCGAACGTGGTCTCCGGGCGCGGATGCTCGTCGCGCGCCACCCGCAGCGGCGGCTTGCCCTTGCGCTGCGTGATCTCCACCGGTACCAGTTCGGCGGCGAAGAAGCCGCGCGCCGCAGCGGCCGCGGCGCGCTGCTGGCTGCGCAGCGCGAAGCGGTCCTGGTCGGCGCGCGCGATCTGGTATTGCGCGGCCACGTTCTCGCCGGTTTCAGGCATCGAATCGCTGCCGTAGCGGGCCTGCAGACGCGCATTGATGAAGCGCCAGCCCATGGTGGTGTCGTAGATCTCCGCGCTGCGGCTGTAGGCACTGTCGGCTTTCGGCAGGACGAACGGTGCGCGTGACATCGACTCGACGCCGCCGGCGATGCCGACTTCGGCCTCACCGACTGCAATCTGGCGCGCGAGACTCGCCACCGCATCAAGTCCGGAGCCGCACAGGCGGTTGAGAGTCGCCGCCGGCACCGCCACCGGCAGTCCGGCGAGCAGCGTCGCCATGCGCGCGACGTTGCGGTTGTCTTCGCCCGCCTGATTGGCGCAGCCGAGCAGCACCTCCTCGACCGCGGCGGGATCGAGGGCGGGGTTGCGTTGCAGCAGCGCGGCCATGGGAATGGCGGCCAGATCATCGGGGCGCACCGCGGCCAGGGCCCCACCGTAGCGCCCGATCGGGGTACGCACGGCATCGCAGATGAAGACTTCGTTCATGCCGCCATGATAACGGATGCGCGCTGCGCTCCTGCGCGGCGCGCATGTACCGGTGCGCCGCCCATACAGTGCGGCGCCAGCGCTAGCCGACTGTATCTGCCGCTGGCGAGACGACGCGCGCACGCTGCGCCCGACCCATCAGCCCGCGCGGGAACACCGACCATGAGCGATCCACTGCCGTTCATTACCTATACCTTCGTCATGTCGATCACGCCCGGTCCCAACAATGTGATGTTGACCGCGGCGGGTGCGCGTTTTGGCTTCCGGCGCACTTTGCCGCACATGCTCGGCATCGCCACCGGCTTCTCGGTGCAGCTGCTGTTGGTCTGCGCGGGTCTCTCGGCGCTGTTCGGCCGCTGGCCGGCGCTGCAGAGTGCCCTCGGCTGGGCCGGGGCCGCGTACCTCCTGTTCCTCGGTTACCGCATGCTCGACCGTGGTGATGCGCACGCGCGCGCGGCCAGCGCGCCGGTGAGCTTCACGCAGGCGGCGCTGTTCCAGTTTCTCAATCCCAAGGCCTGGGTGATGACGGTGACTGCCGCGACGCTGTTCCTGCCGCGCGAGCTCGGGGCGCTTTTGAGCGGTGCCTACATGGTGCTGGTCATGGAGGGCATCGGCATGCCGTGCATGGCGGTGTGGGCGCTGTTCGGCAGCTCGTTGCGCAGCTTCGTCGACGGACCGCGCGGGCGGCGTGCGTTCAATATCGCCATGGCGCTTGCGCTCGCCAGCACCGCAGTCATGATGGTGCGCTAGTCCTCCTGCACACGAGCGGCCCATGTTCGAGCTGACCCGCGATTCCCCGGTGCCGCTGGTGGACCAGATCTGCGAACGCGTGACGCAGCTGGTGCGCCACGGCCAGCTGCCGCCAGGGACCCGGCTGCCCTCGATCCGCAAGCTGGCCCGCCAGGTGAGCGCCAGCCCCTTCACGGTGGTCGACGCCTACGATCGGCTGGTCGCGCGCGGCGTCATCGAGTCGCGCGCCGGCAAGGGCTTCTTCGTCACGCAGAAGCGCCTGTCGGCGCCGCTGGTCGCCATCGAGGCGCTCGCCGCCACCGGCTCGGATGCTCTATCGCTCGCGAGCCTGTGCATGGCGCACAGCGCCGATGTGGTGTGTGCGGGCTCGGGGTTCCTGCCGGAAAACTGGCTGCTGGAGGCCGGCTCCGCCGGCGTACTCACGCGGCTCGCGCGCAGCCGGCGCGCGCAGCTCTGGCTGCCCTGCCCGCCGCAGGGTCTCGCCGAGCTGCGCGAGCAGATCGCCACGCGGCTGGTGCAGCACGGCATCGCCGCCGGCGCCGCCAACATCGTGACCACTTACGGGGCGAGCCAGGCCTTCGACCTGCTGGCGCGCATCCTGCTGTCGCCCGGCGATGCGGTGTTGGTCGAGGACCCGGGCTACTTCGTACTGTTCGAGCAGTTGCGCGCCCACCACGTGCAGCTGATCCCGGTGCCGCGCCATGCCGACGGCCCGGATCTGGAGGCGCTCGAGGCCGCCTGCCGCGCGCACCGTCCGCGCGCATTCTTCATGCAGACGCTGGTGCACAACCCGACCGGCTACAGCGCCGATCCGGCCCACTGTCACCGCATCCTCTCGCTCGCCGAGCAATTCGGCTTCGCCGTGGTCGAAGACGATGTCTACGGTGACCTGTATGAGGGACCAGCGGTGCGGCTGGCGCAGATCGACGGCCTGCGTCACGTGGTCTACGTCGGCAGCTACACCAAGCTGATCGGACCTGCGGTGCGCGTCGGCTACGTGGCGGCGGATGCGGCGCTGGTGGCGCGCCTGATCGAGCGCAAGGTGTTCTCGGTGCTCTCCGGCTCGACCCTGCTCGAGTCCTTTGTGTCGGAGGTGCTGGACGGCGGCCGCTATAAACGCCACGTCGAGCAGGTACGCGCGCGGCTGACGCGCATGCGCCGCGATGCGCGCCTGGCGCTCGAGTCCGCCGGCATCACTTTCGCCGGCAACGCCGGCGAGGGCATGTTCCTGTGGGGCCAGGTGCCCGCGAGCGCACCGGTCGAGCAACTGGTGAGCCGTGCGCGTGCGCGCTCGATCCTGTTGGCGCGCGGCTCGCTGTTTTCCCCGGTGCAGGGGTGCACGCAGTGGCTGCGCTTCAACGTCACCCACAGCAACAGTCCGCCGCTGGTGCAATTCCTGCGCGAATCCCTGCAAGCGGCCTGAGGCACAATGTCTGCATGAGCGGAACCCTGGAGCTCGGCGATGCGTGCGAGCAGGACCTCGCGGAACTCACCGCGATCTACAACGAGGTGATCGCCACTTCCACCGCCATCTACTCGAACCAGCCGGTGACGCTGGCTGACCGGCGCGAGTGGTGGCAGGGGCGCTGCGCGCAGGGCTATCCGGTGCTGGTCGCGCGCGATCCGTCCGGGGTACTCGGTTTTGCCACCTTCGGCGACTTCCGCACCTGGCCCGGCTACCGCTTTACGGTCGAGCATACCGTGCACGTGCGCGCCGCCGAGCGCGGGCGTGGCGTCGGCACACGGCTGGTGAGTGCGCTGTTCCCGCGCGCGCAGGCACTCGGCAAGCACATGATGATCGCCGGTGTGGATGCGGCGAACGCGGCCTCCATCCGCTTCCATGAGCGCCTCGGCTTTTCCCGTGCCGGGCACTTGCGCGAGGTGGGTTTCAAGTTCGAGCGCTGGCTCGATCTGGTTTTCCTGCAGCGCGCGGTCTGAGGCCGTAAGATCCGCGCATGTTTCCCCGGCTGCTGCCCGCGACGCGGGCCCTCATACTGATCAACGTCGGCGTCTACCTGCTGGCGCAGCTGTTTCCCAACCTGATCGCCGGCTTGTTCGCGCTGTGGCCGCGCGGTACCGGGCTGTTCCGGCCCTGGCAGCTGCTCACCTATGGTTTCGTGCACCTGCAGCTGGCGCACATCTTCGTCAACATGTTCGCGTTGTTCATGTTCGGCAGCACCCTGGAGGCGCTCTGGGGCGCACGCCGCATGCTGTTCTTCTTCCTGGTGTGCGTGCTCACCGCAGGCATCACTCAGCTCGCCGTGCAGGGATCGACCGGCCAGGAGCCGACCGTGGGAGCCTCCGGCGGGGTGTTCGGCATCCTGCTGGCGTTTGCCTGGTACTTCCCGCGCCAGCGCATCATCCTGCTGTTTCCGCCGATCCCGATGCCGGCATGGCTGTTCGTGACGGGGTACGCGCTGATCGAGCTGTTTTTCGGCGTGACCGGGCGCGATGCGGGCGTGGCCCACTTCGCCCATCTGGGCGGACTGCTCGGCGGGGCGCTGTGCATCCTCTACTGGCGCGCCCGCCACCGCTTCAGTTCGTGAGCGGCAGCGCCGCCAGGCGCACCGGACCGCGGCGGGTGCCACAGGCATCACACAACAGCGTGTTGCCGAAGCGGCTGCGGCCGAACATGCGGCCATCCGGCAGCGTGATCCAGTTGCCACCCCCCTCGACCGCGGCATCGCGCACGCCCACGTGCAGCGCGCAGGCGGGGTTGCCGCAAAACGGCGCTCCGCGCTCGAGTTCCAGGTGCAGCAAGAACACGTCTTCGCTGAGACCCGCGGGTGCGCGGGCTGTGGCAACACTGCGTAGCGGCATCCAGCGCCCCTTGAGGCTTTACGCCCGACCCGGGTCAGCAGGATGCCGTGCCTGCTTGACGCGCATGTGACGCGCACATGGCACCGCGGTGACGTGCGTGGCGCGCCACAGCTAGGTTCGGCCTGAGAAAGACAGCTTAGTGCCCGGATATTACGCCACAATTTCAGCAAAGTTGAATTCACCCGGGGGTCGCGGTCACAATCGCGCGCCTTGAACGCGGCGGAACTTTCCGCGCGCTCTGTGACTAAGGACCGGACAGCTCATGATCAAGACCGAACACCTCACCAAGCACTACGACGAGCTCGTGGCCGTCGAGGACGTGAGCTTCGAAGTGAAGCCGGGCGAGGTCCTGGGCTTTCTGGGTCCGAACGGCGCGGGCAAGACCACGACCATGCGCATGCTCGCCGGTTTCGTCACGCCGACCTCGGGGCGCGCCAGCATCTGCGGTTTCGACGTCGAACAGGAGCCACTCAAGGCCAAAGCCGCGCTCGGCTACCTGCCGGAAGGGGCGCCGAGCTACGGCGAGATGACGGTGCGGCGCTTCCTCGCCTTCATCGCCGACCTGCGCGGCCTGAGCGGCGCGCAGCGCAGCGCGCGCCTCGCCCATGTGATCGACCACCTGCAGCTCGGCAGCGTGCTCGAGCAGACCATCGAGACCCTCTCCAAGGGCTTCCGGCGCCGCGTCGGGCTCGCGCAGGCGATCGTGCACGACCCGCCGGTGCTGGTGCTTGACGAGCCGACCGACGGGCTCGATCCCAACCAGAAACATGAGGTGCGCTCTCTGATCAACCAGATGGCGCGCGACAAGATCATCGTCATCTCCACCCACATCCTCGAAGAGGTGGACGCGGTGTGCACCCGCGCGATCATCATCGCGCGCGGCCGCATCGTCGCGGACGACACGCCGGCCGGACTCGCCACGCGCTCGCGCTATCACAACGCCGTCTCCATGCAGCTCGAGCAGCCCGCGCAGCTGCCGGCCGCGCGTACGGCGATGGCAGCACTGCCGGCGGTGGCGCAGGTCGAGGTAAGCGAACGCGATGCGCGCCTCACCGCTCTGCCCAAGTCCGGCGCCACCATCCTGCCGCAGATCTCCGAGCTGGCCGCGCGCTCGGGATTCAAACTCAAGGAGCTGCACCTCGAATCGGGGCGGCTCGACGAAGTGTTCCGCACCATCACCGCCTAAAGGACGAGCACAGCATGCACAACGTGGGCATCATCATGCGCCGCGAGCTCGCCAGTTATTTCGCGACGCCGCTGGCATACGTGTTCATCCTGATCTTCCTGCTGCTGGCGAACGCCTTCACGTTCTACCTCGGCGGCTTCTACGAGCGTGGCCAGGCGGACCTCGATCCGTTCTTCACGTTCCACCCGTGGCTGTACCTGTTCCTGGTGCCGGCGCTCTCGATGCGCCTGTGGGCCGAGGAGCGCAAGTCCGGCAGCATCGAGCTGCTGATGACTCAGCCGGTGACCCTGTGGGACGCCGTGCTCGGCAAGTTTCTCGCCGCCTGGATCTTCATCGCACTGGCGCTCGCCCTCACCTTCCCCATCTGGATCACGGTCAACTATCTCGGTCACCCGGACAACGGCGCGATCCTCGCCGCCTACCTCGGCAGCCTGCTGCTGGCGGGCGGCTTCCTCGCCGTCGGTTCGTTCATGTCGGCGCTGACGCGTAATCAGGTGGTGGCGTTCATCCTCTCGGTCGTCGCCTGCTTCGCGCTGCTGCTGGCGGGCTTCCCCATCGTGCTCGACCTGTTCCGCAGCTGGCTGCCGCAGGTGCTGACGGATGCGGTGGCCTCGCTGTCGTTCCTCAGCCACTTCGAGTCCATTCAGAAGGGCGTGTTGGACCTGCGCGACCTGCTGTACTTCGCGATGCTGATCGGCTTCTTCCTGCTCGCGACCACCATCACGCTTGAGCTGCGCAAAGCGGATTAGCCGGAGCATCGCACCGATATGAACAAACGCTCGACTCTCGGCGGCGGCACGCTACTGGCCCTCGGCCTGCTGTTCATCGGGCTCACCGTGCTCGCCAACTACGCGCTGCGCGGCTGGCGGCTCGATCTCACGCAGAACCACCTGTACACCACTGCCGCCGGTACCGACCACATCCTGGCCAACATCAAGGAACCGATCAATCTGTACTTCTTCTACTCGGAGAAGTCGGCCAATCAGATCCCGAAGTTCAAGGCCTACGGCGTGCGCGTGCGCGAGTTCCTCGAGGAGCTGGCGGCGCGCTCCAACGGCAAACTGCACCTGCACGTGATCGACCCGCAGCCCTTCTCGGAAGAGGAGGACCGCGCCGCCGAGCTCGGGGTGCGCGGCGTGCCGCTCGGCAGCACCTCCTCGCAGTTCTACTTCGGACTCGCCGGCACCAATTCGACCGACGGCCATGCAGCGATCGAGTTCTTCGACCCGGACAAGGAGCAGTTTCTCGAGTACGACGTGGTCAAGCTGATCTACCAGCTGGCCAACCCCAAGAAGCCGGTGGTGGCGTGGATGTCGACGCTGCCGATGGGCCCGGGCTTCGATCCGCAGACCGGGCAGATGCGCGAGCCGTGGGTGATCTACGCGGATGCGCAGCAGCTGTTCGATGTGCGCCCGCTCGAGCAGAGCGTCACGCACATCGATGCGGACGTGAACGTGCTGGTGATCGTGCACCCGAAGCAGCTCAGCCCGGCGACGCAGTTCGCCATCGATCAGTTTGCGCTGCGCGGCGGACACATCCTGCTGTTCGTCGACCCGCTGGCGGAGGCCGATTCCACCGGCGCCGATGCGCAGAATCCCATGGCGGCGATGAACGCCGACAAATCCTCGCATCTGAACGGGCTGCTGGAGGCGTGGGGCGTGAAGTTCGACCCCGCCGAGGTGGTGGCCGATCGTGGCCATGCGCTCTCGGTCACCATGCATCAGGGCGAGGAGCCGGTCGAGCACGTCGGCATTCTCGGACTCACCAAGGACAGCTTCGCGCCGGATGATGTGATCACCGCCGGTCTGTCGGAGGTGAACGTGGCCGATGCGGGCTCGCTCGAGCCGATCGCGGGCGCCTGCCAGCCCCTCAAGGGCGCGCGCAGCTGTTTCCAGCCGCTGCTGCAGAGCGGCACCGATGCGGCGCTGTTGCCCGCGGCGCGTTTCCGCATGCTGTTCGACCCCGCCACGCTGCGCGACAACTTCAAGCCCACCGGCAAGCGCTACACCCTGGCAGCGCGCGTGACCGGCTACGTCAAGACCGCCTTCCCCGCCGGCCCTCCGGGCGGAGTCACACTGGCGGCCGGGCAGCAGGACCTGAAGCAGTCGGCCAAGCCGCTCAATCTGGTGGTCATCGCCGATACCGACCTGCTGTCGGACTATCTGTGGGTGCGTCAGCAGGATTTCCTCGGCCAGAAGATGACGCAGGTGCTGGCGAGCAACGGCGATCTGGTGCAGAACGCACTCGACAACCTCGCCGGCAGCGCCGACCTCATCAGCGTGCGCGGCCGCGCCTCCTTCATCCGGCCGTTCGAGCGCGTCGACAAACTGCGTCGCGCCGCCGACGATCGCTTCCGCGTCAAGGAGCAGGAACTCGAGCAGCAGCTGCGCGACACCGAGACCAAGCTCACCGCGCTGCAGTCCAAAGGTGACAACCCGCAGGCGCTGATCCTGACACCGGCACAGGAGCAGGAGCTGGCGCACTTCCAGACCGAAAAGCTGCGCATCCGCAAGGAGCTGCGCGCGGTGCGCGCCACGCTCGATGCCGAAATCAAGGGCCTGGGCACGACCCTGAAGATCATCAACATCCTGATCGTGCCGGTCGTGTTCGCGCTGCTGGCGTTGCTGATTGCCTGGTGGCGGCGCCGCCGCTCAGTGTTCGCAGATCCCGGAGAGAACCGCAAATGAGCGCGCGTCGCTTCCTGTGGGTGCTGATCGCCGCCGTCGCCCTGATCGTTCTGGCCATCTGGCTGTCATCCAAGCGGCACCTGGAGCGTGATCTCACCAGCGGCGATCTGGTGCTGCCGGGCCTGGAACACAACGTCAACAGCGTCAGCAGCGTGGCGCTGCGCAAGGGCGATGCGACCCATGTCACGCTGCAGAAGCAGGGCGGTGAGTGGCGCGTCGCCGAGCGCGGCTGGCCGGCCGACGAAGGCAAGCTGCGCAAGTTGCTGCTCGATCTGGGCGCCCTCAACATCGTCGAGGAGAAGACGCGGCTGCCGGCCAACTACCCCATGCTCGGGGTCGAGGACGTCACCTCACCCAAGGCCACCGGCACGCTCATCGAGATCACCGCCCCGGCACGCAGCTGGGCACTGATCGTCGGCAAGTCATCGAGCGGCAAGTCCGGCTACGTGCGCGTCGCACAGATGCCGCAGAGTCTGCTGGCAGCGCCGCTGTTGTCGGTGGACGCGGACCCGAAGGGCTGGCTGCAGAATGCGCTGCTCGACATCAACGCCGCGCGCATCCACCAGATCGAGGCAAAACCCGCGCAGGGAGCGGCATTCACCGCGGTGCGCGCCAAGAAAGACGAAATCAGTTTCACGGTAAGTCCGCTGCCTAAGGGCCGTCAGCTGACCGGTCCGGCTGCCCCCGAGGGTATTGCCGGGGGCCTATCGCAGCTGACGCTCGAGGACGTGCGCAAGGCCGCCCCCGCGCCGCAGGCGCAGCTCTCGCACGTCAGCTACCTCACCTTCGACGGACTGCAGCTCGATCTCGCCGGGCGGCGCGACGGCGCCCACCCGCTCGTGACGATTGCGGTGAGCTCCACGGCGCCGGGCGCGACAGCCGAGGCCCAGCGCCTCGCGGCGCTGGTCAGCGGCTGGGAGTTCGAGATCCCGGACTACAAGTACACCGTGATCTTCACCCCGCTCGAGGAATTGCTGCAGAAGCCGCCGGAGCCGCCGCCCAAGGCCACGCCCGGCAAGAAGTCCGCGGGCACGCCGCCGGCCGCAGCCGCGCCGGCCATCACGCGCTAGCGACCCGCGGCCGGGGTTTGACCTGGGCCATGATGCCGAGCGGCCGGCCTTCCGGGTCGTTGAAGTGCGCCAGCCATTCCTCGCTGCCATCGGCATGGCGGTGGATCAGGTGCGGGGCTGCGGTGAACTCCACCCCGCGCGCGCGCAGCACCTCATAGGCGCTGCCGATATCCGCCACGCGCAGATACAGGATCGATTCCGGCGGCGGCTGCGCCTGCGCGCTCAGCATCAGGCGTGTCCCATCCAGGTCGAAGAACGCGAGCGAGCCGAAGCTGTACAGGTGCTTAAGACCCAGTGTCTCGGCGTACCAGCGCGCCGACTCGCTGATGTCGCGCACGGTGCGTGCGATTTGCGCGAGCGCGCCCAGCTGCAGTGGCGACGTCATCGGTTTCTCCCTCCGCTCGAGCGCGCTGCCGAGCGGCGCGCGGAACCAACGCCTGAGACCCTGCCGGTTGCCGACCCCGAGCTTGGCGACGGCGTTGGCCACATGGAACTTCACGGCGGCACGGCTGATGCCGCGGCGGGCGGCGATCTCGGTATAGCTGAGCCCGTGCTGCACGGCGTGCACTACGCGCCACTCGGCGGGCGTGAGCACATCGGCGTGCGGCGGACGCCCCCGACGCTTGCTGCGGCGCTCCGGCATCCGTCAATCCTAAGGCCGTACCCGGCGAATTACCCTCCCCCGCCCTGCCGGGACCCACCGACAGCACGGCGGCGGTCCGTCCGATGCCGCGGCACACCGCGCACGCTGCACACTCAAGCGAAGGGGGCCGCACCCCGCAACCGCAGCCGAGGAGGAGTGATGAGCGCAGTACTGCTCGCCGTGTTCAGAAATCCGGCTGATGCCGAGCAGGTGCGCGCGCACCTCGTCAAGGACGGCTTTCCCACCGACCGTGTGGAGCTCAGCGCGCGCGCGACGACCGGGCAGGTGGCGCTGCAGCCGGCGGCCACTGCGGGTGCGCGGCTCGAGCAGTATTTTCGCACCGTGCTCGGCCCGCAGGACGGGCAGGCGCTGATCGCAGCGCTCATCGAGCAGGTCGAAGCGGGCGCCGCCACCATCACGGTGCAGCCACGCGGAGACATCGAGACGAGACGCGCGCTGGAGATCCTCGAGCACGCCGGCGCGGCCGAGGTGCTGGGGCGTGATCTCGATCAGCAGGGCTTCGAGCACGCCGCAGCGACGAGCGAGCACCCCTGGGTGCGCTACCTCACCGGGGCGGATCCAGAGGGCGCGCCGCGCCGGCCGCGCTAAGAGCGCTACTGCCGCTCGAGCGTCATCACGGTCGTCTGACCGTGCTGCAGGTCCTTGTCGGTGATGACGATCGAGCGGCCATCCGCTGCTGCCGCGAGGCGGATCTCGTCAGTGACCTGACCGGCGCGGCGGTCGGTCTCCTCGAGCGTGTGATCATCGACCTTGCGCAGGCTGACGGTGGTGTGTTCCGGATCACCGCTGACCGGATATTCGCTGCCATCGAACTTGGCGCGGTAGCTCTGGCCGTTCCACTGCATGCTGAAGTCAGCGTCGGTCATCTGATAGCTGATGGTACGCAGCGCATCATCGGCATCGCTCAGCTGATCGGGTTGCCAGGATCCGGACACCGCGTGCGCGCCGCTCGGGCAGGCGGCGACGCGCCGTGCGGTGAAGGCGACCGCGGAAGCGTGCGCGGCGCTGCGATCGGTGAGACGCGCACTGAGTGTGGCGCCATCGGCGGAGACCACGTAGCTCATCGCGTAGACCTCGCGGCCGAGCTGCCGGTCGACGATCTCGACCTGCGTGGGGCTGACGACCAGCACTGCCACCGAGTCGTAGTAGGGATGACCGCTCACGGCATGCGGCACCCCGTCCGCGCGCACGCGGATTACCGGCGTGCAGCTCGCGCAGGTGTAGGTGCCTTCAGCGATCTGGAAGGTGTCGGGGGTGCCGGTTACCTTCATGGAATCCATGCGCGTCTTCCAGGTGCCATCGAATGCACTGGCGGCGAACGCGGCTGCCGGCAGCAGCAGCAGCGCGCACATTACGGTCCTCATGGGTCAAGTCCTCTTGGCGGGCTGTCCGGCGGCGATTTTATGCCGCGCGCGCCCGCCGACCAAGAGCAGCCGCGGCGCGGGAGCGGCACGGACGCTGCCGCTGCGACGCAGCCCGCGGCTGGCCGCAGCGAGTGCCGCGCGGCCGCATGGCCCGCGGCGCCTGTCGGGTGCTAACGTCGCGGCATGCACGAGGGGACTTACGAGGGCGGCTGCCTCTGCGGCGCGCTGCGCTACCGGGTGTCAGGTCCGGCGCACCACCTGTGCTATTGCCACTGCGTCTCGTGCCGCCGTGCGGCGGGGGCGACCATGGTGGCCTGGGGAACCTTTGCGCGCGCCGGCTTCACGCTCACGCGCGGCACGCTGAGCGAGCACCGCTCCTCGGATCCGGTGGTGCGTGGTTTCTGCTGCGCCTGTGGCGGCGCGCTCACCTACCGGCACAAGGCGCGTCAGCAGGACATCGACGTGACGCTCGCGAGCCTGGATGCGGCCGCGCAGTTCGCTCCCACCATGCACGTGTGGGTGGCCGACAAGCTGCCGTGGGTGGTGCTCGCTGACGGTCTGCCGCAGTTCGCCGCGGCGGGCGGCGCTGCCGGCCCCTAACGCGCGCGTGCCAGCAGCGATACGGTCACCAGTGCGAGCAGTGCCGTCGGCAGCCAGGCGAGCACCACCGGGTTCAGGTTAAAGACCACCGTGCCACTCTCGATCAGGCGCTGCAGCAGGAAGAAGCCGATGCCCAGCAGCAGTCCCATGGTCATGCGCGCGCCGACGCCGGCCGAGCGCAGCGAGCCGAGCACGAACGGAATCGCCAGCAGCACCGCAAAAGCCACCGCGACCGTGCGCGCGATGCGCGACCAGAATGCGAACACGTAGTCGCGCGCGTCCAGCCCGTTGGCGCGGCAGTAAGTGATCAGCCGCCACAGCGCGCGGCTGGTGAGTTGCTTCGGATCTTCGACCGCCAGCCCGAGAAACCCGGCGGTGACGTTGGATTCCAGCAGCTTCTCGCCCGGCGGGCGCGTGCTGACCGTGTCGCCCTCGAAACGCGACTCGGTGTAATCGCTCAGCGACCACTTGCCCTTGGCACCGGCGATCGCGCGGTTGGCGTGACCGAGCGCCAGCAGGCGGTGATCGCTCGAGAGCTGGAAGATCTGCATGCTGCCGAACTGGCGCTCGCTCGACTGGCCGGCGACGTTCAGGATCAGGTCGCCGTCGCGCACCCAGGCGCTGCCAAAGCCGAAACTGGCGTTACTCAGTTTGCTGAATGCCTTCTGTTCGCGCGCCGCCTGCTGCAGCGGCGGGGCGAGAAATTCACCCAGCAGTACCTCGAACAGCACCAGCAGGAGCCCGGCGACCAGTGCGTAGCTCGCCAGCCGTGCGATCGATATGCCGGTGGCGCGCACCACGGTGAGCTCACTGCCGCGGGCGAGCGCGCCCAGCCCGAGCAGCGCCCCGATCAGCGCGGTGATCGGCAGCACTTCGTAAGCGAGCTGCGGCAGATTCATGAGCGTGTTCCAGAAGGCGGTGAGTGCGCTGTAATGGCCGACGCCGATGTCGTCCTGCTGATCGATGAACAGGGCGAGCGCCCCCAGCACCAGGAACACCGCCATCACCAACAGCACCGCGCCGAGGATGGCGCGCACGATATAGCGATCGAGGATGCTCACGGCGTACGCCGATAGCGCAGGCGCTGCGCCAGCGCGGGACCCAGGATCACCAGCAGTGCGAGCAGAATCACCGCCAGGTGCGTCCACCACAGCCCGAGGAACGGCGGCAGCGCGCCGCGCGCGATCCAGGTCTTGCCGGCGGCGGCGAGGTTGTAATAGAGGAAGAAGATCAGCACGGCGAGCCACACGCGCGCATAGCGCCCCTGGCGCGGCCGCAGCCGTGAGAGCGGTACGGCGATCAGGGCGAGCACCAGGCACATGATCGGTAGCGCGATGCGCCACTGCAGTTCGGCGCGCTCGCCCGCATCCTGCGAGCGCCACAGGCTGTCGCTCGGGCGGCCTTCCAGATCACGCACCGCATCGCTGAAGGTCGGCACCGGCACCGGCACCACGTGTTCCGCGAAGCGCACCATGCGGAACTCGGCACTGCCGGGTACGCCCTCGAAACGCTCGCCGTCATAGAGCGTGATGATGTGCGTGGTGCCGTCGGTGGTGACGGTGTGGCGCGCGTGCTGGGCGAGTGCCACCTCCACTAGCGGGCCGCGGTTGCGTTCGAGGAACACGCGCCCGAGCATGCCGTCCTTAGCAACCTCCTGTGCGAACACCACCGCATTGCCACCGATGAAGCTGCGGAACTTCCCCGGGACGATGGGCGCGAACTGGCCGGCATGCAGTGCCTCGTTGCGCAGACTCAACGCGCGGGCGGTCGCTGCCGGCGCGAGTACCAGGCTGAGCCAGGCGAGGCCCGCGGCTACCAGCAGAGCGAGCAGCACCACCGGCAGGTAGAGCGTCCGCGGTCCCACCCCGCAGGCCAATGCCGACGCCATTTCACTGTCGTGATACAACCGCCCGAAGGCCAGCACCACGCCGAGCAGCAGGCCGACGGGCACCACCAGCGACAGGTACTGCAGCGCACCCAGGCCGATCAGCTCGAGCACCATGCTCTGCGGATACTGATTGGCGGCCGCGCGCTCCAGCACCCCGACCACCTCATTGGCGAACAGGATGACCAGCAGGACGCCGGTCACGGCCAGCCAGGCGAGCGCGACCTCTCGCAATACATAGCGGGCCAGGATGCTGTTTCGCAAAGTCGCTGCGCCTCGCGCCCCCGGAACCCCGGCGGCGTATTGGGTTACACTTGACGCCGTTTGCATCCGTACGCGCGCGGTAAGCGCTGAAGAATACGAACCGGATACGGGCGCATCAGAGCCGCGAATAAGGTAAAGCAGACGCTCGCGAGCCTCAACGGCATTGGGGGAATCGGCATGGAATTTGGGGTCTGGACAAAGGGATTGGCGACGCTCGCCGTGGACTGCCTGGTCCTCGGAGTGTTCGAGGAAGGCGAGCTCGGCGGCGAGGGACGCAGTGTCGACATCGCCTGCGGCGGGCGGCTGAAGAAGCTGCTGGCGCGCGGTGACTTCGCCGGCCGTGCCGGCGACACTTTGCTGGTGGGCGACCTGCCGGGGCTGTCCGCCACCCATGTGCTGCTCACCGGGCTCGGGACCCGCAAGCAGTTGAGCCGGCGCAGCTACCGCAAGGCCTGCGGCACGGCCGCGGCCGCCCTCACGCGCACGCGCATCGGCAGCTGTGCGCTGGCGCTCGAGCGCCCCGAGGCGCGCCAGCTCGATGACTACTACCTCGGCCGCATCGTGGCCGAGGTGGTGAGCGGCGCGCTCTACCGCATCAACGATCTGAAGACCGGCCGCAAGCCCCCACCGCCGGCGCTCAGCAAGGTGCTGATCGGACCGGTGCGCAAGCCGGCCGCGGCCCACAAGGGACTCGCCGACGGTGCGGCGGTGGCCGCGGCGATGAACATCCAGCGCGATCTCGCCAACCTGCCGGCCAATGTGTGCACCCCGAGCTATCTCGCCGAGCAGGCGCGCGCACTCGCCAAGCGTCAGCCCCAACTCAAGGTGAAAGTGCTCGACGAGGCGGCCATCCGCCGCGAAAAGATGGGCTGCCTGCTGGCGGTCTCGCAGGGCAGCCGTCAGCCGCCGCGCTTCATCGTGCTCGAGTATCAGGGCGGCAAGAAAGACCAGGCGCCGGTGGTGCTGGTCGGCAAGGGCGTCACCTTCGACAGCGGCGGCATCTCGCTCAAGGATCCGCCGGGCATGGACGAGATGAAATTCGACATGAGCGGCGCCGCCGCGGTCATCGCCACGCTCACTCTGGCCGCGCAGCTGCGCCTGCCGTTGCACGTGGTCGGGCTGGTGGCGGCGGTGGAGAACATGCCGGGCGGCAAGGCGGTCAAGCCGGGCGACATCGCCACCAGCGCCTCCGGACTGACCGTGGAGATTCTCAACACCGACGCCGAGGGCCGCCTGATCCTCTCGGACGCGTTGCATTACGCGCGGCGCTTCCACCCGGAGGTGGTGATCGACATCGCCACGCTCACCGGCGCCTGCGTGATCGCGCTCGGCCACCACCATGCCGGTCTCATGAGCAATGACGCGCCGCTGGCGCGTGAGCTGTTCGAGGCCGGGCAACGCTCCGACGACCGCTGCTGGCAGCTGCCACTCACCGACGAATACGCCGAGCAGCTGAAGAGCAACTTCGCCGACTTCGCCAACGTCGGCGGCCGCGATGGCGGCGCCATCACCGCGGCGACCTTCCTCGGCAAGTTCACCCAGGGCCTGCGCTGGGCGCATCTCGATATTGCCGGCACCGCCTATCAGGGCGGTGTGCAGAAAGGCAGCACCGGGCGGCCGACGCCGCTGCTCGCGGACTTCCTGCTGCAGCGCGCCGGCCGCTGAGCGCACACGCCGCCTTAAACCGCGCGCGCCGGGCGCGGCGGCCCGGCGGGCTGCCGAAAGCGCCCCGGCCGCTATAATCCCCGCCGATGGACAAGGTGTACGCGCCGCAGGATATCGAGCGGCGCATCTACGAACGCTGGGAATCCCACGGCTGGTTCGCGCCAAGCGGCCACGGCGAGCCCTATTGCATCGTCATTCCGCCGCCGAACGTCACCGGTACCCTGCACATGGGGCACGCCTTCCAGCACACCCTCATGGACACTCTCACCCGCTACCAGCGCATGCGCGGCCGCGACACGCTCTGGCAGCCGGGTACCGACCACGCCGGCATCGCCACCCAGATGGTGGTCGAGCGGCAGCTGAACGCGCAGGGACTCAAGCGCAGCGAGATGACGCGCGAGCAATTCGTCGCGCGCGTGTGGCAGTGGAAAGAACAGTCCGGCGACACCATCAGCGCGCAGATGCGCCGCCTCGGCGACTCGGTCGACTGGGCACGCGACCGCTTCACGATGGACCCCGGCCTGTCGCGCGCGGTGACCGAGGTGTTCGTGCGCCTGTACGAGGACGGGCTCATCTACCGCGGCCAGCGCCTGGTGAACTGGGACCCGGTGCTGCTCACCGCGTTGTCCGATCTGGAAGTCGAGGCGAGCGAGGAGGACGGGCAGCTGTGGCACCTGCGGTATCCGCTCACTGACGGTTCCGGTCACGTGGTGGTCGCCACCACGCGCCCCGAGACCCTGTTGGGCGATACCGCGGTCGCGGTGAATCCCACGGACGAACGCTACCGCCACCTGATCGGGGCGCGCGTGCACCTGCCGCTGGCGGAGCGCGACATCCCGGTGATTGCGGATGCTTACGTCGATCCCGAGTTCGGTTCGGGCGTCGTCAAGATCACCCCGGCGCACGATTTCAACGATTACGAGATCGGCCAGCGCCACAAACTCGAGCAGATCAACATCTTCACCCCGCGCGCCACGCTGAACGAGGCGGTGCCGCAGCGCTTCCGCGGCCTCGACCGCCTGGTGGCGCGCGAGCGCGTCGTCGCGGAACTGGCGGCGGCGGGGCTGCTCGAGCGCACCGACAAGCACCGCCTGGTGGTGCCGCGCGGTGATCGCAGCGGCGCGGTGCTCGAACCCTATCTCACCGACCAGTGGTACGTACGCATCGCACCGCTGGCGGCCCCGGCGCTCGCGGCGGTGGAGGCGGGCCGTACGCGCTTCGTGCCGGAGAACTGGACGCGGACCTACTACGAGTGGATGCGCAACATTCGCGACTGGTGCATCAGCCGCCAGCTGTGGTGGGGTCATCGCATCCCGGCCTGGTATGACGCGGACGGTCGGGTGTACGTCGGCCGCAGCGAAGAGGAGGTACGCGCACACCACGGGCTCGCAGCGCAGGTCGCGCTGCGGCAGGACGCGGACGTGCTCGACACCTGGTTCTCATCCGCGCTGTGGCCATTCTCGACCCTCGACTGGCCGCAGGCCAACAGTGCGCTCGCGCGCTTCTACCCCGGCAGCGTGCTGGTGACCGGCTTCGACATCATTTTCTTCTGGGTCGCGCGCATGCTGATGATGGGGCTCAAATTCATGGGTGATGTGCCGTTCCGCGACGTGTACATCACCGGGCTGATCCTTGACGAGCACGGCGACAAGATGTCCAAGTCCAAGGGCAACGTCATCGACCCGCTCGACATCGTCGATGGCATCGCGCTCGAGGCGCTGATCGCCAAGCGCACCAGCGGGCTGATGCAGCCGCAACTCGCCCCGACGATCGACAAGGCGACACGCCGCCAGTATCCACAGGGCATCGCCGCGCACGGCACCGACGCCCTGCGCTTCACCTTCGCGGCACTGGCGGCACCGAGCCGCGAGATCCGCTTCGACCTGGCGCGGGTCGGCGGCTACCGCAACTTCTGCAACAAGCTGTGGAACGCGGCGCGCTTCGTGACCCTCGCACTCGGCGAATATGCGCCGCAGGCGCAGCAGCCGCTGCAGCTCTCGATCGCCGACCGTTGGATCCGCGCGCGCTTCGGCCGCATGCTGGGCACGCTCGAGCGCGCACTCGCCGACTATCGCTTCGATTACCTGGCGAACGCGCTGTACGAGTTCACCTGGTATGACTTCTGTGACTGGTATCTGGAGCTCACCAAGCCGCTGCTGCAGGCCGACAGCGTCTCCGCCGCCGCGCGCCGCGGCACCCAGCACACGCTGGCGCAGATCCTCGAGGCACTGCAACGCGCGCTGCATCCGCTCATGCCGTTCATCACCGAGGAGATCTGGCAGCGCGTGGCGCCGCTGGCCGGCATGAGTGGGCCGAGCGTGATGCTGCAGCCCTACCCGGTGGCAGCCGATTTCCCCGCCGATGAGGAGGCCGAGCGCGAGGTGGCCTGGGTGCAGGCGTTCGTGCTCGCGGTGCGGCAGATCCGCGGCGAGATGAACATCAGTCCGGGCCGGCGCATCCCGGTGCTGCTGAAAGGCGCGCGCGCCGAGGACGAGCGCCTGCTGGCGCGTCATCGCGCCTGGCTCGAGCGGCTCGCCGGACTCGAGAGCCTGACGCTGCTCGGCCCGGAGGCCGCAGCGCCGCAGGCGGCGGTGGCGCTGCTCGGCGCGCTCACCATCCTGGTGCCGATGGCCGGCCTGATCGATGCCAGCGCCGAGGCCGAGCGCCTCGGCAAGCTGCTGGCACGCGCCGAGAGTGATCTCGCCAAGACGCGCGGGCGGCTGGCAAACGCCGAGTTCGTGCGCGGCGCACCGCCGGCCGTGGTCGCCACCGAGCGGCAGCGCGCGCAGGAGCTCGAGCGCACCGCCAGCGGGCTCGCGGCTCAGCTCGAGCGCGTGCGCGGACTTGCCGCCTCATGAGCGCCGCGCTCCTCGAGGCCGATCCGGACGCCCTGGCGCAGGCGCTCGCCACGCTCGAGCAGGTCATTCTCGGCAAGCCGCAGCAGATCCGCCTGTGTCTGGCGTGCCTCCTGGCGCGCGGGCACCTGCTCATCGAGGACGTCCCCGGGGTCGGCAAGACCACGCTCGCGCATGCGCTCGCGCACGTGCTCGGCTTGGTATGGCAGCGCGTGCAGTTCACCAGCGACCTGCTACCGGCGGACATCATCGGCGTATCGGTGTTCGACCGCGCCAGCCAGAAATTCCACTTCCGTCGCGGTCCGATCTTCACCCAGCTGCTGCTCGCCGATGAGGTCAACCGTGCGAGCCCGCGCACCCAGAGCGCGCTGCTCGAGGCGATGGAGGAACGGCAGGTGAGCGTCGATGGCACGACCTATGTGTTGCCCGAGCCGTTCTTCGTGGTGGCGACGCAGAACCCGCACGAGCAACTCGGCACTTTCAGCCTGCCGGAGTCGCAGCTCGACCGCTTCCTGATGCGCGTCACTCTCGGCTACCCGGACGCCGCGCACGAGCGCGAGCTGCTGCGCGGCGGCGAGCGGCGCGAACTGCTGCCGACACTCACGCCGGCTTTGTCCGCCTCTGGTGTCATCGCGCTGCAGCGCGCGGTGCGCACGGTGCACGTGGCCGAGCCGCTGCTCGATTACCTGCAGGCGCTCATCGCGCGCACGCGCGATGCCAGCGAACTCAAGCTCGGGCTCTCACCGCGCGCCGGCCAGGCGCTGATCCGCGCCGCGCAGGCCTGGGCCTACCTCGCCGGGCGCGCCGCGGTGCTGCCCGAAGACGTGCAGGCGGTGCTGCCCGCGGTGGTCGCGCACCGGCTCGAGCGGCGCGACGCCGCGCTGGAGGCTGCCAGCGATCTCGCGCAGGAGATGATCCGCGCGGTGGCCGTGCCGCTGTAAGAGTGGCAGCGCCCCTGACAGCGCGCGCCGCACGGCCGTGGCCGCCGCTGCAATTCCTGCGCGCGCAGCTGGCGCAGTGGATGCGCCGCCGTCAGGGCCTGGACCGGCTGCCGGTGCGCCTGGAGCGGCGGCGGCTGTACATCCTGCCGACCCGTGCTGGGCTCGCCTACGGCGCACTGCTGTTGCTCATGCTGCTCGCCGGCCTCAACTATTCCAACAGTCTGACGCTGTTCCTGACTTTCCTGCTGGTGGCGTTCGCGCTGGTAGTGATGCAGCTGTGCCACCGCAACCTGCTCGGCACCGAGGTGAGCGCGCTGCTGCCGGCGCCGGTGTTTGCCGGCGGTCAGGGGCGGGTGCTGCTCACCCTGGGTAACCGCGCTGGCGAGCCGCGCCTGCGTCTCGAGGCGACACTGCCGCGCGGCACGGCGGTGAGCGCGGACGTGCCGCCGGGTGCTCAGCGGCGCCTGGAGCTGCTGCTCGCGGCGCCGCGCCGCGGAGTGCTGCACATCGAGCGGATCAAGATCGCCACCGCGCATCCGTTCGGCCTGTTCCGCGCCTGGACCTGGGTGCACACGCCCATCGAGATGCTGGTCTACCCGCAGCCGCGCGGCAGCCTGCCGCTGCCGGTCGAGAGTGGCGGCCGTCCGGGCCTGCGCGCCGCCCCCAACGCCGGCGGTGACGAGTGGGCCGGCCTGCGCCACTTCCGCGACGGCGACTCACCGCGCCAGGTCGACTGGAAAGCGTACGCGCGCGAGGCGCCGCTGCTGGTGAAGGAATACCTGCAGGGGAGCGCGGAGCTGCGCTGGCTGGATTTCACCCAGCTCGCCGGCACCGACACCGAGGCCAAGCTCGCCCAGCTCAGCCGCTGGGTCGTGAGCGGCGAGGCGAGCGGCGAGCGCTACGGCCTGCTGCTGCCGGGAACCGCGCTCGCGCCCGACCGCGGACCGGAGCATCGGCATCGCTGTCTGGCCGCGCTCGCCCTCTATCCGGCCGATGAACGCTGAGGCCGCACGCCTCGCCCGCGCGCCCGCGGAAGCGCCGGCACCGCTTTGGTGGGTGTGCGCCGCATTTGCCGGTGGCGTGCTGCTGCACCTCGACCGCATGCCGCCGTGGGCGAGTGCCAGCGCGCTCATCCTCATCCTCTGGCGCATTTTCAACGCGCGCAGCCCCTGGTACCCGGGCATCGCCGCACGCGCAGGCCTCGCCCTGACGCTGGTCGCGATCGTGCTGCTGCGTTTCCACACACTGAACGGACTGGCCGCCGGTACGACCCTCCTGATGCTGATGGCAGCACTGAAGCTGCTGGAGACGCGCCGCGCGCGTGACCAGCTGGTGCTGCTCGCCGCCGCGCTGTTCCTGCTGGTCGCCGCCTGCCTCGATCGCCAGGACCTGGTGCGTGCGCCGCTCTATGCCCTGGAGGCGTGGCTGTGCTGCGCGGCGCTCGCGGTGGTGGCTTACCCAGGTTTCACGCCTGGCGCGGCACTGCGCCTCGCCGGCCGCGCCCTGCTCCTGGCGCTGCCGCTCGCGCTGCTGCTGTTCGTCTTCTTCCCGCGCCTGCCGGGGGCGTTCTGGGCCATTCCGCGCGGCGAGCTGGCAGTGACCGGGCTGTCGGACACCATGAACCCGTTCGGCATCGGCCAGCTGGCCAGCAGCTACGATCCGGCGTTCCGCGCCTGGTTCAGCGGCGCACCGCCGCCGCCCGAAGAGCGTTACTGGCGCGGGCCGGTGCTGCACGAGTTCGACGGCTACAGCTGGCGACGCGGCTACGGTTTGTTCCATGCCAGCCCGCCGCTGCAGTTCGTCGGCAGCGCGTACCGTTATCGCCTGGTGCTGGAGCCGACCTACCGCCATTTCTGGTTCGCGCTCGACACGCCGGTGCAATCGCCCGACCCGCGGGTGCTGCTCACCTTCGACCGTCAGCTGTTCGCGACCGAGCCGGTCGACGTCCCGGTGAGTTACCTCGGCGTCTCCTACACCCATCTGCGCAGCAATGCGCCGCTGCCGCCGGACCAGCGCCGCACTGACAGTGCGCTGCCGGCGGGCGGCAATCCGCGCAGTCGCGCGCTCGCCCAGCAGCTGCGCGCGCAGGCGCCCTCGGATGCAGCGTACGTCGAGGCGGTGCTCGGCTTCCTGCGCAACGGCGGCTTCGTCTACTCACTCGAGCCGGAGGTTCTCGGCGCCGACCCGGTGGACCAGTTCCTGTTCCGCACGCGCACCGGTTTCTGCGGCCACTACGCCTCCGCCTTCGTGGTGCTGATGCGCGCGGCGGGCGTGCCCGCGCGGGTCGTCACCGGTTATCTCGGCGGCGAGTGGAACCCGGCGGGTTACCTGCTCGTGCGCCAATCGGAAGCGCACGCCTGGGCCGAGGTGTGGCTGCCCAGCGGTGGCTGGACGCGCGTGGATCCGACGGCGGTGGTGGCACCCGAGCGTCTACGCTACGGCGTCATCGATCTGATGCCGGACTCACTGCCGGCACGTGCGCGGCTGCTGCACGCCTCACCCTGGCTCGCCGCACTGCTGCAGCGCTGGGACGCCGCCAACGCCCTGTGGAGCGAGCGCGTGGTCAAATTCGACTACGGCTCGCAGCTCAATCTGCTGGCGCGGCTCGGTATTCACACGCCCAGCGCGCGCCTGCTGGGCTGGGCGTTCATGGCGGCACTGTGCGTGTGGCTGGTGGCAGTCGGCTGGTATTTCAGCCGTGGTGCGCGCCCGGCGCGTGCCGACGCGCTGGCACGCGCCTACGCGCGGCTGTGCCGCAAACTCGCGCACGCCGCGCTGCCGCGTGCGGCGCACCAGGGACCCTGCAGCTATGCCGCGGAACTGAGCGCAGGCCATCCGCAGCTGGCCGCGCGGGTGCAGCCGCTGCTGGAGCTGTACGCGCAGCTGCGCTACGGGCCGCCGACGCCGGCCACGCAGGCGCGTGACATCGCCGACTTCGCGCGCCGCGTCGCGCGGCTGCGCCTGCCGCGCGCCGTCACGCGCTCCAGGGGCGTCGCGACCGTCAGACGGACTTGAAGCCGATCTTGGCGTGCGTGCCGTCGCAGAATGGCTTGTTGGCACTGCCACCGCAGCGGCACAGGTAGGTCGAGGTGACGCGCGCCAGCGCGCGCCCGGTGCCGCTCACGATCTCGAGATTGCCGCGCACGCGCAGCGGACCGTTGCTCTGCGGGTCGATGGCGAGCACGCCGTCGCGTGCCGCCAGCATGTCAGTGTTGCCGGTGGGCGGCTCGCCGGTCGCGCTGAAGCCGATCGCGTGATGCGAGCCGTCGCAGTAAGGCTTGTTTTTGGACGCACCGCAGCGGCACAGCGTCGCGCGGAATCCAGCCGGCGCGCCGTCGATCTGCAGCTGCGCGCGCAAGGCGTACGGGCCGCCCTCGCGCACGCTGGCGAGATTCACCGGCGGTGCCTGTTCCTGCGGGCCGTCATCGAGGCGCTGGTAACGGATGGCGCCCGACGGGCAGGCATGCGCAACTTCCACCAGAGCCTCCACCGGCATGGCATCGGGGTGGATCCACGGGCCCGTCACGTTGGCGAGAAACACCTGCGGTGCCCAGGTGACGCAGAAGCGTGAGTGGATGCAGCGCCGCGTCTCGAACTGCAACTCGAGTTTCTGGCCACGGGCGCGCTCGACCCCGTCGCTGAGTGCGGCAGAGGCCGGCAGATTCGCCGGCACTGCCGCAGCGGCTGCCGCAGCGGTGGTGGCGGCCGGCGCGGGCGGCAGGCCCGCTGCTGCGCTCAGATCGAATCCCGTGAGCGCCTGCGCGGCAAGTGCCCGCAACCGCTCCGCCGCGGCCCGGGCGCGCGCATCGCCGTCGGCTGCGAGTGCGGCGCCCGCGGCGGCCAGCTGCGCAAAGCGCTCGACGAACAGTCGGCGCGCGCCCGCACCGGGCGGCAGCGCGCCGGTGTCGCGCGGGGCGATGAACGACACGCCGGCGTTGCAGTGCGGGTTGGAGGGACCGGCCGGCAGGCGCGCAGCGCGTTCGGCCAGCGGCATCAGCGCCTGCATGAGTGCGATCGCCAGATCCACCACCAGAGACTTCTCCGCGCCCGGGCCGCGCAGCACGTAGCTATAGGCCAGCAGGCGCAGCATGAGGGCGTAGCAGGCGTTGGCCAGGTCGACGGTGGCGAACGCCACCGGGTCCTCAATCCACACGCGCCCTTCCGGGCGCGGCGGGCGCCGCAGTACCGGATTGGTCGCGGCGGGAAACGCCGGCGTAAAGCCGGGATTGCGCGCGCGCAGCTGCTGCAGCTCGCTGCGCACGCTCAGAAATTTCTGGTAATGCGAGTCGACCGAATCGCGCGGCGCCCCCTCGCCTTGCGTGATGATGGCATCGAACGCCGCGAGCGCGGTCTTCAGGCAGCGCACCGGCCGCACACCCGGCAGGTTGACTTCCGCAGGCGACAGCTGCAGCGCCGGGTCACCGTCGAAGGCCGCCGGCTCGCCGTAATGCTCGACGAACTCGTGCAGTCCGACACCCAGACAGTGATAGAACGCGCCGACCGTGTCGTAGTCGCGGCCCATCGGCGTCAGATGCGCACGGTCGCTGCCGCGCACGTAGCTGCGCTCGTAGGCGAAGCCGGCGCCCTCGCGCTCATCCGAGCCGTGCGGCCGCTCGAGGAAAACGAAATGCTGGAGCGTGTCGGCGTTGAACGGCGCAAGTTTGACGACGATGCTTGCCGGCAGGTAGCCCGGGTCGAGTGGAAAGTTGGTGCGGCCGATGCGCGGGCCGCCGCCGAGGGCAGCGGTGACGTTCCACACCGCCGCGAGATGCGCCATCTCCTCCACCGCCACGTTGATGAGCACCCGCTGCCAGCGCTGCACCGCGCCGGTTTCCGCCTCGCTCAGTCCCTCCGCCGGCCCGTCGCGCAGACTCGCCGCCGCGTACAGGTAGGTACACATGAGGTTGTGCTCAAGCTCCGCGGCCTCATACAGCTGCTGCACCAGAATCTCGCGCTGCAGGTAGGGGCTGGGGAGAGTCGCGACGTCGTTCATGGGAGCTCCGCGCTAGGCCGCCTATGTCGCACAAAACGGCCGTGTGCGCCATCCCTCCGAAGCATCGCGCCGCTCAGGTGGCCGCGTGCTCGCGCGTCTCGCGGAAGCGGATGTCGGGCCAGCGTTCCAGCGTCAGCTCGAGATTGACGCGCGAGGGCGCAAGATAGACCAGTGCGCCGCTGTGGTCCATGGCGAGGTGCTCGTACGCGCGCGCGCGAAACTCTTCGAGCTTGCGGGCATCGGCGCTGTCGACCCAGCGCGCGGTGTAGACGGTCACCGGATCGAACACGCACTGCACGCCGTACTCATCCTGCAAGCGGAAAGCCACCACCTCGAACTGCAGCTGACCCACCGCGCCCAGCAGCATATCGTTGTTGCGCAGCGGCCGGAACAGCTGCGTGGCACCCTCCTCGCACAGCTGCGACAGTCCTTTCTGCAGCGCCTTCATCTTGAGCGGATCCTTCAGCACCGCGCGGCGGAAGATCTCGGGAGCAAAGTTGGGCACGCCGGTAAAGCTCAGGTGCTCGCCCTGCGTGAAGGTGTCGCCGATGTTGATGGTGCCGTGGTTGTGCAGGCCGATGATGTCACCGGCGTAGGCTTCCTCGGCTTGGGCGCGCTCGGCCGCCATGAAGGTGAGCGCATCGGCGACCCGCACTTCCTTGTCGAGCCGCACGTGAAACAGCCGCATGCCACGCACATAGCGCCCGGCGCACAGGCGCAGGAAGGCGATGCGGTCGCGGTGCGCCGGGTCCATGTTGGCCTGGATCTTGAACACGAAGCCGGCGAGCGCGCGCTCGTGCGGCTCGACGCTGCGCTCGCGCGCCGCGCGTGGCAGCGGTCGTGGGGCATGCGCGGCGAACGCCGCCAGCAGCTCCTCGACGCCGAAGTTGTTGATCGCCGAGCCGAAGAACACCGGCGTCTGCCGCCCGGCGAGGTACTCGGCTTCAGCGAAGCTCGCGGTGGCGCCGCGCACCAGTTCGATCTCCTCGCCGAAGGCGCGCGCCTGCTCGCCGAGAAAAGCCTGCGCCGGCGCGCTCGCCAGGCCGTCGATGGTGCGGTTCTCGCCCACCCGGCCGCGCTCGCCGGCGCTGTAGACGTAAATGCGGTCCTCGCCCAGGTGATAGATGCCGCGCAGCTCGCGGCCCATGCCGATCGGCCAGGTGAGCGGTGCCGTGCGGATGCGCAGCACGGTCTCGATCTCATCCAGCAGCTCGATCGGCGGCCGGCCGTCGCGGTCGAGCTTGTTGATGAATGTCATGATGGGCGTGTCGCGCAGTCGGCACACTTCCATCAGCTTGATGGTGCGCTCTTCCACGCCCTTGGCGCAGTCGATGACCATGAGCGCGGAATCCACCGCGGTGAGAGTGCGGTAAGTGTCCTCGGAGAAGTCTTCGTGGCCGGGCGTGTCCAGCAGGTTGACGATCACCTCGCGGTACGGGAACTGCATCACCGAGGACGTCACCGAGATGCCGCGCTGCTGCTCGAGCCGCATCCAGTCGGAAGTGGCGTGGCGCGCGGCCTTGCGGCCCT
>Ga0210398_10001121_pt1 | contig 28686 bp, 25 predicted proteins | sample IncBWC4OmetaG_FD_161047 | JGI IMG/M metagenome (GOLD analysis project Ga0210398, IMG submission 161047) | Forest soil microbial communities from Barre Woods Harvard Forest LTER site, Petersham, Massachusetts, United States - Inc-BW-C-4-O | ecosystem: Environmental > Terrestrial > Soil >... | reverse complement strand
GATTTTGTCCACCAGCGTTGTGCCGTCGTCATCTTTCTTCGCAAAGATCAGCGAAGAAATCTCGATCAGGAAGCTGTCCAGCTCCCCCTTGTTCCATTCGGCAAACACCGTTGACAACTCATCGGGCGTCAGGCCCAGCGCATGCTTCAGCAGGTCGTAGGCCTCGCAGATCAGCTGCATGTCGCCGTATTCGATGCCGTTGTGCACCATCTTCACAAAGTGCCCGGCGCCGGCATCGCCCACCCAGTCGCAGCACGGCGTGCCGCCCTTGCCGTTCGATGTGGTGCTCTGGCCGCTCTCGTCCACCTTGGCGGCAATCGACTGGAAAATCTCCTTCACGTGCGGCCACGCTTCCGGATTCCCGCCCGGCATAATCGACGGTCCGAACCGCGCGCCCTCTTCGCCGCCCGACACCCCGGTGCCGATAAACAAAATTCCCTTCGCCGCCAGATCTTTCGTTCGCCGATTCGAATCGGTGAACAGCGAATTGCCGCCATCAATGATGATGTCGCCCTTCGACAGGAACGGCAGCACGTGATCGATCATCTGGTCGACCGTATCGCCGGCCTTCACCATCAGCATCACGCGCCGCGGGCTCTTCAGCAGGCTCACAAATTCCTGCATCGAATGGCCGCCCACCACCTGTGTGCCCTTCGCCTCATTGGCCAGGAAATCGTCCACCTTCGACACGGTGCGGTTGAAGACGGCCACCTTAAAACCGTGGTCGTTCATGTTCAGGACGAGGTTCTGACCCATCACAGCAAGGCCGATCAGGCCGATATCACACGTGGCGTCTGGCATACGAACTCCGCAGCAGGGAAATCCCCTTTGGCATTGTGCTCTTCTCGGGAAGGATAAACCAGCGGTCCGGCGTCGAGCGGATTACGAACGGAGCAACGACGCGGACGGAGCCGTCAGAAGGGAAGCGTATGCCCCGCAGCGGCAGTTTCTAATCTCTGATCCCCATCCCTGATTTCTTCGTCTTCAGTACCCAGCAGCCTCACCATAATGATGCCGATGATCCTGACCGCCGCTCAGCTCGCCGGTCTTCGGATCCACTTCGATGCACTCCCCATCGCCCCAGTGGCGGCCGATGCGCAGCGTGTAGCCCATGGCGCGGAGTCCATCGATCGTCGCCGGCGCAAATCCCGGCTCCAGCATCACCACGTCGGGCAGATATTGCTGATGGAAGCGCGGCGCGTCGACCGCCTGCTGGATGTTGAGCCCCTCGTCGACGACGCTGAGGAAGATATTCGCGACGGTGGTGATGATCGTCCCGCCGCCGGGTGAACCGAGCACGAAGGCGACTTTGCCATTCTTCAGCACGATGGTCGGCGTCATGCTCGACAATGGCCGCTTGCCCGGCGCAATCGCATTTGCTGGTCCCTGAATCAGCCCAAACATATTCGGAACGCCCTGCTTCGACGCGAAGTCGTCCATCTCATCGTTGAGCAGAAATCCCAGTCCCGGCACTGTCACGCCCGATCCGTACCCGCCGTTCAGCGTCGTCGTCACGGATACCGCATCGCCCTCGGCATCCACCACCGAGTAGTGCGTTGTGTCCATCGCCTCCTGCCGCACATCGGCCATGGTCGGCGCGGGCGGCAGAAATCCCGCAGGCCGCTCCAGCGAAGCCGACGCGCTCGCGTGATCCGCGTCAATGGACGTCCGCCACGCCTCGCCATACTTCCGGCTGATCAGCTGCTCCACGGGAATTTTCACGTAGTCGGGATCGCCCAGGTAGTTCGACCGATCCATGTACGCCCGCCGAAACGCCTCCACCACCAGATGCATCTCCGGCGCCGTGCGATCACCCAGCGGCCGGAGATTGTAGCCATCCAGAATGTTCAGCATCTCGATCAGCGCCACCCCGCCCGACGACGGCGGAGGCCCGCTCACAATCGTGTACCCGTGATAGGTCCCGGTCACCGGCTCGCGCTCCTTCACCGTGTATCGAGCCATATCTTCCGCCGTGATCAGCCCGCCGCCCGCTTCGACCGCCGCGGCAATCTGCTTCGCCATCGCCCCGTGATAAAAGTCTTCCGGATCCTGCGCGATCCTGCGCAGCGTCACTGCCAGCTCCGGCTGCCTGAAAACCTCACCCGTCTGATAGAAATTCCCATCGCGCTGGAAGATCTGTTGCGACGCGGGAAAGCCCGTCAGGATTTTGTCGTGCATCTCGCCGGCTTCTTCGTCGGTCAGCACAAAACCCTCCGCCGCGAGACGGATCGCCGGCGCCATCACCTCCGCCAGCTTCAGGCGCCCATATTTCTTCTCCGCAAACACCAGCCCGGCCACCGATCCCGGCACGCCGATGGCGCGATATCCCACAATGCTGGCCTGGGGAATGATGTTGCCACTCGCATCCAGATACATATTGGCCGTCGCAGCCAACGGGGCCTTTTCGCGATAGTCGATGAAAACGTCTTTCCCCGTCTTCTCGTGGATCAGCATGAACCCGCCGCCGCCAAGGTTGCCGGCCACCGGATGCACGACCGCCAGCGCGAATCCCACCGCTACCGCGGCATCCACGGCATTCCCGCCAGCCTTCAGAATGCCCACGCCCGCATCGGTCGCCAGATGATGCACGGTCACCACCATCGCGTGCTGCGCCCGCACCGGCACGTCGTTCTGCAGCATCTGGCCGGTCTGTCTGGCCTCATCCGCCGCGTTGCTCTGTGCGGCTGTCGCATTTTGGGCAGAAACAGGCAACGCCAGTGCGAACAAAGAAGCAGAAGCAAAATAGCTGAGAACACGAATCAATCGGATTTTCATCGTCTGGAGAGAGGTACCGGGAGAATTGTACGGCAGCACGCGCGTCGCCCTCATCCGCCGTGAACGTTGACCCCTCCTCCAACCGGCGCATAGACTGAAGGGCAGTCAATTCGTCCAAACCAACATCTATGCCGTCGTATTCCCGCCGTTTTTCGCTGCTCCCGCTGCTCGCCGCCGCGCTCTTTGCAGCCTCCTCTCTCGCCCAGCAAACCCAGCCGCCGTCCAACGCCCAGCAGCCCTCCAGTTCCAGCCGCGTCCCCAACCTCAACCCGACGCAGATTCCCTCTCAGAATCCACCTCCTGCTCCCGCTGCGCCGCCAACCGATCAGTACGGCATGCCTAAAGCCCAGGCCCTGATGGATCCCGCCGGTCCCACCGTGAGCCTCGAAACCAGCGAGGCCATGTTCGACATCGGCGTCGCCCTGAATGCCTGCGGCTACGACAAAGGTCTGGACGAATCGGATCCGGTCCGCAAAAGGGTTCGCGACGAAGTCACGCAGGCGATCCAGTCCCTGCCCCAGGCCCAGGAGGACCGCGACAAGCTCTGCCTCTTCATCGATCAGCACCGCCTCGAAGATCCGGCGCGCAGCCTCGCACAATACGTCTCGCTTGCCCTCTACCTCACGCCTCCGCCCGAGCTCACGCCCAGCGTTGAAGAGCAGGACATGCCTCCCGACGCGACCGGCGTCGAGCTGATCCTTCCCCTCCTGCGCCGCCTCGCCAATGACATCGATCTCCATGTCCTCTGGGTCGAGAACCACCCCGCCTACGAAGCTCTCACCAACCGCCTCCACGGTCCGCTGACCCAGATGATCGTCGGCACGAACTACTACCTCAAGACGCCCGCCACCACCGCGAGCGGCCGCCACTTCCTCGTCGTGCTCGAGCCGCTGCTCTCTCCGGAAGAAACCAATGCCCGCGTCTATGGCTCCGACTACGTCGTAGTCGCCTCTCCGAAAAACGGCCAGATTTCCATGGAGCTGGTCCGCCACGCCTACCTGCACTACGAAATCGAGCCGCTCCTCTACGCGCGCGCCACTTCTATGGACCGGATGCTCCCCATCCTGCGCGCCGTCGACGACGCCCCCCTCGACTTCGAATTCAAGAGCGACATCGTCGCTCTGGTCATCGAGTGCATGATCCGCGCCATTGAAGCGCGCACCATGGATACCGGCATCGCCGACGTCAAAGTCCCCGCCTACCTTCCCCACAGTGAAGCCGAACAGTATGAGCACGCGCACACCGTCGCCTTCCAGAAGCAGGAGGCCGTCCGCGAACAGGCGGTCGATCATTCCATGTCCCAGGGCTACGTGCTCACCCAGTACTTTTACAACGAGCTGAAGAATTTCGAGAAGTCGCCCGAAAGCCTCGACGAAGCTATCGGGCCCATGGTCTACGGCATGGACATCAGCGTGGAAACCCATCGGGCGCGCCAGGTCACCTTCGACGCCCACGGCGAAGGCCACATGATGAGCCATGCTCCGCAGCGTCCGCCTCAACCCAAAGAGCTCGACCTCGCCGAAATGAAGTTGATGAAGGGGGACGTCGCGGGAGCTACGGCCCTTGCGCAAAAGGCCCTCGAGAATCACAGCGGCGATCCCGGCCAGGCCGACTTCATCCTCGCCCGCGCCGATCTGATGAACGGCAAAATCGACGACGCCCAGGCCGCCTTCCGCAATACGCTGACCACTGCCAAAGATCTCCGCATGCTGGCGTGGGCGCATATCTATCTCGGCCGCATTCTCGACGTCGAAGAGCAGCGGGACGAGGCGCTCGCCGAATACAAGGCCGCGCTCACCGTGCGCGACGGCCAGCCCGATACCAAGGAAGCTGCCGAATCCGGTCTGAAGCAGCCTTTCAGCCTGCCCCATCGCGCCGACGCTTCCCCCGACAACGACAATCCGCAGGATGCGCCCAAGCCGCAATCTCCGCCTCCGCAGACTCCTCCCCACTAGCCCCTCGCGGCATTCAGCACATCGCTCCGGACTGAGGCCATTCTCCGGTACGACTTCGTTTCCTGTTCGTATCCTGTCTACCCATCCAGTACCAGCGCACTCTGCAATAATTAAAGGAAGCGGCCCGCGCATGGAGTCCTCTTCGAATTCCCCCAGCACGTCCATCGACATGTCGCCGTCAGGCGAGTCGGTCGCGACCGAGCCTGGCGCTGTCGAGGAACTCGAAGTCGTCCTGCAGCACCGGTTCAAATCCCCCCAGCTGCTCCAGCGCGCCCTCACGCACAGCTCCCTGGCGCACGAGCGCGATGAACCGCAACGCGAAGATAACGAGACCCTGGAGTTTCTCGGCGACGCCGTCGTCGGGCTGGTCGCCGCCGAATATGTTTTCCGCAGCTATCCCGATCTTTCCGAAGGCGCATTGACGCGTCTGCGCGGGGCGCTCGTCAGCCGCCGCCATCTCGCTCAGGTCGCGGAAACCCTGCAGCTCGGCAGGTATCTTCTGCTCGGCCGCGGCGAGGAGCGCAGCGGCGGGCGCATGAAAACCGCGCTCCTCGCCAACGCCATGGAGGCGGTCATCGGCGCCGTCTATCTCGATGCCGGCCTCGAGACGGTGCGCAGCCTGATCGACGCCCGCGTGATTGCTCCCATCGTCGAATCGTTGCGCGAACAGCTCAATGCCGGCGGCGGCATGGGCGATTTCAAGTCGGCTCTCCAGGAAGTTTTGCAGGCGCGCAAACAGAAGCAGCCTGACTACCGCATCACCGGAGAAGCCGGCCCGGATCATCGCAAGCGATTCTTTGTCACAGTGCAGGTCGGCGGTGAGCCGCTGGCCGAGGGCGAAGGCCGCACCAGAAAACATGCCGAGCAGGACGCAGCCCGTCGCGCCCTCGATAAGCTAAAAATCGACACGCTGAAAGTTTCGGAGCTGTCGGAATGACCGCGCCTCCGCACACCCCATCTGCGACCCCTCCGCAGGACCTGCCGCCGTTTTCGCCCGCGATCGATGCCACCGCCCCTCCCCAGCCATCCGTTCCCCTCGAGCCCGCCCGAGCGAAGATCATTCTCTTTCCCGGCGTTTTCGAAATCGCGCGATCGCTCCTCGTCGTCCTCGTCATCGCGCTCTTCATCCTCACCTTCATCGTCCAGCCCTTTCGCATTCCCTCTGAGTCGATGGAGCGCACCCTCCTCGTCGGCGACTTCCTCCTCGTCAACAAAATGTCCTTCGCGCCGCCCGGGCGCTGGGGATGGTTGCTCCCCTACCGCACCGTCGAGCGCGGCGACATCATCGTCTTTCACTTTCCTCCCGATCCGCCCGAGCACGTCGTCAAGCGCGTCATCGGTGTGCCCGGCGACCACATCCATCTCGAGAACGGGATCGCCTGGGTGAATGGCCAGCATCTCGCCGAGCCCTGGGCGGTCTTCGAGCCGGCCTATCCCGACGACTTCCGCGACAGCTTTCCCACCCAGCTCTATACCGATCCCGGCGTCGATCCGCGCTGGTGGATGGAAATGCGGCGCGAGGTGCGCGAGGGCGACCTCGTGGTGCCTCCCCACGAATATTTTGTCCTCGGCGACAATCGCAATTTCAGCCGCGACAGCCGTTACTGGGGCTTCGTCCCCGGCGATCACATCGTGGGCCGCCCCTTCGTCATCTATTTCTCTCTGCGCGAGCCTTCCGCTACCGATGTGGCCGAGCTTGCGGATGATAGACTCGGACAGAAAAACAATCTCTGGGGCAGGATCGTCGCTTTTGCGCGCTGGAATCGCTGTATGCGCATCGTTCGCTGAGGACATTCGGAAAGCTGATGGCAGAAGAAGTCGAGGATAAGCAGGCAAAACACAAGCACGACGAAACTCCCCTGGAGGCCTTCGCCTCCATTTGCGGCGTACTCGCTGTGGGGCTCTTTGTCCTCACTTTTGTCTTTCAGAATTTTGCCATTCCTTCCTCTTCCATGGTCAGCGCGCTGCTGGTCGGCGATCACGTGCTCGTCGATCGCATCACCCTCGCGCCGCCCGCCGCCTACGCTCCGTTCGTCTACTACCGAAATGTTCAACATGGCGACATCGTCGTCTTTTACAAGCCCACCGTTGAGCCCAATGGCGAACACCTCTTCCTCGTCAAGCGCGTCATGGGTCTGCCGGGCGACCGCATTCATCTGCGCGCCGGCATTGTCTATCGCAACGGCGTCGCTCTCGACGAGCCCTACGCCGGCAAGCCTACCGACGCCGACTACAATCCCTACCGCGACGATTTCCCCTCCGTCTCTCCCGCCACCAGCGGCGACGTAACCGCGGAATGGGCCGAAGGGCTGCCCAACTATATTCAGGGACAGGATCTGGTCGTCCCCCCCGGCATGTATTTCTGCATGGGCGACAACCGCACCGTCTCGCTCGACAGCCGCTTCTGGGGTTTCGTGCCCCGCGGCAACATCGTCGGCCGCCCGCTGTTCGTCTACTGGTCCTTCGAAACTCCTGAGACCCAGGAGTTCAAGACGTCTCTGTCCGACCGCATAAGCTGGATCCTGCACGAGACCATTCACTTCTTTGACGGGACCCGCTGGCGCCGCACGCTGCACCGAGTGAAATAGCCATGCCCGCACTGGGGGAGCTGCTGTCCTCCGAAGAAACATCCCCGCCGCACCGCTCTCCGTGGCGCGCGCTGTTGATCGTTGCCAGCCTCATCGTCCTGCTCATCCTTGCCATCTTTGTGCCGCCCCTCGTCAACCTCGGCAAATACCGGCGTTCGATCACGGCCAGCATGTCGGAAGCTCTCGGCCGGCCCGTCTATGTGGGCGGCATGCAGCTGCGCCTGCTGCCCATGCCCGGGATCCTGATGAGCGACTTTACCGTCGACGAAGATCCCGCCTTCGGCTTTGAGCCCGCTCTCCACGCCTCTTCCGTCGTCGCATCGCTGCGCCTCACTTCGCTGTGGCGCGGTCGCCTCGAGGTCAGCCGCATCAGTCTCGACGAAGCCAATCTGAACCTCGTCCGCAACAGTGCCGGCCAGTGGAGCGTCGCCTCCGTCCTGCTGCGCGCCTCGCAGATTCCCAATGCTCCCACCGCCGAACGCCACGCCAGCGCTCGTCCTCGCTTCCCCTACATCGAGGCCACCAACGCCCGCATCGACTTCAAGCAAGGCCCCGAGAAACTGCCCTTCTCCCTGATGAACGCCGAATTCTCGATGTGGCAGGCCAGCGCGGATCAGTGGCAGCTGCGCCTGCGCGCCCAGCCCGTGCGCACCGATCTGCAGCTGCATCTCTCCGATACCGGCGAGCTCAACGTCGAAGGCTCGCTCCATCGCGCCCCCGCCCTCGATGCCATGCCGGTCGACCTCCAGACCGAGTGGAGCGGCGCCCAGCTCGGACAAGTGAGCCGCCTCATTGCCGGCATGGACAGCGGATGGCGCGGGGACCTGGATGCAACCGCCACCATGCGCGGCACCCTCGGCGATCTCAGGACCGAGTCACGGCTGAGAGTCGGCAGTTTGCGCCGCCAGGAGTTTCAGCCGTTGTCGACCGTCGACGTGGACGCAACCTGCCGCAGCGAATACCACAGCGCGCAACGCACTGTCGACAACATCACCTGCTTCTGGCCGATTTCAAGCGGCCACCTTATCCTCACCGGCAGCGTGCAGGGACTCGCAGCGCCGAATGCGAATCTTCAGCTCGAAATCAACCAGGTTCCGGCCTCCTTCCCTGTCAGCATCCTCGGGCTCATGCGCCCCAACGCACAAAACACCACGGTCGGCGGCACCGTGAATGGAAATTTCCAGCTCGTCACTGCTGAACACCGCAGCATCCTCACCGGCGACGCAGGGGCAACCGCCGTCTCGCTGCGCTTTCCCGGAGGCACCCTGACCTTGCCTCCCATGCATTTCGTTGCCCCGCCTTCGCAGCCTGCGCCGCCCCGCCGCGCAAAGCGCGTTCCTCCTTCGCCTGTCATGCCGCAGAACGCAATCCAGCTTCAGTCCATCGCCGTTCCCATGGGCGAGCCCGATCCGGTGCTGGCCGATGCCCGTCTCACCCGTGCGGGCTTCGAAATCCATCTCAGCGGGCAAGCCGCCCTCGCCCGTTTGCTTCCCGCCGCTGCCAATTTCGGGCTGCTCGAAAACGGCCTGGCCGTCGTTGCTCCCAAAGGACGCGCCACCCTCAGTCTCACCACCCAGGGCAGCTGGATCCGGCCGCCTGGCCCAACTCCCGCGATCGGAACCAACGGCACCCTTAAACTCGAAGCGGTGCAGCTGAAGCCGGCCTTTCTCCCCGCCCCCGTCGACGTGCAGTCGGCGGAGATTACTCTCACGCCCCCGGAAATCTTCTGGCAGAACGTCGTCTTCACGTATCGGAAAATCCCCCTGCAGGGTTCCATCCGGTATCCCGCGATCTGCAACCAGCCGGTTGCCTGTCCCGCCGGATTCACCCTGGCCTCCGGCCCGCTCGATGCCGCAGCTCTTGAAACGGCGCTCGGGGTCGACGCGAACGGTGGTTTCCTCGGCCATCTCCTCACCAATGCTCTCGGACCGCACCTCTCCGCCTGGCCTGCGCTCGACGGCGAGATTCGCTGCACTGCTCTCGATCTCAACCGCCTGCCCCTGCGCGACCTCACCACATCCGTCAGCGTCCAGGGCAACAAGCTTACCTTCTCCTCCATCGACGCCACCACCCTCGGAGGAGTTCTTCACGCCAGCGGCGCGATGACCATCGAGGACAGCACACCCCACTGGAATCTGAGCTTTCATCTCGCCGGCGCCCACGCGCCCGAAGTCGCCGCCCTCTTCGGAGAGAAATGGGGATCGGGCCTCATGACTGGTGAAGCCAGCCTCACCATGAACGGCTACCGCAATGAAGATCTCGCCTCTTCAGCCACCGGCGATTTCTCCTTCACCTGGCAAAACGGCGCCTTCGCTCCGGGCGCCGCAACCCCTGACTCTTCCCTCGAACCATTCGATCGCTGGACCGCGAAAGGCACCCTCGCCAAAAGCTCACTCACCATCACCAGCGGGGGAATCGTCCGCGCAGCCCGCACCACCCCGCTCCGCGGAACCATCACCTTCGACCGCGACCTCGACCTCACCCTGCAAACCCGACGCGGCCCCGTCAAAATCGCCGGAACGCTTCCCCAGCCAACCGTCCAGTAATCTGCTCACGGCCCCGTCAGCTTTTTCACGTGAATGCTGTCCTCGACCTCCGGCACCGTCCCGTCATTCACATCCACTTCGGTCGGATCCTCCTGGAATGTGATCCTGTGCGTCACCCGCCCATGCGCCGGAACCCGCACCCGGTCCGTCACCGAGCCGTTCAACCCCGTCACCGTGACCGGAACCTCCGCCTCCGCATACCCCTCATTGGCAATCTCGACCGCCACCAGTACCTGCGACCGAGCCTCACGGCTCGGATACACCCCCACAATCGAAAAATCCGGCAATCCCCGGTCGTGATCCACCCAGTCGTCGAAGAACCAGTGCAGATCTTTTCCGCTCGCCTGCTCCAGCAGCTGCTCGAAATAGCCCGGCGTCGTGTCCCGCGCAGGATCGTACTGCTGCAGCGCGCTCTCGAGCGGCGCGTCCCCCGCAATCCCGCGCAGCATCCACAACACGTACTGCGCCTTCGTCCGGTAGTAGACCGCGTTCGCCGCGTGCAGCAAATCCTGGCCTGGCCCCGCGCCGGGCGTGCTCGGTTCCGCCAGCGCCAGCGCCGGCCGGTCTGCATTCAGATTCTCCAGCGCCGCCGTGTGCCCCTGATTCGCCTCGATCCACAACGTTCCCAGGAAATTCGCCACGCCTTCGTCGAGCCACGCCCGCGGTGACGAAAACTCCCCATGCGCCAGCGAGTGCACGACCACCGGCGCCAGATGCGCCGCGTCGTCGCTGGACAGCGGCGTCGCCAGCATCTCACCCATCTCCGCTGGAGCATCGTCCCCCTCCGGCAGATCCAGAATCGTGAACATCGCACCGGGCTTATTCCCGAGCCACGTTCGCACCAGCGGCTCGACCATCCCGGCGCTCTCCACATAGCGCTGGGCGCTGCCTGCGTCCGCATCCGTCGCGAGCACGCGCAACCCATGCCCATCGGTCTCGCTCCGCCGCGCCAGAAACAGCGACGGCGTCTCGAATCCCAGCCGCGTGGCCGGCAACGACGCCGTGATCACTCCCGGAAACGAAGCCGTCGGCATCGCCGTGGGTTTATCCAGCTTCACAAAATGCCCGTCCAGCAGTGCCACATTCGGCGCCGCCGACAAAAACTCATCCGTCACCCGCAGACGCACCGTCGCGTCCTGATCCATCAGCTTCTGCCGCCCAATCTCCGTAAACAGCTGGGCGCCGGCGCTCAGCAACACCGGCTTCGAGCTCACCGGATACCACACCACATTCCCGAACCCGCGCACTCCGGTGAAATCCTCCGCGATCCGGTCCCAGTCCGAAGCGTCAGCGGTCGCCTCTGGAGCTCCAATCGCCGTCAGCCGCTCCGCACTGAGCGCAATCGCGCCGCCATATTCGACATCCAGCACCGCCTGCGCCCCCGGCGCCAGCGCTCCGGCGAGCGGAATCACCGCCTCGTTCAGTTTGCCTGTGTGATCCGCGTCGCTCGCTATCGTGCTTTGCACAAATGCCGCTTTCTTTCCGCCGAGGCCCACGGTTTCAAAGTTCAGCGTCGAAGAAAGCTGCAGCGCAATCCGTTGCAGCGGCGCCGTCCCGTCGTTGCGCAACGTCACCCGCGCGTCGGCCTCCATCGATTGCTGCCTCGGGCTGAGATGCACGTCGAGATCCCAGGCCGTAATCCTCACCGCAGCCCGCTCCGCATCCGTCACAGCAGCCGCGGCTCCCGCAGCCTGCGGGTTCGCCGCCGCAGGCCGCCCCGCAAACAGCACCTCGGGTTTTTCTGTTGGCTTTTCCGTTTGCTGCGCGAATCCCAGGCAGGTACCGCCAAGCGCAACCGCCAAAATCCAAAACTTCATGAACCCAGACCTTTTTGCGCCTTCACTGGCCGGCGCTCCTCCCGCTCCCGTCCCGACCGCCGCTGCCGAGCCGCCTCAAACAACACCACTGCGCCCGCCGCCGACACATTCAGCGACTCCACTCTGCCCCCCATCGGAATCCGCAGCAGATGATCGCAGGTTTTGCGTACCAGCTCGTGCAGCCCAGCCCCCTCGCGCCCCAGCACCACCACCGTATTGGACCGGAAATCGTACTGGTCGTAATCCATCGTGCCGCGCTCGTCCAAACCCACACTCCACAGGTTCCGCGACTGCAGCATCTCCAGCGCCCGCACCAGATTCACCACCCGCGCCAGCCGCAAATGCTCCGCTGCACCGGCTGCGGCCTTCATGGCGACGGCGCTCAGCGGCGCCGCCCGCCGCTCCGGCAGCAGCACACCATCCACGCCCGCGCCCTCCGCCGTCCGCAACAGAGCCCCCAGGTTCTGCGGGTCCTCAACCCCATCCAGGGCCAGCACCAACCGTGGCTCGGGACCCTCCAGCAGATCCTCGATTCCCAGAAACTCCCGCTCGCGCACCACCGCCAGGACTCCCTGGTGCGCCGCCGTCCCCGCCAGCCGCGTCAGCGATTCCCGCGGCTCGGTTCTCACCGGCACGCCCGCCGCCCTGGCCAGCGCCGCAATCTCGGCCACGCGCTTCGCCGCTCCCTGTTCCAGCCGCTCCCGCGCCACGCAAATATGGTCAAATCGCCGTTCCCCCGCGCGCAGCGCCTCTTCCACCGGGTGCAGGCCGTAAATGATTTCCATCCTTTCCAGTTTATCCTTGCCGACTCGTGCAAATTCGATTGATAATGGAGGAGTTACAGGCGAGCATGACAGGCCCCTCCTGCCAGTCGTTTTTTGGCTTGCGTGGGCCCGAGTCTCGAAAAGCGGGGCGTGTGTGTGGACGTAACGCAAAAACTCGAAAAACTCGTTACCCGCAGCGTCTTCCGCAGACCTTCCTCCGTCTGTGAAATTGACATGAGTGCAGCGGCGCTCCAGCTCGCGCAGCAGATCCAGTCAGAGAATGCCCGTGTCGCCGAAGGCCTCAAGCGCCACGACGCCCAGCTGCTCGACGAGCTCATCGTGCTCTACCAGCACCGCCTCCTGCGCTACCTCCTCTACCTCACCGGCAATCGCGAGCTCGCCGAAGACCTCTTCCAGGAAACCTGGATGCGCGTCCTCCTGCGCGGCTCCCAGTTCAACGGCAATTCCCGCTTCGACACCTGGCTGTTCACGATCGCCCGCAACCTCGTCATCGATCTCCGCCGCCGCCGCTCCATGGCCAGCCTCGAGGAAATGTGCGAGAACGGCGACGAAGAGCGCCCCTTCGAGGTTCCCAGCCAGGAGAAAACGCCCTTCGAGCATCTCGCCACCCTCGAAAGCGGCCAGCTGGTCGCGGAAGCTCTCCTCACCCTCGATCCGCTCCATCGCGAAGTGCTCGTTCTTCGCTTCCACGAAGAAATGTCTCTCGAAGAGATCGCGCGCATGACGCGTGCTCCGCTGTCGACCGTCAAATCTCGCCTTTATCGCGGCCTGGCCGCGCTCAGACCCCACGTCCGGTCGGCAACCCGGTCCGTTGCCGCATCTTCTGAACGGATGGAGGTTCTATGAGCAGCGATGTATTCCGTCCGAGGTCCGTTACCGGACACCCGATTCCCGAAGTCGTGCTCCGAACACGCCGCTCCGTGATGGAAGCCGCTTTCAACCTTGAAGAGCAGCGGATGCGCAAGCGCCGCCATGCTGGCATCGCCCTGCTGGCGATGGGTACGCTGATCGTGCTGATCGCGCCTGCCCTGTGGCTGGCCGTCACCGATCTCACCGCGGGCGAGCACTTTTTCGAGCTGCCCGTCATGATGCTCACCCTCTTCCTGGTTTTTCTCTCCGCTATCTTCGCCGTCCTGCTGATCACGTGGAGAGATCGGGCTGTGCGCGAAAAGCAACGATAATTTTCGGGGCCGCTTTCCATGAACAACGATCACCGTATCGAGATACCCTCCGACGGTTTCTCGAGTGAGCTCCGGCTCATTCCTCTCTGGTCCGTCGTCGGCGCCATCATCGCCTTTGCGATCATGCAGTACCTCATGTGGGTTGTGGTGCCCGCCCATCGCCACCATCCCCCCAACATGCCCTTCTGGTTCCGCTTCTATATCGATCTCAGCATCGGCGCCCTCGCCGCCCTGTACGTGCTCATGATCGGCTACATCAGCCGCGACTCACCCCGCCGCGGCATGAGTACCCCTCTCTGGATGGTGGTGTGCGTCGTGATTCCCAGCGGTATCGGTGCGGTCCTCTATTTCCTCCTCCGCCTGCCCGCGCTCTCCATCTGCCCCGCCTGCAACGCCCGCATCGAGGCGGATTACCACTTCTGTCCCCAGTGTGCCTACCAGATCGCCCCCTGCTGCGGCAATTGCCACCGTACCGCCCGCATCACGGATCTCTACTGCGTCTACTGCGGCCACCACCTGGCGGTGGACAACCCCCCAGCCCGCCTCCACGCCTTCGCCGACTAGGCTGATCCGAAAACCAAACAGAATGTAGTTATCGTTCTGTCACGCGGTCGAGTAAGTCGAAAAACTCAGGGAAAGAAATGGCCGCGGATTCGGCGCCCCGAATCAGGGTATCTCCCGTCGCGCGGAGAGCGGCGACCGAGAAGGCCATGGCGATGCGGTGATCGCCGCCGGAATCGATGGCAGCGCCATGCAGCGTTTGACCGCCGGGCACGTCGAGGCCGTCGTCGAACTCCTCCACTTCGGCGCCCATGGCGCGAAGATTCGCGGCCACCAGAGCGATGCGATCCGATTCTTTGACGCGCAGTTCCCTGGCGTCGCGGATGCGGATGCCGGTTTGCGTGTACGGGCCGATGGCAGCCAGCACCGGCAGCTCGTCGATCAGCTGCGCCGAGAGCGCGCCCGCGATCGTAGTGCCGGTGAGCCCGTTGGGCGGTGCGTTGACCTGCACGGTGCCCACCAGTTCATCGTTTTTGGTTTCGAGATTGAGCACACCGATGTGCGCGCCCAGCGCAGTGAGCACGTCGAGCAGCGTGGCGCGCGTGGGATTGAGCCCGAGGTCGTCAAAGATGAGGTTCGAGCCAGGGAAGAGCGCGGCGGCGCACAGGAAGAACGCAGCCGAGGAGATGTCGCCGGGAACGGCGGCGTCGATGGCGCGGAGCTGCTGGCCGCCGGCGATCGAAACGGAATCTTTGGCGCGATCGACCGTGGCGCCGAAGGCCCGCAGGGCCAGCTCGCCGTGGTCGCGGGTGCGGACCGATTCGCGAACCGTGGTGATGCCCTCCGCCTGCAGTCCGGCGAACAGCAGCGCGGTTTTCACCTGGGCGCTGGGAATGGGCGTGGTGTAGTCGGTGGCGGCGAGGGGCGCGCCGTCGATGGTGATCGGCGCGTGGCCGTCGGTGAGGTCGAGGCGGGCGCCCATCAGGGCAAGCGGCTTGCGAATGCGCTCCATCGGGCGGCGGCTCAGAGAGGCGTCGCCGATGAGGGTGAAGGTGCCCGCTTGCGCGGCCAGCAGGCCGGAGAGCATGCGCATTGTCGAGCCCGAGTTGCCGCAGTCGAGAGGCGAGGCGGAGGGACGGAAGCGGCCGCTGACGCCTGTGATCTCGACCGAATTTTCGCTGCGGTGCACGCGTGCGCCGAGAGCTTCGACGCAGGCGAGAGACGAGGCGCAGTCGGCTCCCGTGGAAAAATTGGTCAGGCGGGTAGTGCCCGCGGCGAGGCCTCCCAGCAATGCGTAACGGTGACTGATACTTTTGTCGCCGGGCAGGCGCAGGCTGCCCTCGACGGTGCGGGCGGGCTGGATAATACGTTCGGTGGCAACAGCGTGCATAGGAACAGGTTACAGGTGACAGGGCACAGGTTGCAGCGCGGCCCATCTTGATTTCTACACCGCGCTGTGCGAGATTCGGGATCGTAGTGACTCCCCATCTTGCTGAACTGTTCGCCGAGGAGTATCGCGCGATTCGGCCGCGAGCTCCGATGCCTTCCATGGAAGTGCGTTTCTACCGGTTCACCTCGCTGAACACCACCATCCGGCTGCGCGAGGGGCGGATCCGCGTCAGCCTTTCCGATCTGCTGGAGGGTGCGCCGGAGCCAGTGCTGCGGGCCATTGCCCACATCCTGCTGGCGAAGTTGTATCGCAGGCCGATCGATCCGGGGCAGGCGCGGCGATACCGGCGATTTACCTCGAGCGAGGCGGTGGTGCGGCAGAGCGAGCGCATCCGGCAGACGCGCGGGCGGAAAAAGATCCTGTCCGCGCAGGGCCAGCATTACGATCTCGATGAAGTTTTCGAAACCCTGAACCGGCAGTTCTTTCACGGGCTGATGGGCCGGCCGCTGCTCACATGGAGCGAGGTCACGGCGCGGCGGCTGCTGGGGCATTACGATCCGGCGCACAATACCATCATGGTCAGCCGGGTTTTCGATCGCAGGGGAACCCCGCGTTATGCCATCGAATATCTGATGTACCACGAGATGCTGCACCTGAAGCATCCCGTGAAGCAGAAGAACGGCCGGCGCTGCGTGCATTCGGCGGCCTTCCAGGCGGAAGAGAAGCTGTTTCCGGAACTGGAGCGGGCGAAGGCCTATCTGAAGACTCTATAGAAGCAGCCGGTAGCCGGTAGCCGGTAGCCTGTAGCAGATAGATGGGAGCGACAGCGGAGGGAGCGGCGGCATGAATCGGAGGGGTACCTTAAAATGAAAGTGGGCCCCTGAAGTTCTCCAGCGGGCGAGGCGGTATCGAAACAGTGGACGCGGCAGGCGTCGAGACAGACCGCCGAAGGATTCAGACTTGATCGGGACTAAAGTTCTCAACAAGGTTTTTGGGACCAGCAACGAGCGGGCGGTGAAGCGCCTGCTGCCGCGCGTGACGGAGATCAACGCGCTCGAGCCGCAGACCAGGGCTCTGAGCGATGAGCAGCTGCGCGCGAAGACGACGGAGTTCAGGGCCCGGATTGCCGCGGCTCTGGAAGGCATCACCGACGAAGAGGCGCGGGTCGCGGCGGAGAAGCAGGCACTGGACGACATTTTGCCGGAGGCCTTCGCGGTGGTGCGCGAGGCCGGATGGCGCGCCGTAACCATGCGGCATTTCGATGTCCAGCTGGTCGGCGGCATGGTGCTCCACCAGGGCAAAATCGCCGAGATGAAGACCGGCGAGGGCAAGACGCTGGTCGCGACCCTGCCCTGCTATCTGAACGCGCTGGCCGGTCATGGCGTGCACGTGGTCACGGTCAACGATTATCTGGCCAAGCGCGACGCCGAGTGGATGGGGAAGATTTACGAATTTCTCGGGTTGACGGTGGGGGTCATCGTCCACGACCTCGACGACAACCAGCGGCGCAAGGCGTACGGGTCCGACATCACCTACGGGACGAACAACGAATTCGGCTTCGACTACCTGCGCGACAACATGAAGTTCGAGTTGGCCGACTGCGTGCAGCGCGGGCACTACTACTCGATCGTGGACGAGGTGGACTCCATCCTGATCGACGAGGCGCGGACGCCGCTGATCATTTCCGGACCAACGGATCAGACAACCGACAAGTACGCGCGGGTGAACCGGATTATTCCTTCCCTGGAGCTGGGCGAGGAGATCGAGAAGAGTCCGGAAGAGAAGATTCTGACCGGCGATTACGTCGTCGATGAGAAGCACAAGACCATCGCGGTGACCGACGAAGGATGGGAGAAGATCGAGGGCCTGCTGGGGATTGGCAACATTGCCGATCCGGAAAACTGGGATCTGAAGCACCACGTTGAGACCGCCATCAAGGCGCACTCGCTGTACAAGAAGGACGTGCAGTACGTGGTGAAAGACGGTGAGGTGATCATCGTCGACGAGTTCACCGGACGCATGATGCCAGGGCGGCGCTGGTCCGATGGCCTGCATCAGGCGGTCGAAGCCAAGGAAGGCGTGAATATTCGGCGCGAGGATCAGACGCTCGCGACCATCACCTTCCAGAATTATTTCCGCCTCTACAAGAAGCTGGCCGGCATGACGGGCACCGCGGAAACCGAGGCGTCGGAGTTCGACAACATCTACAAGCTGGACATTGTTGTGATTCCCACGAATAAGCCGATGCGGCGCATCGAGAACGCCGATGTGGTGTTCCGGACGGCGAAGGAAAAGTACTACGCGGTTGCGGACGAGATTGCGAAGCTGCACGAGAATCAGCAACCGGTGCTGGTGGGCACCACGTCCATCGAGAAGAGCGAGGTCCTGTCGCAGATTCTGGCGCGCAAGGGTGTGCGGCACGTAGTGCTGAACGCCAAGTATCACGAGCGCGAGGCGGAGATCGTGGCCCAGGCCGGCCGGCTGGGCATGGTGACGATCGCCACCAACATGGCCGGACGCGGCACCGATATTTTGCTCGGCGGCAATCCGGATTTTGTGGCACGCCAGGAGCTGGTGAAGAAGGCGATGGCGCGATCGATTTCAGTGGCCGAGGGCGCGATCAATCCGACCGCGCCGGCCGGGATGCTGCGCTTCTATTACCAGGGCCAGGAGTACGAGACCAGCCAGGAGAACTGGGATCGCGTGTACGAGGGACACGCGGCCACCGCAGGCGGCGAGCACGAGCAGGTGATCGCGGCGGGCGGCCTGTTTATCCTGGGCACAGAACGGCACGAGTCGCGGCGCATCGATAACCAGCTGCGCGGCCGCTCCGGACGGCAGGGGGATCCGGGCGCTTCGCGGTTTTATCTGTCGCTCGAAGACGACCTGATGCGGATCTTCGCGCGCGAGTGGGTTTCGACGCTGCTGCAAAAGATGGGGATGGAAGAGGGCATGCCCATCGAGTCGCGGATGATCTCCAACCGCATCGAGGCGGCGCAGAAGGCGGTGGAAGGGCAGAACTTCGAAGCGCGCAAACATCTGCTCGAGTACGACGATGTGATGAACAAGCAGCGTGAGGCCGTCTATGGGTTGCGGCGGCAGCTGCTGGAAGGGCTCGATCAGAAGGAGCTGATCGTCGAAGATTACGTGCCCAACATCCTGAGTGGGTTGCTGGATGAGTTTGCCAGCGAGCGCGTGCATCCGGATCAGAGGGATGTGAAGGGTCTGCGCCAGAAGCTGGGTCAGCATTTCGGGTTCGACCTCGAAGCCGAAGGCATGGACGCGAAGCAGATGACGCGGCACGAACTGGGCGAGACGATTTTCGAGCGGCTGAAGGCGAAGTACGACGCCAAGCAGCAGCTGATCGGCGACGTGCAGATGCGCTTCCACGAGCGGATGATCATGCTGAGTGTGATCGATGGGCTGTGGAAGGACCACCTGCTCAACATGGACCACCTGAAGGAAGGCATCGGCCTGCGCGGGTATGCGCAGCAGGATCCGCTGGTGGCCTACAAGAAGGAATCCTTCGAGATGTTCGAGGGAATGATGGAGCGGTTCCAGGAAGATACAGTGCGCTTCCTCTTCCTGATGAGGATCGTGGGGCCGGATGGGCAGCCGGTCGAGATTCCAGCGCGACCGCGGCCCGCGATTCCTGCGGCTCCCAGCGTGCCGTCGGCAGACGGTAACGGGCACAGGGATTCCAACGCTCCGCCGATACCGCTGGCTCCCAGCAGGGCGCCGTCCACCACCATCGACGATATTGAGAAGGAATTCCAGCGGAAGAAGCAGAAGGAGCTGGAGCACGCGCGGATGGCGGGAGGCGGCGATGGGTCGGCTCCGGCGCAGCGGCGCGTGGGAGAAAAGGTGGGGCGCAACGACCCTTGTCCGTGCGGGTCGGGGAAGAAGTACAAGAAGTGCCACGGAGCAAGCGAAGCATAAGGACGAGGGGCAAAGAGAAAAGGGGTGCGGGGATGAGAGTACTCGCACCCCTGGTGTTTTAGGACTGAATTGCCCCTGAGCCAGAGACGATCCATGGTCTGGACGGAGTGCTAGAGGGTCCCTGCCACGCGGGGACTGGCGTCGGCGATCGGTGTGCGAACGCGTCCAGGAGCGATGTTCAGCGGGGCCGGCAACTCGATCACGGAAACGCCAGATCCAGTGAAGGTACCGTCGCCGTTCGGGGTGCCATCCTCGCTGACGAAGATCGAGCCGCGATAGAGATCGAGGGCCGAAGAGAGTGGGAAGGTACCGGTGTTGATGGTGCCCACAGCCTGATTTGTGGTGTTATTAACGATCTCGACCTCGTTCAGGATTTCATTATTGATATAGGCAGCGTTGGTGACGGGATCAACGACGATTCCCCCCGGCTGGCCATCGTCGGCAATCGATGTCGTAACGGTGTTGTTGGCGCCGTTGATCACCGTGATACTGGAGTTGTTTGTTGCGTACACATGGTTGCGGAAGAAGTCGACGGCAACGGCAAAAGTGGCATCATCGCCGGTGGGAATCGCGGCGCTGATGGTATTCGTGGCTCCATCGAGGACATCGACTGCGCCGGGGTATACATCCTGAGCGATGTAGATCTTGTTAGTGATGGGGTTAACGCCGAGACCCTCAGATCCGTCGAGTGAAACCTGAGACAGGATCAGGTCAGTTGAACCGTCAATAACAAAAACATAAAAGGAGTTGGAGACGTAAATCCGGTTGGTGAGGGGATTGACCACGACATTGCGGGCGTAGGGAATGTCGATCGTCGCAACCGTAGCGAAGGTCCTGGTATCGATGATGTAAAGGGCTCCCTGAAACGCGTCAGCGGCGTAAAGACGGGAGGTCAGCGGGTTGACGGCAACGGCTTTGATCTCTTCGCCAAGGGTGATGGTGCGAAGAACCTGATTCGTATTTTCATCGACGACATCGATTTGGTTTTGGAAGGGAATGTAAAGGCGTCCGGCGGCGGGGTCGACATCCGGAGATCCAGGAGGGTTCGGGGTCGGGATGGTGGCGACGACGGTTTGAGCGTGGGCAGCAGGAGCAAGGGTCTGGAAAGTCAGAACGAGCAGGCAGAGAGATGCGACGGCAAGGGAGATTCTCCCATGCAGGGCTGCGATTTTCATAAGTCCCCCAAGGCAGTTGATGGGAGCGCACAGCGCGCGTGCGCTGCAATGTTGATTCGTGCCAGTGCGTGCGAAGTTGCTTCCCTATAGTGAGGGCAAACTGCCGCGCATTTCACTCCCTATTCAGTAACCAAAAGGTAACCGGAGGTTGGGCGGCCTGTTGAAATTCTTTCGAACTGCTGAGATGCCGGCGCGACGGTTCTTGAGAACGATGGCGGCAAAGACGGCGGAGCAAATCACCTGAAGGAAAGGTGGACCTAGAGAGGGCCTGCAGATTCCTGGAGAAGCCAGTCGAGATAGCGTTTGCCCGCCGCGTCGGGCATGAGCACCAGCAATTCCGGGACCTCGTAGGAGTGGAGGCGACGGACGGCGGCTTCGAGGCGATCGAGATGGGCGGCAGTGGATTTGATCAGGAGCAGAAACTCGGCCGCCCTTTCCAGTTCGCCTTTCCAGCGATAGATGGAGGTGAGGCCGGGCACGATGTTGACACAGGCCGCGAGGCGCTCGTCGACAAGGGAGCGGGCGATGTTCTCGGCTTCTTCCTGCGAGCCTGCGGTGGTGAGGACGAGGCGTACATCGGCGGCGGGTACAATCATCGGTTGGCTCACGACCAGCAGTGCGGTTGGCAGCATCATAAAGGTCAAACGCGCATGGGAGAAGCATGAACGCCGAGATTAAGTTTGGAACGTCGGGTTGGCGCGCGGTCGTCGCGGATGAGTTCACCATGGCGAATATCCGGAGAGCGGTGGCCGGGATCGCCCGGTATGTGGCGTCGCAAAATGGGTCGAGGACGGTTCTGGTGGGGCGCGATCCGCGATTTCTGGGGGAGATGTTTGTCGCCGATGCGGCGAAGGTGCTTGCGGCCCATGGCGTGACCCCGCTCATCATTCCGGAGCCGGCGCCGACGCCCGCGATTGCCTACGCGGTGCGACGGTTGAAGACAGGCGGGTCGATCAACTTTACGGCGTCGCACAATCCGCCGGAATACAACGGCATCAAGTATTCGACGCCGGACGGCGCGCCGGCACTGCCGGAGGTGACCCACCAGATCGAAGCGAACGTGAAGGCGCTGGACGAGGTGCCTTCACCGGCGGATACAGGAGCGAAGTACGAACAGGTCGATGTCAAGCCGGATTATCTGAAGCGGCTGGCCGAGCTGGTCGACCTGAAGGCGATCCAGAAGTCGGGAATGAAGGTGGTCTTCGATCCGTTCTGGGGTGCGGCGCGGGGGTACAGCTGCCACATTCTGCGCGAGCATGGTGTGGAGACGGCAACCGTCCACGATTATCGTGATGTTCTGTTCGGCGGACACGCGCCGGAGCCGGATGGCGAGCTGCTGAATGCCTGCCGGGAGAAGATGAAGGAGACCGGCGCAGCGATCGGCATTGCGACCGATGGCGATGCGGACCGGTTCGGAATCGTGGATCGCGACGGAACGTTCATCCAGCCGAATTACATCATTGCGCTGCTGTTCGATTATCTGGTGGACACGCGAGGCTGGAAAAACGGGGTCGCGAAGTCGGTAGCAACCACCAACCTGATTAACGCGCTGGCGGATGAGTTCAAGGTACCCCTCTACGAAACGCCGGTCGGCTTCAAGTACATCGGGGAGCTGATTAACGAGGACAAGATTGCCATTGGGGGCGAGGAGAGCGCTGGGTTGACGATTCGCGGGCATGTTCCGGAAAAGGACGGCGTGATTGCCGGACTGCTGGCGGCAGAGATGGTAGCGGTCCGCGGCACCAGCCTGGGCGAACAATTGAAGAAGATATTTGCCAGGGTTGGTTCCTTCTATCCAAATCGGGAGAATTTCCGCTTGACTCCCGAGGTCAAGGCTAAGTTCACTGAGAAGATCAAGACTGATCCGCACGAGCTGGGCGGGCGGAAGGTTGTGCAGGCGGTCCGGATCGACGGACTGAAGCTGATCCTGGCAGATGGCTCGTGGGTGTGCTATCGGCTGAGCGGAACCGAGCCAGTGGTGCGGGTTTATTCCGAAGCTCGCAAAGAAAGCGATAAGGGACCGCTGAGCCAGGCGGCGAAGGATTGGGTTTTGCAGTGATCGGTGGTTCGTGGAACAGGCGGCGGATGTGAGCGGGGAGCAGAAGCAGACAGGATTGGTCGAGCGGGCGGCGCAGGCGCTCTACCGGATGCGGCGGCGCATCGCGACAGCCGCGGTAATTGTGGCCGCACTGGTGTTTGGGTATCACGCCATCTTTGGCGAAAACGGTCTCAGTGTGTACCAGCAGAGGCGCGCGGAGGATCGGGCCGTGCAGAAGCGGATTGCCGAGCTCCAGCAGGAGAACGCGCGGCTGGCGCAGCACGTGAAGGCGCTCAGGACGGATCCGGACGCCATTGAGCGTGAGGCGCGGGACCGGCTGCACTATGCGCGGCCCGGCGAAGTGATCTGGACCGAAGACGGTCCGCAGGGAAATCCGGCGCCGGCCCAGCCGAAGCAGTAAGCGCGATTCGCCTCTCCCGTATCCTGGAACCCAGGGGCCGTGACTGGCCTGGGGATCGCAGGCTGCATCTTTTTCTGAGAATTCGCATTTAATCTGAAGAGAGTATGGACAAATTTGTCATCCGCGGCGGCAATCCGCTCCTCGGCACCATCCGAGTCAGCGGCTCGAAAAACTCCGCCCTGCCGTGCATGGCCGCGGCTCTGCTGACGGAAGACGAAGTGGTGCTGGAGAACATTCCCCAGGTGCGGGACATCGAGACGGAACGGAAGCTGCTGGTATCGATGGGCGCCGAGGTGGAGCTGGGGTATGGGCGCGCGCAGCATCGGACGACGATCAGCTGCCGGACGATCAAGGATCCGACCGCGCCGTACGAGATTGTGAAGACGATGCGGGCGTCGTCGCTGGTGCTGGGGCCGCTGGTGGCCCGGATGGGAGTGGCACGCGTGTCGATGCCGGGTGGATGCGCGATCGGGGCGCGGCCGATCGATCTGCACACGAAGGGTCTGGAGATGCTGGGCGCAAAGATCGGCTATGAGCACGGGTACATCGAGGCGCGCGCGGAGCGGCTGAAAGGCGCTCATATCGTCTTCGACAAGATTACGGTGACGGGAACCGAAGACCTGCTGATGGCTGCGGTGCTGGCCGACGGCGAGACCGTCATGGAGAACTGCGCGCGCGAACCAGAGGTGACCGACCTGGCGGCGATGCTGAGCGCCATGGGGGCTCAGATCCATGGGGCTGGGACTTCGACAATTCAGGTGAAGGGCGTGGCCAGGCTGCGCGGCGCGAAGCACCGGATCAATCCTGATCGCATTGAGGCAGGAACGTTCCTGGTGGCGGGCGCGATCACCGGTGGCGACTTGTGCGTCGCGAACTGCAATCCATCGCACCTGACGGCGGTGATGGGGAAGCTGCAGGAGTGCGGCGTGCGCATCGATGTGCTCAGCAAAGACCAGATTCGCGTACGCAGCGAAGGCGCCCTGAAGGCAGCGGACATTTCAACCGAGGAGTACCCTGGCTATCCAACCGACATGCAGGCGCAGTACATGGCCCTCGCCACGCAGGCGGAAGGAACGTCGCTGGTGAAGGAGAACATCTTCGAGAACCGGTTCATGCATGTGCAGGAGCTGGTACGGATGGGCGCCAACATTCGCGTGAGGGGCGAACCGCAACCGTGCGCGGACGAACGCCGCTGTCGGCGGCGGCGGTGATGTGCTCAGACCTGCGGGCGTCGGCATCGCTGGTGCTGGCCGGCCTGGTGGCGGAGGGCGAGTCAATTCTGGATCGTGTGTACAACATCGATCGCGGCTACGAGCACATTGAAGAGAAGCTGCGCGGAGTGGGCGCGCAGATCCGGCGCATGGGCAATGTGTTCCAGGAGAAGCGCGAGCCTGAGCTGGCCGCGCTGTAGAACAGCGTTCAGGGTGCGGCGTTCGGGAAATACAAAGGCCGCGGTGGTGCATCACAAGAAGAAAGAGGAGAGTTGCGATGGCAAACGCGGAGGATCGCGCACTGCGCGAACAGCTGGTGAAGTTTTTGCGAGGCGGCGAGGCGCACGCGGACCTGAAGGCAGTGCTGGATGATTTCCCGGTAAAGGCGCGCGGGGTGGTGCCGAAGGGGGCAGAGCATTCGGCGTGGCAGCAGCTGGAGCACATTCGGCTGGCGCTGCATGACCTGCTGGATTTTTCGACGAACTCGCATTATGAGGCGATGAAGTGGCCCGACGACTATTGGCCGAAAGAAGCTGCGCCGGAGGATAGCGCGGCGTGGGATAAGTCGGTGCGCGCGCTGAAGAAGGACATCGCGGATTTCGAGAAGCTGGTGGGCGATCCGGAGTCGAATCTGTACGCCACGATTCCGTGGGGCGACGGGCAGACGCTGCTGCGGGAAGTGCTGCTGGCGGGCCAGCACACGAGTTATCACCTGGGACAGATTGTGCTGCTGCGACGGATGCTGGGTGCGTGGGAGAACTAGCCGTCCAGGCCTGACGGCCCGAAAAGCTCAACGCTAGCGTCTGGGCTCGGCGGTGAGCGTGGCGCGTGTGGCGGGGTGGCTGGCGTCGGGAAATTGTGCCGGAAAGATCAGGGTCACTTTGGTGCCGCGTCCGGGGCGGCTGGTGATATCGAAGAGCGCCGCGTCGCCATAGAGCACCTGCAGGCGCTCGCGAACATTTTTCATGCCGATGCCCGTCCCCTGGAGTACGCCACTGGTGTGTGCGCGGCCGGGAGCGATACCGACGCCGTCATCCTCCACTTCGATCACTAATTTGCCGCGCTCGATGCGGCTGCGCAGCGTGATCACACCGCCCGCGATGCGCGGTTCCAGCCCATGCTTGATGCTGTTTTCCACCAGCGGCTGCAGCAGCATGCTGGGCACGGGGATTTCCAGTGTTTCCGGATCGATCTCCCGTGCCACGGAGAGCTTCTCCGCACCGAAGCGGGCAATCTCGATGGAGAGGTAGTCGCCGGTGGTGGCGAGCTCGTCGCGGAACGGGACAAACGCATCGTGTTCGTGGAGCATTTTGCGGAGGATGTTGGCGAGCTTGACGATCAGCTCGCGGGCCTGCTCGGGGCGAAAGCGCACCAGCGACGCGATGGAGTTGAGGGTGTTGAAAAGGAAGTGCGGATTGATCTGGCGCTGGAGCGCGTCCAGGCGCGCTTCGAGGAGAAGGCGCTTTTGTTCCTCGAGCGATTGCTCGATGCGGATGGCGTTCCAGATCTTCAGGGGGATGCCGACCACCATGGCCGCGCAGGTCCAGATTGCGATGCGGATGATCCAGCTGTCGGAAACGAGCGCGAACAGCCGGTGCGACAGGCGCGAGGTCCATTCGCGGAGGATTTCCATGGCAACGATGAGGACAAGCAGGAGAATCTGGCGGTCGATGCGGGGACGAAGCAGGGTGCGGCGAACCCAGCGATAGAGGCTGAGGTCGACGAAGGGAGAGAAGGACCAAACCTCCTCTTTGTCGACGAAGCGTCCGTAAATCCCGGCGGTGATGGCGACGGCAAGCAGAAAGGGAAGGGCGAGGAATTCGCCGTGGAGGACGGCCGGAAGCGCCAGGACCGTCGCTCCGATGAGGGCAGCGCCGGGGCCGATGAGGATGCCGATCAGGATGGTGGTTTCGAAGGAGATGTCGGCAGCGTAGAAGTTAGGGACAGCAACGCGAACCCAGACGCCGAGGCCAAGCGGAACGCAGATGAAAGCGACCAGGCCCAGGGTTTGCGGGAGGGTGCGGTCTTCTCGGAAGAGCAGGTTCTGAAACTCGCGGGAGCGCCCGAGCGCGGAAGAGACGGCCGCGGCCACACCCAGCTTGATGAGCAGGGTGATGAGGATGATGCGCGAGTCGAGCACCAATTCAGCGTACAGCGTTCGGCGTTCAGCGTTCAGGAAAACGCGGGACTTCTATAATCGAAAGTATGGCAATCGCTTCAGTGCGCAAAGTCGCCGATGCCGACTTCCCCACGCGGTGGGGGCATTTTCGCATCGTGGGCTTTGAGGGCGTGTATACGGACGACGATCCTGCGCGTTGTGGACAGACGGCGGAGAAGGAAGAAGCTGTAGCGCTGGTCATGGGCGATATTCATGCCGCGCCGCCGCTGGTGCGGATCCATTCGCAGTGCCTGACCGGAGATGTGTTTCATTCGCTGCGCTGCGACTGCCGGCTGCAGCTGGAGCTGGCACTGCGCAAGATTGCCGATGCCGGCGTGGGGATCCTGCTCTACGAGCAACAGGAGGGACGCGGCATCGGGCTGATGGCGAAGCTGCGCGCCTACGAACTGCAGGATCAGGGTCTGGACACGGTGGAGGCGAATCTTCGCCTGGGATTCGAGGCCGACTGCCGTGAATTCGAGCTGCCGGCGGAAATCCTGCGGCAGATGGGCGTGACGTCGGTGCGGCTGATTACAAATAACCCCGAAAAAGTGGCCGCGCTGGAGTCAGCCGGGGTTCACGTGATCGAGCGCGTTTCGGCGGAAGTGCCCGCGGAGGATAGCTTCGAGCAGTACCTCCGCGTAAAGCAGGAAAAAATGGGACACATTTTTGAATCGATGGACGGGCCCATCCGTTAGTCGATTCGGGACCATACGCCGTGCGTGTCCACATACTTGAGACCCCGGTGCAAACGTGCCGGATCCGATCCGGCTCGCGGTTTAGTTGCCTTTGACGGCGGCGGCGAGCGGGAGAATGAATCCCATGAGCGCCACGAGGAGCGATGTACCGGCAAGTGCTGCGATGAGAAACATATGCGAACCCCTTCTGAGTGGCTGACCACTCCGGTTGAATCGAGAACAATGCCCGCTGTCCGAGATCGTGATGACTCGAAGTTTTTCCCGATCGGCGGAGCTGCTCTTCTTTTGCTGGCCGGCAAAGAAGATAACCGCGCCGATCGGTAAAACTGCGGGAGAACGGTAGCAGAAAGTTTGGCAAGTACAGCAGTGGTGCAGGCAAGGAGACGGTGAACTCAAATCCTGTTGGTGATCATGTTGATTTCATTTCCAATCTTGTGAGTCAGCGCAGAGCCTGTGGCTACGGCGCTGAGCAGGAGAACGGAAAGCAGCAGGACATACTCGACCAGGTCCGCGCGATCCTTGTGCAGCCAACGGTTCAACCACTGCCTGGGACGGCTCATTTGGATTTGTCCTCAGCTTCCTGCGCTTCGTGAATCGTGATGCGCTTCGTTCACTGTTTGGTGATTCTGCCTGTCGGCAGCCCGGTAAACAATTCCATATGCGTAATGAGAGGCCCATCATTTGGAAATGGGCCGCGCTATTACTGCGCAAGCCGCAGCATGATCCGCGCAGCAGATTACGAGGTGGTTACGAGATTCGGCTCGCGGACGACAAAAGGGCGGGCGACCATGACCGCCCGACGCAAAGGCGGGAGATAGCCGGGGCGGGTGTCTCGGTTGTGCGGTCGAAAATGTTACTGCCGTGATGGCTTATTCGTGCGGTTTTATGGTAACCAGCACGACGCCGTGCGCCGGCACCTGCGCGGCGTAGTGATCGGTCTGGTCTTTGATTTCCTTGTCGGACCACAGATCACGGACGGTTGCGCGCAGCGATGAGGGATAGCCGATGTCGGTCCAGCCGACGCCGATGGAGATGGGCGTGGGGCTGAGATTGAGAAGCGCGACGGCGCGGCTGCCATCGGCCAGCTGCCTGGACCACACCTCAATCTCGCCGTCCTTCTTAACGCGGGTTCCCGCCTGGCCCAGCGGGTCCTGATCGACGGCGATGACGGCGCGGTTCAGCAGGATCGATCTGGTGTCGGCCGACATGTTGGCGACGTCGGTTCCGGTGAGCAGAGGCGCGGCGAACATCGCCCACACGCTGAAGTGGGTGCGGTATTCCTCTGTGGTCATGCCGCCGTTACCGATCTCCAGCATGTCCGGATCATTCCAGTGACCGGGTCCCGCGTAGCTCTCGACGCCGGGCGCGGCCATCAGCTCAATAATCTGCACAAGGCCGTTGCCACCCCACGGTTTTTTGCAATCCCAGCAATCCTGGATATCGCCGGTGGCTCGCCACAGGTTGCCGACCGGACTGGCCCAGAGCCAAGGCTTGTTCGACCCCCATTC
>Ga0210398_10001120_pt1 | contig 28729 bp, 28 predicted proteins | sample IncBWC4OmetaG_FD_161047 | JGI IMG/M metagenome (GOLD analysis project Ga0210398, IMG submission 161047) | Forest soil microbial communities from Barre Woods Harvard Forest LTER site, Petersham, Massachusetts, United States - Inc-BW-C-4-O | ecosystem: Environmental > Terrestrial > Soil >... | reverse complement strand
GGTCGATCCCGATCTGACGTTGTGGGGGCTTCGTCTGATCTACCGGCGCAACCGCAATCGATGAAGGCACAGGCGCCGGCTGGTCAGCCGCTGGATCGCGCCGTCGAGCGCGACGAGAAGGGCCTGTATTTCTTGCCCCTCGGCGGCTCGGGCGAGATCGGCATGAACCTCAACCTCTACGCCTATCGTGGTCAGTGGTTGATGCTCGATTGCGGCGTCACCTTTGGCGACGAGGAGCACGCCGGGGTCGACGTCATCATGCCGGACCCGGCCTTTATCGTGGAGCGCAAGGACAAGCTGCTCGGCATCGTCGCGACCCACGCGCACGAAGACCATATCGGCGCGATCCCCTATCTATGGCCGATGCTGCAATGCCCGATCTGGGCGACCCCGTTCACCGCCTCACTGCTGAAGGCGAAGCTCGAAGAAGCCGGCCTCGCCGGCCGGGTGCCGATCACCATCGTCCCGATGTCCGGCCGCTTCACGATCGGCCCGTTCGACCTCGAATTGGTGACCCTGACGCATTCGATCCCCGAGCCCAACGCGGTCGCGATCCGCACCCCGGTCGGCACCGTGCTCCATACCGGGGACTGGAAGCTCGACCCCGACCCGCTGGTCGGCGACGTCACCGACGAGGCGTCGCTGATCCGCATCGGTGACGAGGGGGTCCTCGCCATGATCGGCGATTCGACCAACGCGCTGGTCGACGGCACCTCGGGTTCCGAAGCGGAATTACGTGAGTCGCTGACCGAGCTGATCGACCGCTACCCCGGCCGGGTCGCGGTCGCGTGCTTCGCCTCCAATGTCGCGCGCCTGTCGACGATCGCCCATGCCGCGCAGGCGCATGGCCGCGACGTGGCGCTGATCGGGCGGTCGTTGTGGAGGATGGACAAGGCGGCGCGCGAGAATGGCTATCTCGACAATGTGCCACGCTTCCTGACTGAGGAGGAGGCGGGTTACGTCCCGTCCGACCGCATCCTCTTGATCTGCACCGGCAGCCAGGGCGAGCCGCGCGCCGCGCTCAACCGCATCGCCCGCGAGGATCATCCGCATATCGTGCTCGAAGAGGGCGATGTCGTGATCTTTTCCTCGCGCATCATTCCCGGCAACGACAAGGCGATCGCGCGGCTGCAGAACGCGCTGGTGCGGCTCGGCGTCGAGATCGTCACTACCGACGATCATTTCGTCCATGTCTCGGGCCATCCCTGCCGCGCCGAGCTGGCGCGGATGTATCAGATGGTGCGGCCGCGCGTGGCGATTCCGGTTCATGGCGAGGCGCGCCACCTGCAGGCTCATGCGCAGCTGGCGATGGAGTGCCAGGTCAGCGACGCGTTGATCATCGAGAATGGCGACGCTGTCCGCATCGACGCGCAGGGCGCGACAATTGTCGGCCAGGTGCCGGCCGGCCGCATCGGCAGCGACGGGCGGCGGCTCTTGCCGCTCTCAGGCACCGTTCTGCAGCAGCGGCGGCGGGTCGGCAATCAGGGCGCGCTGGTCGCGACGATCATCGTCGATCGCGGCGGGACGCTGGCCGCGCCGCCACAGATATCGCTGATCGGGCTTGTCGAGACCGCCGACAGTGAAGATATGTCGGCAAAGCTGCGCGATGCGGCGACAGCCGCGGTCGAGTCGCTGCCCAAGGCGATGCGGCGCGACGACGGCCAGGTCAAGGATGCCGCCAATCGCGCGCTGCGCAAGGCGATCAACGAGCGCATCGGCAAGCGTGCGCTGATCGATGTGCAGGTAGTACGGCTGTAACAGCGGCTGTCATTGCGAGGAGCGCCGCGACGAAGCAATCTCGATCGGAATAATCTCCGGCACGGGATTGCCGCGCCGCCCAGTGGCGGCTCGCAATGACGAGGAGGGCGAATGATCGGCAAGCTCAATCACGTCGCGATCGTCGTGCCCCACCTCGAAAAGGCCGCCGCGCTGTATCGCGACACGCTGGGCGCGGTGGTCCTGCCGCCGCACGCGCTCCCCGAGCACGGCGTGACGGCGGCGTTTGTCGACCTCGGCAACACCCGCATCGAGCTGCTTGAGCCGCTCGGGTCTGCTTCGCCGGTGCGCGGTTTTCTCGCACGCAATCCCGATGGCGGTATGCATCACCTCTGCTATGAGGTCGCCGACATCAAGGCGGCGCGCGACCGTCTCAAGGCGTCGGGCGCGCGTGTGCTGGGCGACGGCGAACCCAAGATCGGCGCGCACGGCAAACCGGTGCTGTTCCTTCACCCCAAGGATTTCTGCGGCACCTTGATCGAGCTTGAAGAGGTCTAGTTGGGCTGGGTCACCGGCATCGTCGTCTACATTCTGACCTGGTGGGTCGTGCTGTTCGCGATCCTGCCGCTCTGGGTCAAGCCGACCGACCCCGGTGATGTCGGTCACGGCTTTGGCGCGCCGAAGCAGCCCTTCATGTGGCGCAAGGTGGCGGTAACCTCGGCGATTGCTGCGGTCGTCTGGGTTGGCATCTATATTCTCGTCGTCGAGCCCTGGATCACGTTCCGCGGGAGCTGATCGACGGGTGCTTGGGGGACAGAAATGAGCGCCGCCTATTGCCTAGCCGCGCCCGGCAGCCCGCTGCACGGGCCGTATCATGACAAGGAATACGGCTTTCCGGCGCGCGACGATGCGGTGCTGTTCGAGCGCCTTATTCTCGAGATCAACCAGGCCGGCCTCTCCTGGGCGACGATCCTCAAGAAGCGGCGCGCATTTCGTGCCGCCTTCGCCGGTTTCGATGTCGATCGCGTCGCCGCCTTCGGCGATGACGACGTCGCGCGGCTGATGGCCGACGCCGGGATCATTCGTAACCGGCTCAAGATCGCCGCGACCATCGACAACGCGCGCCGAATCCAGGAACTGCGCCGCGATCACGGCTCGTTCGCCGCTTGGCTCGACGCGCATCATCCGCGCTCGCGCGAGGAGTGGGTCAAGCTGTTTAAGAAGACCTTCCGCTTCACCGGTGGGGAGATCGTCAACGAGTTTCTGATGAGTCTTGGCTATCTCGACGGCGCGCATGAGGCGAGCTGTCCGGTCTATGCCCGCATCGCTGTGCTGGCTCCGCCGTGGATCGAAAAAAATCAGTCTCAAAAGAACACGTTACCAAATTGACGCGTCGCTGCGGCCGGGCTATAGCAGCGCCTGGAACCTTTGTCTCGTATGTGCCGTATATCCAACGCTCGACGTTCTGTCGCGCTCGCTCGTTAGCGTTATATGCCGGGTTCTACCCGGAACTGCCGGACCCAGGGTCGCCGATCAAGGAGGAGACATTGTCGCTGCGGCTGAAATACCAAACCATCCTGACCCAATTGGCGCCCGCTGGCGCGGTGGGCGTGTCGCTGGCTCTCGGCGCCGCTGCTCCCGCTGTGGCGAGTGAACAGCCGAGTGGCGCGCAGCCCTCGGCGACCGCGAAAGAAGGGGTGTCGGAGCGGCTCGCCGCCGTTCGCGACGCCGTGACTGCCCTGGACATGACCAAGGCCGATGCAGCCAAGACCGACGGCCGGCTGGCCTGGGGTAACTTTGGCTGGGGCGGCGGCTGGGGTTGGCCGAATTGGAACAACTGGCACAACTGGCCCAATTGGCGGAACTGGTGGCGTAACTGGTAAGCCCTGGTTTCGGTCGTCGGACGGCGGGGGCTCAGATGGGCGATTCCATGCCCCGCATTGAGCTGCTCGTCGTCCAGCCGACCCCGTTTTGCAATATCGATTGCCGCTACTGCTACCTCGCCGACCGCACCAATAAATCGGTCGTCGCGGACGCGACTCTGCAAAATCTGTTCGGCCAGGTCTTCGCCTCTGGATGGGCGAAGGACGGGCTGAGCGTGGTTTGGCACGCCGGCGAGCCGATGGTGCTGCCGATCGCCTTCTATCGCCGCGCTTTTGCGATGATCGAGGGCCTGAAGCCGGAAGGCTTGATGCTGAGCCACTCGTTTCAGACCAACGGCACACTGATCGACGATGCATGGTGTGATTTCATCGCCGAAACGCATCTGAGCATCGGGGTCAGCGTTGACGGCCCGCGGCATTTTCATGACCGCAACCGGGTGACCCGGTCGGGCCGCGGCACGTTCGACAAGACGATCGCCGGCATCCGTCGGCTGAAGAGTCACGGCGTGCCGTTCCATGTGATATCGGTGCTGACCAAGGAAAGCCTCGCCGCGCCGCGGGAGATGTTCGATTTCTACCTCGCCGAGGGGATCGACCATGTCTGCTTCAATGTCGAGGAAAGCGAGGGCGATCACCGCTCGGAAAGCTTTGCCGAGGCGGGTATCGAGGACGCCTATTACGACTTCTTGAGCGAATTCTGGCGCCTTTCGGCCGCCAATCCCGGGAAGATCAGCTTTATCCGCGAGATCGACGACGCGCAGCGCAACGTCTTTCGCCCGCGCGACACCGGCATCCACAACCAGCTCGCGACGCCGTTTGCGATCACCAGCATGGACTGGACCGGCAATATCGCGACCTTCTCGCCCGAGCTGCTCGGTCTCAAGAACCGCGACTACGACGATTTCGTGCTCGGCAACGTCAACCGCGACCGGCTCGAGGATTTGGCGGCGCGTCCGCTGCTCGCCCGCATGGCGGGGGATATCGACGCCGGCATCGCGCTCTGCCGTGAGCATTGCGAATATTTCAGCGTGTGCGGCGGCGGCGAGCCGGTCAACAAGCTGTTCGAGAACGGCAGTTTCGCGACCGCTGAGACCGTATTTTGCCGCATGACCAAGATGCGCGCGACCGATCTGGTGCTCGATCGCCTCGAGCGTCTTCCGGACTTTGTCCAAGCCGGCGCCGCGGCGTCGCACAGTATGCCAACGGTTTTGTAGAACGGCCGGCCGGGAGCCGGTCGCGTTAGATGGCATTCACTTCGCAGGATGGGGAACGATAATGATCTATTCGAAGATTTGCGCGGCTGCCGCGGTCGCGGTTTTGGCTTTGGGGCTTTCGGCAGGTGCTTTCGCGCAGGCTCAGCAGCAAGGCGCCGCGCCGGGCGGTGCACCCGGCGGGCAGCAGCAGGGCGCGACCGGTTATCAGCAGGCCGGTAGCGACCAGAACGCCGCCGGCCCGGCCGGCGGAAGCCGCGCGATGGACGTGCCGATCCTCTATGTCACCGGGATCGAGGTGCTGAAAGGCGCACTCGAGCCCAAGGACGTGATCATCCGGGTGACTGGGCTTGTCAGCTCCGCCGGCTGGACCGGCCCGCAGCTTGTGCCGTTCTACTACGGCAAGCCGACCGACGATGTGCTCGATCTGCAGTTCATCGCGAGCAGCCCCGAGCAATCGCAGAAGGCCGAAGGCTTTGTGCCGATCAGCGCGACGTTTGAGCTCGACCCCGAGACCACGTTTAAGGGTGTTCGTGTTCGCGCTTTCGGCAACGCGCTGGAGCTGAAGGCGATGACCGGCAGCGCCACGGCCGACATCAAGGTCAATGACTGCAAGGATTGCATCGGCAAGAAGTTTGTCGACAAGGGCAAGGGTCAGACCGGCCCCGGCATCGTCTATGCTGGCGATCTGCCTCCCGATTATCGCCCGATCGCCCCGACCCACGGTGTCAAGGGCGATGTCCACAATCCGAACCGGATCAACCTGATCCTCGACGCCGACGACAAGATCACCATGGCGTTCTGGGAATAACCGGTTTCTAACAAAGCGCCCCCGATGGCCGAGCGGCTATCGGGGGCGTTTTTATGTCCGGGCCGCGACTGGTCGGCCAAAAAATGGTCGGAGTGAGAGGATTTGAACCTCCGGCCCCTGCCTCCCGAAAGCAGTGCTCTACCAGGCTGAGCTACACTCCGCCGCCAGCGGCATTCCAGTGGACGCGCTTGATAGCGCCAATACCGCGAAATCGCAATCAGAAGCCGCGTTCGGTCGCGAACGCGGCGGCTTCCGCCAGCGCGCGGCGCAACGGGCTGTCCGGGAAACAGTCGAGCGCGTCGATCGCCGTTGCGGCATAGGCGCGCGCCCGCGCCAGGGTTTCCGCCAGCGCGCCGCGCCGTTCGAGGATGCCGAGCGCCCGTTCGAGGTCGCCCGGCGCCTGCTCGCCGGTCTCCAGCGTGCGACGCCAGAACGCACGCTCCTCGGCATCGCCGCGGGCAAAGGCGATGACGATCGGCAGCGTGATCTTGCCGTCGCGGAAATCGTCGCCCACCGCCTTGCCTAGCTCGGTCTCGCGCGCAGAGAAATCGAGCATGTCGTCGACCAGCTGAAACGCGATTCCCAAATTGTGGCCGAACCCTTCGAGCGCCATCTCCTCGTCGCGCGGCCGGTCGGCCAGCACCGCCCCGACGCGCGCCGCCGCTGCGAAAAGCGCTGCGGTCTTCGCCTCGATGACCGCGAGATAGGCTTCTTCCGACGTCGCGGTGTCGTTCGCCGTCATGAGCTGATGGACCTCGCCCTCAGCAATCACCGAGGCCGCGCGCGACAGGATGTCGAGCACCCGGAGCGAGCCGTCCTCGACCATCAGCTGAAACGCGCGGGCGAACAGAAAATCGCCGACCAAGACCGCGGGCTTGTTGCCCCACACCGCATTCGCGGTGTCGCGGCCGCGGCGCAGATCGCTGGCGTCGACGACATCGTCGTGCAGCAAGGTCGCGGTATGGATGAACTCGACCACGGCGGCGATCGCGACATGCCGCTCGCCTTCGCGATAGCCGCAGAGCCGCGCGCAAGCGAGCGTCAATAGCGGCCGCAGCCGCTTGCCGCCGGCCGACACGATATGCCCCGCGAGTTGCGGGATCAGCGCGATCGGGCTGTGCATGCGCTCGACGATCAGCGCATTGACCCGCTGCAGATCACCCGAGGTCAACCGGAACAACGGATCGAGCGACGGCGTTTCTCGTCCGGCGGCGTCATCGGCGGCGCGATCGACACTAGGCTGCGGAAGGGACACGCGATCTCCAATAATCCCGCGGCGGACGAACTTGATGCACCGCAACGCGAGCGAGCATAGAGTGCGGAAGTGCCCGGTCAAGTGCCGGTACCGTGACCGGCGCCATCGTAAAAGGCTAACGGATCGCCGATGAAGGAGTTGCTGCGCACCAACGATCTCGTGCGCCTGTCCTGGATCGGAGCACTGCTGGCCGATGCCGGGATCGATTGCCTGGTGCTCGATCAGCACACCAGCCTCGTCGAGGGCAGCATCGCCGCGATCCAGCGCCGGCTGATGGTCGGCGATCGTGATCATCGCCGCGCGCAAAGCCTCATCGCCGACGCGGATCGCGGCTCATGACGATGCCGGACGATGGCGGCGCGCCGCTCAGCGAAGACGCGCTTCTCGGCGGCCGGGTGCGCCTGCGTCAGCCGATCGACGGCGCGCGCGTCTCGATCGATCCGGTCTTTCTCGCCGCCTCGGTGCCGGTGCAGCCCGGCGAGGTGGTGCTCGACATTGGCTGCGGCACCGGCGCGGCGATGCTGTGCGTAGCGGCGCGCGAGCCGCAATGTCGCGTAACCGGGCTCGAGCGCCAGCGCGATCTCGTCCGCGTCGCCGGCGACAACGTCATTCTCAACGGCATGGCGGCACGCGCATCCGTGATGGTTGGCGATCTGTTGAACCCGCCGCCGCGGATCAGCGCCGGCGCCTTTGACCATGTCATCGCCAACCCGCCCTATCTCAACCGTGAGCGCGCCAACGAGACACTGAACCAGGGGCGCGCCGAGGCGACAATCGAGGGCGATGCCGAGCTCGGCGACTGGGTCCGCTTCGCGCTGACCATGGCGAAGCCCAAGGGCACCGTCACGCTTATCCACCGCGCCGACCGGATCGAAATGGTGTTGGGCCACTTCGCCGGGCGGGCAGGGGAGGTTGTGGTCTTCCCGCTCTGGCCGGGTGTCGGCAAGCCGGCGAGCCGCATCATCGTCCGCGCCAGGAAACAGGTCGCCTCGCCGGCGCGGCTCGCCGTCGGCATGGTGCTGCACGAGGCCGATGGGCGCTTTTCGCAGGCCGCCGAGGCTGTGCTGCGCGGCGGCGACGCGCTGGCAATCTAGCTCTGTCATCACCATCTGACGCCCCATGAGCGTCACAGAAATCATCGATCGCCTCCGCGATCCGCCGCCCGTTGTCCCGGTCGTTCGCTTCGACGGCGTGATCGCGCCGCGGCAATGGCGCGGAGCGATGTCGCTGGCGAGCCATGCGGCCGCGCTCGAGCGCGCGTTCAGGATGAAGCGCGCCGTAGGAGTCGCGATCATCGTCAATTCGCCGGGCGGCTCGCCGGTGCAGTCCTCGCTGCTCTATCGCCGCATCCGCCAGCTCTCCGAGGAAAGGCATCTGCCGGTCTTCGCCTTCGCCGAGGATGTCGCCGCCTCGGGTGGCTATTGGCTCGCGCTCGCCGGTGATGAGGTCTATGCCGACGAGACCTCGATCCTCGGCTCGATCGGCGTCGTCAGCAGCGGGTTTGGCTTTACCCGCCTCATCGACCGCCTCGGCGTCGACCGGCGCCTGCACACGGCGGGCGAGAACAAGTCGCTACTCGACCCGTTCCTCCCCGAGAACGAACGCGATCTCGAACGCCTCACCGCGCTGCAGCAGGACATCCACGCCGCGTTCAAGGACCATGTAAAGCACCGCCGGCTCGGCAAGATCGACGCGGCCGACGAAACGCTGTTCTCCGGTGAGGTGATGACCGGCCGAATGGCGCTCGCCAAAGGCCTCATCGACGGCATCGGCGATCTGCGCACGGTGATAAAGGCGCGCTTTGGCGAGCGGGTGCGGCTCGTGCCGGTCACGAGCGAGCGCAAGCGGCGCTGGCCGCTCGGCCGGCCGCAGCGCGGCGTCGACGCCGCGCGCCTCGGCTTTGTCGCCGACCTTGCGGGCTGGCTGGAGGCGCGTCTGCTCTGGGCGCGCTTCGGGTTATAGCGCCGAAGGTACGGAATGAGGCATGGCGTTGCTTGACCATACGTCCAGCGCCCAATAAACCTCGACGATGTTCGCCGGACTTCCCGAGCTCTTTGTGATCTTGGTGGTGGTGTTCGCCGCCTGGCACGTGGTGAAGATGTTCAACCGCGCCAGCACCCGCGTGCCGCCGCGCGCGCGCCAGCCCCAGGGGCAGCCGCAACAGCGACAGGTCATCGAGGCCGAGGACCTCGTCGCCTGCAACGCCTGCGGCTCCTACATCGCGTCGAGCGCACGCCATTGCGGCCGCGCCGATTGCCCGCAACCGCGCTGAGCCATGCCGCAAACAAATAAGCCCGCCGGCTTCCAGGGCCTGATCCTCGAGCTGCAGCGCTATTGGGCAGCGCAGGGCTGCGTGATCTTGCAGCCGCTCGATCTCGAAGTCGGCGCCGGCACATTTCACCCGGCCACCACATTGCGCGCGCTCGGGCCGACGCCGTGGAAGGCCGCCTATGTCCAGCCGTCGCGCCGCCCGACCGATGGCCGCTACGGCGACAACCCCAACCGGCTACAGCACTACTATCAGTTGCAGGTGATCCTCAAGCCCGCGCCCGCCAACAGCCAGCAGCTCTATCTCGATAGCCTCGCGGCGATCGGCATCGACGCCGCGCGCCACGACATCCGCTTTGTCGAGGACGATTGGGAAAGCCCGACCCTTGGCGCCTGGGGGCTTGGCTGGGAGGTCTGGCTCGATGGCATGGAGGTGAGCCAGTTTACCTATTTCCAGCAGGTCGGCGGCATCGAATGCGACCCGGTCTCGACCGAGCTGACCTACGGCCTCGAACGCCTGGCGATGTATGTGCAGGGGGTCGAGAGCATCTATGACCTCAACTTCAATGGCGTCGACGGCACCGGTCGCATCTCCTATGGCGATGTGTTCCTGCGCGCCGAGCGTGAGTACTCCGCCTATAATTTCGAGCGTGCCGACACCGACCTCTTGTTCCGCCATTTCGTCGAAGCCGAAAATGAGTGCAAGGCGCTGCTGAGCCTTGGCGACGCGACCACCAACGCGCCGCCGCTGCCGCTCCCGGCCTATGACCAGGCGCTCAAATCGAGCCACATCTTCAACCTGCTCGACGCGCGCGGCGTGATCAGCGTCACCGAGCGCGCCGCCTATATCGGCCGCGTCCGCGCGCTGGCCAAGGCGTGCTGCGAAGCCTGGCTGGCAGGGTCGGGCAGCAACCGATGACCGGCGAACTCCTTCTCGAGCTCCTGACCGAGGAAATCCCCGCGCGTATGCAGCGCCGGGCGATCGACGACCTGACGTCGCTCATCGCCGATAAGCTCAAGGCTGCCGACATACCGACCGCGACGATCGAAGGTCAAGTGACCCCGCGGCGCCTTGTCGTCATCGCCGATGGCATCCCCGCGCGCCAGCCGGACCGCAGCGAGGAACGTCGCGGTCCGCGCGTCGGTGCGCCCGAGGCGGCGATCAACGGTTTCCTGCGCTCCGCCGGCCTCGCCTCGACCAAGGAATTGGAGACACGCGGCGAGTTCCACTTCGCGGTCATCAACCGCCCCGGCCGCGCCACCGCCGAGGTCTTGCCCGAGCTCATCCTTGCGGCAATGACCGCGCTGCCCTGGCCGAAATCGATGCGCTATCCGGCTTCGCCCTTGCGCTGGGTGCGGCCGCTCAACTCCGTCGTTTGTCTCCTCGATGGTGAAGTCATCAACCTTGCACTCGGCGAGGTGCCGGTCGGCCGCGTGACGCGCGGCCACCGCTTCCTCGCGCCGGGCGAGATCACGGTCGAGAATGCCGCCGATTACCGCGCCAAGCTCGCTCACGCGCATGTCGTGCTCGACCGTGCCGAGCGCCGCGCCACGATCGACGAAGGACTGACGGCGCTGGCGCACGCCGCTGGACTCGAGGTCAAGGCCGACGAAGGCCTGCTCGAGGAGGTCACCGGGCTCGTCGAATGCCCGGTCGTGCTGATGGGCAATATCGACGCCGATTTTGTGCGCCCGCTGCCCGAGGGCCTGCCGCCCGAGGTGCTGGCGACCGCGATGCGCACGCACCAGAAATATTTCACCTGCCTCAACCCGGATGGCACGCCGGCGCCGCGTTTTCTCTTTGTCGCCAACAATGTGACGCCGGACCGCGGCGAGACCATCGCCGCCGGCAACGAGCGCGTGCTGCGCGCCCGCCTGTCGGATGCCCGCTTCTTCTGGGATCAGGACCGTAAAGTTCGCCTCGAAGGCCGCGTCGAGGCATTGAAGCAGCGCGTCTATCACGAAAAGCTCGGTAGCGTTTACGAACGTACCGGACGAGTTGAACGTTTGGCTGAGGCAATATCCCAACGTGTTCCCGGCGCCGACTTGGAACATGTGCGTCGCGCGGTTCGACTTGCGAAAGCCGATTTATCCAGCGGAATGGTTGGGGAGTTCCCGGAGTTACAAGGTGTGATGGGGCGATATTACGCTCTGTATGGGGACCAGAAAGAAGCGCCGCAAGTTGCCGAGGCAATAGGCGAACAATACAAGCCACTTGGCCCGGGTGATACTTGTCCCACCACGCCGGAAGGGACGGTGCTCGCGATTGCGGATAAATTGGACGCGCTGGTCAGTTTTTTCGTGATTGATGAGAAGCCAACGGGCTCGCGCGACCCCTTCGCTTTGCGTCGTGCCGCTCTAGGAATTGTTCGGATAATCCTCGAAAACAAACTGCGCTTTGGGCTCCGTTCTGCTTTGGAGGCTGCGGCCTCGTCGTACCTCAACTCAGAACGAGTTCCCGACGAGGTTCTGGATTTTATTGCCGAGCGGCTGAAGGTTCACTTACGCGACCAGGGCGTTCGTCACGACCTGGCCTCCGCCGTCTTCTCGCAGGTTGAAGACAGGGGCTTGGCAAGGATCACAAAGATAGAAGACAACCTAGTTCGACTCCTCGCCCGCGTCGCGGCATTACAAGCTTTTCTGGATACCGATGACGGCGCGAACTTGCTAACCGCCTATCGGCGGGCCGCCAATATCGTAGCGATTGAGGAGCGCAAGGACGGCAAACGCTACCATGACGCTGAGTATCAAGAGATGCCTGGCGAACCGGTGGAGGGGAGCCTTTCCAAGGTTCTTGCTCAAGTCAGACTTAGGGTGGAGGAGTTGGTCGCTGAACAAAAGTTCGAAGATGCGATGGCCGCTCTCGCCACCCTCCGCAAGCCGGTCGATGAATTTTTCGATCGCGTGACCGTTAATGTGGATGACAAACAATTGCGCGAAAACCGATTGCGGCTTCTCGCGCGTATCCGGGCGACGATGAACCAGATCGCCGATTTCTCCCAAGTCGAAGGCTAGGCTCAACACATGGCCACCAAGGGCGCGAAGTGGGTCTACAGCTTTGGCGGCGGCGCGGCCGAGGGCCGGGCCGACATGCGCAACCTGTTGGGCGGCAAGGGCGCGAACCTCGCCGAGATGTCGAGCCTGGGGCTGCCGGTGCCGCCGGGCTTTACCATCACCACCGAGGTCTGCACCCAGTTCTACGCCAACCAGCGCAACTATCCGTCCGAGCTGCAAGACCAGGTCGGCGCCGCGCTCGCCGCGATCGAGCAGGCGATCGGCGCCCGGCTTGGCGACCCGCGGAACCCGCTGCTCGTTTCCGTCCGCTCCGGCGCCCGCGCCAGCATGCCCGGCATGATGGATACCGTGCTCAATCTCGGCCTCAACGACCGCACCGTCGAAGGCCTTGTCGACATCAGCGGCGACGAGCGCTTCGCGTGGGACAGCTATCGCCGCTTTCTGCAGATGTATGGCGAGGTCGTGCTCGGTATCGAGCATCACCATTTCGAGTCGGTCATCGACGACTACAAGATCGATGCCGGCGTCACCCTCGACACCGAATTGAAGGCGCAGGACTGGCAGGCCGTCGCCGCCGGCTTTAAGGACATCGTCCGCAACGAGACTGGCGAAGCCTTCCCGCAGGATGTCCAGGCGCAGCTTTGGGGCGCGATCGGCGCGGTGTTCGGCTCGTGGATGAACCCGCGCGCGATCACCTATCGCCGGCTCAACAACATCCCCGAAAGCTGGGGCACCGCGGTTAGCGTCCAGGCGATGGTGTTCGGCAATCGCGGCGACGATTGCGCGACCGGCGTCGCCTTCACCCGCAACCCCTCGACCGGCTCGAATGAGTTTTACGGCGAATTCCTGGTCAACGCGCAGGGCGAGGACGTCGTCGCCGGCATCCGCACGCCGCAATCGCTGACAATCGCCGGGAAAGAAGCCAACGGCTCGTCCTTGCCGTCGATGGAAGAGGTGATGCCGGCGGTGTTTGCCGACCTGCTGCAGGTGCGCGATAGGCTCGAAGACCGCTACCGCGACATGCAGGACATCGAGTTCACCGTCGAGCGCGGGCGTCTCTGGATGCTGCAGACGCGCACTGGCAAGCGCACCGCGCAAGCGGCGCTGAAGATCGCGGTCAACCTCGTCGAGGAAGGCGTCATCGACCAGGCGGAGGCGATCCGCCGCATCGAGCCCAATTCGCTCGACCAGCTGCTCCATCCGATGCTCGACCCCGCCGCGAAGATCAACGTCCTGACCCGCGGGCTGCCGGCCTCGCCCGGCGCGGCGGCGGGCAAGGTCGTGTTCTCGGCCGAGGAAGCCGAGAGCTGCGCCAGCCGCGGCGAGGCAGTAATCCTCGCGCGCCTTGAAACCAGCCCTGAGGACATTCACGGCATGCACGCGGCGCGCGGCATCCTGACCGCGCGTGGCGGCATGACCAGCCACGCCGCCGTCGTCGCGCGCGGCATGGGGCGGCCCTGCGTCGCCGGCGCGAGCGATGTGCGCATCGACTACGCCGCGCGCACCTTGACCGTGCGTAACGTGCTGGTGCGCGAAGGCGACCTCTTGACCCTCAACGGCTCGACCGGTGAAGTGATCCTCGGCGAGGTGCCTACCATCGAGCCGACCTTATCCGGCGATTTCGCGACCCTGATGGCCTGGGCCGACGAGCTGCGTACCCTCAGGATCCGCACCAACGCCGAAACCCCGACCGATGCCCGCACCGCGCGCAATTTCGGCGCCGAGGGCATCGGCCTGTCGCGCACCGAGCACATGTTCTTTGAGGCCGACCGCATCGGCGCGATCCGCCAGATGATCATGGCCGATGAGGAGCCCGGCCGCCGCGCGGCGCTCGCCAAGCTGCTGCCGATGCAGCGCGCTGACTTTGAGGAGCTCTTCAAGATCATGGCCGGGCTGCCGGTGACGATCCGCCTGCTCGACCCGCCGCTGCACGAGTTTCTCCCGAAGACCGAGCCCGAATTCGACGAGATGGCGCGGCTCACCGGCAAGTCCACCGCCGAGGTGCGTCAGCGCGCCAACGCGCTGCACGAGACCAACCCGATGCTCGGCCATCGCGGCTGCCGGCTCGGCATCACCTTCCCGGAAATATACGAGATGCAGGCGGTCGCGATCTTCGAGGCGGCGTGCGCCGCGGTGAAGGAGACAAGCGAACCCGTCGAGCCCGAGATCATGGTGCCGCTGATCGCGACCAAGCGCGAGTTCGACATCCTGAAAGATATGGTCGATCGCGTCGGCGCCGAGATCATGGAGCGGGAAGGGGTCACGTTGCCCTATTCGGTCGGCACGATGATCGAGCTGCCGCGCGCCGCACTGATGGCCGGCGAAATCGCCGAGACCGCGCAGTTCTTCAGCTTTGGCACCAACGACCTGACCCAGACCGTCTACGGCCTGTCGCGCGACGATGCGGCGAGCTTTATCGGCTCCTATCAGAAGATGGGAATTTTCGAGCACGACCCGTTTGTGACGCTTGATACCGAAGGGGTCGGCCAACTCATCCGCATCGCCGTCGACCGCGGCCGCGCGACCCGGCCCGACCTCAAGCTCGGCATTTGCGGCGAGCATGGCGGCGACCCGGCCTCGATCCGCTTCTGCCGCGATGTCGGCCTCGACTACGTGTCGTGCTCGCCCTATCGCGTGCCGATCGCCCGCCTCGCGGCCGCCCAAGCCGAGCTGAACGGCGACCTCGCCTCAACCGCCTAGTCTCTGCGACCATCTCTATCGTCATGGCCGGACTTGTTCCGGCCAGGCGACATTGAAAATGTCGGGAAAACCGCGACAGGCGCATTACTTTCTCGGCTCCGGCGGCCATATCTCAGCTTAAAGGAGAAGGGCCATGGAACGAGAGATCATCCGCGTCGAACCGTTCGATACAAATTTTGAGAAATGGGGCGCTCCCGTCTCGGTCTGCACCCGAGCCGGGAACATGGTGTTCGTGTCTGGGCTGCCGCCCTTTGACCCGGACACCGGCGAACTCTTGCAGCATGCGCCGTTCGAGCGCCAAGTCGAGTGCATCCTCGAGCAACTGAAGACAGTGCTGAAGGCGGCGGGGTCGGACCTCGATCACGTGCTGAAGTGTAACGTGCTCTGCATATCCGCCGAGCGCTTCAAGACCTTCAACGAGATCTACAAACGCTACTTCCCCAAGAACCCGCCCGCCCGAATCTTCTTCTGCGTCCCGGAGTGGACCGGTCCGTTCGATATCGAGATCGACTGTGTGGCCGTCACCCGAGAGGGTTGAGGTTGCGATACGGTCGAATCGAGGCCCTTCAGCATCAAGGTCATTCGGCCGGATTTGACGATGGGGTAAGTCGTTTCGAGGCTTGAATCTTTTTCTTAGCTCTTGAATGTTCCTGATATGTTCTTACTTGTGCATCGATGCCCGGCGTGCTGTGCGCTAGGCGTTGCCACGCGAGTGGCTCGTTGATTGAAAGTCCGAAACCGGGGCTTATCGAGCAGACCGACGATCCCGTGCCGCAAGGATCACCAAAGCGATAGAACGCAGGCGCGTCGAGGGCGCCAACAAACAAGCACCCGGCCGCCGTCTCGCGGGAGATAACCACCAACAATCCCGCGAGGCCGCGACTAGAGGAAAACCCCAGCCCTCGCCCATACGAGCTCACCGGCACGACCCGAGGACCGCCCGGCAAACCGGGACTAGGCAGTGAATATGAATTGAGGCAGGCGGACGCCGCTTTGCCTTGTCATTCCCGCGCAAGCGGGAACCTATGAACACCAGCTTTTGCCAGGCTGGCTCGGGCTGTGTTCATGGGTTCCGGGTTCGCCTCTTGCGACGCGCCCCGGAATGACAAGGCAGAGAACGCGGTGCGAGGCGGCATAAGCTTACTCCGGCAGCCGCATCCACTCCGGCGTCACCGGCTCGATGCGCGCATCGCCGGCCGCGAGCCCCGCTTTGCCGGCGGTTTCCAGCCGCAGCAGCGCCAAGCCGACGCCATCGCGGCTCGACCGCATCTCGCCTGCCTCATGGCCGTCGAGCATCACGAGTGCGCCGGGTTCAGGCGCCGGGCCGTCGATCCGCACCGGAAACAGCCGCTTCTTGATGAGCCCGCGATATTTGGTGCGCGCGGTCAGCTCCTGGCCGATATAGCAGCCCTTATCCCAGTCGACGCCATTCAGCTCGTCGAACCCCGACTCGAGCAGAATCGACTTGTCGAGCGCGAGGTCGCGGCTGCCATCCGGCACGCCAAACCCGAGCCGCAGCCGGTCGTATTCGGCGAAATCGCCCTCGACCGTCCCGATGTCCGCCAGCGCGCCGCGAATATCACCACACGGCAGGATCGCCCGGACGCCAAGCGCGGCGAGGCGGGGATCGGCAAAGACCATGCCGTACTCCAGCGGTCCGGCCGTGCCCGGCTTGCCCGCCTCCGCGTCGCCGTAAATCGCCGCGACCGCCAGATCGGGCCGTTCGTCGATCGTTACCTTGGCGCGCAGCCGGAACATCGACAGGCGGCGCTTCAGATCGGTGAGCCGCGCCGCCTCGCCGTCGAGCCAGATCTCGTCACCATGCTCGACCAGCATGAAATCGTGCAGATATTTGCCCTGGGCGGTCAGCAGCGCGGCATAGATCGCGCGCGCTTCGCTGATACGCGCTGTGTCGTTGGAGATCAGCCCTTGCAGAAAGCTCGCGCGTTCCGGGCCGCCGATCGCAAGCACGCCGCGATCCTCCAGCACGACAAATCTGGTCTCGATCATCGTCCGCTGCGCCCCCGGAGCTCGCTTTTGCCCAATACCTTACTGATCCGCACTAGCAGACATTGGCCGGACGCAGGCTCATTTCTATTGTTCCGTGGCAAAAATATTGCCGTGCGTGACCTTGCAGCTGTACGTGCGCACAGAGATCGAGACCAACTCGGCGAGATAGCGATGTATCCGCATTCGCATGACGCGGTGCGTCGTCGGATCGGGCTGAAGGGCATGGGTGAACGTGCAGCTCGTCTTGTTTGCGTCGACGGTGATTATCGAGACGCGAAATCCTTCGTCTTCCTTGGTAATGCCTTGCAGTTGATTATTGGTCTCAGCGGTCCAAACGTGCAGGCGTCCGAGCGATCCTTCCGCAACTTTTCCCGGCGCCGCAACACCCGGGGCGTGTTCGACGTCGCCGCTTCGATAATACCTGTCGGTATAATCGAATATATTTCCGGCAAGGCTGACGTAGATGCGGTGATGGACGTCCATTGTGCCGGCGGCGGGGAAATTCGCCGTGGCATTGGGGTCATTGAAGGCATAGTCGACGCTGGCCGTCAGATCGATCGAGTACCCTTTGAGTTCGTCTATCGGCGCTCCGGCTGCATGAGCCGTTGCCGCGACGCCTAAAGCCCACATCAGGCCTATGGCATATTTCAACATGTGCTACTCCGATCCTGCTGCGTTATAAGGCGCAAAGACCGCCGATATGAATATTCTTTTCGTCACCGCGACACGCATCGGCGATGCCGTGCTGTCGACCGGGCTTCTCGCCTATCTGATCGAGCGCCATCCCGGCGCTCGGGTGACCATTGCCGCCGGGCCGGTCGCCGCGCCGCTCTTTGAGGCGGTGCCGGGAGTGGAGCGCATCATCACAGTCAGCAAGCGGCCCTTTTCCGCGCATTGGGTTTTGCTCTGGAGCGCCGTCGCGGCGCGGCGCTGGGATATCGTCGTCGATCTGCGCGGTTCGGCTCTTGCCTGGCTGGTGCGCGCCCGCCGGCGCCATGTGATGGCCAAGGGTGACGAGCACGAGCACCGCGTGCGGCAGCTCGCCCGGCTTTTCGATCTCGACCCGCCGCCGAGCCCGCGCCTGTGGCTGTCGCCGCAGCACGAACACGCCGCCGAGGCGCTGGTGCCGCCCGGCTCGCCGGTGCTGGCGATCGGGCCGGCGGCCAATTGGCGCGGCAAGCAATGGCGCGCCGAGCACTTTGCGGCGCTGGCGCAGCGTCTGACCGCGCCTGACGGGCCGCTGCCCGGCGCGCGGGTCGCGGTGCTCGCCGCAACGCATGAACGCGCTCAGGCCGAGCCGCTCTTCGCCGCCATCCCGGCGCGGCGTGTCATCGATCTGATCGGCGTCGACCTGTTGACCGCGGCGGCGGCGCTGCGCCGCACGGCGATGTTTGTCGGCAACGACACCGGGCTCATGCATATCGCCGCGGCAAGCGGCATCCCGACGCTCGGCCTTTTCGGACCGAGTCCGATCACGCAATACGCGCCCTGGGGCGATCATTGCGCGACGGCGCAGACCGAGGCGACGCGCGAGGCGCTGGTCGGCGGCGGCGATTTCGATCACCGGACCACCGACACGCTGATGGACACGCTGTCGGTCGAGGCCGTCGAGACGGCCGCGCGCGGGCTGTGGTCGCGCGCCGCGAGCAAAGCAGCGTGAGCGACGGGCGGCCGCTCCTCTCCGGGGTCGTCGTTGTGCATGATGAAGAGGCGCAGCTCGCCGATTGCCTGAAAGCACTGAGTTTTTGTGACGAGCTCGTCGTCGTCCTCGACCGCTGCACCGACAAGTCAAAAGACATCGCGCGGGCTTTTACCGCCAACCTGATCGAAGGCGCTTGGGAGCGCGAAGGACCGCGCCGCCACGCTGGCATCGACGTTTGCACCGGCGTCTGGGTTCTGGAGATCGACGCCGACGAGCGCGTCTCGCCGGCGCTGGCCGACGAAATCCGCCGCACCTGCATCAACTCGGCGGCGTCCTGGCACTTGATCCCGGTCGATAATTATATCGGCGAGCGGCTGGTGCGTTATGGCTGGGGCGCGTCCTTCGGCAAGGGTGCCTACGCCGGGCTTTACCGGCACGGTGCCAAGCGCTGGGGCGACGAACGTGTCCACCCGAAAGTGACCATATCCGGGTCCCAGGGGCCGATCCTCGAGAACCGCCTCGCGCATTATGTCGATCGCAATATCTCCGACATGATCCGTCGGCTTGACCGCTACTCGACCGCGCGCGCGAAGGACCTGCGTGACAGTGGCCAGCTCGGCAGCTATCGAAGCAATATACGCCGCATCTTTTCCCGGTTCTGGAAGTGCTATGTCTCGCGGCGCGGGTATCGCGAGGGTCCCTACGGCTTCCTGATCGCACTGTGCGCCGGGCTTTATCCGATCCTGTCCTATCTCAAGGCGCGGCTGGAAACCGACTGATGGCGAGCGTTGTCATGGCCGATGACGGCATCGCCTTTGACGGGGCGATGGCGGAAACCGGCCCGCTCGGCGGCGCCGAGACCGCCTTTGTCGCGCTGGCCGAAGCGCTTGCCGCGCGCGGTCACGATGTCCGCGCCTTTAGCCGCTGCGTCGCGCCGCTGAGCCATAAAGGGGTCGGCTGGGCGCCGATAGGTTTCGGGGTGCCGCGCTCCTGCGATCTCTATATCGGCAATCGCGGGCATCGGCTGGTCGGGCTGGTGGCGCACCCAAAGCGCCGCGTGTTGTGGCTGCACAACCCGGCGCGTTACCTGAGAAAGCCCCGCATGGCGGCGCGCATCGCCTGGTATCGGCCGCTGATCGTGACCACCGGCGCCTATCACGCCTCGACCATTCCGCCATGGATCATCGATGGCGGGCGGGCGGTGATCCCTTACGGCGTGCTCGACCGCTTCCGCCACGCCGAGCCGCGCGAGCCGCCGCCGCCGCGCGCGATCTTTACCTCGAACCCGCTGCGCGGCCTCGACTGGCTGCTCGACCTCTGGGTCGCTAGGATCAGGCCGGCCGTGCCTCTGGCGGAGCTCCACATTTACGCCGGCACGGCCGTATACGGTGGCATGACAAAACATGCACGCGAGATCGAGGCTGTGCTGACCCGCGCTGACACGCTGGAACATGAGGGCGTGCGCCGTCATGCGCCCGTCGGACGCGAAGAGCTGGTCGAGGTACTGAGCGGGGCGCGGGCAATGCTCTATCGTGGCGATGTCGGCGAGACCTTCTGCCTGGCGCTAGCCGAGGCGCAGGCGCTGGGCGTACCGGCTGTCGTGACGCCGCTGGGCTCCGTCGGCGAGCGCGTTGCCGACGGGCTGAGCGGCCGGGTCGCGACCAGCGACGACGAATTCGTCAGTTCGGCTATCGCCGCGCTGCGCGACGATGCGGTGTGGCGGCTATGGCATCACGGCGCGCTGCAATCGCAGCGCGGCCTCGGCTGGGACGAGGTCGCCGCTCAGTATGAGGCGCTGATCCCGTGAGCGACCCAGGGGACAAGAACCCGCGCGACAACTTCCTTGTCTATCGCGACCGGATTGTGCCGCGCTCCGAGGCGCATTTCCTGCGCCGGCTCTATATCGGCTTTGAGCGGCTGAACCCGGTGTGGATCGGCCGCCATAAGGGCGACGGACTTGGCGATCTCGGCGTTGAACCGCTGATGCTCGGCCGCGGGGGACTGCCCGGGATATTCGACCGGGAACGGTTCAAACATTTCGGCGCCCTGCCGCCAAGCCCGGACCTGCGTGCGCTGAAGCCGCGCCTGATGCATGCGCATTTCGGCCGCGGTGGCGCCCTGGCTTTGCCGATCGTCCGCCAACTTGGATTGCCGCTGGTCGTGCATTACCACGGTGGCGACGCGACCAAGGACAAGCATTACCGCCGCGGCCTCATACCGACGATCTATCAGCAACGCCTCGCCGAGCTGCAGCGCGAGGCGGCGCTCATCATCTGCGTATCCGATTTCATCCGCGACCGGCTGCTGGCGCGCGGCTTTCCGGTGGAAAAGCTGCTGGTCCATCGTTACGGCGTCGAAATGGACGGGTTCGAAAACCGCTCGCCCGAGACGGCGCAGCCCTACCTGCTGTTCGCTGGCCGCTTTGTCGAGAAAAAGGGCATCCCGATCCTGATCGAAGCGATGCGCCGGCTGGGGGGCGAGGGCAGGGAAGTTCGACTGAAGCTGGTCGGTGACGGCCCGATCGCCGGCGACCTGAAGCGCCAGGCCAGCGGCCTGCGAGCAGTCGAGTTTCCCGGCTGGCTGCCCAATTCGGAGCTGCGCCAAATGATGGCGGGCGCGCTCGCGGTTTGCGTGCCGAGCGGCGAGGCGGCGAGCGGCGACGCCGAGGGCCTGCCGAATGTTCTGCTCGAGGCGATGGCGGCGGGCGCGCCGATCGTCGCGACCCGACACGCCGGGATCGGCGAGGCGGTCGAGGACGGACGCAGCGGGATTCTTGTGCCCTCGGGCGACGCCGACGCGCTGACGGCAGCGCTGCGCCGGCTGCTCGAGGCGCCCGGCGCTGCTCGCGCGATGGGTGAGGAAGCGCGCCGCGTCGCGCTCGACCGCTTCGACGCGATGACCCAGTCGAGGCGGCTGGAACAAATCCTTCTCGACGTCATTGCGACGTCGCGCTGATTTAGGTCAGCCGCCAGCCCAACGTCTCACCGGCCTGGAACGGCATCACCGCGAGCGCGCCGTCGCCGATATGGTCCGGTACGGCGTATGGCTCGCGCCTGAGCGTCACCCGCGCCTCATTGACCGGCAACCGGTAGAACGCCGGCCCGTTGAGCGAAGCGAAGGCCTCGAATTTGTCGAGCGCGCCGTTTTCGTCGAACACCTGCGCGTAAAGCTCGACCGCCGCCGCCGCGGTGAAAATGCCGGCGCAGCCGCAAGCGGTTTCCTTGGTCGGGATCGCGTGCGGGGCGCTGTCGGTGCCGAGAAAGAACTGCGGCGCGCCCGAGGTCGCGGCGCGGCGTAGCGCCAGCCGGTGCTTCTCGCGCTTGGCGATCGGCAGGCAGTAAAGATGCGGCCGGATGCCGCCCTGGAAGATGGCGTTGCGGTTGATGATCAGGTGATGCGCGGTGATGGTCGCCGCGAGGTTTCGCCCGCCGTGCTCGACGTAATCGACAGCCTCGGCGGTCGTGATGTGCTCGAGCACGACGCGCAATTCCGGCAGCCGGCGGCGCAGCGGTTCGAGTGTTTTCTCGATAAAGACCGCTTCGCGGTCAAACACGTCGACCGCCGGGTCGGTCGCCTCGCCATGGACGAGCAGCGGCATGCCGATCTCGGCCATGCGCTCCAGCACCGGCATTACCCGGCCGAGATCAGTGACGCCATGCGCTGAGTTGGTCGTCGCATGCGCCGGGTAGAGCTTCACCGCGGTGAACACGCCCTCGCGATGACCGCGATGGATCTCGTCCGGATCGGTGCCGTCGGTCAGATAGGCGGTCATCAGCGGCGTGAAATCGGCGCCGGCCGGCAACGCCGCCCTGATCCGTTTGCGATAGGCGAGTGCATCTGCGATGGTCGAGACCGGCGGGGCCAGGTTCGGCATGACAATCGCGCGCGCGAACTGCTGCGCCGTATAACGCAGCACGGCCGCCATCATCGCGCCATCGCGCAGGTGCACGTGCCAGTCATCGGGGCGGCGGATCGTGATGCTGTCGGCCATGCGGAATGCTCGCTTAGTGCCCATATCAGGATAGAGCGCGGGCGGCGGCCTTGCTATCCTTCGCCGCGACAATCGCAGGAGCTGAATATGACTGGGTGCATCGTCGGCTGGGCGCATAGCAAGTTCGGGCGGCATGACGACCGCGACGTCGAAGCGCTGATCGTCGAGGTCGCGCGGGGCGCGCTCGCCGATGCCGGTGTCTCCGGCGCCGACATCGACGCGGTCTATCTCGGCACAATGAACGGCGGCTTCGTAAAGCAGGAGTTTCCCGCCTCGCTTGCCTTCCAGGCCGACCCTGGCCTGCGCTTCAAGCCCGCGACCCGCGTTGAGAATGCCTGCGCCACTGGCTCGGCCGCGATCCATATGGGGCTCAACACGATCGCCGCCGGCAAAGGCCGGCTGATCCTCGTCATTGGCGTCGAGAAGATGACCGAACGAACCGGCGCCGAGATCAACGACCTCCTGCTGCGCGCCAGCTATCGCAAGGAGGAAGACCAGATCGAGGGTGGCTTTGCCGGGATTTTCGGGCAGATCGCGCAGAAATATTTCCAGAAATACGGGGATCAGTCCGATGCGCTCGCTCGCATCGCCGCGAAGAACCACAAGAACGGTGTCGCCAACCCGCTGGCGCAGATGCAGCGCGATCTCGGCTATGAGTTCTGCCGCACGATCTCGGACAAGAACCCGCTGGTTGCCGGCCCGTTGAAGCGTACCGATTGCTCGCTGGTGTCGGACGGCGCCGCGGCGGTCGTGCTCGCCGATACGCAGACCGCGCTGTCGATGAAAAAGGCGATCGCCTTCCGCGCCGCCGAGCAGGTCAATGACTTCCTGCCGATGAGCCGCCGCGACATTCTCGCCTTTGAAGGCCCGGCGCTCGCGTGGAAGAAGGCGCTCGGCGCCGCCCGGCTCGGTCTTTTCGATCTCGACCTCGTCGAGACTCACGACTGCTTCACGATCGCCGAGCTCATTGAATATGAAGCGATGGGCTTGACGGGACCGGGCGAGGGCCCGCGCGCCATCCTCGAAGGCTGGACCGAGAAGGATGGTAAGCTGCCGATCAACCCCTCGGGCGGGCTCAAGGCCAAGGGCCACCCGGTGGGCGCGACTGGCGTATCGATGCACGTGCTTGCGTCGATGCAGGTGACGGGGCAGGCGGGCGGGATGCAAATCCCCGGCGCCTCGCTCGCTGGGGTGATGAACATGGGCGGCGCGGCGGTCGCCAATTTCGTCAGCATCCTCGAACCGCTGCGCGGTTGATGGCGAGTTTCCGCGCGCTCGTCCTGCGTGAGGCAGACGGCAAGGTCTCGTCGCGCATCGAGTCTGTCGACGAAGAGCGGCTGCCGGAAGGCGAGGTCACCGTCGCGATCGAGTATTCGGGTCTCAATTACAAGGACGGTATGATCATGCAAGGGCAGGGGCGTCTCGTGCGCACCTACCCGCATGTGCCGGGCATCGACTTCGCCGGCACGGTCGAGAGTTCGGAGGCGCCCGAGTTCAAGCCTGGCGATAAGGTCGTGCTCACAGGTTGGCGGGTCGGTGAGCAGCAATGGGGCGGCTTCGCCGAAAAGGCACGGGTCAAGACCGACTATCTGGTGCCGCTGCCCAAGGGGCTCACCACGCGGCAGGCGATGGCGATCGGCACCGCCGGGTTTACCGCGATGCTCGCGGTCATGGCGTTGGAAAGTCACGGCCTTGCCCCCGGCAGCGAAGTGCTGGTCACTGGCGCGGCCGGAGGCGTCGGCAGCACCGCGATCGCGCTGCTGTCGAGCCTCGGACACAAGGTTATCGCATCGAGCGGGCGCGCCGAACTGATTGGATATCTTCAGGGGCTAGGTGCCGCCGAAGTCATTCACCGCTCGTCGCTTGCCACCCAGCCCACACGGCCGCTAGACCGCGAGCGTTGGGATGGCGCGATCGACGCGGTGGGTGGTGCCACGCTGGCGACGATCCTTACACAGCTCAAATATCGCGCCAGCGTCGCCGCCTGTGGGCTTGCTGGCGGCAGCGATCTGCCATCGACGGTGATCCCGTTCCTGCTGCGCGGGGTAAACCTCCTCGGCATTGACTCGGTCATGTGCCCTAAGGGTTTGCGCGCCGAAGCCTGGCGCCGCCTTGCCAGCGACCTGCCGCTCGACAGGCTCAACCGGATGATCGAGGAGATCCCGCTCTCTAATGTTGCCGGGCTTGCGCCGCGCATCCTCAACGGCGAGCTGCGCGGCCGCACCGTCATCGACGTGCATCGCTAGGCGCTTGACGCGCGTCTGACTCGCAGCCCGGCCGGTTCCGCGACAGACGGAATTGCCCTAATCTTCCTTCATTGCAGCGCCGATCGCGCAAAGGAGCATCGATGTCACTGGCCTTCTTGAAGGATAGCCCCACCATCACCGCCGCCGAATGGCAGGCGCGGGTCGATCTCGCGGCGGCGCATCGCCTGGCTGTGACGCATGGCTTCAGCGAGGGCATCTTCAACCACCTGACGCTGGCGGTGCCTGGCAAGACCGACCGCTATTACCAGATACCGTTCGGGATGCACTGGTCGGAGGTGACCGCGAGCTGCTTCATGGAAGTCGGCTGGGACGGCACGGTGCTGGCGGGCGAGGGTGAAGTCGAGCGCTCGGCGTATTGCATCCACGCGCCGATTCATCGCTTGGTGCCGCAGCATGCCTGCGTGCTGCACACCCACATGCCCTATGCCAGCGCGCTGGCGCGGCTCGAAGAGCAGGAGATCCTGCCGATCGGTCAGACCGAGATCGGCTTCCTCGACAAGATCGCCTATGACGATACCTATACCGGCCCAGCGCTCGACCCGGAGGAGGGCGAAAGGCTCGCCGGTATTCTCGGGCCGGACAAGAAAATCCTTTTCATGGCCAATCACGGCGTCTGCGTCTGCGGCGGCAGCGTCGCCGAGGCCTACGACCTGCTTTATTACCTGGAGCGCGCCGCGCAGGTGCAGATCTACGCAATGTGGACCGGCCGCAAGCTGCGCGAAGTGAAGCCGGCGGTTGTCACCAAGACGCTGCGCATCTACGACGAGATATGGCCGGGCTACAAAGGCAAACCGCCCTACGAACACCATTTCGCGGCGCTGAAGCGCCTGCTCGATCGCAATGAACCTGACTACGCGGACTAGAATTTAGGTCGAACAGGGAGGCATCGATGAACGACGTTTCTCCGGTCCGCAAGCTGGCGACTGAAGCGATCAGCCCGGCGAAGTTCGCGCATTTCGTGCTGCGTACCGGGCAGATCGACAAGATGGCCGCGTGGTATCAGACCGTCCTCAACGCGCGGATCGTGTTCCGCGACGAGCGGCTGTGCTTCCTCAGCTATGACGACGAGCACCACCGGCTTGCGCTGATCGGCATTCCCGGCGCCGGAGTGCGCGACCCCAACTCGACCGGTACCGACCATGTCGCCTACAGCTACAACGATCTCGGCGAACTGCTCGCGACCTACCGCCGGCTGAAGGCGGCCGGCATCATGCCGAACTGGCCGATCAACCACGGCGTCACGACCTCGATCTACTACCGCGACCCCGAGAACAACCGGGTCGAGTTGCAGATCGACAATTTCGCGACGCCGAAGGAGCTCGACGGCTATTTCCAGAGCCAGGCGTTCCGCGACAACCCGGTCGGCGTCACCTACGAGCCTGAGGAGCTGTGCCGGCGTTACGAGGCTGGCGAGCCAATGGCCTCGCTTCTCGCGATCCCGCCGCTGCCGGAAGGGAAGACGCCCTGGGATATGCTTTCGAAGCATTGAGTGGCGCGATCCTCCGGTAGAGCTGCGCATCGAGGTGCCAAGGCCGACCCTGACCGAGGCGGCGCTGGCTGCGATCGCCGCATTGCCGCCGGGTTAGGCCTCCTACCCTGCAAGCACGGGCCCTGCGCCTCGCCTTGACACGGGCCGGGCCGCGGTCATGCTATCGCCTCCCCAATCGCATCCCGGCGAGACCCCCGTCATGTTCACGATCGACCTTAGCGGCAAGACCGCGCTCGTCACCGGCGCTGCGTCAGGTATCGGCCTCGCGGCGGTCGAGATTTTCGCCCAGGCCGGCGCGACCGTGGCGCTCAACCATCTGCCCGACGACCCGCGCGGCGCCGAGCAGATCGATCGGCTGAAAGCGGAGGGCCACAAGATCGTCGCGGCGCCGGGCAATGTCGCGGTGCCGGTCGAGGCCGAGATGATGATGGGCCGCGCGATCGATGCGTTAGGCCGGCTCGACTTTCTTTTCAATAATGCCGGCACACCCGCCACCCCGACGCCGATCCCGTTTCCCGAGCTTGACCGCCTCACCGAGGGGTTTTGGCAAACGATCCTCAACACCAACCTGATCGGGCCGTTTCGCTGCGCGCATGCCGCGGTGCCCGCGCTGCGCGCGGCGAAGGGCGCTATTTGCAGCACCGCGTCCATCGCCGGTATCCAAGGGAGCGGCAGCTCCATCCCCTACGCGGCGAGCAAGGCCGGGGTCATCAATCTGACGCGCAGCCTGGCGCGCGCCTTGGCGCCCGATATTCGCGTCAATGCCGTGGCGCCCGGCTTTGTCGACAGCCCGTGGAACAAGGAATGGCCAGCCGACCGGAAGGCCGAGGCCGTCGCGCGCACCCCATTGAAGCGCGCCTGTTCGCCGCATGACATCGCGGAGACGGTGTTTTTCCTCTGCGCCGGCAATTCGATGATCACCGGTCAGACAGTCATCGTGGATGGCGGACTGACACTCTAAAAAATCGGGAGGACACCTGTGGCCGAGACGTTGCACGGCGCCGAGTGGTTGGCGCGCGCGCTTGCCAGCACCGGCATGAGCCATGTCTTTTTTGTCGAGTCGACGCTGCGCCGGACGTTGCTTGCTCTGGACGATGTCGGGGTCAAGCCGATCCTCGCGCATTCGGAAAAGGCCGCCGCGTACATGGCTGACGGCTATGCCCGCGTCGCGATGCGGCCAGGCATCTGTATGGCGCAATCGGTTGGCGCCGCCAACCTCGCCTCCGGGCTGCAGGATCCATATCTCGGCCACAGCCCGGTGATCGCGTTCACCGGGCACAAGGAGCCGTCGTTCCAGCACCGCAATTCCTATCAGGAAATCCCTCACGCCCCGCTATTCGCGGCGGTGACGAAGTTCTCGACCCCGGTCTACTCGACCGGCGAGCTGCCGCGGCTGTTGCGCCACGCGTGGCGCGCGGCGCTTGCCGATCCCGTGCGGCCGACGCATCTCGACTTTAACGGCCTGCAGGGCGACGTGATCGAATTGGGACAGACCGACGCATCGGTCGAGATCGATCATGACAAGCGGCCGATCCCGGTGCACCGCCCTGTCGCGGCTGATAACGATATCGAGCGCGCGGCAAAGCTGCTGCTCGGCGCGCGCCGCTTGGCGATCGTCGCGGGCGATGGAGCCGCTGCTTCGGGTGCCGGGCGGGAGATTCTGGCGCTGGCCGAAACGCTGGCCGCACCTATCGCAACGACGCTCGGGGCCCGCGCTCTCATCCCGACGCGGCATCGTCTCTGTGCCGGGGTCGCCGGCAACTATTCGGCGCCGCCCGCCAATCGTATCGTGCACAGCGCCGACATGGTGTTGTTCATCGGCTGTGATACCGGCGACCAGGTGACCTTGAACTGGACGATCCCCGATATTGCTACCCCGATCGTTCACATCGACTCGGACCCGCTCGAGATCGGCCGGTCGTACCCGAATACGATTGGCGTTGTCGGCGATCCCAAGGCAACTGTGGCTCGGCTCAACGAGATCGTCGGCCGACCGGTTCGCGACAGCGCGTTTGTCGACGAGGCGGCACGGATCGTCGCGGATTGGCGGGGAAGCGTGCAGCCGCTTGTCGAGAAGAGCACGGCGCCGATCAGCGTCGAGCGCCTTTGCGCCGAGATCACCAAGGCACTGCCGGCGGACGGCGTACTTGTCGCCGATACCGGCTATTCCGGCATTTGGACGGGTACGATGATCGACCTCGACGGCGCCCAACAGACCTACCTGCGCGCGGCGGGCTCGCTCGGTTGGGCGTTTCCCGCGTCGCTCGGCGCGCAATGCGCCGCCGGGCCACGCAAAGTCATCTGTTTCACAGGCGATGGCGGGTTCTACTACCATCTCGCCGAGCTGGAATCGGCGCGGCGTTATCAGATACCCAGCGTCACCGTCATCAACAACAATTCGGGCTTTGGTCAGAACGTGACTGGCGTGCGGCGATTGGCCGGGAACCGGCCTGGACGCGGCGAGGAGCTGG
>Ga0210398_10001118_pt1 | contig 28739 bp, 29 predicted proteins | sample IncBWC4OmetaG_FD_161047 | JGI IMG/M metagenome (GOLD analysis project Ga0210398, IMG submission 161047) | Forest soil microbial communities from Barre Woods Harvard Forest LTER site, Petersham, Massachusetts, United States - Inc-BW-C-4-O | ecosystem: Environmental > Terrestrial > Soil >... | reverse complement strand
CTTCTCTTCGGGAATCTTCTTTCCATCGGTTCGGATAATCAGAGGGCGTTTCGTAAGCTCAGCAAGATCATCTTCTAGGTGGGCTGGCATTTCGCCGCTCAAGATGCGCCCAATGGTCTCCGGGTCATCCAGGACATAGAACGCCGGCATTTGATAGCCTAGCTCCCGGTACAGTTTTGCGTTCCGTAGCTTCCCGTAGCGCTCATAGTCGTTCGATGTAGCTACTTTAAAGACATCGAGCGATTCTGGAGGAATGTCAGGGACCTCCTCAGGCAAGAGCGAATGGGGATTCACGCTGGTAATCGCTTCGGCGGCGTCTACCTGGACAATCCGAACCACATCGCCGTTCCACACCCATTCGAAATGCACGCGTGCGTCCAGATGTGTCGCCCACATTGCAACCTGCTTTAGACGTAGGCTAATTGCCGGTTCGGATTTGCAGCTAAGGTCGTAATTCGATATCCGACTGCCGTCCCGCCAGTGCCGCACCGCAATGGACGTTATATAACCCGGTTCATCCTTGTGCTGTTCAACCTCCAAAACCCAGTCTCTCGGCTCTCGACTCAAGTGCCGCTCATTCGAGAGATGCCCCAATCTCCTTGGTTCCACATACTCCTCGACGATCCAATGCACTTCCCCTTCGGTGTTCTCGGAGCGCCGTTCCATTAGGCGTCGAATCGTCGAGAGGATCTCGGTAGGTGCGCATTTCTCTGAAACTAGCCGACCTCGATGACGCAGCGTTTCCTTCGTTCCGTTCGATCGCACCATCACCAACGATCCCTGCAATCCAATCTCCGCCATCCCTTGAGCAAGATGCTGCCGGAACGTCCCCTCCGAATGTGTCTCCTCACCCCACTGTGCATCTACCACGAGAAACCGCGGCACCCACTCCGAAGGCAAAGAACAGAGGCCGTAAGCCTTCCAACCTACGCGCTCCGGCGACACCTCACCTCTCTCAATGGTGCGGAGGCCTTTTTTGTCTATCCAAACGATGCTTCGCAGCGGCTGAAGCGCCCGAACGGGAATCGCATTCCTCGACCGTCGAGGCTTATTCGAACCTGCATTTTGTGAAATCTTCGTGCTGATTTTATTGCCTGGCATTTCGATCTCTTCGCGAGAATGTTCTCACCACGCTCCATGGAATCTTAGCGCATTGCATCTTAAACCAATGCCCGAGGAATCCGTGCGCTCTGACTGAGACCACAGGGCACGCCTGCACTTTCGATTCGAGCGACCCGGCTTTTGGATGCTGGATGAGAACGACGAGACGCTTCGCGCGAAATGCCACGTGATCTCGTCAGGATAACTTCGGGGACGTCTTGTTCTCTTCTGGATTAGTCGGTAATACAGGCTCTTTGTGTTTTTCCTTGCCCCGACTTGTCCCAAACAAGGTCTCGGCCACTTCAGTCAGCTTTGCAATCGCGCTATCCGAGAAATATCCAACCAAGAATGAAATGCCGACAACAGAGGAAAGGGAATTCATGGCACGGCTATCGAAAATCCGTACAAGTCCCGAACTCATGAGGACCACCATGGCGAACGCCAACCCACCTGAGATATGAGGGGTGAACAAGCGCCAGAGCCGACGGTCCAGATGCCACAATTGTCTGGCAACGGAATGGTAAAGCCACTTTAGATCGAAGAGTGTTCCACCGAGGACTCCACCCAGCCAAGCCATGCCGAAGTGCAAAATGGGATTGTAGCTTTCGTCCGAAAGCCTCAACCAGTGCTTAGGGTACTCCAGCCGCAGAAGCACCATTGCCACCGGAACCAGCACCAGCAAGGTCGCCAGATAAATTGCCTCGAAGCGAATCCCTTGACGTGCGGCTGGGTCTGAGTATTTCGATTTCCAGTCCAGAAAATCGCGATCATCCGTCGGGTCCGCCTGCCCAAATCCAGGAACCCGCCGCGATTCCATTAAGCCACGCTTTCGATTTCCACGCGGCCAATGGACCTTTCTGCTGGGAGGCTCTGTAGAGTTCTAACGGTACTCAAGATGTTGTCAACCTTCGGATACTCACGCCAATTATATTCATCATCGATTCCCAGATGGTCGGCGATTACCCGGCGAAACAGTTGGCTGCCAAAGCGCTCATGGAGCGCTATCCGCCCTCTCCCAAGAGGTTGCTCAAGATAAAGATAGTCCAACCCGCTTTCGAACGCCCGCTTGCAATCATCAAGACCGGCTTCCGACCACCTTACCCCGCGGGGCAACAACGGTAGCACAGCAGCTCCTAAATCAAATTTGACCGGTACGAGGTGCAAATGGGCATGGTCAACTCCGCATCCCACTTCGCGGCCCGGTCCGCTCGGTCCATGTTCGAACGCACACAATTCCCCATATGCCTGTCCCAACCGGTGCACCAACGCCCTCTTGATTTCTCCCAGTTCGGTAGTTTCAGAACTCGGGACAGCGCCCATAGCCACATAGTGTTTTTTCGGCAGCAGCAACACCCATCCCGGGACAAGCGCACCGAGGGAAGGCACTGCAACAAAATTTGGGGACTCGATTACCGGCTCATCCCACACGTTCGCTGTCCTGTCGGCCCCTAAGTTACGGCAAAGGCGACAGTTACTCATAACAGGTAGCCTCCAAGACAAACGGCAACCCTACCAGGTTCCCGTCCATACAGCTTACTAGCATAGCATTCCTCCGTCCAGGCAGTCATTGTCCGAACCACGAGGCTCCCTATCTTTCTCACTTTCACTTCACAATCGATTCGGGCCGCCATCAGGTAAGCATAAAGATATGATCCATTTCGAAAAAGCACCCTTTAGCGCCGGGTCGAAAGTTGTTTGTCTGCCGATTGCGAATTCGGGATATTTTCGGAGCGCAGATGATGTACGCACGCGGAAATGTCGACAGTAGCGTTTCATACAGATTTTCTGTCAGGTCTTTTCTGGGAACATCTTTCCCTGCGAGCCGGCAAACGAATACCGCACCCTTTCTCAGCAACGGGGCAATCCCTTCCCAGGCCTCAGTTAGAAAATCCCAGTAATTCGCCTCGCTGGAGTGTCTGTCGTCGCGGGAAACCTTCCGATACGTCGGTTTCGATTCAAAACCCAAGAACCACAATCGGAGCCATTGATCTTCCTCGTACCTCGTCACGTTCAGATACGGCGGAGACGTTACGATCAACCGTACGCGTCCTTCGAGATCCTCAAACATTTCACCCGAGTCTCTCGCATCGCACAAGGACACGGCTCCGCGTCTCGCCGGCAGCTCACCGCCGAGCCGATACGTTGCCTTGGCGCGAAGAAGCTCGAACACCTCGCGTTGAGGCGGATTCAGCCGATGTCTGCGCCAATAGCGAACTGAATAACGAGGTTTCGTGCTGATAGTACGTGGCATCTGATTGCTGAAGTACGACGAAGACTTGTCCATTTCCCCGTGCAAGGAGCCGAGCGTCAGAGCCGCAACAAATCGGTCTACATCCCCGTTTCGCCAATCAAGGGCATTCCGAAGGAAGACGAGCGAGCGCAACGTGTCGGCCTGGAAGGCGTAGCAAAAGAATTCCGGAAGACCGGATACTTCTTCGTCGATTTCAGGTCGCTTCCGCGCGCAAGAGAGCTCTAACTCATCCAGTCTTTCTATGACAGAAGTTCTCGTTGGGATTCTTGCTTTCGCGTTGGAAATGCAATAAGCAACCGGATTGACATCTGTACCGGCAGAGTTCCTGCCCATTAACAACGACTGAAGTATCGTTGTTCCTCGGCCGCAGAACGGATCAAAAACATAGTCACCCTTTTTAGTATATGCCTCTACATGCTTGGCGACGAACTCCTCCGGAAACATTGCGAAGTAGGGGCAAAGCGCATGAAGGTGGTTTCTCATTCATGGAAATAATAACCCGCACCCGGCCTTTCGGGAACAACTCTCGGCGGAAATGTCAACCCCTTACTTCACCCAGCGTTGATCGCGACCAAGCCACATACGTGTCCCTATTTCGGAAATTCCGATTCCTGTGGCTCCAGTAGGCGATCCGACATCGGTCGAAAACGATTCCGGCGCGGCGAGTCACGGAAGCCCACTTTTCACGATGGATTCGGTGTGGCAGGAAAAACCCAATTCCCATCTGTTTCAGCGAGGGCGGCCGATCTGCGAACCATTCGTCGAAAAATACTTCTTTGTCGAGCTCGCGTAGTTTTCCTTCCCAGTCCTTCCCAGAAGAACACTGCCCCACCAAGAACAATTTCCCCACGGCCTTGTCGGGGAAGTCCTTCCAGGCGATCAAGTCCATCTTGTCGTCCTGCGCATGGATAGATCCTCGCAACGTCTTCACCTGTCCTTCACCGATGGACAGACACAAATGCAACAACGCTTTCTTAAACGGCTTGGGCATCTCGGTCCGAGGAGCCCCAAATCGAACGGCCTTCCCCCCGATGAAAGCTTCCGCGGCGTGCTTCGATAGGTCCTCAAACATTCTGCGCGGAAATACCCTTCTTCCTCTGCGGGGCTTCCAGCCGAACCAAGAAAGGCATAGGCAAAACACGTAGCACGTGAAGTCTTCCACGGAGCCCGACAAATACAAATCCGTTCCGCGTAGTTTGAAGGGATACGCAACGGCGGCGGCAATCCGCCGCCGGCTTATCTCACCAAGTATCTCGCTGCAGGCGGTTTCGACGCGTGCAATTTGATCGATCGCCCTGCGCTCATCATACGCCGCGAGTCTGGTGAGATTGCGTTCGACCAACGCTATGCTACAACTACGCCTCGGAGATATCAGCGCCTTCAACTCCATCCAATCGGCGCAATCGAGAACATTCCTTGGGTTTTGAGGAAATCTCAGGGCAACCATCTTACGCACGCGCTCTGGATTTTTTCTCGCCGTTGACCCTACGAACCTCGCTCGTCACTCTCTCCGCGAGTTTCAGCACTTCCTCCGAAATAGCCAGTAAGTCAGGCTCGCCTTCATAACCGTTAACCACCGTGCCGTTTGCCTGTACCAAGCTCTCGCGAGCTTTCACCATGGCTTCACGAAATCTCTGCGTGTCTCCGATGGCAATCTCAAGAGCACGATCCAACCCATAGCCCGCCCGCAGGGCCGCAATTCCAGTCGGAGCCCGGATTACCTCCCGGAGAGTGTTAATGTCCGGATATTGCGTTTGAACAATCGGTTCCTTGCCCTGTGCCCGACTGCCGTATATCCAGACCATTAACTCGCCCAACTCTTTGAGCTTTCGTTTTGGAACGGGATCTTTTGTCAGCGAATCCTCGGAGCCGATCCCGAGAAACTTCTGAAACTCTGTTTGGTCCGCCGCGGTATACAAGTGCGAGAAAAAGAACCTGTTCGCGACCGCGTCGCCTCGATCGAAGCTGGCTTGCTTCTCGGCCTGTCTTAACAGTGTGAATCCGCGGTAGAGGCGCTTGACCGTGGCGTTTCGGTCCCCGATTTGTTGAGCGATTTGATCCAGAGAGAGCCCTTGGTCTTCGTAGATGCGTGCGACGAACTGTGCCTTTCCCAAAGCATCCCAAGGCTTCGGTCCGTTGATATGCCTGAATCCGAGGTAGGCCCACACATCTTCGCGCTTCGGATAGATCCCAACCGGCAAAGTCTCGATGTCTTTGCGCAGCTCCGGCTTTATTTCAGGAATGTCGTCGGCTTCGATCTTACGAGATAGCGCCTTATCCAAAAGCAATCGCACCGCCGCTAGGCGGCGATTGCCTTCCACAACGACGAAGATGTCTTCCTCGGGATTGGATTTCCGAGTGTCCTTCGGGAAAACGATTAAAGGCTCTTCTCGAAAAAAACCATTCGCCGAAACGGAGTCGACGATCTCATCGACGGCCATTTCACGCCACAAAAAGCGGACCATCTCTTCGTCATTCTTAATCGCCGTACCCCTCGTAACTCGCGGATTCTCAAAATCGAAGGCAAGACGTTCGACGGGTATATTCGCAAAAACCGGCTTTCGGATGGGAAGATCTCTACTCGCTCTCTTGGCCATATCCGCCCCTTCATGCCACGAAGTCCTCGTCAGCATACACCAGAACCTGAGCACCTCCAGTGTGTTGCGCTCGATCCTCCTCCACGATTTGATTCTTCCGGCCTCTAGCGAAATCCGCGAAGTTCCCAACGTAACTGCCCTTTCTCCTCAATGCCCTTCCCGCGGAAAGGCTGCGCCTAGACCGCCCGCTTCTCCTGTCAAGGGCGTCCGCTTCGCTCCCGTGAACGCGAACCCCACGCGCCCTTGACAGCGCGGGCGGCTAGTCGCCGGGGACCGCTAGGAAGGGCATTTGTTTTCTATGCACCGCTCCGCGTTGCCTCGAAAGCAAAAAATCAAAACCCATCAAAAGGAGTTCTCATGCAGCAAACCAGACAACAACCTTTGTTTTCACTTGGCCAACTCGTTGCCACACCCGGCGCGTTGGCCGCTCTCGAAAAAGCAGGGCAAGGACCGCTGGACTTCGTCTCGCGTCACGTTCATGGCGATTGGGGCGACCTGTGCGACGAAGACCGCCGGGAAAACCAATTCAGCTTGGAACGGGGATTCCGGCTCTTGAGCAGCTATCGAACCCTTGCAGACGTGAAGCTCTATGTCATCACCGAAGCCGACCGCTCCGTCACCACGATTCTTTTGCCGGAAGAGTATTAAACACTTCGAGAATTCAGAAAAAGGAGAAAAAGAGATGAACACGAAAGAGGCTGTGCAATCGTTGCCGGAGTACGTAAATGTTCCCCTTGCGGAGCTGGTTGAATCCTCGACCAACCCGCGCAAGACGTTTGATAACGAGAGACTGGAGGAATTGGCCGAAAGCATCCGCAGCAAGGGTGTCCTCTCTCCGCTTCTCGCGCGGAAAGTGAATGGGCATTTCGAAATCGTCTCGGGAGCGCGGCGCTATCGTGCCGCGCAGCGGGCGGGGTTGCAGGAAGTTCCCGTTCGCATCGTTGCCCCGGACGACGAGGAAGCGCTCGAAACGCAAATCATCGAAAACATCCAAAGGGCCGACGTGCATCCGTTTGAGGAAGCGCGAGGCGTTCGGGCCTTGCTCGAACGCGAAGGGGCCGGGTACACGGTCGAGAAGATCGCGGCGAAGACCGGGAAGGCCTCCGCGTACATTGCCAAGCGCCTTCGGCTCTTGGACCTGATTCCACCTGTGGCCGATGCGTTCACGGCGGGGCACATCGGCATCGAGCATGCGCTGCTCATTGCCAAGCTGGGAGCGGACGTGCAGGAAGAGGCCCTGCGGCATTGCTTTGACGGCCATTACACGGCGAACGATGCTGAGCGGAGTCTCGTTCCCGTCAGCCGTTTGCAAGCGTGGCTTGAGCAGAACGTCTATCTCAGTCTCAAATCCGTTCCGTTTTCGAAAGACGATGACACCCTTCTGCCCGAGGCGGGGAGTTGCGCCAACTGCCCGAAACGGACGGGATTCAACACGCTGCTCTTCTCCGAAGTCAGGGAAGATTCGTGCACGGATGCCGCCTGTTTCAATTCCAAGCTCGACGCGCACATCGCGCAGCGCGTCAGCAAGATGCCGAATCTAGTGCAGATTTCGGAGAACTACAGAACGACTGGCGAGACGCCGATTCTCGACAGGCGCAACTACGTCGAAGTCGTAACTCGCAGAAGCAAGAAACGCGGCGAAGCGCGACCCGAAGAAAAACTCTGCGCTCACCTAACCCCGGCCATTCACGCGGACGGCATCGACAAGGGCCGTCTGGTGAAAGTTTGTGCCGACCTGACCTGCAAGGTGCACTTCGGGGAACGGCAACAGAAAGAAAAACAGCGGCTCGAGTGGAAGGCCGAAAAGACGGCCGCAAACCAAAAGGCGAAGCAGACGCTCGCGTTCAGGCACCGCCTTCTGGCCGACGTGCTCAAACGGGTCAAGCCGCAGTTCGGAACCGAGGAGCTACGCATGGTGGCGCAGTTTGTCTTGCGTTCGCTGTCGCACGAAGTCGCGTGCCGCCTTGCCAAACGCCACGGCTTCCACAATCCGAAAGACGCTCACGATTGGCAAATGGCCGAGAAAGCACGGACGCTCTACAAGAAGGCGGACGCAGCTGCTCTCGCTGTGCTGGTTTTCGAAGCCATGCTTCTTGGCTCTGCCGGAAGCACAACCGCAGACAAGGATGACGATCCCCTGTCGGACGCGGCGAATCTTTGCAAAATTGACGCGAAGGCGTTGCGGACCGCCGTTGCCAAAGCGGAGAGGGAGAAAGTGCAGAAGAAGGCGAAAGCGACGGAAAAGAAAGACAAGCCCGCGCCTAAAGCGAGAACCGCCCGCAAATAGCGCGACCACAAAACCGAACGGGGCCGTCCTTCACCGGACGGCCCCGTTCTCCTCACTCACCCTCACTTCCAACAATCGCCCGGCACACCGACGCCTCTTCGACTGTCAGGACAACTCTGCGTTGGACGCTCCGGCCTCGTCTCATCGATCGCGCTGTCAATGCCGTCGAAGCGTCCTGCTTGCCATGCGAAGTCGTCCCACCTACGCGCGGCCGTGCGCCTCGTCTTTCCCTCTGCCAAACCTCCTCGACCCTCGACATTCGGCTCGCCCTTTCGTTTGCCGGCCACCGCGAGGCCATCCCAACGATGCGATGCCACGACGCGCTTCTCGTCCGCAGTCCACCAGGGAGCAAGGCGAGCGGCGTCGGTGTGGATTGTGCTTCCCGTTTCCCCAAAACCGCGTTCGACTCATTTCATTTCCCGTCCCCTTTCCGCCCTTTCCATTGGGCACGGCTTCGGGCGAATTCCTGCGCCCGGCAGCTTCGGCTCTTCTGCTTTTCCGTTTCCTCCCAAAAAACTCTTCGCGAAAGAGATCGAAGACTTTTTGTGTCCCTCCCGAAATGCAGACCCTCGCCTTGGGAGCAGACCCCTCTCGCTTTCGAGTGCCCCAATTACGAGGGCAAAAAAGGAGACTCACAAATGTACGAAAATCGCGTCGAACTCATGGGCTTTTTGGGGAAGAACCCGGAAAGCAGATCCACAAAGAACACGGGACGGACGCTCGCAATCCTCTCGCTAGCCACCAAAACCTGGTGGACGGGCACGGACGAGCAACGCCACGAAAAAACCGAGTGGCATCGCATCATCGTTTGGAATGGCCTCGCGGACTACGCGGCCGACAAATTGAAGAAGGGCGACCACTTGTATGTTGTGGGAACGCTCGTCAGCAACGTCTACGAGAAGGAGGTTGGCAAAGGGAAAACCAAGGCCAAGGCGCAGATCACAGCGTGGCAAATCAAGGCGTTTTCGGTTCGCAAGCTGGACCGCAAGGAATCGGCACCGACAGCGCCCGCGACCGAGAAAACACAGCCCGAGGAGGGTCGCTACTGAACTCCCCTACCAAGAACGGCTCCGGCTTTTGCCGGAGCCGTTCTTGCATTTCTCGCGGGGTTGCTGCACGGAAGAATAGAGTCACTTAGGCAGCAACCGTTTCAGTTTCAGTCTCCGTCTGCGGGCTGCCTTGGGTGCGGGTCCGTACCTTAGACTAGGAACAGAGGCGACAGACGAGCCGCCCGGTAACGCGTAATTTTGAGTATCTATCAGCGATTTTAGTCGGATTATCGGACATTTTCCTTCTGCCAATTCAAGTGGTACATCATCCGCCGTTACTCGGCGGGATCGCGGTCGGCAGTCACCCCGCTAGCTTTTATTGACGACCTCAATATCGTGGCCGTCAGGGTCGAGCACCCAGGTAGCATAATAGCCAGGATAGTATTCGAGACGAGCTTGAGGTGATGCCTTACTCTTTCCTCCAGCTGCTAAAGCGGCCTTGTGGAATGCATCTACTTCGGAATGGTCTTTCGCTACAAATCCGACGTGAACGGCCTGAGGATCGGGATTCCCTTCTTTGAGCCAGAAAAAATGGCTTTTGCCAACACCAAAACCTTTCAAGTCTGGGTGTCCGTCTTTGCCTTCGTAGTCTGCAAGGGCTGTGATCCCAAGTGGCTTCAGAGCCTTGGCATAGAAAGCAACTGAACGCTTGAAGTCACTGACTGTCAGAATAACGTGATCTATCATATTTTCCTTTCTGTTTGGTTCAGGCGATGAGTTTGGCTAGGCGCCAAGCCGTCTGCATTGCGTCAGCACTTACAAAGCGGCGTTCGTTCCCTGGGGTTTGCGCCGGTCATTTGCCTCTTGCGAGCTTGGACTGAAGCCTTGCCTTTCGGGCTTTCAGGAAACGGCTGTAGTCCCGGTAACACGGCGAGCAGGAGGAGATGTGATTGAGGGCGGATTCTTTCGCCTTGTGAGGGGCCTCGGCTAACGACCTGAGCTGGTCTTTTGGAGGGCAACCGCGACGTTCTGCGTTCGGAAAATCTTCGCTAAAATGCTTCCGTCCGAGCGCCAACAGCTTCTCTTCTGAGAGAGGTTTCTTGGTGCGTTTCGCTGACTGGCTCCTCGCACCCGGCAAGGCGAAAGCCCTCCTCAAGTAGTCCGCCGTCGTATGTGGAGGAGTCTTCGTGCGTGGCCCAGCGCTCTGCTATATCGGGATTCCGCCGCGTGGGTCGCAATACCGAACTCGGTCGCGATCTCTTTCCACGAAAGACCCTCGAGACGACGGTAGACGATCTGCTGCGTGACTTTATCATAAGTTGCCATGACTTCATCGAACAGTAGCGAGATTTCCGCCTCGGACGCCTGGCGGGCGAGGAACTGCGTCCGTGCCTCGTTTCGCAGCGAGGTTTCCAAGCGCGCTTGCTTCCCTCTGGCTAGGCTGACTTTCCGGAGAAACGTACGGTAGAGGTAGGCCGATAGATCCCGCACCGGACGGGCGTCACTGGTTTTCCGCTTCAAGGCCTCGGAAACCGCCGCGGCGGCTTCCTCGAAGAGATTCATAGTCAACGCCGCGTCGCCGAGAAGCCGTTCGGCATAAGCCACCGCCCGTGGACCAATTTCATGAGCCACCGCAAGAACCTTGGGATTAATTGTCCTGCCGAGGCGGTCCACGGAATTCAGGAGAAAAGTGGCAGACCGGCTCGACCCTCGCGTTGGTTTCATTTGGCACGCTCGTGATTGCACACGCTGGCCCGGGACGTGAAGACAGGGCGCTCACCACCGGCAGACTCACGTCTGCTTTTGACACACCAAGATGTATTTCGGTGGACGTTCATTCCTGATACACAACCCCCGCTAACTATAGACACAATATCGGCGTAAAATGCTCGCAGAAAATTAATCGAGGGCTCTGTGTGCTGCGTATGTGGGGGCTGGGTTGTACCACTGCGGCGAAAAAATATTCTTTGCCTCGGCACGCGTCTTGGTCTTCCATCTCATAGAGATCAGTTGTATGTTGTCCCTCGCTTGGTCGTTGATCGTTCTTGATAGGCAACTGTCTCCCGCTGACACCGGCCCCGTCGTTCAGCAGTAAGGCGTCTGTCGAGCCTGCACGTGAGAGGTAGAGATGATCTTCTGGAAACGGCTTCACGCTCCGGACAAGGTTCGCTCTCTCCCCGACGAAGAATTGTGCCGCGAGGTAACTAGAGGTAACCACCTCGCATTTCTCGTGCTCTTTGACCGGTACTGGCAGGATGTATTTCGATTGGCGTATTCGGTACTGCGGAACAAGGCGGAAGCCGAGGACTTAGTACAAGGCCTTTTCCTCGAAGTGCACACCACAATGCTGCGGTATGACGAGCAACGAGGTTCTTTCCGAACACTGCTTCTTCGGTACGCCTACACACGCGCGATTGACCAGCGGCGTCATCTGGAGAGCCGCCGGTATTACACAAGCGTCCAGATCGAAGACCTGGAGCCAGAAGTGCTCGCGCGCGACGTATCGCTCGCTTCCGGTCTGTCGCTAGAAGAAGGAGCCCGGCTTATCGAGCAGGGCTTGGACCAGTTGGACGACAAACAACGAGCGGCCGTGACGGCATATTTCTTTCGGGGACTATCTGTAAATGAAATTGCGCGTGAACTCGGCGAGTCGTTCGGGAATGCCCGACACCATTTGTATCGGGGCCTCGAGAGAATGCGTCGAGTTATAGCCTCTAAAGAGGAGATGGAGCAATCTTCGGAACCCGACCCGAAGGTCGTGTTGAGATTGCATCGTCGGCCGAGCAAGCAGATCGTTCCGGAGGTGTCAGGTGTTAGAGCACGATCGATTTGAAGAATTCGCATCCCTAGCGGCGATTGGAGAGCTCTCTCCCGAAGAACAGGAGGAGTATCTTCGCCATCAGGAGACTTGCGCACAATGCCGTGAAGTCGTACTGGAAACCAGTTCGCTCGCGACCACTGCGTTCCTCGCTGGTGCGCCAAAAGAGGACGATGGGGCGCTGGAAGGCGAGCGTCATCGTCGCCTTCGGGAGGGCATTGCCCGAAACCTCCCTGCGGTTGTTTCGGTCTCTTTCGTCGAGCGCTACAAGCATCGTGTCGCGGCGGGTGTTGCGGCGGCGTTTCTGTTCGGGACAGCCGTAGGCGGGGCGGTTGGGTCACGCCGAGCACCATCGGTAAGCGTCGTTAAAATGCCGCTCAAACTCGCAAGTTCAGGGAACGCTGGATCGCCAAAGCCGTCAATTGGCCAGGACGAGGTCGCCCGCTTACAAACAGTTGTTGCCGAGCTGCAAAAACGGATCGAAGAGGCGCGTGTAGAGGATCGAGCGTTGCGGGACCAGTCGACCCTGTCGGATCAGCACGCGACTGAACTCGAAACCAGATTAAGCGAGGTCGAAAAACAATCAAACGCGCAAGCTCAGGAAGTGACCCAGGCGCACAATGATTTGAGCGCGGCACGGAGTGAGTTGTCTCAGGTCAAAGACTCCCTTTCTGCGAGTCAGGGCAAAATCGACTCACTGCAATTCGCACTCGCTGACAAGGACGCACGTCTAACGGAGTTGTCGGCAAGCGTTGAGCGCGAGCGCGAGATGCTTTCCCAGGGTCGTGAGGTCCGCGACATCATGGGTGCGCGCGATCTGCACATCGTCGATGTCATTGACAGAGATGGAAGTGGGCGGGCCAGAAAAGCATTTGGGCGCGCATTCTACACCCAAGGAAAGTCACTCATTTTCTATGCGTTCGACCTGCCTGCGAAGAATACCGTCGATGGAAAATTCGTGTACGCCGCATGGGGAAGCAACAGTAACAACCTAAACAGCAAAGTGGCGCACAGTCTCGGAATCTTCTACAACGACGACCAGACGCAACACCGCTGGGCGATGAAGTTCGACGATCCCAAGCTTCTCGGAGAGATTGATACCGTCTTCGTCACTCTTGAACCCGCTGACCGTTCCTTCACCACGCCAACCGGAAAGCCGATACTAGAAGCCTACTTCGGGACGCCGCCCAACCACCCCTGAGTCTCATGGGGCGCTGGAGGGCCAAGCCACAAGTAAACTCGCTACTACCCTGCTCTGCGCCGAACTTTCTGTTGCGAACAATCGCGAGAAATTCTTCTAGCGATTCCTTTTTGCAGTTTTTTCACAAATACGTATCGGTACAAACCCTCTGTCCGCGTCCGCAATATAGGCAGAGGTGAATCATGCCCCATGCTCCGTGTGTACGGTCCGTTTTTCTCGTCCTGTTGCTGTGCGCTTTGACGAATGCTCCGGTCTTCGCGCAGATCGAAACGGCTACCCTTAGCGGAGCGATCACGGACTCGAAGGGGGGTGTCGTCCCGGATGCGGAGGTAACGGTGACTCGCATTGAAAGCGGTACCGCGTCGACAACAGAGACCAACGGGGCGGGTATTTACTTCTTCACGGGATTGCCGCCGGGACACTATCATTTAGTGATCCACAAGCCGGGCTTCAAGGAAATTGCCGTTCAGGAATTTGAACTCCACGTCCAAGACAAACTAGAGCAGAACTTTTCGCTAGAGATCGGTTCGATTTCTGAAACCGTAACGGTGACGGCTAATGGCCTTAACATAAACACCAGCGACGGCTCTGTTAGTACCGTGATTGACCGAACGTTTGTTCAGAGCCTGCCTCTCAATGGCCGCAGCTTCAACATGCTCTTGCAACTAACGCCGGGAGTGGTCATCGCACCTCTCAGTTCATCAAATATCAACAGCACGGGAGGCGACGCGCCGGGCCAATTTAGCGTGGGCGGGCAAAGATCAGACGCTAATAACTTTACGGTTGACGGTGTATCGGCGAATTTCGGCATTTCCTCTCCCCAAAATTTAAGTCAGTCTTCTCTGGGACAATCCGGGCTTGGCGGACTTCAAGCTATGAGCGCGCTGGGTGGAACGAGCACCTTGGTTTCCGTTGATGCATTAGAGGAATTCCGGATTGAGACGTCGTCGTTTTCCCCGGAATTTGGACGCTCACCCGGCGGGCAGGTTTTGCTCACAACGCGCTCCGGTACGACTCAATTTCATGGCGGCGTGTTCGAGTATTTTCGAAACAACGTCTTGGATGCCAACGACTGGTTCGCGGATCGTCTTCCGGGAGCGCCGCATGCTCCCGAACGCCACAATGATTTTGGTGGATTCTTGGGCGGTCCAATCTGGAAAGGCAAGACTTTCTTTTTCTTTTCCTACGAAGGAGCGCGGTTGAGGCTTCCAAATTCTAACGTGGGTGATGTTCCTTCAGCGTTTGCTCGGTCGTCGGCTCCGGCGGGCTTGGCCCCGTTCTTGAATATGTATCCTCAGCCTAACGGGCAACCGGCATCGCCAACGGCGCTTACCGCGCCTTACACGGCGGTGTGGTCGGACCAGGCTACGCTTGATGCTGCAAGCCTCCGTATCGACCACAACTTTGGCGATCGTTTCGCCGTCTTTGCCCGGTACAACTACGCACCGTCTCAGTTACTGCAGAGGGTCAATGGTTTCAATCAAGTCAACACTATACCGGCTAACGTGCAGACAGGAACGTTCGGCATAAACATGCTATTTGGCCAAATTTCGAATACGGTACGAGCCAACTATTCGACACAGGCTGCAGGCATCAGCTCTAGTTTGGATAACTTTGGCGGCGCAGTTCCTCCTCCCCCGAGTCTCTTTTTCGGTACATCCCCTGCCGCCGACAATCTCGTGTTGTTTACTCTCACCGGCGTCGCGACGCTAACCGACGGTCCAAGAGCGAGAAATCGCTCCAAGCAGTTCAACATCGTCGACACCATGGCCGCAAGTGTGGGCTCTCATGCGCTAAAGTTTGGCGTGGATTACCGGCTGATTGATTTCGACGCGAGGCTCGAGAACGACGATCTTGTGTACAATGGCGGCACCGTAGCACAATTCTTGGCCTCCGGTAACAGTCAGCAACTAATAGCGCAAACGTTCAACGAGGGTGATGTTCGCTCCCAAGCGTTGTCCTTGTTCGCTCAGGACACCTGGAACGTCAATCAACGCCTGACGGTTACCTATGGTCTTCGTTGGGAACTGGTTCCACCTCCAAATGCATTGAATGGCGCCATATTGCCCGCGTTCAGCAACACCGATAATCCAGCCCAAATTGCAGTGGCGGCGGCGGGTACGCCCCTATGGAAAACCACGTATGGCAACTTTGCGCCGCGTTTGGGACTGGCCTACCGCTTAACAGACGCGGGCGATCTGGTTCTGCGCGCTGGAGTCGGTATTTACTACGACCTGGGAACCGGGATTGCCTCGCAGCTCATAGGCGCGTGGCCGAACAGTCCATCCACACAGAACTTTAATGTTCCGGTTCCGATCGCCTCGGTTACGCCATTTTTACCGGCACCAGCCACTCTCCAGCCTCCATACGGAGCGGGTTCGGGAATTTTCAATGGCTTTGCATCCGACTTGAAGCTTCCTCGCTCTTACCAATGGAATGTGGCATTGGAAAAGTCATTTGGCGGACGGCAAGTCGTCTCAGCAACGTACGCCGGCCAATCGGGAAGCGATCTTCTTCGATCCGAGGCCCTGGTTCAACCAAACGCAAATTTCGATCCGAATAGCGAGCTCGAGCTTACCAACAACAGCGCTCATTCGAGCTGGCAGGCATTGGAATTGCAGTACCGCATGCCACTGACGAACGGATTACAGACACTTTTTAATTACACATGGTCGCATTCGATCGACAATTCGTCCGCCGACAACGTAGCTTTTTTCTCCAACCAGCTAGTCCCCATTTCCGCGCAGGGGGATCGAGGGAATTCCGACTTTGACGTCCGGCAAAGTTTTTCGGGCGCCTTGACTTACTCCCTCCCCTCACCGCGTTGGGTCAGACCGTTAAGCTACGTAACACAAGGCTGGTCGCTAGAAGGTGTAATTGTGGCGCGCACCGGAGTTCCATTCAACGCGCTTCAGTTCTCTGAGTCCCCCGACCCGACGTTCCTACTGACCGCCCGGCCCGACCGCATTCCGGGGCAACCTGTGTGGATCAGTGCACCGACCGCCCCGGGCGGGAAGATGCTCAACGTCATCTTCGATCCCAACACGCTTTTACCCATAGGGGGAGCATTCGCAATTCCGTCGACCATTAGACAGGGAACCGAACATCGCAATGACATTCCCGGTTTTGGCCTGACACAAGTTGACCTCTCATTAGGCCGGAAATTCCAATTCACCGAAAAGATCAATCTTCAATTTCGCGCGGATGCTTTTAACGTTCTTAACCATCCAAACTTCGCCAATCCGCTCGGGTTCGTAGACGCTGGTTTGACATACTTGCAGTCATCACAAATGCTGAATAAAGGTTTGGGCGGATTGAATCCGCTCTTCCAAGAAGGTGGACCCAGATCCCTTCAGCTCTCCTTGAAGCTAACGTTCTAGAACATCCAAGAGTAAAGATGATGAGATTCCCCCGTGTAGCGAATCCGATTGTTCTAGCGGCATGTTTTCTATTTTATGGAAGCCCAGTCGCAATCGCACAGAGTGGCCTTGATGAAGAAAAAAGGCCGGTGACCGTTGCGGACGCCATCCGAATGACCCGTTTGGCGGATGACTCATATTTTAAGGGGGGCCCTTCCGCAGGACGTGTCGCCCACTTCTCCCCTGACGGCAAACACTTCGTTGTCGTACTAAGAAAAGGAAATCTTGAACAGAACACGAACGAGTATTCTTTGCTTCTTTATGAGTCCTCTGAGGTTTTTCGTTCGCCGAAACCGGATCGTCTCTTGAGAATGTCGTCCTCCTCGAACCGCGATGCGATCAAGAATGTGAGTTGGCTCGAGGACAACGAAAACGTTGCGTTCATCGGGGAAGGCTCGGACCAGAACCCCGCAGTGTACACCCTCAATGTAGAGACAAAGCGACTCGTGAAATTAACCGAGCACGCTACACCGATTGTTAACTATGCGATTAGCGCGAACGGCCAGAAAGTAGTGTTCGCTGCCGAACCGGCGCCAAGAAAGATCGCAAACACGGACCCAAGTCGCGAAGGGATTGCCATCACGAGCCAAAGCCTGTACAGCATTTTGTCGCGTGACCGCTACTTGTACGAGCCAAATCTCACCGAGGGTGAAGAACTCTTTCTGAAAGTCACTGGGGAGTCTGAAAGGCCGATCTCAGTAGAGGATGTAGTGGAGGACAATGGTGTTCTCTCCTTTTCACCTGACGGCCGATATGTCGTGTTCGCGGTTATGGTTAGAGATGTTCCCGGAAGCTGGATAGGTTACCAGGATAAGCAAATTCATGAGGCCGTGACAGAGAAGCGCCCGAGCGGCACAGCGTCGCGGTTAAGCAGGTTCATGTTATTTGATCTAGAAGGAGGAGGCACAAAGCCCCTACTTGACGCTCCGAACCAAGATGCAAGTCTTAGGTGGAATACCGATAGCCGCGGAGTTGTGATAGGTGAGACCTTTCTTCCGCTTGAGGTTGCCGATCCCAAAGACGCGGAGGCGCGCAAGCAAAATACGTACAACGTGGAGGTAAGGCTGCCGAGTAGAGACATTATTAAGGTCTTTGGTAAGGACTTGGCGAAAGACAATACAGCATCCTCATCGCTGGATTTGACTCTCGAAGAGGATGTGAACGAACCACCTTGTATCTTCGTAAGAGACCTGAAAACGAAACAGAGGACGTTGCTGCTCGATTTAAACCCGCAGTTCGCTGAGCTTAAGTTTGCAAAGGTCGAACCCGTCAGTTGGAAGGCGGCTGACGGTCATGAAGTTGTAGGTGGGCTCTATTTGCCGGTGGGTTTTGATCCTCATACGCGGTATCCACTTGTCATCCAGACACATGGCTTTGATACCGAGAGATTCTGGATCGACGGCCCCTGGAGCAGCGCGTTTGCTGCGCAGCCTCTTGCCGGTGAGAAATTCGTAGTGATCCAAGTGGGAGGGGCAAAGGAGGGGGACGACGCAACGTATATTGATACCGAAAAGGAAGCCGCGAGGGCGATGGCCGCGTATGAAGGAGCAATTGATTATCTTGACGCACGCGGAATGATCGATCGCAATCGCGTCGGGATCATAGGCTTTAGTCGCACAGTCTTCACCGTCGGCTATACATTGACGCATTCCAAGTATCGTTTTTCCGCGGCCCTTCTAGTGGATGGCATTGATGCAGGATATTTTCAATACATTACTTTCTTCCCTTCGTTTATCGGACTTTCAAAGGAATTCGAGCAGATGAATGGTGGTACTCCATGGGGTACCGGTTTGCGGACATGGATCAAGACCACGCCAGGCTTTAACCTAGACAAGGTAAATACGCCGGTGCGGATTGTGGCGTTAGGCCCCGTTTCGGTATTGGAGATGTGGGAATGGTATTCAGGTCTGTCGCGATTGCAAAAGCCGGTCGATTTTATCTACCTTCCCGACGCGCCGCACTTGATCGTGAAGCCGTGGGAGCGGGTTGTGGCTCAACAAGGACTGGTGGATTGGTTCCGGTTCTGGCTCAAAAGGGAAGAAGATCCCGATCCGACTAAGACTGAAGAGTACTCCCGCTGGCGCAATCTGCGGGAGTTGCGAGAAAGCCACACAACTAGCCGACACCGAAACTGAGATTCACAGCGTAAGTCTCAAGCACTTGCATGGGAATTCTCACAGATCATCGTCGACCGCCCACAAGCGGGATGGATGCGCGTATAGAAACCGTGCTTCACATGATGCGCCAATCGTTCGCCGAGCAATTGTCAGTGAGCACTTTGTCCGCTGTCGTAAATCTTTCACCGACGCGGCTGAGACAACTATTCAAACATGAGACTGGTCGCTCTCCTATGAGATTTCTCAAGGATTTGCGTTTGCAGCGCGCGAGGCAATTGCTTGATAGCACGTTTCTCAGCGTAAAGGAGGTGACGTCGCTCGTTGGGCTCGAGGACGTGAGCCACTTCGTACGAGACTTCAAGAAACAATATGGGCTCACGCCCACCGAATTTCGAAGGAGGCATTGGTCAAAGCAAGGTAAGGTGCGGTCTGACCTGCTCGGCTAGCGCTCCTGGGCCAGTTTTAACCTCACTAGAGATGAGAGATGTTCATTCGATACTGGGCACATGCAATGTGCCACCGCGATTCTTCGCCTTACTGAGCAATTTGAATTGCTGAAGTGGCCAATAGATGTTCGTATTTGCTAACCAGAAGCGCTAGACATCAACCATAAGCCTCGTTAACGTCTTGTTTCAAGAGATGCCATGTCGTGCGGATCGTGCGCTGAAGGAATCGGGACTTGGTGTTTGAGCCCAAACTTGGAGGAAAACACATGAATGTATGTCGACAGTTTCAACTAGTTGCTTGCGCAGTGATTGCGAGTGGTGTAATCGCTCTAGGACTTCTATCTCCCAAGGTTGCTCTCGCGCAGACAGATTGCCTAGGGCAAGCGTATATTTGCATCGGTGAGGGACCTTGCCCAAGCCTCCAAGACCAGATCGAAAGCTGCGAAGCCTTTTACAGAGGTTGCACCGTCGTCGATACGGAGTGCTACATAAATGACGGGGATCCTTGCGACGGCTACGAAATACAGTGCACGTTAGAGCCACGTTAGACTGAAACATCCGTGAGCCATGTGCGCTCCGGTGGTCTCGCTTCGCGCTCGGGTGCGCGCCGAAGCTGCCGGTCGCCGGGTGCGCATAAACGTCAGCCGGAACGCGTCAGCGCGTAGTTCAGCGCCCGAACGGATTGCGTTATGAAACGTACATTCGATATCGCGGTTACGACCATTCTGGTAGCGTGTGCGCTCGTGACCACCGGTGTAGTGGTGCACCGCGAGTTCTTCGGGCTTGTGCCATCACGTCCTCAATCAGAAGACGTCTTCCTTAAAGAATGGCGATCGTACCTTCCAACCGGCGTGCGCCTGGGTCCGCTAGAAGCGCCCGTGCAGGTCGTCGAATTCTCCGACTTCGATTGTCCATTTTGTCGCACCTTTCATGATGACGTGAAGACCCTGCGCGAACGCTACCCAACACAACTGGCTCTTACCTATGTGCACTTCCCGCTCCCTATGCACCGTTTCGCCATGCCCGCCGCGCGCGTCGCGGAGTGTGCGGGCGCCCAAGGTCGCTTTGAGGCGATGTACGACCAGTTGTTCGATGGGCAGGACTCCTTTGGGCTCAAGCCTTGGAGCTATTATGCAACTGAGGCGGGTGTGCCTGATCTCGCGGTGTTCGATACGTGCATTCAGAATACGGGGCCCGTTCCCCGCGTCGAGGAGGGTAAGCAGCTAGGCGCGAGGATCAAAGTTCAAGGCACGCCGACCGTCGTGATCAACGGCTGGAAGCTAGGGCATACGCCGCACCTCGAAGATCTCGATCGGATGGTAAAGGCGATCCTTGCCGGCAGAAGCCCGGTTTCCGAAGACGGAAAAAACCGCACGGGCGGGTGATTTTCCCCGGAATGTTGACTCTCTTACCGAACAGAGCCGTATTTAGCGCACTGGTTTGAAGACGCCATGTTTATTGACGACCGAACAGCAGACCCGCCAAGCCAGTCCCGTTGAAGATTCAGACGCTCGTGGAAGTACTCAAGGAAAGCCTGACGAATCATGCGCACCCTGTACGTCGTCACGACTGGCGGAACGATCGAAAAAGTCCATCCCGAGCAAACTGGCGCGGTAGCGAACGTTGATAGCAAGATCGATCGCTACCTACGACTCTTGAGGCTTCCCGATTCTCAGGTGGAGATTGTTTCATAACTTTGTGTCCTAGTTGCATTGACCGGAGCGATGGCTCCGCTCGGGTTCGAGGGAAGTGATGGTTTACAAACCCTGACGGAAAGCCTTATCGCTGTCCGTCTGTTGTCGGCTTGAGTTCATGTCGTGATGCACAACCAAGTATTTTCTGTGGAGTGCGTGAGAAAGGGCCACGCGCTGGGCTGCTTTGTAGCAACCATCAAGGAGTAAACCAGCTCCATCGCCTGGAACGCGATTAACTGTGACTACCCGTCTCATGAATCGGCGGCGATTTCTCAAGGAGAGCTTTGCATTCAGCGCAGTGGCCACGCTCGGATCGTTTTCAGGCGTTGCGGCCATTGCGACTGCCGGTCCCAAGACTGCGGACCTGTTAATGCTGGGAGATTGGGGTGACGAGAATCCTACCGCGCAGTTTGTCGTCGCCACCGCCATGCGGGATTATCTCGGTCGCAATGCGCTCACACCCCAAGCGCTGTTGATGCTCGGAGACAACTGGTACGGCGACCTCGCGGGCGGTACGCGGTCGCTACGGTGGCGGACGCAGTTCGAGGAAATGTACCCGGCAAGCGAATTTGCCTGCCGCGCTTATGGGATCCTGGGAAACCATGATTACCAAATGGCGCCGATGAGCAAGGCCGATGTGGAGTTGGCGTATGCGCATGGCGGCAGGTCGCGCTTCACGATGCCGGGGCGTTGGTACAGCTTCCAATTTCCGGCGAAGGACCCGCTGATCACTTTCATCGCGCTCGATAGCAATGTTCCCGAAGGCGATGGCGCAGGAGGACGGAAGCCGGGAATCGACCGAAATGGGTTTATGACTATGACCCCGGACCAGAAGGCGGAGCAACTGTCGTGGCTTGAAATCGAACTGCGCAAGCGGCCCACGACACCCTTCCTAGCGGTATTAGCGCATCATCCGGTGTACTCGGATGGACCGCATGGAGATCACGCGACTCTGATCCAAGACTGGGACCCGCTCTTTCGCAAGCATCGGGTGCACCTTTACCTCGCGGGCCACGACCACGATCTGCAGCACCTGGAATTCGAGAACCACCCGACCAGCTTCTTCCTTTCGGGCGCTGGCGGTGCGGACTTGTACAACCTCAAGATCAATTCCTTGCAGCGTGGCCCTTACGCTCAGAAGGTGTATGGCTTTAGTCATCTGTCCGTGTCAGAACAGGCGATGACGTTACGTCATGTCGATGCTACCGGCCGCATCCTGCACACCTTCTCGAAGACTCCTGAAGGGATAACCAGGATCGTGCGCTAGGGATTATTCCTTGCTCCCTAGGTGAAAAACCAACGCCGCGGCGCTGCGCGCAGCCGTGCGCACGATGTCGCGGTGGAACGATTTCAAACGGGAGGCAAGGATGGACAGTTGTTCAGATAAGAACATAGTCGTCATCAAGCTGGGCGGTTCGGTACTCCCTAATGAGGAATCTTACCGTCATGCAGCGCGATTTCTCGTTCGCCGCTTGTACAAGTGTGCTAGGGAACACCTTCTGGTTGTGGTTTCTGCCCAATACGGTCATACGGATCAGCTCGAATTACTCGCCCGAAGCGTTACCGCATCTCCCAATTCGAGAACTCTCGATCTGCTGTGGTCAACCGGCGAACTACGATCTGTCGCACTGCTGACACTTCATCTTCAAGAGCTAGGAGTCGCCGCTGTCGCCTTGAATGCTCATGAAGCAGGGTTGCGACTGAATCAGATCGATAACGGTCACGGCGTCCAGGCCCTTTCGGTCGAGCTCAGACGAGCCTTCAGCGACCACTCCATCGCGGTTGTGCCGGGATTTTTTGCTACGCTGACGAGCGGCACACTCGTTTCCCTCGGTCGCGGTGGCTCCGATCTCACCGCCGTGTTGCTTGCCGTAGAGCTTAGTGCGGTGCGGTGTGAACTCGTTAAAGATGTCCCAGGTTATTTCACAGCTGATCCCCATGTGGATGGAACCGCCCAGCATATTCCAGCGTTGAGCTTCGAAAAGGCTCTCCAACTGGCCGATGCTGGCTGCGATCTCGTCCAGCGCCGAGCGGTCGAGGTCGCGAGCGAAACGAATCTGCCACTTGTTGTTCAGAACTTGACTGAAGAAGATCCGAACTCCATCGTCTCGGCGGCTAAGGGGTCGCAGGTAACCCCGGATGCGCGTTGATGAGCTTCCCGACATGGATGCCCGCGTAAAAGCCGCCATCGAGTTGATGAATAAGTCCGTCGGTGCCCAGAGTTCGATGCGTGGTTTGGCGGCAAAGGTGAACCTTGCACCCGCGCGCCTGCGACAACTCTTCAAGAAGGAGACTGGAGGTTCTCCGTTGCAGTACCTCAGAGATCTTCTGCGGCATGCGCATGAACTGTTGCACGGGACCTTTCTTAGCATAAAGTAGGTAGCGTGTCTTAGTGGAGCAAACGATCTCAGTCATTTTGTGCGCTACTTCAAGACATACTCCGGTAAGACACCGCGTGCGTTTCGTGCCGCGGAAGCTGGGATAAAGAAGCTCTGAAGGCCTGACCTCAAATGACGATCGCGCCAACAGATTATCGTTTCGGCCAATCGACAACAGTTGTGAGTCTCCTTCTCTCACGCTCACAATACTCTGCACCTCGGGTCAAGTCCGAATCGAGGACAGAGCCCTTCACGGGGCCCGGAAAGAAGGAAGAACATGAAAAGAATTTCGAAAAGACCGAGCGGCACGGGGCCAATGCCGCCGCGTCCCGGTCCGACACGGAACTGGTAGCCTCTTGGTTAGAGCACTATTCACCGCCGTTCATCGAGGCGTCGACTCTTTCGATCCCGCCGTAGGCCGGCCCCCGCGTCTGATGAATTGGTTTGGCAGGTTTCTGGACAAGCCACCCACGCTAGGAGCACTCCGAAACCCTGCCACCGCGGAAGGTACCGGCAGAAAAGTCAAAATGGATCGCTGCCGAATCAGGGCAACGGTTCTAGTAACTTCGCGGGCTTGACGCGAAGCGCACGCGCAAGCGCGAGAATATTCAAGAGCGCGATATTGCGCTCTCCTCGTTCGACTCCGCCCACGTAATTGCGATGAAGTCCCGCCAATTCCGCAAGCTTCTCCTGCGAGAGGCCCTTCTGCAGCCGGAGCCCGCGCAAGTGAATTCCAAACGAAACCTTAGGGTCGGCAATCGGCACGCGCCATGATTTAGTTGATGACCACGATGAGTCTACACACTATGAGTGTGATAAAATTGATTTCTGCGATGCGTTTCGAGGCACGAGAAGGTACGTTTTGCCCAAAGCGCATCGCGCAAGGGCCATGCGGATCAACATTGGCAATCGGATATGTACGGAGCGCAAGGCAAAGGGTCTCTCCCAAGCCGACCTTGAGCGACGCTGCGGCCTAGCGCGATGCCGGATTTCGTGGTTGGAACATGGGCGCGCTGTACCGACAATCCAAACGTTGGAAAGGATTGCAGATGCGCTGGAGATTCCGGCCTATCGGTTGCTCTACGACGCCGACGATCTTGCTCAATCAGTCATGGTTTCTGGCGAGACTGCTACGAATGGAAATCGGAACCGAAACCACAAGAATAGGGTCCGGCTGGTCAGAGAGCTTCGTGAGCATATGAGCCGGATGCGCGATGACGATCAGTACTTGTTGTTGTTCATCGCTCGAAAAATGGCAGGTCGTGCGGCAAGGCGGCTCGGGATCAGGAGCCAAGACATTGGTCGCGAACTGGATGGACGGACGATCCCGGGAACGCGGGAGGGGGATTCATGAATTCGACTGCTGAGAACCGGTACATTCGGGCGTCCAGGAACGCAATACTAAGGGAGGCTCATGTTCGTTCGCCTCGGCCTCCCCGAGGCAAGCCGATGGACTTGAGGTGCGCGGATTGTAACAGTGCGGACCTGAAGAAGGCTTCTCTGGTCTACCAGGAGGGCCAGTTTCACGTCAACACGCGAACTCGCATCCGCGCGTTTCTGTTCGGGAGCGACGGACCAAATCTGATCGTCGGCGGAGCTGCCACGCAAGGCGTTCATTGGACACAGCTTTCGAAGATTCTCAGTCCACCAAGGAAGTGGTCTTACGTGAGGCTCATTCTTGGATCTGTGATTGTTACGCTCGCCGCTCTTTTTGCTTACGTCGTTTTTGTCGCGTCCAGTCCTCCACCAGTGACTACTCTTCCCCTGAAGATGTACGTCTTCCTTGCGCCTTTGGTTTTCATGGCTCTTGCTTTCGCCGTGTGGCGGCACAATCACCTGAGATTCCCCCAGGAATACGCGCGATGGGACCGCTCGTTCATTTGCCAGCGATGTGGAGCGGTAAGTCTCCACGACGTTCCTTCTAGTTCTCCCGCGCGTCTCTGAGCTACTCAACCGCATCCCCTTTCATCGCGGCATCGCCATCGATGCAAGAACCAGAACAGAGCAACCTATCGTTTTGACAAGGCTAGCCAAGTACCCCAAAACCTGGCGATCCTCGTCGCTCCGACCACCAGGGGATGCCGGTCCCATTCTTTGGCGAAACTCGTCGCTCCCTTGTGAGCCTTTTCCCCTTGCCTGCCTCCATAACAATGAGGGGAGTTCTCGTCGCATCTTCCCGTGAGCCGGCCGGAGCCGCACCACCTCGGTTAACCGCCTGGCGTTGCGTTCCGCTCTCAAGTCCCGAGCCGGGCGCCAAGCTAGAAACCCTCTGCACGGAGCATGTGCTCTACGTGTGCCTTACGAACGATCAAGGCACTTCTCGCAGGCCAGTGGTTCTTGTTGGCGCTCCGGGCCGGAAGCTCCGGTGCCACGGGCGCGGCGAGAACTCTCCGTGTTTCTTCGCAAAAACACCTGTGACCGGGAGGAGGAAATTCGAATGAGTAAATTTTGGCGAAACAATGTTCCGTTCAAGCAAGTTGCCCGAAATCTCGCGGGGATCGCGGTCAGTTTACTTCTTGCGGCCCCCGCGTTCGCGCAAGGCGCAGGCAATTCCCCGTGGGAAAACGCCGTCAACGTTCTCATGACGGCGTTCACCAGCACGATCGCGCGCGGGCTCTCGCTCGTTGCAATCGTGGTGGCTGGTCTTACTTTCGCCTTTGGTGAAGGTGGCTCGAAACGCGTACTCGCCGGCGTTCTGTTCGGCGTTGGCATGGCCATCGCCGCCGTGAATTTCCTCGCTTGGCTGTTTCCCGGCAACTGATTCGCGCACGTTACGAGGGGAGAAACACATGGCGGAGTCAAGACGAATCAACAGAGTGCACCGGTCGCTGTCCCGACCGCTCACGATCCTGGGGGCTGAGCGAAAGCTTTTTTTCTTCGCTATGTGCCTGGGCGCGGCCACCTTCAACCTGCTCAACAGCTTGTTCGGCGGGGTGCTGATGTTCTTGCTGCTCTATTTCGTGGCCCGTTGGGCCACCCAAACGGATCCGCAAATCCTGCGGTTTCTCTTGACGGCTGCAAGGGTGCGAGCTCAATACGACCCGATGAAATTCGCTTCGATAACAATCCGAAGGGACGGCCATGCTCAGGCTTAACCGAATCTTCAAAAACTACAACGAGACCGGCTCTCTCAACGAGCAGATCAATCTCTACGGCTTCATCGGTCCGCAAGTGTTTCTCACCAAAAGCGGAGACATGGGCATCATCCTCGAAGTGCGCGGCGTGGACTACGAATGCCTCGACAACGCGTCCATTGACGGGTTCACCAAGCGTCTTGAATCGGCGCTGAAGCTGTTCGACGAAAACTATCGCGTCTACCAATACCTCTTCAAACGCAACAACGAGGCCATCCCGTACAAGCTCTACAACAATTCGATTGTAGACACTGCGATCAAGAACCGTATCGCGTACCTTGGCAGCAAGGCCGACACCCTCTTTTCCTTGTCGGTCTATTACGTAGTGCTCTATCAGGGATTTCAGAACTTAAAAAGGCTCGGGAGCGCACTTGCCGAGTTCTCCAAGAGCCCAAAAACAGCCGTCGCCAGTCTGCGGGCGCAATTCTCTTCTCAGAAGCAGGCGCTCGTTCTTGAGCGACAGGCCAGCACAGCGCAGGCGGCGCTGCTTCAGAAAGCCCGGAGCTTCATCCTCCAAGTCAGCGACTTCCTCCCCGTTCGCATGCTCGACAAACAGGAAGCCTTCCGGGTTCTCAAACGGACACTCAATTTCCACCCGGACAAACTCGAACTCGCCAAACTCAAGCACGACACCTTTCTCGATTACTACCTGCCGGAATCTCCGATCGAGTGCCATCGCGGGCATCTGCGCGTGGACGATTACTACGTCAAGGTTCTAACGCTCAAAGAGCCTTCTGCCCAGAGCTTTCCGCTCATCTTCAAACGGTTACTCGAAGTCGAGGCGAACTATTACGTAGTGACGGAATGGAAAAAGGAAGATTCCGGCAAGATGCGCCGCGTGATCCAAGCGAAGCGCCGGCATTTTCACAACACCAAGCGCTCGTTCGCGAGTCAGGTCAGTCTCAACGACGCTCCCACCCAAGACGTGCTCCTCGACGATTCCAAGGAATCCCAAGTCCGGGAACTCGGCGAAGGCATCAAGGAGATCGAGCTGCACGGGAATTACTTTGGTCAGTTTTCCCTAACCGTCGTGATTTACGACCTCGACATGACCAAGGTGGACCGGGCATGCGCCGATTTCTACAAGGTCTTCAGTGTGCACGACGCCCAGCTTTACGAGGAAAAATACAACCTGCTAAACGCCTTTCTCGCCGCGGTTCCCGGGAACCACGTCTTCAACTTGCGCTCCCTGTATCTGCTCAACATCAACTACGCGGACTTCTCGTTCCTTTTCACCCTTCACTGTGGCGAGCCTCGCAATCAGCATCTCCGACAGGAATATCTCGCGGTCCTGGAGACCAACCACCACACGCCGTATTTCTTGAATCTCCACTACCGCGACGTGGCCCACACCATGATTCTCGGAAGAACGGGCTCCGGCAAAAGTTTCCTTTTGAATTTCCTCATCACCAATCTCCAGAAATACGACCCGCATACCTTCATCTTCGATTTGGGCGGAAGCTTTGAAAGCCTCACGCAGCTCTTCGGCGGCTCGTATATTCGCGTCGGCATTGAGTCCGAGGATTTCAAGATCAACCCGTTTTCGCTCCCGCCGACAAAAGAGAATCTCGATTTTCTTGCCCTCTTTCTGAAAGTGCTTATCCAAGGCCAGAGGGCGGGCGAGCTCGATCCTGCCACCGAGCGCGACCTCTTCCACCAAGTCGAAAACCTATACGCGGTGGACCCGGCGCTGCGCACACTGGGGGTGCTGGCGAATACGCTCGGGCACGACATTGCGAGCCGTCTTTCCAAGTGGACCCGGGGCGGACAGTTCGGATTTCTCTTCGACAACGCCGAAGACTCGATTTCGTTCTCCCGCTTTCAGTGCTTCGATTTCCAGCGCATGAGCCAGTACCCGGAACTCTTGGAGCCGCTGCTCTTTTATATCCTGCATCGCGCGAATGCCGTTATTGCGGACCGGCAGATTAGCTCCGTTCTCAAAGCCTTCTTTATCGATGAAGCGTGGGTGTTTTTGAAGAACCCCGCCATTCAACGGTACGTCGTTGAAGCTCTCAAGACCTGGCGAAAACACAACGCCGCCATGGTCCTCTCGACGCAATCCCTCGATGAACTAAAGCGCTCGGACATCCTCGACGTAATCATCGAAAGCTGTGCCACGAAAATCTTTCTCGCCAACCCCGATATGGACCGCGATCTCTATCGGCGCCAGTTTCATTTGAACGACAACGAAGTCGAGCTCATCTCGGGCCTTATCCCTAAGCAGCAATTCCTGATTAAAACACCGGAGCTGGCGAAGGTCGCGAACCTAAACGTCGATCCGAAGAGCTATTGGCTGTACACGAACGA
>Ga0210398_10001116_pt1 | contig 28744 bp, 39 predicted proteins | sample IncBWC4OmetaG_FD_161047 | JGI IMG/M metagenome (GOLD analysis project Ga0210398, IMG submission 161047) | Forest soil microbial communities from Barre Woods Harvard Forest LTER site, Petersham, Massachusetts, United States - Inc-BW-C-4-O | ecosystem: Environmental > Terrestrial > Soil >... | reverse complement strand
CAGATTACTTCCAGTTGTGGTTTGAGATGGAGCTCACCCACCACAGATGGTAAAGCTTCAACGCCCACGGATTTGGGGAAGTGAACGACACCATGCTACGGATTACACCCAGCACGAGCGCCCAGGGAGCGAAGGAATATTTCACGCAGAGCCTGACGCGCTCGGATTATTACATCGACGGCCAGGAGGTGGTCGGACGCTGGGGCGGAAAAGCCGCCGAGCGGTTGGGACTGCGGGGCGAAGTGGATGCCAAGAGCTACTTTGCCCTGTGCGACAACAGCAATCCAGAGACGGGCGAGCAGCTCACGCCACGAAACAAAGACAACCGGCGCGTGGGCTTCGATTTCACATTCTCCGCACCCAAGTCCGTTTCGGTATTGTATGAGCTTTCCGGCGACGGACGGATACTCGATGCGTTCCGGGCGAGCGCCAAGGAAACGATGGAGGAAATCGAGCGCGAGATGAAAACGCGCGTTCGCGTCGGCGGTGGCGACCATGACCGCGACACCGGCAACATGGCCTGGGCGGAATTCGTGCATTTCACGGCTCGGCCCGTCGACGGAAAGCCGGACCCGCACCTGCACGCGCATTTTTATGCCTTCAACCTTACCCACGACGAAGTGGAAGGCCGCTGGAAGGCCGGGCAGTTCGGCGACCTGAAACGCGATGGCCAGTATTGGGAAGCCGCTTTCGATGCGCGCCTGGCTCACCGGCTGAATACACTCGGATATGCCACGCAAAAGCGGGAGTACAGCTTCGAAGTGGCCGGGACGCCGCAATCGCTGATTGACAAGTTTTCCCAGCGCCGGAACGAAATCGAAAGGAAAGCGGCCGAAAAGGGCGTCACCGATGCCAAAGGAAAACACGCCATCGGCTATTACGGGCGCGAGCACAAGAACACCGACCTGGGTAAGACCGAATTGCGCAGGGAATGGGACGCCCGGCTGTCGGATGGCGAGCGTTCGGCCCTGGCGGATGCCATTCACGGCCGCGTCACGGGGGATAGAGCGTATACGGCAGATGAAGCGAAGCAATACGCCCTCGCGCATTCGTTTCAGAATGCATCAACGGTGTCGGAAAAGAAGCTGAAGGCCGAGGCCCTTAAATACTCGGTGGGCTCCGTGTTGCCCGAAGCTGTTGCGGATATAACACAGCGGCCGGAGGTGATTGCCGAAACACGCGGGGGGCAGTTGATGACGACGACACGAACGGTGCTGCGCGATGAAATCTCGATGCTCCAGTTCGCAAAGGACGGCCAGAGAAAACAGCAGCCCTTCATAAGCAAGCTCGACGATAACGCGCTCGCGGGCCTCTCCGATGAGCAAGAGAAAGCGGCGCTCCATGTGCTCAAAAGCCGCGATACCGTGACCGGAGTCGTGGGAAAAGCCGGCACGGGAAAGACCACGATGATGCGGGCCACGAGAGACGCACTGGAAAGCGAAACCGGCCGTCATGTGTTTGCTTTTGCGCCGTCCTCTCAGGCGTCGCGCGGGGTCCTGAAAAAGGAAGGCTTCAAAGACGCGGAAACGCTCGAAATGCTGCTGAGAAACGAAAAGCTTCAGGAGAAAACGCGAGGCCAGGTCTTATGGATTGATGAGGCCGGGCTCGTCTCCAGTAAAGACATGCGCCGGTTAATGGAGGTGGCGAAGAAGAACGGCAATCGCGTCATCCTCTCCGGCGATTACACCCAGCATGCGAGCGTCGAGGCCGGGGACGCTTTCCGGCTTCTGGAAAAAGAAGCCGGCGTGAGGCTGGCAAGGCTCACGGAGATCCGCCGGCAGACGGACCCCGGATACCGAAGAGCCGTGGAGGCCATAGCGCAAGGCACCGGAAAGGCCGCGCAAAAGGGATTCGACGCGCTCGACAAAATGGGCTGCATCGTCGAGGCGACCGGAGAGGAACGCCATAGTTTGCTCCTGGCCGATTACCTCAAAGCCGTCGAGGATGGCAAGTCGGCCTTGATAATCGCGCCCACGCACGCGGAGGGACAAAGACTGGCCGATGAGCTGCGCCGGGCATTAAGAGAACGCGGCGCCATCGGAAAGGAACGTGAATTCATCGCGCGCCGCTCCACCGGCTGGACGCAGGCGCAGAAGGGCGATATTCGCAATTACGAGCCGGGAATGGTGCTCGAATTCCATCAGAACGCCAAGGGCTTTACGCGCGGCGATAAAGCCGCGGTGAAACACGGTGCGGGCGGATTGGTTCTGCAAAAGCAGGATGGCACCGAGGCGGCGCTGCCAACAGACAAGACAGACCGTTTTGAGGTCTACCGCACGCGCGAGATTGCGCTCGCAAAAGGCGACCGCATACGCATCACCAAGAACGGCGAAGCAAAAGTCGACGGCCAGGCAAAAGGCGCACGCGTGAATAACGGCGATATTTTCACGGTCGAGGGCTTCAGCAAAGAGGGCGACATACGCCTCGAAAAGGGCAAGCTGCTGCCGAAGGACTGGGGCCATATGAGTCTGGCTTACGTCGATACGTCGTACTCGTCGCAGGGCAAGACGGTGGACCGCGTTTTCATCGCCACGGGCAATGAATCGCTCCCGGCCACGAATCAGCAGCAATGGTACGTGAGCGCCTCCCGTGGGCGCGAGATGGCGAAGGTGTACGTGGAAGACAAGCAGGAAGTGCGCGATGCCATTGCGCGCACCGGCCAGCGTCTCTCCGCCGTCGAACTGACGCATACACGGCTCAAGGATTCATGGGGCACACGGTTCGCCCGGTCGTTCGAGCGGCATCGGGTCGGCCGTTTCTTAAAGCAGCGGGCGGAGGCAATAGCAGACCACTGGCGACGCCGGGAAGGGGTGAGGTATGCCTGATACGAAAAGCAAATTCCTGGGCAGGATTCTCGACACCGGCAGCGCCGGGCAGGATGATGGCCCGAGTTTTACGAAAGAGCGCCAGCACACAGCGCAGGCGTTTAACCTGCACGTGGAACGACGGGATGGCAGACGCGCGGAAGGCTTCGCCTGGTCGCACTATGTCGGCTACCAATGGACCGACGAAGGCAACCGGGAAAGGCTGATAGTGATATTCGGCGCGCGGGCCATCGAAATCGAGGGCCACAGGCTCGGCATCCTGACAAACCAGATTCGCGAGGGGCAGCTCAACGGCATCCGGGAACTGGTAAGCCGGCAGGCCACGCTGCTCGAACACGACAACCCCGACGACCAGCCAGTCATCATGAGTGTGAAATCTTATCCGGATTTTGAGGAGATTTTGAGGGAAATCAAAGGAGAGGACGATGATAAGCACAGCCACGTTAAGCGATATGCGCGATGATGAGTTGCGCAGCACTCGGGGCCTGATAGACGAAATACTTCAGAGGCGCGATGAAGACCGGAAGGCGAAGGCGATAAGCGACGCCAGGGCGATTCTGGCGGCGGCGGGACTCACGCCAAAAGACTTGGGCGGCAAGGCCAAGAACCGAAGCGGGAAGGGCGCCGTCTACCACAGCGGGCACCAATATCAGCACCCGACGAACAAGGCGCTAACGTGGAATGGAAAGGGTAAGAAGCCTGGCTGGCTGAACACGCTAGAGGCAGAAGGGAAGGTGCCGGTCGAGGTGGCCCCTTAGCGGCAGCGCTCTTGCTGCTGCTCTTCGCGCCGCTGCTTTACATGGTGGGCGTAGAAGCCTTCTGAAACGAGAGCAGTGGCCACCGCGCTGATACGAATCCAGCGCCATCGCTTATCGGCGTCTTTGACGATTTCGCCGATGATTAGGGGTGAGAGGATTCCGGCCATCTTAATCCAATGGCCCGCCGAGCCCCCGCCGATGGATGTCTGCGGGCGATGAAAGGACTGCCGGGGATACGGCATGTCCGGGTGCGAAGCATTTTCAGGTTGTGAGGCGCGGGGCTGATAGGCTCGCGCGCTAAGGCGTTCGCTGAAATTGGCAGGGCGGGGCATCGCCGATCCGTTTGACGTGAGGGTTATTTCGGAGGACTCTAGCGAATCGCTCGGCGTTTGGCAAGCGCTAGACACAACGGGTAGTAGTTCGGCAGTGAGCCGACCTACTACCGTTGGGTGGAAATGGCGATGAGGGCCTCCGCTTGAAGATTACGCACGATGTTCTGAGCCGCGTACAAGCCAATTCCGTACGCCTCCAGGTGCCGGATTATGGTGCCTGCATGACAGCCCGCGCGGAACATCTCTGCGGCTTTTGCCCGCGACCAGTCGTCAGCGGGTCTGGTCGGGTTTCGTATGTAGCTCATGCTGGCTCTCCCGACCGACTCGGCCTGGCAAGAGCTCCCCGGCGTTCCAGCAGGATCTCAGCGATTTCTGAGCGCCAGTTGGCATCCGGGGGCGTAAAGGCGATTTCCTTTGTCTCCGGGTCGGTATACCAGTAGCCGAGGTCAAGGATGTCAATATGGTGTGCTGCGGGATTACCCCAGTACTTCTGCCATTCCACGAGATCGAAACGGATGATTTGCGCGAGATGTCCCCCACTGTCAGGGTCGTGGTTGTCGAGACGGCGGTCGGTAACGTTTCCTTTCGCGTCCACCGTCAGTTCGCCATGACTGCTGCCGACTGTGTATTGCTTTTCGTCCGTGATGGCGGCGGGCGGCTTTACCTTGAAATCGCCGAGATTTCCGCTTCGTTCACATTGTGGGCACTGCGCATGGCTGTGGTCATCCCACTCGATGTCGCTGCGGCACTCGGCTCCATCATCGGTCACGTACATGACGGCAGTGGACTGGATGTAGAGAGCGTCTTCGTTCCCGCAATCCGGACAACGGACACCTTCGAGGCAGTTTTCGTTAACCATTGGCGCCTCCGTCGTAAACGGTTACCAGGCACTCTTTCTCTGCATCCCATTCCGGATGGGAGATATCGTCCCCGTCATAGTCCTCAACGCGCAACTTGTGGCCCTCGGGGATTGCGGTCACTTCCTGCATGAGGCCGCGCTTGATTTTGATCGTGATGATTGTGGGATTGCTCATGCTGATTCTCCTTGTGCGCATTCTTCCTGTTCGGCCTCGAAGTGCAGAAGGGCCGTTTGGAGCGTCTTTTCGGTGTCGCGCAGCCCAAGGCGCTCTTGCAGGTGCAGCAAGTCGGCAATCAGGTCGCTGGCATCGGTGTCCTGGTAATCCCAAGGCCCCTCCGGCAATGGCTCGCCTTTGGCCTCAAAGTAGGCCGTGAGCGCGGCGCGAGCGTGCTCCAGTCTTTCTGTCATTGTCATCGGCATTGTCTTTCTCCGCCCCAGAACCGCCGAGGCGCGCGTGAAGCTGGATGCTTCGTCGGCCAGCCTGCGGATGCAAACTGGCCTGCGAAATATTCAGCCAGCCGTCCCGACAGTGGCTTGCGCGATTGCCTCATCGCATATCTCGAACAATAGGAAGCAGTCTCTGCTCTGCTGACTGTCGCGATCACCGAGCGTATAAAAAAGTTCCCGCGCAGCCTTGAGGGCATACAGCATTTGAGGGGAAGCGTCTGCCAGGGTAACTATTTCCTGCCCGCGCCTTTCCTGTTCCGCCGTCGCTTCGCCGTTGGTAAGGGCCGCGTCAATCTCGGCGAGTTCTTCCAGCAACGTCTGTTTCGGCAGGAAGCCCAAGACGCGCGATGCTTCCTCGTCCATTTCTATTTCTAGTTCCATAACCATCTCCAGCCCCTGATACTCGAGGCGCGGTGCATCGTGATTGATGCCGGTGAATCAGGCGCAAAAATGCGCGGTGCAAGAATTGAAACGTGAAGGGGCGACATTTCTGCCGCCTCTTCCGATGGTTACGCCTTGTCCTTCTTGGGCATCGGACGCCGGTAGGTAAGGGTGTAGCCCTTCTCGGTGCCGGTCTTGACCAGCGTGTAGAAGCCGGGAGCAAAGCTGGGCTCCTCGAAGCTGACGGAGACGTAATGGCCCCGGTCATCGTCGCGGTTCCACGCTACGCCGATTTCCTTGCCCGCCGAGAGAACCGCGTAATCCGGGTGATTGTCCTTCTGCTTGTCGTCGTTCCGCTCGAAGGTGAGCGCCGCCTTGATGGCGAGCGTGTCGAGTTTGCCTGTAAAGCCGGTTTCCGTGGCGGTGAAGCTTCCGATGATGAGTGCTGACTTTTTCATAAACTTTCTCCTTTGGTTGCGTTGAAGCCGCCCTATGCAGCTTCTTGACGGCGCACCTCAGGCGCGCGGACAAGCGAGGAAGTCATAGGATTTTGTTTCGCGAGGAATGCGCGCCCTGTAGCGCAGGGGAAAATCCGTCATTGACTTCCGAGCGACGCGCGCATAGTCGCCGGCATACAAAGAAGCACGCATAGGATTTGCGGCGGGAGGCCAAAGGAGGTGGGTATGAAGTCAGCGCATTGGATCGGCGTTCAACGGAGCGGGAAACACGGTGGGGGCTGATGGTCGCCGCTTCAAGGCGTTAAGGCCCAAAGGCTGGAAGGTCCGAAAGCGAAAGACCCGGATTACGGCGTCATCGCTGCGGATCGGCTTTCGGCCAGAACGCGTGCGGCGAAGCTGGCAGGGACGCTCTTGTCCTCGGGTTCGCGGTCCTCGGCAACCACCTGCGCCTCGTGCTTGTCCAGGTCGAGGGCGGCGTTAAGCTGCGCCTGTTTCGCCAGGAGTTCACGAAGACGGGACTCATGCTCAAAGGGGCGGCCCAACTGCGCCCGGTAATCGGCAAGGGCTTTCTCCTGACGCTCGATGTCGCACTGCTCCTCCTCGGCTTTACGGTCGAGATTTCGCAGGACATGCTCGATGCTCTGGATGGTGCCGGCCGGGTTTTCCGGGTTGAGATTGGCCTTGTACGCCTCCTTGCCACGGATGAACAGGTCCGGCGTGCCGTCCTGGAACTGGCTTCCACGGCTCAGTATCTCGAATCCTTTGTAATGTCCCCGGACCTTGGGCGTCTTGTCCTCGCGCCATGACATGACGACTTCGTTCAGGGCGTTACCGGCTTCCTCGCGGGCTCCCTTGCCCGAGAATTCGCGGTTTCCCACCGTCATGGTGAAGTCTTCGTCCGCATGCGCGTCGCGCGTCAGGATATCGGCGGAGAGGGCGGTGTGGTATTTACGGGCGCGTTCGATGTGCTCGGGAAGACTCTTCACCTGCCAGCGGATGTTGTGCTGCTGGTTGATGTGCGAGGCGCGGAGCTGGTCGAGCTTGCGGATTTCGGTATCGACCTTCACCTTTTCCATCACGGCCGGGTTGCCCGACGCGATGGCCTTGATTTCCGCGTAAGTGAGCGCTCCGCCTTCGAGGTCTTCCGCCTGGCGCACGGTGACGCTGCCGTTCATCACCTGCTGGATGAACCGGGCCTTGGTCTCCAGGGTTTGCCACATATAGGCGTCAAACGAACCCTCGGTCACGTAGCGGTAAATATCGACCGCTGCGTGCTCATTGCCCTGTCTCAGGATTCGGCCTTCGCGCTGCTCGATGTCACGCGGCCGCCACGGGGCGTCGAGGTGGTGCATGGCCTTCAGCCGCTTCTGGACGTTCGTGCCGGCTCCCATCTTCTCCGTGGACCCCAGGAGGATGCGGACGCGGCCGGCGTTGACCGAATCAAACAAAGTCTTTTTCTGGATATCGGTGTCCGCATCGTGAATATAGGCGATTTCCCTGGCCGGGATTCCCTTGGCGATGAGCCGGTCGCGGATTTCGTCGTAGACGTTGAATCTCTCAGGGTTCGGTGTCGAGAGGTCGCAGAAGACGAGCTGGGTTGAGCGGTGGCCCTTCGTGGACTCCCAGCTGTCATAAATCCTGTCGATGGCGCGCGCTATCTTGGTGTCGGCGTCGGCGTCGACACCGCCCCTGACCAGGCGCATATCGAGCGCGGCTTTCCTGCCGTCGCCGGTGATCTTGAGCATGTTGTCGACGCGCGGGTCAACCCTGCCATTGCGCAGCCTTTGGGCGCGCTCAACCAGAGTCTGCACGTAAGCTTTCAGCTCGTCGGACGCGGGCGCGGCGACGATATGGGGCTTGCCGCCCTCGATTTCGGGACGGGGCAGATGCAGCATGTCGGGGGTCTGCACGTCCGCAAACGTGCGGAACATCGAGAGCAGCTCGGGAAGATTGACGAATTTGGCAAAGCGGGTATGCATGCGGTAGCCGGAGCCGTCCGGGGCGAGCTCTAAGGCCGTGACGGCCTCGCCAAAGTTGGCGGCCCAGGCGTCGAAATGCTCCACGCCTGCGAGAGCGAGCAATTCCGGGGCGAGATAGCGCATGAGCGTGTACATCTCGGCCATGGTGTTGGATATCGGCGTCCCCGTGGCAAACACGATGCCGCCGCCGCGCTCGGCGAGATAACGGGTCTTCATGTACATATCGAGGGCACGGTTGCTCTCCGTGTTCGAGATGCCCGCAATGCGCGTCATTTTCGAGGCCACGCCGAGGTTCTTGTAAAGGTCCGACTCGTCGACAAAAACCCGGTCTATCCCCAGCTGCTCGAAGGTGACGGTATCGTCCTTGCGCTCGCGGTCGGCGCGTTCCTTGATTTTTGCTTCAAGGCGTTTCTTGGCTTTCTCAAGCTCCTTCACAATGCGGCGGTTGTCGCCCTTCTCAGCCCTTGCCTCCCGGAGCGCTTCTTCGAGCTGGTCTTTCTGCTTGCCCAGGAATCGGCTGAACGTCTCGTCCGAGACGGGCAGGAGTTCAAAGGATTTGTGGGAGACGATGACCGCGTCATAGTTGCCGGTGGCGATGCGCGACATCGCCTTCTGGCGGTTTCCGGCGGTGAAAGCATCCTTGCCCGCGACGAAGATGTGGGCACCCGGATAGAGGGCAAGGAACGCCGCGCCCCATTGCTCGACCAGGTGATTGGGTACGACTATCATGGGCTTGTTCGCCAGGCCCAAGCGCTTCATCTCCATCGCGGCCGCGGTCATGACGGCCGTCTTGCCGGCGCCGACGACATGCGCCAGCAGCGTGTTGTCGTTCTGCAAGATGCGCCACACGGCGTCTTTCTGGTGCTTGTCGAGGTCGTTCCTGCGCAGCATGGAGCGGTTCATGCCGGGGAACGTCAGGTGCGAGCCGTCGTAAGTGCGCAGGCGCAGATTGTTGAACGTGTCGTTGTAGTAGCGGGCAAGCCTCCCGGCGCGCTCCTCGTCCTGCCAGATCCACTCGCTGAAGCGCTCTCTCAGCTTCTGCTGCGCCTCGCGGGCCGCAAGCGTCTCCTGCTGATTGACGACGCGGGTGTCTTTGTCAATCTGGTCGTAAATCGTGGGCGTGCGGCCATTGAGCGCGTCCTCAATCAGGTCGGAAGCCAAAGCCCGTGGCGTTCCGTAAGTCGTGGTGTTGCTGACGCTCGATTTGGCGTAGCTGTCGAGGGTCAACGCCCAGGTGGCGATGGCTCCCGAGTGGCTCACGGTGACGGCGCGCGCGGGAACGTCGAGAGTCTCAGAGATGAAATCACGGATGTCGTTCGCGGGAATCCAGGACGAGCCGAGCCGGGCGCTGATGTCACCGGGAAGCAGGTCGGCCGGCTGCACGGCTTTGAGGGCTTCGACGTTGCGCTGGTATGCAGGGTCGATGCCGGCGGCGGCTTCGGCGGTCACAAGCTTCGCGCGGACGTTGCCGCTTAGGTAGCGGTCGGCGGTTTCCCATGCGCCTTCGGGATTGCGGTAGACCAGGGCGTCGAGTTCGCCCTGAAGCTGCTTGAGGTTCCGCCCGGTGAGCGCCTCCATGCGTCTCCAGTGGATTTCGCCGGTCTCATTGAGGGAGATGGCAAGCGCTTCGGCGGCGGTATCGACATGGTCTTTCGGCTTATAGCGCTCCAGCGTGCGCCGCTCGAAGATGGCGGTCTTGGTAGCGCGGTTCGTTTCGGCGTCGTAATTCTCAAGGGAGAGGAGGAGGGGCTGATCGGGGTCGCCGGCAAAGGCCCGGATATTCTCGCGGGAAGAGAGCGGGCCGTGATTGCGCACGAAAGCGTCATAGGCCCGATTGAGGAGCCGGCGTGCGTCAGTGATGGTTTCTTCGGGAGCGTCCTCAAGCTGGGTCTGGAAGACGTTGCGCACGGCATCGCGGACGGTCATCATGCCGCGCACGCGGGCGGCGGTTGCGGGAGACAAGGAGGTGGGCTCGAAACCGCTGCCGTTGCGGATGACAATGGCGCCGTTGCGGTCGCAGTAAGCGCCGTCCTTGATACCGCTGAAGGCTTCGGTCTCCAGGACCTTCGGCGGGGGTGGACCGCGACCCTCGTCCTTCGGGACATAGACCCCTTCAGGCAGTGACTCTATTGCCTTGCGTAAAATCTCCGGCGTGAGCTGGCCTTCAAGGGTGGGCTCGGCTCCCCGGTACATCGTCCCTTCGAGTTTCATCTTCCCCAGCATCATGTCGGGATGGCGGGCAAAATACTCGTTGACCGCTATCGGGCCGTCCGGGCTCTGGATGGTGTCGATCTTCTGCCATGCTTCTCCGGCTGGTTGCGCTCCCGGCTGCCGCTTCTTGAGGAACAGAATGTCGGTGGTGACTTCCGTCCCGGCATTGCCCTTGAACGCAGTATTGGGAAGCCGTATCGCGCCCAGCAGGTCCGCCTGTTCGGCCAGATACTGGCGGACGGCGCCGTTTTCCTTGTCCATGGTGTAACGGCTGGTGATGAGAGCCATCACGCCTCCGGGCCTCGCCTTCTCAAGCGACTTGGCAAAGAAATAGTCGTGAATGGCGCGCGTGAGCTGAGGCTTCATGGAAGGGTCGTGAACGCCGTAGTCGCCAAACGGCACATTGCCCACGACGACATCGAAATACTTGTCGGGCAGGGGCGTTTCCTCAAAGGGCCTGGCGAAGATGGTGGAGTCCGGGTAGAGCTCCCTGGCGATGCGCGCGCTGACATGGTCAAGCTCGACGCCGGTGCGGTGGCTGCCCGGCAGGAGTTCCTCCGGCATAAGGCCGAAGAAGTGGCCCACGCCCATCGACGGCTCAAGGATCTGCGCGCCCGGCTTCAGGCCGATACGCCGCATGCCGTCCCAGATGGCGGCAATCACCATGGGCGATGTGAAATGAGCATTTGGCGTCGATGCGCGCGCGGATTCGTATTCGTCCTCCGTCAGCAGCGCCTTAACGTCTTTGGCGGTGCGCGCCCATTCGCCCGGCTGATACGGGTCAAACGCATTTGACATCGCACCCCAGCCCACGTAGCGGGCAAGCACGGCCTTCTCTTCGTCCGTTGGGTCACGGTCTTCGGCTTCGAGCCGCTTCAATGTGCGGATGGCTGCGATATTGTCGCGGGCCTTCTCCTGCAGCCCGCCCTGGCCGATGCGGTGGGCATCGCTGATGCGGAAGTCGCGCGAGGGCTTCGCCTCGGGCTCTATGTCGAGGACGACTCTTCCGGCAGGAGAATCTCCCGGATCGCGATTTCCCAAGCCTGGTGGTATTCCAGCTTCTTCACCGAGACCAGGTCGTACAGGAGATGGGAGAACCGCTCCGCTGTCTCCTCCAGCGTCTGCTGTAGCCGGTTTTGCTGCCGGAGCTCCGCCAGCATTTTCGGGTGGTGGCGGCTCCAGTGCTCTAAGATCAAGCTGCTGAGGCGGTCGTGGTCTGGCATGCGATACCCAGGATGGACGCGCGGATTCGGACGAAACCGGGGCGTCTGTGTCTCTTATAGGCACCTGGGAGAAGAGATCAAGCTGATTGGCGTAGTCCGTCGCCGGTCGGCGGGCTTTTCTGACTGCTGCGAACGCTGGTGTCATGCCGCTACTCCCATTCGTTGTGGTTTACTCGCGCCTTGGAATACCACCGGTGGTAGAGATTTTGAGTTGTAGCGAGACACGAGCGAATTGCCAAGAAAATCTGTGAGTCGTTTCGAATCGGGTCGAAAATGCTGATTGCGCTCATGACGATGTCTCCTGTTGATGGCGCAAGACCGCCCCACGCGGTCTCGCTGACGGCGCACGTCAAAGCGGGCGGATGGAGCGGCCGGGGCAACTGGAAATTTTGTCTATGGGCGAGGAATGCCCCCGCTACTTCACTTGGGGGCAGGGGAAAATTTTCATTGCGCCGGGCGCGCCGCCCGCTAGAAGTCGCCGTCTTAGAGCGAGAGCGCGTGGATTGAGAATCGGGGAGACGAGGACAAAGAGGGCCGAGAAGGGCGGAAGTAGCTTAACTTAAGACTTTCTTAACGGTTGGGGCTTAGGTTCAGGGAATAACGGCTGGGGGGGAACCGTGCCTTGGGAGCGGAATTCAAGAAGCTGAACAGAGCGGAGCAGGCAGCAGTCGCGGCCTATGTCCGCGCTGAGTACGACAGGCTGGTTTTTCAGGAGCCGAACAGTTACGTCTCACGGAACGCTCAGGCCGACCCGGAAGTCTGGCTGGAGCGCTTGCGCGAGCTGATAGCGTCCGACCGCAAACGGGTTCAGGCCATCGTGGAACAAGCACGAAGTCAGACGAAAATCGAGACAGGCGGCTTCACGCTCATCGAGATGGCGATTGTGCTCGTCATCATCGGTCTTATCATCGGCGCGATTCTGGTGGGGCAGAGCTTGATACACTCGGCGCAGATTCAGCGCATCATGAAGGAGCAGACTCAATTCGCGGAGGCAATCAACACGTTTTACGGGAAATACAACTGCATTCCCGGGGACTGCCCGAATGCAACGAACTTTTTTGGCAGCGCCGGAGGAACCAGCGCGGCCACGGATTATAATTGCTATTTTCCAGCCTCAACCAACATGGGGTCTACCGGAACATGCAACGGCAACGGAGACGGGAAAATCGGAACCAATGGAGGCTGGAGCTTTACTACCGGCGCGAACGCGACAGAGAAGGGGTTTCTCTGGCAACACCTTGCCCTCGCAGGGTTGATTGCGGGACAATATGCCACTTTCGGGCAGGGTGTCTCATACGGCCACGAACCCGGCTACAACTCCCCCGCCAGCACCGCGCTACCCAACGGCGAATGGGCCACGATGAGGATTGACGACTCGAACACGGCGAGCACTCTGAGTATGCCCAATGGCAGCACCGGCGTCGGCGTCGCTCCGAACCTGGTGGGGCAGCATGCGTTGATGCTTGGCTCTTATCTCTACAATTCGGGGGGCGGCTTCGCTTATGGGCCGCAGGGGATTATCAGCCCAAAGGATGCCCTTGCCTTTGACCAGAAATACGATGACGGCTTGCCTTTCTCCGGCTTCATCACGTGGGAAACCAACAGCACGGGCGGTCAGTTGTGCTCGAACCCGGCAAACCTCTCCGCGACAAACTTCAACGTAGCCGAAAATCTCAACTACACTCCTTGCCTGCCTCTCTTCATGCTCCAGCTTCCGTAGCAGCCACACACAGACTAGCTCGCCTCCCGTTCCTCGCTCTGCGGGCAAATGCGGCGGCCTGGCGGGGAACGTTCGCGGGCATGGCCCTGGAAAACTGCGCGACGGTTCGTTTGGCTGCTGCCGGAAGGTAGAAGCGCATTAGGGCAGGGCGTGCGCCCGGTAGAGAGCGCGGCGGACTCATCAGGAGGCGGGTCAGTCAGGGCTCGCGGGCCTTTCCTGGCTTCGTGTTCAGCGAGACTGGCCTTTGGACCTTTGCAAGTCGCGAATCTTCGTTGCGGCCTCGCGGGCGGCCTCGGCCAAATCGAGCAGGTCGTGGCGGCCGAAGTTGCTGCCGTCTTTCCAGTCGCCGGTGGCGTCCTCCTTATAGCGGATCGTGGGCGACGAGGCGCTGTAAAAGTCCCCCTTGGCGCCGGTATTGCGCCATATGGCGAGTTCGACGTTGCCGTGCCTCACCGTATCGACGGGGCGGCGGGCCGAGGACTGCGATTCCTCGTTCACGTCGTCGGCGCGTTGTGCATTGGATTGTGCCATGGTTTCCTCCTTGCTTGGTTGTTGGCGGGGGGAGTATAGGGGTGACGATGCAACTTTCAAGGTGAGATTTTCAGACATGTTGACATCCGTTAAGTGTGTGATAGGGTTCCCGGACGTGGGATAATACGACCAGGTGATGTCATGGCGAACGGGAAGGAATTGCTCTCCGACGAGCTGCTTGAACAGGTCGAGGCGGCGGCACGCGCACAGCATCGCGAGCCGTCGGAAATCGTCGAAGAGGCCGTGCGCAAATACCTGAAATCCGAGCGTCTGGAGCGGTTCGTTGATAGGACGGAGCGGCGCGCACGCGCGAAGGGCCTCCGAGAACAAGATGTGCCGCGGCTGATTTCCGAAGTCCGGCGCGAGAATGAGGAGCGCGGTCGGTAAGTGATCAAGGTCACTGCCGATACCAATGTGCTCGTCTCAGGCCTGACGTATCGAGGTAAGCCCTTTCAACTTCTCAGGCTGGCGCTGGAGGGGGAAATCAGCCTCACAACATCGCAGGCGATAATCGACGAGACCGAGTCGGTGCTCGCGCGTAAGTTCGGCACACAGCCGAAAGAGATCGAAGAGGCCCGGTCGATAATCCACGAGGCGGCGCGAACGGTACGGCCCGGCGTGGAACTGAACGTCATCAAGGAAGATCCCCCCGATAACCGGATACTGGAATGTGCCGTGAGCGCGGGATCGGACTACATCGTCACGGGGGATAAGGATTTGCTGCGGCTGCGCCAGTATGCGGGAATCCGCATCATCACCGTGGCGGACTTCCTTGAAGTGGCACTGGGCCAGAAAAGGGAGCGATGAAGGCGAGATTCATCGAGCCGATGTTGCTTCTGCGCACGGAATTCACGTCCTGATTGCATGGGCGGCGGTCACGTGTGTGAGCACGCTGGCGAATGGCATTCCACGCAGATCTTCAAAGTAAGTATCCGTGCCGAACCTCGGGGACACTCCGGCGCGTAGCGAAAAAGCAGAGGCCGCGCGAGGCCTGACCAACGCGCGGCGCTTTGCCTGAGAGTTTTTTGGGTCTGCATTGGCGATTCGTTCAGTTCTTGTTCGGGGACACGCCCTGCAGCAACTGCGCCATGGTCGCGCCGCTGCTGCCCACAAAGGGGATCGACAGGTTCTGGGCCAGCAACGAATCGCTCTTGGCTCCCGCGATTGCGCGCTGCAAGTGCTGCTGGTGATCTCGCGCGGCGCCTTGCAGAGTAATCAGCGCGGCTGCGAACTCCATTTGCGGGTCTGTGCCCTTGAGACTGATGGCCTTCTCCACCCAGGCGTAGCCGTCAAGCCCGGCGGCAGGGTTCGGGTTCAGTGGCAAGCCATCGGTCATGTGCGGCAGGTTCTGTCCGATCCATTGACGGTAGCACTCGACGAGGTATCCCGCGTCGAACCACGCCAAAGAATCGGGTCGCCCGGAGCTCTCTGCGGCCGAAGCGCGATTGTAAAGGCGGGTGAGCAGCTCCTTCGCTACCTGTGGATCCCGGCGCGCGTAGATCGTGGCGCGCCGCAGCGTTTCCATGCGCACCAGCACCGGCGTATCGGAGCCGAGGATGGCCAGCGTGTCCCGGACAAGATTCTTCACGTCGTAGTCTGCCGCGCCTGACCCGCTTTCGTTCGTCCAGGGCAGGGACTGAGCTTGTCCGATCTGAATCGCGTGACAAATCAACGGCGGCCCGGCTTGCGCGAGCGCCGAGAGGACGAGTGTTGCAGCGAGAGTGCCGATTGCGAGTCTGATGCTTACAAAGCGAGTCATAATGGGTGTTCTCCTTTTCGAGTTTAGTGGGTCCAGCTTCATACGTCCCCAAAGACGGGCAAAAGGAGAGCACTGTTAACAGAATCTGACGACTCATAAGAATTACAAATTGATGTGACCACGAATCGCTGTAAGGGCCTTTCCAGCCACAAGGCCGTTCCATTATTTGGTAGCGTGGGAGTTTCCGACCACGCCCGTTAGATGCTGTGTTCGGGCAGGCCGGTGTCCCAAACCCAATGCAGCTTGCCCGGTTTACCGTCGGAAGATCACCTGTCGGGTGTTCCTGCCTTTGTCGCCTTTATTCGCGCAGCGCACGCTACAGCAGCGGCTATGAGCGCTCACGGTGACTTTTTCACCGAAGGGCCGGGCGATTCGGTCTTTCGTGACCCGAATCGTCAGCGCAAAAGTGGGCACCCTAAAAGGGTTGGGTGAAGCAGTGTGAGGGATTGTAACCTGGGCCTCCCCAACGGCAGCCGCGTCGAAACAGTAGACTTGCGTTGGACCACCAGGGTTCTGAGCCGTTGAGTCTGCGAAACCCTCGAATCGGATTGCAGGGGGGTCGTCCATGATGTCCATAGTCGCGCCTCACCTGATTTACCATGAGAGTCAAAACTTCGTCAATGCGATGATGCGGACGGTCAGTTGACGACGGCGTGGCATCGATGTCTGGTCGATTTGCAATTTGACAAGTGTTAGGTAACAGGCTACAGTCTTGTGGGTGAAGATACGGAACTTCTCCCATAAGCGCCTCAAAACGCTTTACCTGGAGGGCAGCGCGAAAGGCGTGCCGCCGGATACGGCCGACAAGCTCCGCAAGATGCTCGCTTTCCTGGACGATATGCAGGAGCCCGAGGAATTGCGGGCGCTGACGGCCTGGAAGGCGCACACGTTGACCGGCGACCGCAAGGGCACATGGAGCCTCAGCGTCACCCGCAACCGGCGCCTCACGTTCCGCATCGACACCGCCGAGCGCGACATCTGCGACGTGAACCTGGAAGACTACCATTAGAAAAGGAGCCTGCATCAATGCCCATGAAGAATCCGCCCCACCCCGGAGATTTCATCCGGACAGAAATCATCGAGCCCGCCGGCCTGTCGGTGACGGCGGCCGCCGCCGCGCTTCACGTGGCCCGGCCTACGCTGTCGAGCCTGCTTAACGGCAAGGCCGACCTTTCCGGGGACATGGCGCTGCGCATTGAGAAGGCCTTCGGCGTGAAGATGGATACGCTCATGCGGATGCAGGGCTCCTACGACATCGCGCAGACCCGCAAGCGCGAGAAGCACATCCATGTGGCGCGGATTCACCCTGTGGCCGACGTTCACGCCCTCTAATCCACCGTGCCAGTGGTTGCGAACGTTGCCGCTGCGGGAATTTTCAATGTGGTTTGTTGAGGCCCCAGAACTAGCTGTCTGCGCTCTCTTCCGCTGTTGCCGGCCAGGCCTTCATCGCGATGCGAATTACCTGCTCCAGATCCTTGCGACTCGCGCCGCCGGACGCGAGCACCGCCATTCCGTAAACGACTGCGGCTACAAAGCGGGCCAATGCCGCTGGATGGCTATCCTTCGGCAGATCGCGCTGTGCGTTCGCTTGCGCGAAGCGGCGCCGCAGGAGTGCCACCCCGGCTGCCCGATGTGCATTCAGCGCCTGGCGAACCGGCTCCGTTTCGTCACCGCAGGCAATCGCGCCACTGACTGTCAGGCAGCCGCCCGGGTTCCCGGAATTGGCCTGCAGATCGGCGGCTCCCCTGAGGAGGTGCTCTGCCACCTCGCGGGCCCTGGGTTTCCCGAGCGCCGCGGCGACATAGCAGGCAGGTCCGACTGCATAGCGCTCCAAAGCGGCGCGAAACAAGGACTGCTTGTCCCCGAATGCGGCATACAAACTGGGCCGGCTGATGCCAAGAGTTTCCGTTAGGTCAGCAACCGTTGTGCCTTCGTAGCTTTTCGTCCAGAACAAGCGCATCGCCTTCTCCAGCGCGGCATCGGTATCAAATTCGCGGGGTCGACCCGTGACGCCTTGTTCTTTCCTCACCCCAACAATTTTCTTTTCCATTTGCGCATCCCCGGCTACACCTTGACATCTATACCGATAGGTACACAAGATGAGATGCGCAAGCGGAACTCGATGTTGCTCAACAGAAAGGTGGCAGTATGCAGTCGCAATTTGACGGAAAAGTCGCCCTGGTGACGGGAGGTAGCAGCGGAATCGGACTAGCGACGGCCAAACTCTTCGCACAACGCGGCGCCACGGTGTACATCACGGGACGCCGCCAGAAAGAACTCGACGAGGCGGTTCGCGAGATCGGCCCGTCGGCAACCGGCATCCAGGGAGATGTCTCGCGCTTGGTGGATATCGACAAGGTTTATCAGATCATCGGCGAGCAGAAGGGCAAACTCGACATCCTCTTCGCCAACGCCGGCATCGGCGAGTTCGCTCCGCTGGGACAGATCAAGGAGGAACACTTCGACAAGCAGTTTGACGTCAACGTCAAGGGCACGCTCTTCACAGTACAAGGCGCATTGCCTTTGATGCCCGCGGGCAGCGCGATTGTCTTGAACGCCTCGCTGGTCTCCATCAAGGGAAGCCCGGCCTTCAGCGTCTATAGTGCCACCAAAGCGGCGATCCGCTCGTTTGCCCGTAACTGGGCCGTGGACTTGAAGGGAAAGGGCATCCGCGTCAATGCAGTCAGTCCGGGCGTCATTCCGACGCCGGGCTATCACACAAGCCTTGGGATGACGCAACAGCAACTGGACGACTACATCCAGTCCGTCACTCCGGCCATTCCGCTGGGCAGAACCGGAACCACGGATGAGATCGCTAAAGCGGTCGCATTCCTCGTCTCCGACGAGAGCAGTTACATCACCGGAAGTGAACTCTTCGTGGACGGCGGTCAGGGTCAGATCTAAGGCATGCCAAGAGAACTTGCTTACTACTATCCCAATCCGATGTGGAGTCATGGGGACTGGATCAAGAACCTGATTCTCTTCTTTGACGGCGTCGCATTGCTGGTGCCGCATTACATGCGGGACAAGCCGGAAGCGGTGGACCGGCCATAGTAGTGGGCCTGAGAGAGAGGAAGCTGCTGGAAATAATCGAGCCGGAAGTGGCGGTGGACAAGCAGGCAACTGAACGGCTGGCGACGGCAATGACGGGCATTATCGCGTCCGGGGCGCTGGACGGCCTGGCGAAGGAGAAAACGGCATTCCATGAATTGACGGGCTCTTAAAGTGTTCATGGCACCATCCTGTAAGATTACCGCCTCGCGCGTCGTCACCGCGTCCTCCCCATCCAGGTTTTGCGGTCGGTTGCATCCACGAGCTTGGTCCAGTACTTTGCCTCGTCGCCGCTCCCCCGGCGCACATATTGCTGCGTGTAGGGACCGCTCCAGTGCTCAGACATCAGGAACGACTCGAAGTCGCCCTTGTCCTCCCATTTGACCGGAGGCAGAACGCCGAGCATTTCCACGAACGTCTTTTCGGTGATCTCTTTTTCCGGGCTGGAAAGATAAAACTCGCGTTCCTTGGCTTTGTAGTCGTCATAGCGCATCGGCTCATAGTGCCGCTTCGGTGCGCCGACCTTCTCAAGCTTGACGTTGTAAGCGTTCGCCTCCGCCTGCATTGCGGCGGCTGCTTCCATGCTGGGGTACAGATCCCATACGGACGGGGGATCAAGGCAGGCAAGGACGTAATCGCGGGTGTCGGTCATGGTAGAACTCCATCATTTTCCACGCGTTCTAGCAGGGGCTGCGATGGCTGGCAACTAGCGAAGAGCGGAATGTTGTCGGGGTCCTCATGTTTCTGAGCGGCGGGGCAGCGCTGTAACAGGCCAAAATCCATGGCGGCCTGATCGCGGGCTGGGTGAATCAGGGTAGAGCCAAAGCGGATACGGTAGCCGGACGGGCGCTGCTCGCTGCAGTAGGTTCCGATCCGCGCGTTACAGGTAGGGCAGGTGACCTCAAGCGCCGGGTCGCGGTCCCATTCTTGGCCACATGCTGAGCAGGAAACGGTCATGATCGGTCCTCGCCCTTGAGTTCGGCCTCAAAATGGCCGCGCGCCACTTCGAGGGCATCGTCGAATATGGGGTGGCTGATGTCGTTGGCGTGCTCGATGTTGTAGAAATGCTGCAAGTCCGTCAGAAAATCGACGGCATTGGTGGCTGCATCGTTGTCGCCGTTGTAGCCTTCCAGCCCTTCTTTCGCGCGCTGGGCACGGTCGGCATTGGTGAATTCTGGGTGCTGCGTCATGCCGCACCGCCTTCGACCGTCAGGCCCCGCTGAATATATGGAATTGCCTCGTTAATCCTCTGCATCACGCCTTACCGGAATTGGTCCATGACCTCCGCCCCGGTGGTCGGCCACCACGTGGTAAAGCCGGTAGCAAATGTCCGGTCTGGATTCGCCTTGGCAAGCTTGACGGCCCGGATGTAAGCCCCAAGCGCGACCACTTTGTCGATGGCTGGTAGATGAATCACTCGCATAAGCCTCTCCTGATTAAGTTGTTGGCGAGTGGCGAAGGGCAGGGCGAAGCGCAGCCGCAACATGAGTTCGCGGGGACCCTGCTGCAGCGAAGCGAAGCTGGGCGGAACGAATTTGCGGCGAGTGCGCGGCGTCCCTGCCAGGCACGGGGAGCCAACAACGGAAGGCGAAAGAGTCATGCGCAAGCGAAAGGGTTGCAGGCGGTTGTAGCTTCGAGGCAGAGCAATCGGCTAGCGCGTGCGCCAGCTTTGGGCAATACGTGTTTGCAGTCCGTCGGTGGTGATGCGGCAGTCTCGGGATAAACTCCCTTGCGTTCCGTACGTCGCAAAACGCATAGGCGAACACGAAGGGTGCGGGGAAGGACGCTAACAGCTTAACTTAAGACTTTCCTAATGGTTCGGGCTATAGTATTCGAGTTGATGGGAGCTGTGCCTTGGGAGCGGAATTCAATAAATTGAGCAAAGCAGAACAGGCGGCGGTGGCGGCCTATGTCCGCGCTGAGTACGACAAACTGGTTTTTCAGGAGCCGAACAGTTACGTCTCACGGAACGCTCAAGCCGACCCGGAAGACTGGCTGGAGCGCCTGCGCGAGCTGATAGCGTCCGACCGCGAACGGGTTCGGGCCATCGTGGAACAAGCACGAAGCCAGACGAAAAACAATAGGGGCGGCTTCACGCTCATCGAGCTTTCGATAGTTCTCGTCATCATCGGCCTCATCGTAGGCGCGATTCTCGTGGGGCAAAGTTTGATACATCAAGCGCAGCTTCAGCGCATCATGAAGGAGCAGACTCAATTCGCGGAGGCAATCAACACGTTCTATGGAAAATACAACTGCATTCCGGGAGACTGCCCGAACGCAACCAATTTCTTCGGCAGCGCCGGAGGGACGGGTTCGGACTCGGACGTGAATTGTACCACCCCGGCAGCGACCAACATGGGGTCTACGGGAACCTGCAATGGCAATGGTGACGGTAAGATTGGAGACAACGGAACCCTTAGCGTCGTTGACGCAAACGGAGTCGAGACATATCTAGTCTGGCAGCATTTGGCTCTCGCGGGCTTGATTCCAGGCTCCTATTCAATCAAGGGCCAATGCGCGAGCAACGGACGTGCCCCTGGTTACAACGCCCCGGCGAGCAATGCCGTCGCCGGGGGCGAGTGGGAAATCCTGAGGGTTGATAATACCAGTACAGCCAGCACCGTTGCTCTCACGGGGGGCAGCACCACCGGCGTTGCTCCGAACATCGAGGGCCAACACGCCCTGGTGATAGGCAACTACCTATACTGCAACCAGGCCCAAACGCCCTTTCTCTCGGTTGCGGACGCCTTTGCATTTGACACGAAATATGACGACGGCATGCCTTTCACCGGCTTCATCAGTGCGGAGCCGGAAGCTGGCGGCGGGTATTGGTGCATGGCCGGGGCCGCAACTGCTACAACCCAATACAACACAGCCAATGCGTATGACGGAAGCCAAAACCCTTGCATGCTGCTTTTCCAGATACAGCTTCCGTAGGAGGACTAAGCCCCGCCTCCCGTTCACCGCTCTGCGGGCAAATGCGGGGGCCTGGCGGGGACGTTCGCGCGCATGCCTTGGAAGTAAGGCTTTCTTAACGATTAGGCCCTAGATTCAGGGAATAACGGCTGGGGGGAACAGTGCCTTGGGAGCGGAATTCAAGAAGCTGAATAAAGCGGAGCAGGCAGCAGTCGCGGGCTATGTCCGCGCTGAGTACGACAAGCTGGTTTTTACAGTTAGGTCTCTGCATTCCCGAGAAGGATTTTCAAGCGCGGTCGTGCGGGCTGCCACTGCCGCCGAGATCGCCGCGAACTTCGCCGTACGAAGCGACGTCGATTCGCAGAGCAAGTGCTCCGAGAATTTCGTCAACAGCCTTCTGCGCTGGACAAACGGAATCGACAGAAAGCTGAACAAAATGTTGATCCCCATGACCGAAGCAAGTAAGCACCACAAAACGCTTGCCGACGTGAAAAAGCGTGCTGAACGAATAAAGCGCGCAAATGCCAGGGGCAGGAGCGATTCAGCTCGGCGCGGCGGAGCTGTTGACTCCGCCGCACCACAGGTTGTCCGGTTCGACCCCTTACTTGCAAATGGGGCAGTGCGGGCAGCACGGGCTACTGGCAACAACTGCGGCCAGAGCCGGCCACGCCGTCACAGCAAGCGTTACCAGCCCGATCGAGATTGCCATCCAGAGTTTTCGCATGAGTTTGCCTCCTTTCAAAGGTTTGTGCCTCAGGCAGTTCCTCGATCAGTTGGCAGACGGCGCCGCACTGATCGGGCGGGCATGTCCCCTCCGGCCATTGTCCACGGATTCGCCGCAGACGATCCAGAATCGCCGAAAGCGAGCGGATCTGCTCCTCAAGCGACGTGATCTTGCGGTCCGTCCAACCGATCACCGCAGGGCAGGGGCACTGGCCGCTTCGCGCCAGACGCAGAATCTCGCGCATCTCGGCCAGCGTCAGTCCCAGGGCCTTTGATTTGTGGATGAAGGCCACGTATCGCAGGCTTTCGGGCTCGAAAAGACGGTATCCCGTGTGGCTTCGCGCAGCTCGTGGCAGCAGCCTCAAACGCTCCCAATACCGCAGCGTTTTCGACGTCACGCCCGCGCGCTTGGCAAGGACGGAAATGGTAAGCATCTCCCGCATGGAACCACCTCCGATTGAGGCTAAACCTTCCCCCAGGGGCAAGGTGCAAGGCCAATCTTAAGACGCCGGCAGACCTCAAAGTGTGCTCTCTGTCCATGAGCCCGAAGCCCGCGCCTACGCTACCCCGTCCGGCGCAAATCGCAAGTCGGCGCCGCCTCTAACCTGCTGTAGCGGGAAGTGCCTTGACATATTCTGTGATTCCGTAATAATAGAACTATGGAAGCGAGGAGGTGCTATGAGTGCTGGCAGGCAGACGGACGAACACCAAATCACCCGCTTCGCGGATATGTTCTCCGCGATGGGAACCGAGCCAAGGCTGCGCATCATGCGCGTGCTGCTGTCGGCGCATCCGGCCGGCATGGTGGTGGGCGATATCGGCAATGAGCTGGGCATTCCGGCGTCCACCTTGTCGCATCACCTGGACAAGCTGAAAAACGAAGACTTGGTGAAGGTGCGCCGCGAGGGCACCTACCTTTGGTACTCGGCGAACGCGGAAGCGCTGCAGGAACTCCTGGGCTTCCTCTATGCCGAATGCTGCACCCGCAACAAGGCGGTGGAGCCGCAGGCAATCGTGCGCCTGTGCCGATAGGGGGCGTTAATGGTTAAGCCCAAGGTGTTGTTTCTGTGTTCCGAGAATGGCTGCCGCACTCAGATGGCGGAGGCTTTTCTGCGCGAGATGGCCGGGGAGCGGTTCGAGGCCTTAAGCGCCGGGGCGTCAGCCTCGCCCCTTGACCCCGACGCGGTGGAAGCGATGGGCGAGCTGGGCGTTGACATATCCGGCCAGCAGCCCAAGAAGGTAGACCTGTTCCTGGGCGAGCGCGTCGCCTTTCTAGTCATGCTTTGCGAGCGCGAGATTGAGCCGTCGTGCCCTATTTTCCCGAATGCAATCTGGCGTCTGCAATGGCCGATTGAGAACCCGGCGACAGCGCGGAGCCCGGAACAGCATCGCACGCTGGTACGCCGCGCGCGGGATGAGATTCGGCAGCGTGTCGTGGAATTTGTGCAGGTGAATCGTTAAAACCGAAAGGCAGGAAAACGCATGGAACTCAAGGAAGTGGTGAAAGAAAAGTACGGCCAGGCCGCCTTGCGCGTGCAGGCCGGGGGCAGTTCGTGCTGCGGAGCTTCGGCCGCGATGGATGGCTGCTGCGACCCTATCACCTCGAATCTCTACGATGCGGCGCAAACCGGCGCTCTGCCGGAAGAGGCGGTACTGGCTTCGCTCGGCTGCGGCAATCCCACGGCGCTGGCGCAGCTCAATCCCGGTGAAATCGTCCTTGATTTGGGCTCGGGCGGCGGCATCGACGTGCTGCTTTCGGCGCGGCGGGTTGGCCCGGCCGGGAAAGCCTACGGCCTCGACATGACGGATGAAATGCTTGCGCTGGCGCGTGAGAATCAGCGCAAGTCCGGGGTTGCGAATGTGGAGTTTCTCAAAGGCGAAATTGAGAGCATTCCCCTGCCGGACAACTCTGTGGACGTTGTGATTTCCAACTGCGTGATAAACCTCTCGGCCGATAAAGACCGCGTCCTGCATGAGGCTTTCCGGGTACTGAAGCCAGGCGGCCGGTTCGCGGTGTCCGATGTGGTCACGCGCGGGGAGGTGCCGGCCGGCGTGCGGGAAAACATGCTGCTGTGGGTGGGTTGCATCGGGGGAGCGCTTGAGGATTATCAGTACGTCGCCAAGCTCGCTAAAGCGGGGTTTGACGCCATCGACATTGAGCCAACACGGGTCTACAACATCGAGGACGCCAGAGCGTTTCTAAGCGGTCAGGGCGTGGACGTGGACGCCCTCGCCCCGCAAGTGGAAAGCAGATTCATGAGCGCCTTTATCCGGGCCACGAAACCCGCTGCTACGGACTGCGCGTGACGCGGGCGCGGCGCATCATCGCGGAAGCGGTCGGCACGGCGCTGCTGCTGGCTGCGGTCGTGGGCTCCGGCATCATGGGTGAACGCCTGGCGGGCGGCAACGTCGCCATCGCGCTGCTTGCCAACACGCTGGCGACCGGCGCAATGCTGGTAGCGCTCATCCTCACCTTCGGCCCGATTTCCGGGGCGCACTTCAACCCGGCCGTAACACTGGCAGATGCATCGCAAGGCGGCCTTCCCTGGCGGGATGTGCCGGGATACATTGCGGCGCAGCTCGTCGGGGCTCTTGCCGGGGTAGCGGCGGCGCATGGGATGTTTGGCGAGCCGGTCTTTCGGGCGTCGCACCATGCCAGGGCGGGGGTCGCGCAGCTTTTCAGCGAGTTTATAGCGACGTTCGGGCTGCTGGCCGTCATTTGGGGATGTGCTCGCCTGCGCTCCTCGGCCGTGCCATTCGCCGTGGGGGCCTACATTACCGGGGCCTACTGGTTCACCGCGTCCACCTCGTTCGCCAATCCCGCCGTAACGCTTGCCCGCTGCGCAACCAACACCTTTGCCGGAATACGGCCGGTGGATGCTCCAGGCTTTATCGTCGCCCAGATCCTCGGCGCTTTCACGGCAACGCTGCTGTTCCGCTGGCTGGTGCCCACGCTGCCGAAAGACGCGGATGCGGTAGTGGTTACCCACGCTTCAAACAAGAGAGGCAATTCATGAATGACAAGACACGGGTGCTGATTCTCTGCACTGGAAATTCAGCGCGCAGCCAAATGGCGGAGGGGCTGCTGCGTCACGACGCCGGCGGGCGCTTCGAGGTACAGAGCGCCGGCACAAAGCCCAGCTCCGTGCGGCCGGAAGCGATTGCCGTCATGAAAGAGCTGGGCATCGATATTTCAGCGCAGCGCTCTAAGCACGTCGATGAATTTGAGGGGCAGCGGTTCGATTACGTCATCACCGTCTGCGACAATGCGCGCGAGTCCTGCCCGGCGTTCTTCGGAGCGGCAAAACGGCTGCACCAGAGCTTCGATGACCCGGCCGAGCTTTCCGGCTCGCAAGACGAACGACTGGCAGCCTTCCGGCGCGTGCGGGATGAGCTGCGCACCTACCTGAATGGGTTTGCGCAGACGGCGCACAAGTCGAAGGGCGCTATAGTCCGGTGAGCAATGTAAGTTTCAGGATTGTCTGTCCTAGAATCTTCAGAATTATTTGTCGCTGTGACCACGCAGGAATGCGGTTTGAGAAGCTGACGGCAGTGGACCGACAAGTAACCCGATCAAGAAAGAGCGACATTTAGCGATCACGATAAGAACGAATGCAACCTGTAATCTTCAGCGAATTGTGGCGGGAGTCTTTCACCGGATTTTGGCGGTCGCTAATGCCGTTGGGTTGCGTGGCAGGCAGTTGTGGACTCTCAAAGCCGCCAACATTCTCCAAAACTCCACCGCCACAATTCAATTAAGATGACAAGTCAAACATTTTCATGCTAGCAGAATTACGTCCCATAAAAGAGGTTATGGGACGTAATGCAATCATTGTGCTTGACGGGTGGGAGGATTCCGCTAAGGTATGGTGGTCAACCGCTAATGGAGTTCTCCCGTGGTACAGAAACGCGCCCATGTCTTCCTGCCGGAAGGTTTGCTCACCGACATCGATCAGCTCTTTGGGAAAGGAAACCGCAGCGCGTTCCTGACCGGAATTATCGAGCGCGAGGTACGCAGACACAAACTGCTGCGCGCGCTCGACGATGCCGCCGGGTGTTGGAAGGATGAAGACCATCCTGAACTGAAGAACGGCTCCGCCGCCTGGGTCAAACAGCTGCGCACGGGCGGTGAGGCCCGCCTGCCCAAGGATGGCTGATGACGCGGTTTCTTCTCGATACCACGTTCATCATCGATGTGCTGAACGACCAGCGCAAACGCCTTGCGGTCATGAAAGATCTCATCGCGCAGCGGCACGAGCTGGCCTGCTGCGCTATCAACGTCGCCGAGGTCTATGCCGGGATGCGCCAGCCGGAGACTGAGAAAACTGAAGCGCTGCTGAAGAGCCTCGAATATGTGCCGATAAGCTGGGAGGCCTCAAAGCTCGCGGGCGAGCTGCGCCAGGAATGGGCGCGCAAGGGAAAAACCTTCCTCCTCGCCGACATGATCATCGCGGCGGTGTGCCTCACCGGCGCGCTGACGCTCGTGACCGATAACCGGAAGGACTTTGCCATGCCGGGACTCACACTCCAGTCCCTGCCATAAGCGCCGAGCATGACAGGAGAGCTGATACCCTCCCCGCTCCTGCCCGTCACGCCTGGGACGTCTCCCGTGCCCGCCATCATCCATGATGCCGGCGAAAAAGCCAGCGAGCATTTCCTCGAATTCTTCGCGGCCACCATCCGAAACAAAAACACGCGCGCGGCTTACGTGCAGGCGGCGGGGCAGTTCTTCGCCTGGTGCGAGCAATACCAGCTGCAGCTCTCCACGATCCGGCCGCTGCATGTCTCCGCCTATATCGAGAGCAAGCCGCTCACCGCTCCCTCCGTCAAACAGCATCTGGCGGCGCTGCGCGGGCTTTTCAACTGGCTCGTTATCAAGCAGGTTGTTCCCGATAACCCGGCGATGTTCGTCAAGGGTCCGAAGTTCAGCCGCCAGATTGGGATCACGCCGATATTGCAGGCCGCGGAAATGCGCGCGCTGATTGACTCCATCCCGGTCACCCGCGAGGTGAAGATCCCGAAGAAACACGGTGGGGGTGTCAGGGTAGTGCCGGACATTAAGGGGCTGCGCGACAGGGCGGCCATCGCCGTCATGGCCTATACTTTCGCACGCGTGAGCGCCGTAGCGCGACTCAAGCGCGCGGACTACCGCATCGAAGGCAAGCGCGCGCGGCTCAGGCTCCTTGAAAAAGGCAACAAGGAAAAGCTCGTCTGGCTGCATCACGAGGCGGAGCAGTTTCTCGATTCCTGGCTGGCTGAAGCGCATATCGAGGTCGGAGAGGCGTTGTTCCAGACGCTCGACAAGACGCACCGGCTCACGGGAGAAGCGATGTCGCGGCGGGATTACCTGCGTCTCGTAAAAACCCGTGCCCAGGCGGCGGGACTGCCGGAGAGCATTTGCAACCATACTTTCCGGGGGACGGGCATCACCGTGTTCCTGCATAACGGCGGGGCGCTCGAAGCCGCCCAGGACATGGCCAATCATTCCGACCCGCGCACTACGAAGCTCTATGACCGCCGCAAGGATCTGGCGACGCTCGGGGAGATTGAGCGCAGGATTGCCTTTGAATGAGATTCCACCGCCAGCGGCGATTCGCGCAAATTGCGATGTCAAACCTTTTGACGTCCGCATGGGCACGGTGCAGTTTATCTCTAAAGATGTGGGGCAAAATGGCGTTGAAGATTTACGTGCGCTTTCTGCCCGATTCGGTTAGTGAATGACAAAGGACATTAACGTCAACAGCCCTTGGCTCTTTTGTCGGGGAGGAAATCGGGCCCTGCCCATTTTGTCGCACCTGCCCAAGGAGGAAACTTCGGACACGGCCTAAAGGAGCCGTCTTGATGTCCTCCGATACGCAGCAGAACTCCGCAGCTCGCCCCGCCAGCACCATCCCGGAACTGGAGCAATCCAAAGCGTCCGTGCTCAATACGCTCGCTTCTCAACACTCACGGCGAAGCTATGAACACGCCATCGACCGACTCTCTTGGTACTGCAGTGAGCCTCGATTAGCGTTCAACCGTTCCGTCGTGGTGAGCTTCCCCCAGCCACGCGCGTCATAGGCCACTGTTTTGAACTGTCCCTCAAGTTCGGCGGTACCCTTGCGCCAGGTGCGTGAGCCTCCCGCGACCGCGTGGATGAAGGCAAATCTCTTTGTGAATGCATGGCAGGGTGCCATAGTAGTTGCGCGGGCTGGAGGAGGACTTGAGCATATCGGCAGAGTCTTCCGCGATCTCAAAGGGATGGTCGACCTCACCTGTTAATCCGGGTTGGCGTTGCTCCAGGACGCGCGACCCACCGGTCAGCTACTCGGAAAACGGTGCATTTGTGACGAGGTCGGCGAAATTCGGTAGCGCGAAACCCTCGATGTAACGAATGCCGAAATCTCGCAGAATGTTGTCAATCGTGGTCATCGGCTTCTGATGAACGACGCTGCAAAGGCATCTTTTGAATTGATCCTTAAAGGCCAACCGGGGAAACTCCGACAGAATCGCACGCTGCTTATCTTGCGGGATTCGATCTAGACCGGCGCCCAGGACATCGACGGCTATCCCTGAATGGGTCATTACGACC
>Ga0210398_10001115_pt1 | contig 28767 bp, 22 predicted proteins | sample IncBWC4OmetaG_FD_161047 | JGI IMG/M metagenome (GOLD analysis project Ga0210398, IMG submission 161047) | Forest soil microbial communities from Barre Woods Harvard Forest LTER site, Petersham, Massachusetts, United States - Inc-BW-C-4-O | ecosystem: Environmental > Terrestrial > Soil >... | reverse complement strand
CAAGACGGGGCTGTCGAAGTCCACGGTTCAGGCAGCCCTTCGCCACCTGCGGCGCCGCCGGCTGCTGGATCCTTCGGTCGCAGCCACGACCAGCGACCCGGTGCGGCGCGTCTTGCGGCCTTGGAACCGGTGAACCGGCTGGTTTCTTGCTCCAGGGATATACTGCGCGAAGCAGCCTCGTGAGGTCGCTCTAGATGAGCCATTTGCTGAAGGCCATGGGCTTGTGGATGTGGGGCCTGATCGCCATCGGCATCAGCGTGTCGTTGGTGTCCGTGAGCTACAGGGTGATCTCGGTATATCGATCGCATGACCTTTCGGCCCGTACCGCTTCCAGTGATGTAGCCGCATCGCCGGCAGCTGCCGCGGCTCCGCCACCCATGCTGTTCAGCCCAGAAGGCAAACCAACCTCACCTTCAGTCAAATCCAGCAGCGCGAATGGCTCAAACCAACAAACCATCAGCCGCCTCATCACTCACGAAATGAGCGCGGCACAGACGGCTGTACAAGCGCAGCAATGGTCCGAGGCCTTGCAGAATTTGGAAGCGGCGGAGGCCAAATCTCCACTCACTCCCTATGACAAGGCGAAGATCAGTGAATCGGAGGCGCATGCGTACACTCGCATAAACAACCTCAAGGCGACGCAAGCCGCTTACGAAGCTGTTCTCGCGTCCGGAGCTTATCGAGACGAAGAGTTGGCAAAACTTTTTCGCGCGTTGTTTCAATTGGCTGCCGCGAACGGCCAGAGTACAAACGCCATTGAGTACGGCAAGCAGGCATTCGATGCCGGCGCCATGCGGCCCTATGACGTGTTGATCATGAGCCAGCTGTACTACCAGGAGAAGGACTGCAAGAACTCAGGCGTTTGGGGCGACAAAGCGATCGCCGCCTTCAAGAAGGCCGGCGAGCAGCCCAAGGAAGTTCTGTACCAGCTGAAGCTGCAATGCGCCAGCGATGCCCACGAAATGGCGGGCATGATTTCGGCGCTATACGATTTGGTGCGCCTGACCAACAAGACCTCGTATTGGAACAATCTGATTCGCCTGGAACGCCAGGATGAACGCGATGATCACAATACCCTGATGATCTATCAGGTCATGTACGACACCAAGGCCATGCAGGCGGATACGGACTATATCGAGATGGCGCAATTGCTGGGCGATGCAGCACTGCCCGGCGAGGCGCAAATGGTTTTGGAAAAGCTGATGAGCACTTCCGGTGTGCTCAAGGATGAACACAGGGAGCGTGCAACTCGCTTGTTGAATGCGATGAAGGCGCGTGCGGATGCGGACAGGATCGGGTTGCCTGCGCTGGAGTCCGAGGCGGCCAAGAATCCGGCGGGCCAGCTCGACGTGCGTCTGGGCGAACTTTACTTCGGCGCCGGCGATTATCAAGGTGCGGCAACGGCCATCAGCCGAGGCCTGGGGAAGGCGCAGATCAACCGGCTGGACGAGGCCTATGTGTATCTCGGCCGCTACTGGGTGGCGGAGAATGAGCCGACAGAAGCCAAGAAGACCCTTGCGCAACTAAGGACGCTGCCGAACATCAGCGCGCACGTCCTGCGACTCTGGAATTTGTATGCGGACACCCTTCCCGAAGCGCCTTCAGCCTCGCTTTAGATCAAAGGCTTCGTCCTGCCGGTTTTCGTGAGAGCTCGTGCTCAGGCGAACCCGATCTGACGCCACGCCTCGAAGACCACGAGAGCCACCGCGTTGGACAGATTGATGCTGCGGCATTGCGCACGCATCGGGATGAACAGGGAGTGATCGGGCCCCGCGCGCTCGAGTGCGGAGGGCGGCAGACCGCGGGTTTCAGGTCCAAACAAAAAAGCGTCTCCGGCTTGGTACGGCACGTCGCTGTAGCAACGCCCGCCGCCGGTCTCCACCGCGAACAGGCGCGAGCCTTGCAGTCGAGTCAAGCAGGCCTCGAGGTTCTCATGGATCGTCACGTCTGCCAGGTCGTGATAGTCGAGACCGGAACGCTTGAGACTTTTATCGTCGAGCCGAAATCCCAGAGGCCTCACCAGGTGCAGCGCCGCGCCGGTATTGGCGCACAGCCGGATGGTATTGCCGGTATTGGGGGGGATCTCTGGTTCGAACAGCACGACATGAAACATGGCCTTATTTCTCGGGCGCCGGCCGATGCCCGTCGATGAGCACGAGTTGCGCAGGATAGGCGAAATCCACTCCGAGCTGCCGCAGTTCATCGATGATGCGGAAGTTCACGGCTTGCTGCAGATCCAGCACGGGATTGACGCTCGGCTGCTGCACGAAGTAAGACAGCTCGAATTGGAAGGAGCTTTCCCCCAGGCTCTTCAGGTGACAGCGCTCGAAGCGCGCGTGGGCGTGCTCGCGGACGATGTTCTCGAGGAGTTTAGACATGGCCTTGAGCTTGTCCGACGGGGTGTCGTAAGTCAGGCGGATCGTGGCCAATATGCGCAGCTGCGACAGGCGGCCGAAATTGCGCACCCGGCTCTTCAAGATGTCGGCGTTCGACAAGATGATCTGCTCGCCGCCCTCACTGCGCAGGCGGGTGGTCTTGATGCCGATGTGCTCAACCTTGCCGATGAAGGTATCGATCGTCAGGTTGTCGCCGATCACGAAGGGCTTGTCGAGCGCGATCGACAGTGAGGCGAAAAGATCACCCAGGACATTTTGCAGGGCAAGCGCGACGGCCACGCCGCCCACCCCTAAGCCGGCGAGCAAAGCGGTGATATTGACGCCGAGATTGTCGAGGGCCACGAGGATGAGCAATGCCCAGATCAGGATGCGCGCGACGAAGCTGATGATGTCGAGAGAGCCGGCGAAAACACGGTCGGCGCCGCGCTCCTGTTCCTTCATTTCCAAATAGAAGCGCACCGCACGCCCGGCCCAGAGGCCCACTTGAATCAGAATGAGGATCATCACGGCGTTCGACCCGATGTGCCGGATCCTGTCCGGCAGCGTGAGGGTCTCCCCCGCCGCGTCGAGGGCGACGGCCAGGAAGAGAATCTGCGTGGTATTGCCGATCAAATAGCCGACGAGCCGGATCAGCGTCGGGTTATTGGCGCTGGAATACTTGCGGTAGCGCGAAGCGATGAGATCTCGCAGGATCCACAGGGCGGCCCACACGAGCGCCCCGGTGATCCCGGCGATCAGCCACTCCGTCGGCGGGATGCCGAGCATCAATGCCTGCAGCGCGCCGAGTTTTTTTGACAGAAATTCGCTCACGGGCGAATTATAAACCGCGCCTGTAAGTTTGAGCGGTGCGCAGCATGTCCGGTCGCGACCGACCGATCATAATCACGGAGCTAGCCGGAATCCTCCATGCCGAGTTCCTTCATCTTGCGCGTCAGCGTATTGCGGCCCCATCCCAGCAATTTGGCCGCGTCCTGCTTCAGCCCCTCGGACTTGCGCAGCGCGACGCGGATCAGGATTCGCTCCACCTCGGGGACCGCCGTGTCGAGCAGCCGCTTGGTGCCCAAGTCCAGCTCTTGCTCGGCCCAGTGTGACAACTTCGCCATCCAATCGTGATTCGCCGTCTGGCCAACGGCCGCGCCGCCGAGATCCGGTGGAATGTCCTCGGCGCGGACCTCGCGTCCCGGCGCGGTGACCGTGAGCCGGCGGCAGGCATTGACGAGCTGGCGCACGTTGCCCGGCCAATCGAATGTCACGAGCGCAGTTTCAGCGGGCATCGTCAGGAGCTTCGATTCAACCCCAAGTTCATGTCCGGCCGCCGCCAAGTAGTGCCGCAACAGTTCCGGGATATCCTCGCGCCGCTCCCGCAGCGGCGGAATCTCGATTCGAATCACGTTGAGCCGGTGCAGGAGATCTTCGCGAAAGTGTCCGGACTTCACGCGCATCTCGAGGTCTTGGTGAGTCGCGGCGATCACCCGGACCTCGACTTTCACCGGAGTCTGCCCGCCGACACGATAGAATTCGCCCTCTGCCAGGACGCGCAGCAGCCGCGTCTGCAGCGCCGGCGACATGTCGCCGATCTCATCCAGAAACAGCGTACCGCCGTCTGCTTGCTCGAACCGGCCTCTGCGCAAGCTGTCGGCGCCCGTGAATGCCCCTTTTTCGTGACCGAATAGCTCCGACTCCAACAGGTCCGCGGTGAAGGCGGCGGTGTTGAGCGCGACAAAGGCCTTGTTGGAGCGCGGGCTATGCCGATGCAGGGCCCGCGCCACGAGTTCCTTGCCGGTGCCCGACTCGCCGGTGATGAGCACCGTCATACTGGAGCGAGACAACCTGCCGATGGCGCGAAACACCTGCTGCATCGCCGCCGCTTGACCCAACAGCTCCGGAATGCTGCGCCTCGTCGCTTCTGTATCCGTCGACAGGGTGGCTTGCTGCGCGGCTCGGCGCACCAGATCCACCGCCTTGTCGATATCGAAAGGCTTGGGCAGGTACTCGAATGCTCCGCCTTGATACGCCGCCACCGCCGCATCCAAATCCGTGTGTGCGGTCATGACGATCACCGGCAATCCGGGGCGCGAGACCTGAATTTCCTTCAGCAAGTCCAGCCCGCTGCGGCCGGGCATGCGGATATCCGTCATCAACACGTCCGGCGCATCGCCGCGCAGCGCCGTCAACACATTGTCGGCCTGGTCGAAGCACTTGGCTTGCATGCCGCTGCCCTTAAGGGCTTTTTCGAGCACCCAGCGAATGGAGGCGTCATCGTCCACCAACCAGACTTGGAGGGGCTTTGGGTTCATGCCGAATCCATCGGCAAGGAAATGACGAATATGGTTCTCCCGGGAGCGCTGTCGAATTCGATCAATCCGCCGTGACGGCTGACGAGATCCTGTGCGATCCCCAGTCCCAAGCCGGTACCGTCGGCGCGTCCCGACACGAGCGGATAAAAGATGGTCTCGCGAATCTCGTTGAGCACGCCCGGACCGTTGTCCTCGAACTGAATCGAGGCCACCAGCCGGTGGCGGTGCGCGCCGACGCTGACATTGCCCGCCGCCCGGGTCCGCAAGATGAGCCGGGGCGATTCAACCGCGGCCCCGGAAAGCGCCTGAATGGCGTTGCGGCCCAGATTGAGCATGGCTTGAATGATGTGATTCGGATCGACGGTGAGCGGCGGCAGGCTCGGATCGTAGTCACGATCGATGGTCACGCCCGGCGGGGCTTCGCTGCGCAACAAGTGATACACACGCTCCAGCAGCTCATGCACATTCACCAGCTGTTTCAACGGCGGCCGGCCCGGACCCAGCATGGAGTCCAGCAAATTGGTGAGCCGATCGGCCTCGCTGATGATCACGCGCGTGTATTCCCGCAACGCCGGATCCAGGAGTTCCCGCTCGAGCAGCTGCGCCGCGCCGCGCAAGCCGCCGAGCGGGTTTTTAATTTCGTGCGCCAGCTGTCGGACCATCAAACGGCTGCCGCCCAACTGCGCCAGCAGCGCGTTCTCCCGGGTGAGACGTCGATGCTGGGTGATGTCTTCGATTTCGAGGAGCAGCCTCGGGGCCTGCTGGCCGATGAGTATCTGGGTCACGGCACAGTCGAGGATGCGATCCGCCCCTCCGGGCGCGGGCCAGGAAAGCTCGCGCTGCACGACGCCTTCGCCGCCGGTGCGCGCACGATCGAACATCGGCCGCAAACTTTCAGCGCCGCGCGTCAATTCCGCGATGGAGCGGCCCAAGGCTTGATTCGGCCCGAGCCCGAGCAGGGTTTGCGCGGCGGCGTTCAAATAGGTGACGCACAGGTCTTGATCCAGCAGAAACACGCTGGTCACCATGGCATCGAGCAGTTCGGTGCCGTCGATGCGCAGGGTGTTTATCTGCAGTTCGGCGGACACCTAGGCGCCCGCCAATAAAAGGGAACGAACTACTTGTGCTGCGGCGACAGTGCGGACGGCTGCCGTACGTAGAACGTGACGCTGTTGCTGCTCTGTGATGCGCCCGTCGCTTGATCGGTGATGGTGGCGGCGAGTGCATACGTGCCGCGATCCAGATGCGGCAGCGAAAAAGCCACCGAGTCCTGCGCCGCGTCCAGCTCTTTGCCGTTCAAATGCCAGGTGATGCTTTGATTGGGTTTGAGCGCCGGCGCAATTTCCAAGTGCGCGGGAATGACGTCGTCGCCAAAAAAGGTCTGATCGTTTACGGGCGAGGTGATGGAAAATTCGCTGTAGCCGAGTGCGGAGGCACCCGTCTGCGATTGCTGCCCTCCGGTCGGCTGGCGCGCCTGGGAGGCCGTCTTTGCGGATGTGGAGGACGATGTATAGATCTTTTCTGCGCCGGGTGCGTCCTGATCGGAGTAATGGACCACGCCGTCGGCATCGACCCATTTGTAAACCACGGCCGCTTGCACCGCAAACGCTGCCAGTAGGCCTGCCACCAACCATGACGTCCGCGGGTGCATAATTGCAAAGCATAGACCTATCGCCTCCGGACCACAAAACGAGGTGACGGCGGCGTGACCGCCGTCACCTTACGGCCTAAGCACCCCAGGACCTACAAGCTGTAGTACATCTCAATTTCGATCGGATGCGTGGTCATCCGCAACCGCGTCACTTCCTTCATTTTCAATTCGATGTAGGCGTCGATGAGATCATCGGTAAACACGCCGCCGGCCTTCAAGAACCCACGGTCCTTGTCCAGATAATCGAGTGCCATGTCGAGCGAGTGGCAGACCGTCGGAATCTTCTTGTCTTCCTCCGGCTCCAAGTCGTACAAATCCTTATCGGCCGGATCTCCCGGATGAATCTTGTTCTGAATGCCGTCCAGACCCGCGAGCAGCATCGAGGCAAACATGAAATACGGATTGCCCGTCGCATCGGGAAATCGCACTTCGATGCGCCGGCCCTTGGGATTTGAAATCCAAGGAATGCGGATGGAGGCGGAGCGGTTTCGCGCGGAATACGCCAGCTTCACGGGCGCTTCGAAACCCGGCACCAGGCGCTTGTAGCTGTTGGTGCTGGCATTGGTGAACGCGTTGATCGCGCGTGCGTGTTTGATGATGCCGCCGATGTAAAAGAGCGCGGTGTCCGAGAGGCCGCCGTACTTGTCTCCCGCAAACAGCGCCTTGCCGTCCTTTTGCAGCGATTGATGCACGTGCATGCCGCTGCCGTTGTCGCCCACGATGGGTTTGGGCATGAATGTCAGGGTTTTCCCATAGCCGTGCGCAACGTTTTGCAGGGCATATTTCAGGATTTGCACTTCGTCGGCTTTCTTGGTGAGCGTGTTGGCGGCCACGTTGATCTCGCCCTGTCCGGCAGTCGCCACTTCGTGGTGATGGACTTCGAACTTCAAGCCCATCTCCTCGCAGGCCATGGACATGGCGGTGCGGATGTCTTGCTGCGAATCGACCGGGGGGACCGGAAAGTAGCCGCCCTTGACGCCCGGCCGGTGGGCTCTGTTGCCCTCTGGATAGACCTTGCCGGAATTCCACGCCCCTTCGTAAGCGTCGACCTCGTATGAGCAGCCATTCATGCCGGAACTGACCGTGACGTTGTCAAAAATGAAGAATTCATTTTCCGGTCCGAACAGGGCCGAGTCGGCGATGCCGGAGGCCTTCAAGTGCGCTTCTGCGCGCTTGGCCAGCGATCGCGGGTCGCGTCCGTAGCCTTGCATGGTCATCGGTTCAATGATGTCGCAGCGCAGGTTGAGCGTCGTTTCTTCGTAGAAAGGATCGATCACCGCCGTCGACGGATCCGGCATCAGAATCATGTCCGACTCGTTGATGCCCTTCCAGCCGGCGATCGACGAGCCATCGAACATCTTGCCGTCCTTGAAAAATCCGTCGTCCACCAACCGCGTTGGGACGGTGACGTGCTGTTCCTTGCCAATCGTGTCAGTAAAGCGAAGATCAACGAATTTCGCGTCTTTTTCTTGGATCAATGTCAGAACATCGGCGGGAGTCATTTGCGTCCTCGCAAGCATGGTAGAGAGGCCCGGCCAGCCGGGGCTGTGACAATAATGCAGCTAATGTGCCATTAGCGTGCATAGGCGGATCAAGCACTTGCGTGCGGAGCCGGCGCTCGGTGCATCATAAAGGAACGAATTGAGGAAATCAGCGCACTGTTTCGGTGCTTAAGTGCCGACCGTCGTCTTGAAATTGCCATTGGCCGTCGCGCCGGCGCGGCGTGGGCCAATTGAGTGCACAGCTCACCCGAGCTAATTCATGAACGATTGGTATTGCATGCACGAAGGCGAGTTTTCCCCGTGGCCGAGGGCCCGTCGCTATACTCGCTGACTTTGTCTTCGCCGCGAGCACTTCATGCCTCACGCCCCCACACCACCCCGTACGTTTCAGGAGCTGATCTTTGCCCTGCAGAAGTTTTGGTCGGATCGAGGGTGCATTATTTTGCAGCCCTACGATCTGGAAATGGGAGCGGGTACGTTTCACCCGGCGACATTTCTGCGGGCGGTGGGCCCGGAGCCCTGGAGTGCGGCGTATGTGCAGCCCTCGAGGCGGCCCACCGACGGCCGGTACGGGAGCAATCCGTTTCGGCTGCAGCACTACTATCAGTTTCAAGTCTGCATCAAACCTTCCCCCGATGACTTTCAGGAGTTGTATCTGGATTCATTGCGCTACCTGGGCTTCGATCCCCTGACCCATGACATCCGCTTCGTGGAAGACAATTGGGAATCCCCGACCCTGGGGGCTTGGGGCTTAGGCTGGGAGGTTTGGCTCAACGGCATGGAGGTTTCCCAGTTCACCTATTTCCAACAGGTGGGGGGGCTTGATTGCCGGCCGGTCATGGGAGAAATCACCTACGGACTGGAACGGTTGGGCATGTATATCCAAGGCAAGGAAAGCATTTTTGACATCGTCTGGACGGAGGGGCCGTTCGGTCAGATCACGTACGGAGATGTGTTTCACCAGAACGAGGTCGAGCAATCGACGTATAACTTCGAGAAAGCGGACATCGCCGTGCTGTCGGCGCAATTTGCCGCCCATGAGCTCGCCTGTCAGCAGCTGCTCAAGGACAAACTGGTGCTTCCGGCCTATGAGCAAATGGTCAAGGCCTCGCACACGTTCAATCTGTTGGATGCCAGGCATGCGGTTTCGGTGACCGAGCGTCAGCGCTACATTCTTCGCGTGAGAGCGCTGGCGCGGGGCGTCACCGAGGGCTATCTCGAGAGCCGCGAGGCGCTTGGGTTTCCGCTGCTCAAGAATGCCGACGCGCAGCGAGTGGCCTGATGAGTCCGCGCGACCTGCTGTTCGAACTGCGCACCGAGGAACTTCCGCCGCGCAGCCTGCCGGCGCTGTCCCAAGCGCTCACCGAGGGCATTGCCAAGGGCATCGACGGGGCCGGTATCGCCCATGGCAAGCTTCACGGCTTCGCAACGCCCCGGCGGCTGGCCGTCTGGGTCGAGCACTTAAGCGAGTATCAACCCGATCGACAGATCGAACGGCGCGGTCCGCCTCTGGCGAATTCCTTCGACGCCCAGGGCGCACCAACCCAAGCGGCCACGGCATTCGCCAAGAGTTGCGGCGTGGCGGTCGAGGAGCTGTCGAAGTTCGCCACCGAGAAAGGTACGTGGCTGCAGTATCGCGGCACCGAGCGCGGCGCGGCGACCGCCTCGCTGCTGGGCGATATTGTGATTCGCGCGGTCGCTGCGCTGCCCATCCCGAAGCGCATGCGCTGGGGGGCGAGCAGTGCCGAGTTCGTGCGTCCCGTGCATTCGGTGGTGCTGCTGTACGGCGATGAAGTCGTGCCGGTGGAAGTGCTGGGTCTTGCCGCGGGCCGTGTCACCTCGGGTCACCGATTCCACTCGCCGAAGCCCATTACGCTCAAAGATGCGAAAGGTTATGAGAGCCGGCTGCGCCGCGCCAAGGTGGTGGTCGACTTCGCAAAACGCCGCGAGTTGATCCGCGCCGGCGTGACCGCAACGGCGCAGGTATGCGGCGCGGGTTGCCGTGCCTTGATCGACGATACCCTGCTCGAAGAAGTGACCGCGCTGGTGGAATGGCCCGTGCCCTTGGCCGGTCAGTTCGAGCAGCGGTTTTTAAACTTGCCGCGCGAGGTCGTCATTGCGACCGTGCAGGACCACCAACGCTATTTCCCGGTGCAGGGTGCCGATGGGAAGTTATCGGGCTGGTTCGTCACGGTCAGCAATATCGAGAGCCGCGATCCGTCCAAGGTGCGCGAGGGCAATGAACGGGTGGTGCGGCCGCGCTTGAGCGACGCCGCCTTTTTTTGGGAGCAGGATGCGAAGATCCCGCTCGAGCAGCATGCCGCGAAACTCGCCGGCATGGTTTTTCAAGCCAAGCTCGGCAGCTACGCGGACAAGACCGCGCGCGTGACGGCGCTGGCCGAGTTGATCGGCAGCCGCATTGGGGCGGGACCTGAAGTCAAACAGGCCGCCGAGCTTTCCAAAGCAGACCTGATGAGCGCCATGGTCGGCGAGTTTCCGGAATTGCAGGGCACGATGGGACGCTACTACGCCCAAGCGCAGGGTCTGCCGTCCGGGGTGTCGGTGGCGATCGAGGAACATTACCGGCCGCGTTATGCGGGCGACGCGGTGCCGGCGAGCAGCCCAGGCCGGGCCATCGCCCTGGCCGACAAGATCGATACGCTGGTCGGCATCTTTGCCATCGAGCAGCGGCCCACGGGAACCAAGGATCCGTTTGGCTTGCGGCGCGCGGCATTGGGCGTGCTGCGGATTTTGCTCGAGGCCGAATTGGATCTGGATTTGGTCGACTTGCTGGCCGTGGCCGCCGCTGCCCAGCCGGTGCAGCGTGCCGGCGTGGCCGATGAGGTCTATGAATTCATCGCCGAGCGCCTGCGCGGCATGCTGCTCGAGCAGCCCGGCACCACCCCGGAGATGCTGGACGCGGTCCTGGCGAACCGTCCACGCTCGCCGTTGGATGCCGTCACGCGCCTGGCCGCGCTCAAGGGCTTCTTGCTGTTGCCGGATGCCGGCGTGCTCGCGGCCATCAACAAGCGCATCGCCAACATCTTGAAGAAGACCACGGTGCAAAGCGATGCGGCGGTCGATCCCCAAGGACTGGCTGAAGAGGCTGAACTCGGCCTGCATCATGCGCTGTTGAATTTGCGCGACCCCGTGCTCGAGGCGAGCCGCCAACACCGCTACGCCGACAGCCTGCAGGCGCTGGTCGGCCTGCGGGCGCCGGTGAATGATTTTTTCGATCGCGTCATGGTGATGGACGAGGACGCTTCCAAGCGCAACAACCGGCTCGCCCTGCTGCGCGATGTACAAATCCTGCTGACCGGCGTGGCCGATTTATCGCGATTGCCAGGCTAGGCTCTCGAGGAGCCGGCCACAGGGAACATCCGACAAGCTCACCGCATGCAACTGATCAAGTCGCTGCTCTTCACTGCTTATATGATGCTGTCGGCGCTGCTGTTCGGCGGATTCATGACGCTGCTCTTTTGGGCGCCCTACCATACGCAATTCGCGATCGCGCGCACCTGGGCCCGCATCTTATTTTGGGTGCTGAACAAGGTCTGCGGCCTCAATTTTGTGGTGGAAGGCCGCGAGCGGATACCGGCCGGAAATCACATCGTGATGTGCAATCACACCTCCGCCTGGGAAACGGTCGCGCAGTTTCTGATTTTCCCGCCGCAGGTTTGGGTCCTGAAGCACGAGTTGCTGTGGATACCCTTGATCGGCTGGGGCCTGAAGTTACTGCGGCCCATTTCGATCGACCGCGGAGCGGGCCACCGGTCGGTGAATCAGGTCATCGAGCAAGGCAAGTTGCGTCTGGCGGACGGGTTGTGGATCATCATTTTCCCGGAGGGCACGCGAGTCGTCGGCGCCGAGAAGCGTAAGTACGGCATCAGCGGCGCGCTGCTGGCGACCGCGACCAACAAATGCGTGGTACCGTTATCGCATAACGCGGCCGATTTCTGGGTGAGGCGCGGCATCATGAAGAAGAAGGGCACGATTCGGGTGGTCATCGGTGCGCCGATCGACGCCACCGGCAAGGATCCTCGAGAACTCAACGACGAGGTCAGGCGATCGATCGAGGCAGGCCTTGCGCACATCGCGCGGCAATCCTCGGCGATGCCGGCGTAGCATGGCTGCGGCAGGAGCCGGCTCCGAAGGCATCGATCGGTACATCGCCGAATGTTCTCCTGACATACGGCCGGTCTTGAAGAAATTGCGCGCCACGATCCGGCGCGCAGCCTCCGCCGACGTCCAGGAAGCCATCAGCTACCGCATTCCCGCCTATAGGCTGCACGGCATCGTGGTGTACTTCGCAGCCTTCAAGAATCATATCGGGCTGTATCCTCCCGTGAGGGGCGATACCAAGTTGGAAGCCGCGGTCGCGAGATACGCCGGCCCCAAGGGCAACCTGAAATTTCCGCTGGATGAGCCGATTCCCTACGCGTTGATTGCCCGTATCGTGAAATTTCGAATGAAGCAGAATCTGGACAAAGCGAAACGGAAGCGCAAGAAATAGCCAGTGACGTTCAAGTTTTCGGCAACGGCTTCGGCGCACCCGGGATGCCGTCGGGCCGCGCGACGGACAGCATCTTTTTATACGCGGGCCGGCTTTCGACATTGGCGCGCCACGCGATGATGTGCGGATAGACCGAAAGATCCGCCACGTTGAAGGCCTCGGTGATGTTCGTCGGAAACAGCATCATGATGTCGGCGGCCGAAAAGGCCGATCCTCCGAAATACTCGTGCTTGCTCAGGAAATCTTCCATGAAGGCGAGCACCGCTTCCGTGTCCACGAGCTTGTAGCCGCCGGCCGGGGTTTTAGGCTTGCCTTGGATCATCGCCACGCGATAGTCCCCGATCACGCGTGCGGCGAACGAGCCTTCGGCGAAGTGCATCCACTGCAAATAGTACGGGTAGTCCGGCGAGCTGACGGCCGGTTCGAGGCGGCCGTGGCCTTCGCGAGCCAGTATCAATTCGATGATGGCGCCGGATTCGACCATCACTTGATTGCCGATGCGCACGGTCGGTGCGACCGGCATCAGCGGGCTGACGTCATGGATGGTCTTCATCGACCCCGCCAGATCACCGCGCTTGTATTCGAGCTTGTAGGGAATGCCCAGTTCTTCGCACAGCCAGACGATGCGTTCCGAGCGGCGGCCCTCCAAGTGGTAGATGGTCAGATCCAGCGACGGCGCGATCATTTTCGAGTCGCTGCCCCCCTTCGGGCCGGCGGCCAGCGCTGAACCCAGGGCAAGCATCACGAGCGCCGCGGCGCAGGGCAGTTGCTTGATCATGTGTCCCCCAAAAGACTGTATGGTTGTTTTGCCGGCGAATCATAGTGCTTTTGGCGCGCCCAAGGTAATCTTTGGTTGTGATAGCGTAGCCACCCATGAAAAAAATCACCTTGTCCTGTTTGACCCTGGTTGCGCTCAGCCTCGCGGGCGGCGCCTTCGCCCACCCGCCGATCACGCATCGCCTCGAGGCGACGCCGGCCACCGTGGCGTACGGCTACTACTGGTCGGAAGCGACGCCGGTGCTGCACATCGACTCGGGCGACATCATCGATGTCGATACCCTGCTGACCAACACCCCCGCGGGTCTGGCGAAGGCCGGCGTGCCCGACGACAAGATCCAGGCCTCTCTGAAGGCCATCGTGACCGAAGTGACCGGCGATCGCCGCGGCCCCGGCGGCCATATCCTCACCGGCCCGGTGTATGTCGAAGGCGCCGAGCCCGGCGACGTGCTGGAGGTCAAGATTCTGTCCATCGATCTGCCGCTCGATTACGGCTACAACGGCTGCAGCGGCTACCTGCCCGAAAATTGCGAGACCGGCGCTCCACCCAAGATCATCACCCTCGACCGGAAGAAAATGACGGCTGAATTCCTGCCGGGCATCGTGATCCCGCTCAAACCCTTTTACGGCAGCATCGGCGTGTCGCCGGCGCCCGAAGCGGGCCGCCTCAGCAGCAATCCGCCGGGGCGCCATGCCGGCAACTTGGACAATCGCGAACTGGTGGCGGGCAGCACGCTGTACATACCGGTATTCGCGCGCGGAGCGCTGTTTGAAATCGGCGACGGACATGCGGCTCAGGGCGACGGCGAGGTGGATCAGACTGCCATCGAAACATCCCTGCGCGGCCGACTGCAGCTGACGGTGCGCAAGGACATGAGACTGAAATGGCCGCGGGCCGAAACTGCCACCGATTACATCAGCATGGCCACCGATCCTGATCTGGCCACCGCCACGAAGGGAGCCATCCAAGAGATGGTGGATTTCCTGGTGTCGAATAAACACCTCACGCCTCATCTGGCCTATCAGCTGGTGAGCATTGCCGGCAATGTCACGATCACGCAGCTGGTGGACAAACCGAATCTCGGTGTGCACGTGAAGCTGCCGAAGAGCATTTTCACCGGCAAGTAAGCGTACCGGAAGACGAGGGGCTTCCGGCGGCGAACTCAGGCGAGGCGGCGTGCTATCCGAACACCGCCACCATTTGGCGGCTGAGCACGGCAGGGGCGCCGCTGGGATCCACAACGACGCAAGACTCGCAGGAATATCCTTCTGACGCCGAATCGATCTCGGCATCGATACGCCACCACGCGTCGGGGGCAAAGCGGTAATCGTGCTTGAGGAATTGCAGCGTCCAGGTCAGCGAGCTGGATGGCGCGGGCGTGTTCAGCATCTGGACAATCACCGAGGGAATGCAGTCGACCAGCGCGACGACATGGGACTCGGTGAGCTCGGCAGAATCCCGATGGCGGACGTAGATTTTCGACCGGCTCAAACTCGAGCCGCTATAGGGCCATGCACCGTCGGCCCAGCGCAAATTGAAGTGCTGCGCAAATGCGGGACCACCCGCAAGGGCGTGCACCGGTGGTTCCGGCAGACTTTGCGCCGCCGGCAAGCCGGTCTGCACGGTCGGCAGCAGCGAAACGGACGTCGATCGAGGTGCACCATAGATGCCGGTCAGAGTCGCCGCGATTTTCTCGGCGCTCCACACGCGCGCGTTCGCGATCGTCACCGCCTTGCCAACCCGCAGAACTTCGGCCTCGATGCGCACAGCACCGGCCAGGGTGGGGCCGGCAAAAACCGTTTCCAGCCCGCGCAGCTGCCGGTCGGGCGGCACTAAGCGGCGCATGGCTTCATTGCCGAGCGCCGCCACCATGCCGCCAAAAGTCGCGCGGCCCTGCGACCAATCCTCGCCGATGAGGGCGCGCCAGGCATTGTCCTGCGGCTGCATCGACGCCAGCGTTTCAGAGAACAGCATGCGCGCGATGTTACCGGAACGAGTGCTCTGAATTTGAATTAATCGGGCTGGGGCGCCGGGCCTATGTAGTTTGCGGAAGGCCTGACGATGCGATTGTCCTTGCGCTGCTCCACGATGTGCGCCGACCAACCGAATATCCGCGCGATCGCGAATGTCGCGGTAAAAAATTCCTTGGGCAAACCCAGCGCCAGGTACACGACGCCTTTGTAGAATTCCAGGTTGGCGCGCAGCGCGCGTTTCTTCTGGGCGGTCTGGGCCACAAAGGCCTCGTCGACGGCTTTCAAGGTGTCGATCAATCGCTGTTCGTGCGCCGTGGTGGCGATTTCCTCGGCCAACGTCTTGACGATTTTCGAACGCGGATCGACCACTCGATATTCCCGATGGCCCATGCCCATGACCAGCCGTCCTTTGGCCAGGCACTCAGCCACGAAGTCGGCAGCTCGCTTGGGGTCGCCGACCTCTTCGGCCATTTCCAGCGCTCCTTGATCGGCGGCGCCATGCAGTGGACCGTAGAGCGAGCCCATGGCGGCCGCCAACGCCGACGCGGGCGGCGCCAGGGTGGAGGTCACGACACGGGCCGTGAAGGTGCTGGCGTTGAAGCTGTGATCGATCTGCAAAATTTGAGTCTGTTCGAAAATGCGGACGTGCTTTTCCGACGGCTTGCGGCCATTCAGCATTTCCAGGAAGCGCTCGCCGAAGCGGCGGGTTTCAGGATACGGAGTCGGCGCCCTTCCTGCGCGCAGGGCGAGCAGCATGGCATGTGCCGCCGGCAGCCGTGCCGCGACGACCAAGGCTTCTTGCTCGTCCTCCGTGCGCCCCATTTTTCGGGAAGGCGCCGCGCTCGCCATCAAGGGCATCGCCGCCTGCAGCGTCGCCATGGGATGTCCTCCCAGGGCTGCCAACTGTTGAAGGGCGCTGACGAGTCCCGCCGGCAGCCGACCCGCGTCCCACAAGAAGTCCTCGAATTCCGTCAGCTGCGCGGCGGCCGGCAGCTCGCCGAACACCACCAGGTGGGCGACGGCAGAGAAGGGGTGCTTGACGAGTTTCTCGATGGCCTGCCCTCGGTAGTACAGGCGCCCGGCTTCGCCGTCGACCAGCGAAATCGACGTGCTGTCCACCACCACGCCTTCAAGGCCCTTTTTGATGTCGACCACTGCGTTCATAGCTCACCTCCTCCCTCAAGTTTTAGCGCAAAAGGCGCGCGAGGCCAGAGGGCGCAACTGATAGAGGTATCAGCGAACCGGATAACGAGAACGCGGTCGGTTATTCTAGGGGCCATGCAGATCGAACGTCATGAGCTGCGCTGCTTTCACGCGGTCATCGAAGCGGGCGGGTTCAGCCGTGCTGCGGAGCGATTGGATCTGTCGCAATCGGCGGTCAGCCAAGCCATCGCCAATCTCGAGCACCGGCTGGGTACGAGTTTGTTGCGCCGAGGCAATCCGCCGCAACCCACCGAGGCCGGGATCCGGCTGCTGCGCTTTGCGGAAACCACGCTGAACGAGGAGCGCGAGGCGCTCGCCGACATCGGCCAGATCAAGACCGGCGCATTGTCCACCCTATCACTTGCCCTCTCGCCCGCCGCCAACTCCCGCATGGGTGTCGCGTTGCTCAAGGAATTTTGCGAACGCAATCCGCTCACGCGGCTGAAAGTGGTCGTCGCCCCCAGCCGGGAAATCGTGCATGGCGTCGCCGAGGGCCGCTGGGAATTGGGCTTCGGTCCGTTTCATCACAACATGCCGGCGCATTTCGGTTTGCATCCGTGTTTTTCCGAAACCCGCCGCTTGATGATCGCGCGCGACCATCCGGCGCGCGCTGCCTTGGCGCGGGATCCGTTGAGCACCATGCGCGAGCTGCCGCTGCTCACCTCGTTTCTCGATGATTCCGCCCGCCGCGCCGGCGGAGAACGGCTGCGCGATGCATTCGGTTCGGTGTGGGAAGTCAGTCATATGGAGTTGCGGCTGGCGCTGGTCGCCGACGGCAAGGGCGTCACCTATGTCTCGGATCTGCTCGCCGCCGTACCGCCGCAATTGGTGCCGGTTGAAGGACTGCCCTATTCCAGCATCGATCGCCAGGTGGGCGCGTACTGCCTGAGGCATCAGCCGCTGTCACAGGCGGGAACGCGTTTTCTGGCCCTGTGCCACGAAAGATGGCCGAGATCCGGGGTGCCCTGAGAGCGGGCCGGTGCGATCGGGGCTTGCGCTAGAATCACGAATCGAACCATCAACAGCATGCCGAGGCGCCGATGATCACCAAAGACTTATTCTCGCTCAAGGGCCGTGTCGCGCTCGTGACCGGCGGTTCGCGCGGCATCGGCAAGATGATCGCCGAAGGTTTCATTGCACAGGGCGCGAAGGTCTACATTTCGGCACGCAAGGCGGACGCCTGTAACCAGACCGCGAAGGAACTCTCCAAGGACGGCGGCCAATGCATCGCGATCCCGATGAACGTGGCGACGGTCGCCGGCGCGAAAGCGCTGGCATCCGCGGTGATGGCCCAAGAGCCCAAGGTGGACATCCTGGTGAACAATGCCGGCGCCGCGTGGGGAGCAACCTTCGACGAATTTCCCGAAGAGGGCTGGGATAAGGTGCTCAATCTGAATGCCAAGACGCCGTTTTTTCTGACTCAAGCATTGGCGCCGGCGCTGCGCAAAGCGGCCAGCGCGGCTCGTCCTGCCAAAGTGATCAACATTGCCTCCATCGACGGGATTTACCTGACTCATCGCGAAACCTATTCGTACGTGACCAGCAAGGCAGGCCTGATCCAGCTCACGCGCCTGATGGCGGCGCGCCTGGTCAAGGACCACATCTACGTCAGCGCGATTGCGCCGGGCGCTTTCAAATCCGACATGAACAAGGACGCGCGCGATCATGCCGACGAAGTCGCCCGGCACATCCCGGCGCGGCGCGTGGGCACCGACGAAGACATGGCCGGCGCCGCGATTTTTCTGGCCTCGCGCGCCGGCGACTATGTGATCGGTTCGACGTTGACGGTGGACGGCGGCGTGGCCTTCGCCACCCCGGCGATGCGCGAATTGCAGCTGGAAGAATAGCGGCCGCGGCGCCTGGGAGGCTCCTGGCTCGGCTAGCGAGTGCCTTTCTCGATGCGCTTGGCCAACTCATCGAGATCGACGACGTCATCTTCGATGGATATTTCCAGCGTATTTTCATCTTTCGGAGCGGCGGGTATCTCGCGGCGTTTGATCTTGGGCGCCGCGGGTACGATGCGTTCTTCGGGAAGCGGCGCTGCCATGGTCGGCGGCACCCAATCCTTTTTCTGCGCAACCCAACGTTGGTAGCGATCGAAATTCCACATGCCAACGTCTCCGCCGGTTTGCAGGACATTGGCGATCTGGCTGAACTGGCCGCCGCGAATGGTCCCCTTGGAGGCGGCGCTGGGCAGCAGAATTTCGCAAACCGGAACGCGCAAGCGGAATTCGCTCAGGAAATCGAGCCGCTGACAGACCAAACCAACGAAGCAATCGGCGAGTTGTGCGCGGATGCTGCCCTGAATTTCCGCGGGAAACGACATGCACAGGCGAGTGATGGCTTCCGCGCAAGTGGCCGAATGCATGGTGGCAATGACCAAGTGGCCGGTTTCGGCCGCGCTCAAGGTCAGCCGCATCACCTCGGGCGTTCGCATCTCGCCGATGACCAGAACGTCGGGATTCTCGCGCAGGGCATCGATCAAGGCCTGCTCGTAGCTGGGCGAGTGGGTCGGGACCTCGCGCTGCCGGATAAAGGAACGCCGGTTGGTAAAGAGGTATTCAATCGGGCTTTCGATGGCGATGATGTTGCGGGCGCTCGACGAATTGATCTCCTCCACCAACGCGGCGAGCGTCGTGGATTTGCCGCTGCCGGTGGGGCCGGAGACGATGATGAGGCCCGTGGTCGCGTCGGTCAGCTTCTTCAAGTCCGGGTGCAGATTGCAGGCCCGAAGATTGTTTTGAAATGAACTTAAGAGACGCACCGCCATCGCGACGCCGCGCAGCGTTTGGAAAATATTGACGCGGCAGCGAACGCCGGCGATGGTCCGCGAGAGATCGGCAGAGCCTCGGCTCAAGAATTGCGACCAGCCATCGCCACCCAGCAGCTCGCGGCCCGCTTGCACGACGAGCGTTCCCGCGATGGCCGGACCGATGGCGGACAGCTGCCCCCGGATGCGGGCTACCGGCGGGGTGTCCGCTTCGATGTGCAGATCGCTGGCACCCAGTTCGCGGCCTTTTCGAATCCAGTCTTGGATCATATAGGCAGGATCGTTGCTCGTTTCACGATAGTCGATTAGAGACGATCGGCGCGAGAAAGTTCATGCGCACCCGTCCGTCGCCGGATTCCTTATCTAACCTTCCAGGAATTGCCCCAATTACTCTAAGCTGCGTCCGCTCCACACTGCCACTGTTTATTTACGCGAGGGTTTGTATGACGAAGGGTCTGTTTGCCTTGGCGATGTTGTTGCCCGCTCTGAGCTTTGCCCAAGTTGCGCACCGTAGCGGCTCGCTGCATACCCCCGAGGTGGACCTGGGCTACGAAGTCCTGGGTACGCCGAGTGCTGAGATTCCGCTTTTCGCAGTCAACGGCGGGCCGGGACTGTCCCATGCCTACATGATGCAAAATGATCTTTGGCAGCGGGTCGCGGCGCATCGCCTCGTCGTGCTCTACGATCAGCGCGGCACCGGCGCCTCCAAGCATGTGCGGCCCAACGCACCGCAGACCATGGATGCGCAGGTAGCCGACCTCGAGGCGATCCGCAAAGCCCTCTCCCTCGATCGCGTCGCGGTCTTAGGCGATTCCTACGGCGGAATGATCGCCATGGCTTACGCCGCGGCCCATCCAGAGCATGTCTCCCGGCTCGTCCTCTCCGACTCCGCCGCGCCGTCCTGGAAGAGCATGGTTCACCTGCTGCCGCAGGTTTTCCCCGATCGCGAGGAACAAGACGAAGCCGAAGGCAAGAAACTCGCGGCCGACCCTGAGGCCGCCGCACAGGCAGGTTTGGTGAGTCATATGCGCATGTGTTTCTACTCGCCCGAGAAGCGCGATGCCTACGTCTCGCACATGGGCGATCTCGGCTTCGTCCCCGACGTGGGGCAAGCGGTGCAGAAAGCCACGGAGAATCTCGATCTCACGCCGACGCTGGCGGGTTTTCATTTCCCGACCCTGGTCATCACCGGCCGCTACGACATGAACGTCGCGCCGCTCACCGCGTGGCGCATGGCGCACGCCATTCCGGGCGCTCAAATCGTGTTCTTCGAAAAGAGCGGCCACCTTCCCGCCTATGAAGAGCCCGAGAAGTATCTGCAGGTCCTCGAGAGCTTTCTCGCGACCGACCGATCGAAGGTGCCCAAGGGCGGCACCGCCAAGGACTAGATCCATCGTCGCCCAGAAAGCCCTCGTGCCACTCGACACGAGGGGACCATATCAGAACTTATACGCCACGGAAGCGATGAAGAATCGGCCCTGATACCCCGCGAAATAAGTGGACGTACCACCAGGATTGTTACTGTCTTGGGGCACGGCAGGCAACGGGAACGGCGCCTGCTTGTCGAACACGTTGTCGATGACGAGTTGAGTCTTAAGATGCGAAGTTACGTCATATCCCAGCGTGACATTGTGTATCCACCAATTCCCCACACCCTGAATCTGGCTGTTCGGTAGTGCCCCATTTCCTTCTGCCTGAAGGTTGAGCAGCGCATTGTCGAATACCGCATGGCCGGTAAAGCGCGTCTGCCACAACACGGACAGCTGATTCTTGTGCCAGTCGATATCGACCACACCCTTGTGCCTGCTGTTGCCGAGCTCGCCCGCCAGCCTCAGGACATCCTCCGATCCCACGGCCTGATTGAGTTTATTCGTGAAGGCGTAATTCAGCCGCACATCGACCGAGCCCAATGCGCCGGGCGTGCTCGCGAAGGGCACGTCCCAACCCCAGTCGAATTCCGACTGGATACCGTTGAAATTCTCGAAGCCGGCGTTGTTGAAGCCGGTCTTCACCAAGGTGATCTGGCCGTTGTTGGTACCGCCCGGTGTGCGCACCACATCGTTGCAGAATGCGTTCGGATAACCCGGGCTGTCGTAGCAGGCATTGAGCACATCCGTCGCTGACAGTTGCACGATTGCCTGTTCGATGTTGATCCTGACGTAGTCGATCGACAAACTCGTGCGCTCGCTCGGCCGCAGCTGGACCCCGAATGTGGTTGAATCGGCGGTCTCGTTCTGCAAATTCGGATTGCCGGAGATGCTGACCGGTTCGGTGAATTGATCGATATCAGAAGTGAAGGGTTGCGTGATCCCCGCCTTGGCGCAGTTTGCTGCGCGGACCGCCGGATTCGGGCCGCCATTGATATTGCCTTTGTCGCAAGGATCCACCGCCGTGCTGAACGCCTGCACCGTCGGATTGAACGCCTCAGTGATGGACGGCGAACGAATCGAGTGTGTGTAATTGCCGCGAAGCTGCACGATACTGACCGGCTCGAAACGTAGTCCCGCGGTCCAGGTCGTAGCTTTGCCGGCCACCGAGTGATCAACCTCGCGAGCCGCTGCCTCGATCTCGATCCGATGCACGAAGGGGATGTCCTCGGCCGGTGCGACGATCGGGACCAGGACTTCGCCGAACACCTCATTGGTCAAGAAGGAACCCGATATCGGCGTGATGGGGATGAAGACTCCGGCTGCCTGTTGATAGAACTGATCCGGCTCGAAATCCGCGCTTTCGCGCCGATTCTCGTAACCGAATGCCCCCTTGACGGCACCCGCGGGGAGGGTGAATAGATCGGTGTTGATCGATGCGTTGAGGACCCGCTGCGTCAGCGAGGAATTCGCCGTCGCGAGGCTGGTCACATACTGATTGGCCGCAGCGCTGGAGTTGCCGCTGCCGAATGGGTTGAACGGGGCACAGGTTTTCGACTGGGAGGCCACGGGTGAATTGGTGTACCCGGCAGCGCAGCTGATCTGCCCGTTGGGCCCCAGCACGGCATTCAGTGCATTTTGGAAATTCTGCACATTGAGGGAGGGCGTGATGCTGAAATCCGCCGTCTGGCCATAGTTGGCCGACACCTCGTACTTGAAGTCGTGCCCGAAGATCGGCAGTTTGCCGTCGATTCCCAGCACGAAGCGCTTGGTGTTCTGGTCATTCGTTGCGCCGCCGTTCTGTATGTCCTCATTGAGGCGCGACAGATAGAACTGGTTACTCGGCGGCAGGCCGGCTGCGGCATTGTATGCCGCGAGATTTTGCGTAATGGTGGCCTGATCCTGCGGCGACAAGAACGGGTTGTTGGCATTGACGATCAAGTTGCCGCTGGTCGAGCCGTCGGGTCCGAACAGGCCGATGTTGTAGGCACCCTGTTGGATGGGGAAGGCCGTATGTGTCTCGGAGTACCACACCTCACCGAACACTCGTAGGTTGTCGTTGACCTGGAAATTACCAAGACTCGTCGCGTTGATGCGCTGCTGCGGGCTCAGCAGGGTACCGATGCTGGCGAAATCGAGGCCATTACCGCCGATGTTGTTGACTCCATTGGGAATGCCGAATGTGTAGGGCACCAGATGGCCCTGGGCGTTGAACGCCAGCGACTGGCCCGCGGCATTGACGACGCCGGGATAAGGACCGGGGATGGTGCCCGGGCCGGAGTTGAGGTACGTGCCACCGGGCTGCACCAGCGGTACCCCAAAAGTGGTGACACCGCCAAGCCGGTTATTCGCATAGAGAGTTTCTGCGTAGGGACCCGAAAGGCTGGGGAGAAACGCGTCGTCGAACGCATATTGTTGGCGCCGCGACTGGACCAATTCGCCCGTGTTGGCGATTTCGGCATTGAACTCGATGTTGCCGCGGCCCTCGTCGAAGTTCTTGCCCGCGAGTATGCGCAGGCGCGATTGGGGCTCGTCGCCCTGGCCCGAGATGCCGCCCTGCGCGTCCACGTTCAGGCCCTCGAAATCGTGTTTGAGAATGATGTTCACGGTACCGGCGATTGCGTCCGAACCGTAGATCGGCGCACCGCCGACGGAGATCGTCTCGACGCGATCGATGAGCTGGGTCGGAATGACATTGAGGTCGACCTGCTCGCCGCCGGTGCCGGTTGCACCGAAGACGCTGGGTGAGTTCTCGGGCACGAAGCGGCGGCCGTCGACCAGGGTCAGCGTTCGCTGCGAGCCGAGTCCGAAGTAATTGGCGAAGGATTGCGCGCCGAACCCATTGGATGCACCGCCGACCAAGCTGGCGCCCGGCTCGCCGAAGCTGGGGATTTCGCTCAGTGCATCGATGACGTTGGTGAATTGGCGCTTGTCGAGGAGCTCGCTGTCGACAACGGTCGTGGGCTGTAAGCGCTCGAGGTCCGGCCGCGCGATGCGCGAACCCGTGACGACGACTTCGGCGAGCTCGTCTTTCTTTTGCCCGGTCGCAGTGTTCGGAACCGATTCATCGGCAGCAAGTGCTGCTTCGGCAGCTGCAACCTTGATCACACCGCTCAACCCAAATGAAACAAGCGCTGCGACCATAGCGGTCCATCGCGGCATACCAAAAACTTTATGCATGCTAATCCCTCAGTCGTTACGCGCTGTCTGCCGCGATTTTATTTGTCGACGCGTTTTGAAATATGGCATAGCCCTATCATCGATACGAAACGTCATAGCCACGCAGTGGACTGAAGCTATGAACTGGCGACTGCTGGATGAACTGAATCCCAAAAATTTAGTCACGCCTCCGGCGCCGCGACCCGCACGTCGCGATAATTTTTGTCGCGGCCTTCTGTATGTCGTATTTTTTTGTCTGCGCGAGCGCGCGCATGGGCGAGAGCATCTACACATTCATGCTGCAGGAAACGGGGGGCCATTCCGGGCTCTAAAATCGTGCTCTTTTAAAAGACCGGCCGCCTTGAGTCATAGGCCTGAGGGACGCTGAGACGTACAATAGCTCCCGGGATCGTGCAGCGAAGGACTTAACCCATGAACACCAGGAACCCGTCTAGCGGAATACCCAGACAGGCTCCTGCATGCTGGGCCACCGCCTCGCTCATGGCCTTGCTGCTGTCGCTGGCATCCACCGCGGGCGGCGCAGTCGTAGGCGGCTATGCCAGTCTCGTTCGGCGGGTCGCGCCCAGCGTTGTCACGATCATCGTCGAGGAGAAGCAAGTCAGCGCGGGTCAACGCGCCGCTGAACTGGCGTCTGCGGAGAACGGCACCGACCTCGGGGCCCTCATCAGGCGGCTGCTCACCGGCGGCAGCGGCGGCCCGGAGGATCAGAGACCGAGCGGAGCGCTGGGGTCTGGTTTTGTCATTCGTTCCGACGGCCTCATTGTCACGAACCGGCATGTGGTGAACGGCGCTCTGACGATTCACGTCCATTTGCCTGACGGCCGCGATGTGCCTGCGAAACTGTTGGGGGCAGACGCCGTCACTGACATCGCATTGCTCAAAGTGAACGCCGGCAATTTAGCTGCCCTGCACTTGGGTTCGTCTCAGTCGGTCGAGGTGGGAGATCCGGTGATCGCCATCGGCAATCCTTTCGGACTGGGCCAGTCGGTGAGCGCCGGCATCATTTCTGCGCGGGGACGCACCCTCGAAGATGATCCCTACATCGACTTCCTGCAAACCGATGCTGCAATCAATCACGGCAATTCCGGCGGCCCATTGATGTCGCCTGACGGGACGGTGGTTGGCGTTACATCCGCCATTTTTTCTCCCAGCGGTGGTTCCGTCGGCCTGGGTTTTGCCATTCCTGCGGAAACGGTCTCCTCCGTGATCGGTCAACTGGAGTCCAAGGGCCGCGTCGAACGCGGCTATCTGGGCATTGCGGCGCAAGAACTGACGCCGATACTGGCCAAGGCGTTGGGGTTGAAAACGCCCCGGGGTGCTTTGATAACCACCGTGGATTCGGCAGGACCTGCATACGGCACTTTCGTGCCTGGGGATGTGCTGCTCACCATCGGTCCGAACCGCATCACCTACAAGAGCATGGGAAAGATTACGGCACGTTTGCCGCCGGACCAGCTCGTGACCATGACCCTGCTGCGAGCGGGCAAAACGGAAACCGTTGCGCTGAAAATTGGCCGCCTGCCCGACCCGCCGTCGGACCCGGCTTTGAATGGAGAGCTGGATACCTGGGTGCCGGCTTTGCACTTGGCCGTGGCTAACACGACCGAACAAATCCGCAAGGCCATCAAAGCCAGCGACGAACCCAGCGGATTGATCGTGACCCAGCTGCGTCCGGCGGGTCCGGGCGCCGTGGCGGGCCTCAGGGTAGGTGATCTCATCACCCACGCGGGCGGCAAGCAATTGGTGGACGTGCGGGATGTGGCCGGGATCGCAGCGCCCAGCCCGCAGGCGCCGTTGCTCATTAGGATCGTGAGAGACGGTGCGGCAGCGTTTATCGCGCTTACCGGAGTGGCGCAGCCCTAACGTTTCACGCCTCGCGGCAGCCGCTTAAGCGTCCTATGGACCGCCGGTGTGCTGATCGCTATGCTCGAACGCGCCCACAGGCATGCGAAGGTAGGGTATGGAATTCGTAGGCGAGGCCGGGGATGGCCGAATAGTCCGATACGTAGACCGTAAGCGCTACCTGTGGCTGCTGTCACTGACCGGATCCTTTCATACTGCGATCGCCATCGGCCTGTACTTTGTGACCCGCCACAATCCGCTCACGATGCTATATCCGTTGGCGTATACCTTTATCGGCATCCCCATGGTTGATGCGCTCATGGGAGAGGATCGTCACAACCCTCCCGAAGAAGTCGTGCGTTCGATGGCAAGCGATACTTTTTATCGCTCGCTTCTGTATGTCGGAATCTTTTTTCTATATGCGAATTTCCTTTTCGTCGCTTGGTTCTTGGGCACCCACGCGTTGCCGTGGTGGGCTTATTTGGCGCTGACGCTCGGCGCCGGCTTCAACAGCGGCGGCGCCATTCTGCTCGGCCATGAACTGGGACATAAGAACAATCGCGCCGATCGTGTTGCCGCGCAAGTGGCCAATGGCCTGGTCGGCTATGGGCACTTCTGCATTGAACACAACATCGGCCACCATGTGCACGTCGCGACGCCGGAGGACTGCGCCAGCGCGCGCATGGGCGAGAGCATTTACAAATTCATGCTGCGGGAAATTCCCGGTGCGTTCAAACGCGGTTGGCACCACGAACGCGAGCGCCTGGCCAAGCTGGGAGTCGGAGCCTTCAGCCGGCACAATGATATTTTGTGGTCGTGGTTATTGACGGTAGGAACAGGTATTGCGTTGATCGTTGCTTTTGGGTGGGTCATCCTGCCCTTTCTGATCATCCATCATTTCTATGCGTGGTACGGCCTGACGCAGGCCAATTACGTCGAGCACTACGGGCTGTTGCGGCAGAAATTGCCGAACGGCAGCTACGAGGCTTGTAAGCCGCGCCATTCGTGGAACACCAATCATATCTTTTCAAATCTGCTGACCTTTCATCTGCAACGCCACTCGGATCACCACGCCAATGCGCTGCGTCCTTATCAGACGCTGCGCGATTTCGACGATCTGCCGCGCCTGCCGAGCGGTTATCCGGGTTCATTCGGGCTGGCTGCGGTGCCGCCACTGTGGTTCAAGGTCATGGACCCTAAACTCGTGCGCTGGGCGGGAGGCGACATGGCCAAGGTGAATGTCCACCCCGCCAGGAAGGAGCGCCTGTATTCAAAGTACGCCGCGCAGGGCGCGGCCGTGCGACAGGGCTCATAACGAAGGGCTCGTAGCGGCCGAGGGCTCCGGCTCGGCCGCTACTCACGAAACTAAACGTCCAGATTCGATACGTTCAGGGCGTTCTTCTCGATGAATTCGCGCCGCGGTTCCACGGCATCGCCCATCAGCGTCGTGAAAATATCGTCCGCCGCCACCGCGTCCTCGATTCGCACTTGCAAGAGGCGCCGCGTCTCGGGATTGATGGTCGTATCCCAGAGCTGATCGGCGTTCATCTCGCCCAAGCCTTTGTAGCGCTGGATGCTCTGACCCTTCTTGGCTTGTTCGAATAGCCAGGTCTTGGCCACCTTGAAGCTGGCCACTTCTTGCCGGTCTTCCCCGCGCTGAATGTAAGCGCCCGGGCCCATCAGGTCGCTCAAGGTCTGTCCGAGCTCCGCGATGCGCAGATATTCGGCGGAATCGAAAAACTCCCGCGGAATGTGTTTGGCGGAACTCAACCCATGCTCGAAGCGCTTCAAGTCGATGCGATGGCCGCCGGCGGCCATCGTCTGTACGGTAACGCTGTACTGGCGCGACACATCATCCAGGCCGTTGAGCCGCGTTTCCAAATTGCGGCACCAATCACGCAGGGCATCGATGCGATCGAACGCTTCGGTGCTGAGCGTGGGCACGTACAACAGCTGCTCGAGGAAGCGCCCATCGTAACGGCGCGCCCAGCGCGCGATGATGGCCTCGACCTCGACATACTTGCGCATCAGCGATTCGAGTCCCAAGCCGGTCAACGGCGGCGCCTCGGCATTGACGTGCAGCGCCGCGTCTTCGATGGCGGTATTCAGCAGCAACGCGCTGAGTTCCAAGTCGTCCTTGACGTAAGTTTCCTGTTTGCCCTTCTTCACCTTGTACAGCGGCGGCTGTGCAATGTAGACGTGACCGCGCTCGATGAGTATGGGCATCTGCCGATAGAAAAACGTCAACAGCAAAGTTCGTATGTGACTTCCATCGACATCGGCATCACTCATCAAGATGATGCGGTGATAGCGCAACTTGTCGACATTGAAATCATCGCGCCCGATGCCGCAACCGAGTGCGGTGATCAGCGTGCCGACCTCCGCGGACGCCAGCATTTTGTCGAAGCGCGCCTTTTCGACGTTGAGAATCTTGCCCTTGAGCGGCAGGATGGCTTGCGTGCGCCGATCGCGGCCTTGCTTGGCGGAGCCGCCGGCCGAGTCGCCCTCGACCAGGAACATTTCCGAGAGTGCCGGATCTTTTTCCTGGCAGTCGGCCAGCTTGCCGGGCAGACCTGCGATGTCGAGCGCGCCTTTACGCCGCGTCATCTCGCGCGCTTTGCGCGCAGCCTCTCGCGCATAGGCCGCCTCGAGGATTTTGTTGACGATGGCGCGCGCTTCCTGCGGGTGCTCGAGCAGAAACTCTTCCAGGCGTCCGGCAACGGCGGATTCGACCACGCCCTTCACTTCGGAGGAGACCAATTTGTCCTTGGTCTGCGATGAGAATTTCGGATCCGGCAGCTTCACCGACAGTATCGCGGTGAGCCCCTCGCGGGAATCATCGCCTGTGGTCTGAATTTTCTCCTTCTTCGCGGCGAGTTCCTTTTCGATGTAATTGTTCAAGGTTCGAGTCAATGCCGCACGATAGCCCGCCAGGTGCGTACCGCCATCCTTTTGCGGGATGTTGTTCGTATAGCAATACATGCTCTCTTGGTACGAATCATTCCACTGCATCGCGACTTCGACCTGCGTTTCGCCGTCACGGGTCTGGAACCACAACACCGACTCATGCACCGGTGTCTTGCTGCGATTGAGATGGGTGACGAACGCCTTCAGTCCGCCCTCGTGCTGGAACACTTCGGATTTCTCGTCGCGCTCGTCGACGAGTTCGATGCGCACGCCGGAATTGAGAAACGACAACTCGCGCAATCGCTTGGCGAGCGTCTCGTAGTTGAATGAGATGTGGGTGAAGATCTGCGAGCTCGGCTTGAAGCGGATCGTGGTGCCATGCTCAGCG